>Ga0190269_10001366_pt1 | contig 11720 bp, 11 predicted proteins | sample Popmic249IS_FD_133749 | JGI IMG/M metagenome (GOLD analysis project Ga0190269, IMG submission 133749) | Populus adjacent soil microbial communities from riparian zone of Blue River, Arizona, USA - 249 IS | ecosystem: Environmental > Terrestrial > Soil > Riparian zone | place: USA: Arizona...
AGGAGGCGTACGAAATGGGCGAAGATCGCGGAAGGGGAGGAGGTCACGAAAAGGCACTCCCGCCGAGAGGCGGGTTCGCAAAGCCAAGGGTCCTCGCCCGCAAGGGACGGACAGCCGGCTGTCGAACGACCAGGAGACCCGTCTTGTCCACCAGCCCATCTGGAACGGCACGCGTGCTCGCCAGCGCCCAGCACGCGGATGCTGTCCTGTCAGACACCCGATCCGAGCGGACCGGCCGCCCGGTGCTCACCGCCGTGGGGAGCGGCGCAGCAGAGGTGCCGCTGCCGTCTCGACGGGGGACCGAGAAGCGTCGGGAGCTCGCGGCGCACCTCCAGGAGGCGCTGACCACGGGCGACCTCGCCACCGCCGACATCATCATGCGGCTGCTGGTCGCGCAGAGCGGGGTGCACGAGGCGCACCGGACCCTTGCCGCCTCGCTGGCCGAGCACCAGCAGGCGACCGACCCCGCCGGCACGGCGCTGGGTCGCATCGCCTTCAGCACCGCGCGCACCGTGCTCGAGGGCATGCGCACGGAGGTCGCGTCGCCGGCGGCCGCACCGCTGGTGCTGCTCGTCACGCCGGAGGGAGACCGGCACACGATGGCGTTGCTGACCCTCTCGCTCGAGCTGGAGGCTGACGGCTTCAGGACCATGGTCCTGGAGGACCTGTCTGCGGAGCTCATCGGACACGTCGTCGCGACGACGGGCGCAGCGGCGGTGGTCGTCAGCGCGCACCTGCGCCTGTCGCCCAAGCGCGCCAGGGAGCTCGTCGACGCCACTCGCCGGGCTCGTCCCCGCACCATGATCGTCCTGGGCGGGCCGGGCGTCTCGCCCACCCTGAGGGGGGCCGACCTCGTGACGGACGACCTCAAGGAGCTCAGCCGCTTCCTCGCCACCCGCGACACGGTGCTCACCGAACGGGAGCGCGAGGTCCTCCTCATGGTGGCCGACGGGCTCACGAACTCCGAGATCGCGGAGAGGCTCTGCCTGTCGCCAGCGACCGTCAAGACCCATCTCGACCACATCTTCACCAAGACCAACACCGTCCACCGCGCTGCTGCGGTGGCCAACGCCATCCGTCAGGGATGGATCAGCTGAACCGGCCTCGCGCCGCGCTCTGAGCACAACTTCCCCCGCGTGACCCACGACAGGTGACTGTCTCCCTGTCCGCCGCGTCGCGCACGAACGACCGAGGACTGCACAGTGACAAGCACATCGAGCATCAGGCACCTGACCCACCAGACACGCACGGACGTCCCCGCTGCTGCGGCACTCGAGCTCACCCGGGCGACCGTGGTGGCCCGGCTCATGGGGCTCGACGCCGCGTGGGCCTCCTCGTCCACCGACAAGCCCGGGTGGTGGCTGGAGGCCTGGGCGCGCCAGCTGGCTGCCGAGCAGCTCCCGCCCGAGCTGGAGGCGGACCTGACCAGCTGGCTGGCCGACGTGCAGCACTGCCTCGCGGAGCGGGAGGCCCACCTGCTCCTGGCCCATGCCGAGCGCGCGCCAGCCGACCACGGGGAGGTGTGGCTCGACCCCTGGGCGCGGGCGGCCAGCGCTCTGGCGGACGCAGGGGCCGCCCTGGAGGGCCGGGTGGCCTGCGCGACGGGTGGGACCTGCGAGCCGACCGCTTCCCTGTCGGCGCCTCGGGACCGGTCGTCCTCCGGTGCCGACCGCGCTGGCGTCTCCCGGTGGCGTCACCGATGACCCGGGCACGGCGTCGCTTCCCTGACGGCGGCGCCCCGACGTGTGGCGCGCCCCACGTCGTGACGCAGAGTGATCAGGGAAGCCTGTTTCATGATTTAGTGGCGTCACGACTGAGCCACGGAAGGCGAGGTGACGAGGGTGTCACGTGATGCACCTCGACCAGAGGTGACAGCAGGAGCGCTGCGGCAGCTCCTGGAGGACAACGACGACACCGTCGTCACGCTGGATGCCGAGGGGCGGGTCCAGGACTGGAACGCCGCCGCGACTGCCATGTTCGGCCTGACGAGGGACCAGGTGCTCGGCCAGGACGTGGCGGCGCTGGTGCCGAAGGCGCGCCGCGGTGTGGTGCGCGAACGGCTCGACGCGCTGCGAAGGGGGGAGGAGGTCCCACCGTTCGAGGCGGTACGTCACGGGCCGAACGGCACCCGCCGTGCCATCCGCATCCGGCTGGTCGGCCTCGCCGACGCCGAGCAGCGCTTCGCCGGGGTCATGTGCGTCGTGCGGGACGTGGACGGTGGCCTGCTCCACAGCCGCCGGCTGCTCCGGCTCCTGGACGCCCTGCCCGTCAACGTCGTGACCTTCGACGACCAGGGCGTCGTCACGTTCACCGCCGGGGGGGCCACGACCGGCGGCACCCTCGTCAGCAACGAGCTCGCGCCGGGGGTGGACCTGCTGCACACCACGCCCACTGCCAGCCCGCTCCACCAGGCGCTCCGAGGGGCGATCGGCGGGGCGGTCAGCGACCTCGAGCTGATGGTGGCCGGCGAGGTCTGGCGGTGCCACGTCGCGCCCTTCGAGGACCTCGAGGCCGATCCCGTGCGCTCCATCGGCTCCGGCGGTTACCTCCTCGGCATGGACGTGACCGAGCGCGACGAGGTGACCGATCGGCTCGACCTCGTGCTCGGCTCGTCGCCGATCTGCCTGCTGACGTTCGACCGCGACGCCAGGGTGACCTACGCGACCGGTGCGGGCTACCGCGCGCTCGGCATCCGGCCGGCCAGCACGATCGGCCAGAGCCTCATGGACCTGTACGGCGACGACCCGCAGGTGGGGGAGGCCATCCGCAGCACCCTGGCAGGATCGACGTTCGACTTCGTGTCGACGATCTACGACCGGGTCTGGCACGTGCACTACCGGCCGCTGCCGGGTCGCGCGGGGGCGCCGGGCGGTGGGCTCGTCATCGCCACCGACACGACCGTCTCGTGGAACGCGGCCGAGGGCGGCGACGACGGCGAGGTCTCGCCCCTCGTGAGCCTCCTGGAGCGGGACGACCTGACCGGCCTGCTGGGGCGGCGTGGCCTGCAGCGGCGGCTCGCCCAGCCCCTGGAGCCCGAGCACCACCGGGCCCTGGTCCTCGTCGAGCTCGACGGCTTCCCGCTCATCCGCGACGCCTACGGCACCAGCGCCGCCGACGAGGTGCTGCGCATGGTGGCGGCCCAGCTGCGTGACGTCCTGCCCGAGCACGTCCAGCTGGGGCGGTGGGACCCCGACACCTTCCTGGCCGTCGTCGACGGGCCCCGCGCCGCGGCCGAGCTCGAGGAGCTGTGTGCGACCGTGCTCTCGACCTGCCGCGAGGCGCTGCCCCTCGGGGCCCTGCCCATCCACGTGACGGCGAGCGTCGGTCTGGCCGAGAGCCGGACGGTGGTGGGGCAGGACCTGCTGGCCCCGGCGCGCACCGCGCTCGGGGCAGCGAAGGCCGACGGCGGCGACCGGCTGCGGGTGTTCCGGCCCGAGACACGCGGACAGCGCGCGACGCCGCTGCTCATCCTCAACGACCTTCAACGCATCCTGTCCGCCCAGGACTTCAGCGACTTCCAGCTGCACTACCAGCCGATCGTCGAGCTCGCGACCCAGCAGGTGGCGGGGGTCGAGGCGCTGCTCCGCTGGCAGCACCCGACGCACGGGCTCCTCGGCCCGGACCACTTCATCGCCGCGGCCGAGGCCAACGGCGTCATCCAGGACCTCGGTCTGTGGGTCCTCCGCGAGACCTGTCGTGCCGCTGCGAGCCTCCAGGCCAGCACCGGCCGGGCCCTCGCGGTCTCGGTCAACCTCTCGGGACAGCAGCTCGCCCAGGTGGACCTGGTCGACCGGGTGAGGGCCATCCTCGAAGCCGAGGAGTGCCCTGCCACGTCTCTCGTGCTCGAGGTCACCGAGAGCAGCGTGACCGAGGACATCGCCCGGACGGCCGCCGCGCTCGAGCAGCTCAAGCGCCTCGGCCTCCGCATCGCCCTGGACGACTTCGGCACCGGGTACTCGTCCCTGCTGTACCTGAAGCACTTCCCCGTCGACATCATCAAGATCGACCGGAGCTTCGTCGCGGGGCTGGGCGCCAGCTCCGACGACTCGGCGATCGTGGCTTCGACGGTCTCGATGGCCGAGAACCTCGGGATCCTGTGCGTGGCGGAGGGCATCGAGACCATGGACCAGTTCCGCCTGCTGCGGAAGATGAGCTGCAAGTACGGCCAGGGCTACGTCTTCAGCAGGCCGCAGCCCCTCGAGGCGGTCCTGCGCTGGCTCGAGGAGCACACGGAGACACCCACGCCGGACCGCCGGTCGGCGAGTCGCGTGCGCGAGCCGGCTGAGGTGGTGTCGCGGGTCCTCGTGATGCACCGGGAGGGCGCGAGTCTCCACACGATCGCCGCGGCGCTCAACAGCCAGGGCGCCCGGACCGCTCGGGGGGCGCGCTGGTCGTCCCAGGCGATCGCGAAGGTCATCACCACGAGCCAGTTCCCCCGGCTCCGGCTCCCCGAGTGACGACGGGTCAGCCCTCGTAGCGCGAACCCCAGAGCCGGCACGCCTAGGCTCGGGGGATGCCCGAGATGCTGTCGCTCACCGACGTCTCCCACCGCCTCGGCCTCTCGATCACCGGCGTCAAGACCATGGTCAAGGAGCACAAGCTGCTGGCCGTGAGGACGGACGACGGCATCGCCGTACCGGCTGAGGCTCTTGACGGCGACCAGCCGGTCAAGCACCTGTCCGGCGTGCTGACCCTGCTGCACGACGCCGGGTACAGCCCCGAGGAGTCCTACACCTGGCTGACCACCGAGGACGAGTCGCTCCCAGGCACGCCGTTCCAGGCCCTCCACGAGAACCGCGCCACCGAGGTGAAGCGGCGGGCGCAGGCGCTGGCGTTCTGATGGGCGACCCGATGCAGCTCACCGTCAACGGGCAGCCGACGACCGTCGAGGACGGTACGACGCTGCCCGAGCTGCTCTCCTCGCTCGGCCTGCAGGTGGGCTCTGTCGTGGTCGAGCACAACGGGACGGCCCTGCTGCGGTCGGAGGTGGCCTCGGCGGTGCTCTCGGACGGGGACGTGCTGGAGCTCGTGAAGGCCGTCGCGGGTGGGTAGGGCCGCGCGGCTGGCGGACGCCAGGCTCTACCTGTGCACCCCCGACCGGCCGGACCTCGAGGCCTTCCTCGAAGCGGTGCTCGCCGGGGGAGTGGAAGTGGTCCAGCTGCGCGAGAAGGGGATCGAGGCGGCGCGCGAGCTCGACCTGCTGGCCCTGGTCGCGGAGGTCGCCGGCCGGCACGGCGCGCTGTGGTCCGTGAACGACCGCGCCGACGTGGCAGCGCTCTCCGGTGCCGACGTGCTGCACCTCGGCCAGGGAGACCTGCCGGTGCCGCTGGCCCGGCGGGTCGTCGGCCCCGACGTGCTGGTCGGGTTGTCGACCCACGACCCCGCGCAGGCCTCCGCCGCAGCGGTGGCGGACGGCGTCGACTACTTCTGCGTCGGGCCGACGTGGGAGACGCCCACCAAGCCGGGACGCATGGCGGCCGGCCTGTCGCTGGTGCGGCACGCCGCGTCGCTGGGGACGGCCCGGCCGTGGTTCGCCATCGGCGGGATCGACGCGTCGAACCTGGACCAGGTGCTCGAGGCAGGGGCGACACGGGTGGTCGTGGTGCGGGCGCTGACCTCGGCGGCCGACCCGTTCGAGGCGGCGCAGGCGCTGCGGTCGCGGCTGTGACCTACGCGCTCGTGCTGCTCGCGTGCTTCCTCGGCACGCTGCCGCTCGAGCTCTTCCTCGGAGTCCGGGTCTACCGCCGCTGGCGGCGGCTGGTCCTGACGCTGCTGCCGGTCGTGACGGTCTTCGTGGCGTGGGACGCCCTCGCCGTGCGCGCGGGGCACTGGTCCTTCCACGGCACTGTCGGCTGGTGGGCGGGCTCCCTCCCCGTGGAGGAGGTCGCCTTCTTCGTGGTGATCCCCACCTGCGCCGTGCTGTCCCTCGAGGCGGTACGACGGGTGCGGGGCCGGTGACGTACACCGCCGCGGCACTGCTCGGCGCCGGGGTCGCGGTGGTGCTGGACCTGGTGGTCCTGCGGACGCGGCTGCTCCGCTCGGGCGACTTCTGGACCGCGTACGCGATCGTCGTGCTCTTCCAGCTCGTCACCAACGGCGTGCTCACCGGCACGGACACCGTCCGGTACGACGACGACGCCGTCCTGGGCCTGCGCGTGGTGTTCGCGCCGGTGGAGGACCTGCTCTTCGGCTTCGCCCTCGTCGTCTCGACGCTGTCCCTCTGGGACGCCTGGGGACGACGGGTCTAGCAGCAGCAGAAGCCTGGCCATCGTCTTTTCTCTTTCCACAGAGGAAACACATCGCTTGTGCGTTCTAGGTGTTCTCGGTAGGTTCGTCCCATGCCTGCCGACCTCGCTCCCGACGCCTGGGCCGAGGCTTCGGACGAGGTCGTGGCGCAGCGCAAGGAGCTCTTCTCCGGGGTCGAGGAGGACGCCCGCGAGGAGGCCCGTCTCTTCGCCCGGCGGATGCGGCGCCTCTCCGAGCTGGAGCGCTCCTACCGCGACGACTGGCAGGGCGACCCGGTGATGGAGCTCGCCGGCACGGCGCGCATCCCGCAGGGAAGGGCTGCGCGACACCTGTCCCAGGCGCGGCGGCTGGTCGAGGTCCTGCCGCGGTCCCTGGCGCTGCTGGAGTCGGGGGAGATGTACGCGTCGACCGCAGACCAGCTGCTGCACCTCACCCGCAACTGCAGCGACGAGGTGCTCGCGGAGGTCGAGCGGCGGGTGCTGCCGAAGCTGCTGGGCGCCAACAGCGTGGACGCGCACCGGCTGGTGCTTCGCGCCATCACCGAGGCGGAGTGGGCGGCGGACGCCGATGCTTCGCGGGAGCGGGAGGAGCGCGCCCGGGCGGAGCGCGGTGTGTGGACCACCCCGGCCGAGGACGGCATGGTCCTGATCGGTGCCCGGGTGGACGTGGTCGCCGGACGGCGGTGGGCGCTCGACCTCGAGGAGCTGGTCCGGGCCGAGGCGGTGGCCGACGAGCGCCGTGGCGTGAAGCGGACGGTCAGCCAGCGCCGGGCCGATGTGCTGACCGGGCTGCCCGGGCGCTTCCTCGGACTCGTCCAGGCGGTCCAGCAAGGGCGAGCCGAGGACCTGCTCGGCATCGCGCGCAGCGACGACGGCGCGACCGCCGAGGACGCCGTGGTCGCGTCGTTGATGCTGCCGGTGCGCAACCCGGTGACGTTGTACGTGCACACGCCGATGTCGACCGTCCTCGACGTCGACCACCGGGCCGGGCTGGTCGAGGGCGGCGGCGTCGTGGGGCCGTACCACCTCAGGCTGCTGAGACCGGTCGCCTCGCTGCAACGCCTCTGGGTCGACCGCGACACCGGCGTACCGCTGGGGATCGACCCGAAGACCCACCCACCGGTCGGGGAGCCCGACTGGGACGATGCTGAGGACGTGAAGCGAGCGGCGGTCGCCGTGCGGGAGCGGCTGCTCGACCTGCTCCGCCCGGCGGTGCTGCGCGACGACCCCGAGCCGCGGCACGACCCCAGCAGGAGCCTGCGCCGGTTCGTGCAGGTCCGCGACCTGACCTGCACCGGGATCGGCTGCTCGCGGGGGGCGCACCGCTGCGATCTCGACCACGAGCGCGCCTACGGTGCTGGTGGGCCCACCGCTGCCTGGAACCTGAGCGCGAAGAGCGACCGCTGCCACCTCGGCCGGCACCGTGAGTGGGAGGCGACCCGCAACGACGACGGCACGACGTTGTGGACCAGCCCGCTCGGCCGCGAGTACCTCCGGCTCAGCGCCTGGGAGCCCGGCGAGGACCTGCCCGACGAGGTCGAGCTCCCCGAGCCCGGCCTGGACGACCCTCGAGCAGAGGACCGGTTCCTCTCGGCGCCGCTCTGGACCGAGCCGCCACCCGAGCCGGAGCGACCGGCCGATCGCCGTACCTGGGACGACGGCAAGCCCCCGCCCTTCTGACTGCAGCGCGGTCGAGGAATCAGCGCCCCATGCTGTGGGGGCGCGGGTCCGTCACGCGCCACCCGGGGAGGTAACGACGACGGAGGACAGGGCGACCGGCGTACCGCGACGGAGCGAGCTCGGGATCTCCGCGATGTCGTCGACCAGCCGCACGAGCCTCGACCGGCCGGTCGACGACCACCGTGTGCGGGCCGGCCGACCCGAGCCCGCATCACGTCTCACCAGGTGTCAGCGGCGGGCGAGGGCGCGTCCCAGGAGCAGCGCGCGTCTCGCCGGACCGACCGTGACTCGCCGGTCCAGCACGCGGTAGCCCGACCGCTCGACCTCGTCGAGGATCCCGGCGTAGAGCGCGAGGGCAGCCTCGACGCACGGCCGGGCCGCGGGGGAGAGCAGCCGGATGCCCTGTGCCGCCGTGGCGTAGAGCCGCCGGGTCCGGGCGACCTCGAAGGCCATCAGCGCGGCGAACCGGTCGTCCACGACCCGGGCGCGCAGCTGCGCCACCGTGACGCCGTACCGGTCGAGGTCCTCTTGAGGCAGGTAGACCCGGCCCCGGGAGAGGTCCTCGCCGACGTCGCGCAGGAAGTTCGTGAGCTGCATGGCGACGCCGAGGTCGGCGGCGTAGGGGGCGGCCAGCTCGACCGGTACGACGGTGCCGAAGACGTGGGTGAGCTGCACCCCGATCACGGCCGCGGAGCCGTGGGTGTAGGCCAGCAGGTCCTCGTAGGTGTCGTAGCAGGACACGGTCAGGTCCTGCGCCATCGCGTCGAGGAAGTCGTCGACGTACCGGAACGGGATCGCGTGCCGCTGCAGCGTGTCGTGCACGGCGGGAGCCACGTCGACGAGGGGGTCCCCGACCAGCACCGCTTCCCGCAGCGCCGCCAGGGCCGCGGCCTTCTCGGCGGGAGACAGGTGCGACCGGACGTCGTCGACCACCTCGTCGGCCGCCCGCGCGAAGCCGTAGAGCGCATGCACCGAGGGGCGGACGTCGGCAGGCAGCAGCCGGGTGGCGAGGTAGTAGGAGCGCCCGTGCTGGGCGTGCAGCCGGCGGCTGGCCTCGTAGGACGGGGCGAGGCTCATGCGACGGGCGCGGGCGGCTCGACCTCGCGCGCCACCGGCTCGGCCGTGACCGGGGCGTCGTGCAGGACGACCTCGGCGGAGCGGCGTACCTCCCAGAAGGCGAAGGCCACCGCAGCGAGCAGCGGTACGCCGTAGAACGGCGGCCGGATCAGGCTGCGGCCGTTGGGGAGCAGGGTGAGGCAGAGCACGACCGAGAGGGCACCGAGGGCGAGCAGCACCCGCTGCCCCCCGACGGCGGCGAGCAGCACCAGGCCCCACATGAGGTACCAGGGCTGCACGATGGGGGCGAGCGCCACGACGGCCACCATGGTCAGCCCCAGCGCCCGCATCGGCCCGAGGTGGTGGGCACGCAGCAGCAGCGTCAGGGCCACGAGCCCGGCCAGGGCCAGGCCGCCCCCGAGGACGAACCGGGTCGCCTCGCCCGAGCCGTCGACCAGGCCGAGGCTCTGCAGCGCCTTCTCGGTGAGCACGCCGACGCCGGTGATCGGCGAGAAGATCGAGAGGGGTCCCCCGCCGCCGCCGATGGTGTGCACCCAGCCCCAGCCGAGGCCGGTCGCGGCCGTGACGCCGACTGCGGTCGTACCTGCGACGGCGGCGACCAACGCCGCCACCCGTGCCCTGGCCCACCAGCCCGGCAGCAGCATCGGGAGGAACCCGAGGGCCGCGATGGCGGGCAGCTTCACCAGCGCTGCCAGCGTGATGAGCACCGCGGCAGCGGCGAGCCGGGGTGCCGTGGGCCGGTCCGTGACGAGCGCCAGCCCGACCAGGAGCAGGCCGATCATGAGCGCGTCGTTGTGCGCTCCGCCGACGCCGTGGATCAGGACGAAGGGGTTGGCGAGCCCGAGCCAGAGCGCGCGCTGGGGCAGGACGCCGTGGGCGCGCGCCAGCCGCGGCAGCGCCCAGGCGCACATGAGCAGCCCGAGGACCGCGAGCCCGCGGAACATCACCACGGAGGGCACGACGTGATCCTGCGAGAGCGCCACCACGCGGCCTGACAGCCACAGCCACAACGGCCCGTACGGCGACGGGGTGAAGCGCCACATGTCGTCGACGCCGAAGGACCACTTGCCGACGAGCGCTCCGGGGCCGTACTCGTAGGGGTCGATCCCCCCGACCACGAGGTTGCCCTGGCCGCCGTAGGCGTAGACGTCGCGGCTGAACAGCGGCGTCCCGAGCAGCATCGGGAGCGACCAGACGCCGGCGACCAGCAGCACGGTCCGCGGCGCCACCCGTTCCAGCACGTGCCGCAGCCGCCACCACGCAGCCGTCAGCATGACGAGGCCGGCGAGCGCGAGGAGCAGCGACGCCCCGCGGCCGGTCGGCGACCTCTGCACCCAGTCGAGGTGGAGCAGCTCGGCGACGGCGTCCCGGTAGCGCGGCACGGCGCCCGCCCCGACGCCGCCGAAGGCGAGCAGGCTCGTCCCGAGCAGCCCGAGCGCGAGCAACCGGCGCGGTACGACGTAGCGGGGGCTCATCCGACCCGCCCCACGACCCGCTCGGCCGCGAGCCGCCCGGACAGCAGCACCATCGGTACGCCGACGCCGGGCCGCGTCCCCGAGCCGGCGAAGACCACCCCGTCCACCTTCGGCGCCAGGTTGGCCGGCCGGAACGGCCCGGTCTGGCGGAAGGTGTGCGCGCTCGCGAACGGCGTCCCGTGCGCCATCCCGCGGCGCTCCCAGTCGGCCGGCGTGGTGAGGTGCTCCACCTCGACCGCGTCGCCGAAGCCGACGTACCCGCGGCCCTCGAGCGTGTGCACCAGCTCGTCGCGGTAGCGCGGGCCGGCGACGTCCCAGTCGATCCCCGACCGCTGGTCGGGCACGGGTGCCAGCACGTAGTAGGCGTGCCTCCCGGCCGGGGCGAGCGACGGGTCGGTGACGGTGGGCCGGGTGACGAGCAGGGACGGGTCCGCCATCAGCCGCCGGCGGCGCAGCAGGTCGTCGAAGACCGGCCGCCACTCCCGGCCGAAGTGCAGGTTGTGGTGCGCGGCGCCGCGGTAGTCGGCCGTGGACCCCGCGAGCAGCACCACGCAGGAGGGGGAGGGCCGCAGCCGTGGCACCCGACGGGGGGTCGCCGAGGGCGGCAGCAGGTCGCGGTAGGCCACGGGTAGGTCGGGGTTGAGCACCACCACGTCGGCGTCGACGCGCTCCCCGGACGCCGTCTCCACGCCGACGGCCCGCCCGTGCTCGACCAGGACGCGGGACACCGTCTCGCCGTACCGGAGGGTGGCGCCGTGCTTCTCCGCCGCACCGGCGAGGGCGCGCGGCACCGCGTGCATCCCGCCGCGCGGCACCACCACGCCGGCGACCGTGTCCATGTACGAGATGACCGCGTAGAGGGCGAGCGCCTCGTACGGCGACAGCCCGGCGTACATCGCCTGGAACGAGAACGCGCGCTGGGTGCGCGGGTCCTTCAGGTACGACGCGACCTTGGGCGCGAGCCGGCGGAACCCGCCGACGGCGGCGAGCCGGGCCAGGTTCGGGGTGAGCAGGTCGAACGGGGAGTCGGTGTTGCGGTCGATGAAGTCGTCGCGCTCGTAGCGGTAGAGCTGCTCGGCGAAGGCGACGAGCCGCAGGTAGCCGACGGCCTCGGCCGGGCCGCACAGGTCGCGGACCTCCTCCGCCATGGCGGCCGGGTCGCTGCGCACGTCGAGTGTCGAGCCATCGGGGAAGTGGGCCCGGTAGACCGGGTCGAGCGGCACCAGGTCGAGCCAGTCGGCCA
>Ga0190269_10001367_pt1 | contig 11719 bp, 14 predicted proteins | sample Popmic249IS_FD_133749 | JGI IMG/M metagenome (GOLD analysis project Ga0190269, IMG submission 133749) | Populus adjacent soil microbial communities from riparian zone of Blue River, Arizona, USA - 249 IS | ecosystem: Environmental > Terrestrial > Soil > Riparian zone | place: USA: Arizona...
GCCGGCAATCATCGAGATGGTGAGCTACACCCGGCTCGACTGCGCGGTGGCGTCGGCGGGCCTGATGCGGCTGGCGATGGCCAACGCGCTGCATCACTGCCGGCACCGGACGGTGTTCCAGAAGCGCCTGGTCGATCAGCCCTTGATGGCTCAGGTGCTGGCCGATCTCGCCATCGAATCCGAAGCGGCGACGGCGCTGGCCCTGCATCTGGCGGCGAGCTTCGACAAGGCCGCCGCGGGCGATGCCGCGATGGGCGCGTGGCGGCGGCTGATGACGCCCGTCGTCAAGTACTGGATCTGCAAGACCGGGCCCGCCTTCGCCTACGAGGCGATGGAATGCCTGGGCGGCAACGGCTACGTCGAGGACGGCATCGCCGCGCGCATCTATCGCGAGCTTCCCGTGAACGCGATCTGGGAAGGTTCGGGCAACGTCATGGCCCTCGACGTGCTGCGCGTGCTGCAGCGCGAGCCCGAAGCCATGGAAATGGTGCTCGAGCATCTGCGCGTCCTGGGCGGCGACGATGCGCGGCTGGCGGCGGAGCGCGAGCGCATCCAGAGCCTGCTGTTCGAGCCGCGCCTTCTCGATCGCCGCGGCCGCGATCTCACCGAAGGTCTCGCGGTACTGGCGGCGGCGACACTGCTGCGGGCCTTTGCGCCGGCCGCGGTGGCCGATGCCTTCGTGCGCACGCGGCTGGCGCCCGATGCACGGCGGCAGACCTATGGACAGGGCCTGGAGCGCGCCAACACGCAAGCCATTCTCGAGCGCGCGCTGGCGCTGTGAGACACCGAAGGCGCTACGCGCCGCTGCGGCGGCGACGCGGCGAAGGTTCTTCCACCTCGGTGGTCCGGCTTTCCATGGCGCCCACGATGCGGCGCAGATTGTCCATGAACTGCGTGCGGTTCTTGCCCAGCACCGACAGCAGGCGCGCATCGACCCGGTTGGCGGCCGGCCGCAGCGAGGCCAGCACCGACTGGCCCTTGGGCGTGATCCGGACCGCGTACATGCGCGCGTCCTCCTTGGTTCGCTTGCGCTGAAGCAGGCGCTTGTCGACCAGCCGGCGCACGATATCGGCCAGGGTCGAACGATCGACACCCGTCTCGGCCACGAGCACGGTCTGGCTGACGTCGGGGTTGTCCGCGACCGTCAGCAGCACGGCATACTGGCGCGGCGTCAGCTCCGAGCCTTCGGCCTCGAGGGCGAAGAGAACCTCAGCGCATTGACCGGCTCGGTGCAGCAGATGCAGGCAGGAAACATCAGGGCGTCGCCCCCGCTTGGCATTTTTCACAGATCCACTCCGCTCTGCCCACGGGGACCTGCCCCTTGGGTGGGACGGGTGTGCTCCGGGGCCGAAACACTGGCTTGCTTTCAATATGACCATGGAAGAACGTCAGAGGGCACACTTTTAGCAAGACAGCACCGCTCATTCCAGCCTTGCGGCAGCTCGATAGCTGCCGAGCCGCGGCAAATTTGCTTCAGCAGGCCTCGCTGATGATACGACGTGAGCGGGAGAAAAAGTCGCGGCGGACGAGGATCAGCATCACCCAGGTGGTCGCCGCGATGAACAGCACCGGGTGGAAGAACCAGGCGATGGCCGCGATCGCGTGATAGAACGAGCGCAACCCCGAATTGGTGTGCTCGGCCGCGATCCCGATCAGGCGCGCGGTGCGGCGGGCATGCGCCTCGATCAGCGCGGGCTCGGCCGTCGGCAGCGGCGTGGCTCCGATCATGATCGCCGTGTAGTGCGACAGCCGGAAGCCCCAGGCGAACTTGAAGAAGGCGTAGATGAACACCACCATGATCAGCAGCAGCTTCACTTCCCACATCAGCGACGTCGAAGGCGCCACGTAGGGCAGCCGTTCCAGCATCGCCTGCACCTTCTCGCCGGACCCGACCGTGGTGGCCAGCCCGCCCACCGCGATGGCCGCCGTCGAGGCGAAAAAAGCGTTGCCCTGACTGAGGCTTCCGAGAAGTACGGCATCCAGCATGCGGTTCTCGCGCTGGGACATGTTGGTCATCCAGGCCATGCGCTGCCGCTGCACGGCGCCGACAAGGCTGCGGTTCCCCAGGCCCGTATAGTGCAGGACCAGCCGATACAGGCCGATCACGCCCAGAAAGTAGGCAAGCGCCATCAGGTCGAGGTCGGGCATGAGGGGCGTCAGTGTCATGGCGCGTGCTCCGAAGCGTCCCGGATCATCTGCAGACGGTCGAGCGCCCCTTGAAGGATCAGGGTGGCGGCGACCTTGTCGATCACCTCCGCCCGGCGGCGGCGCGAGGCATCGGCGGAGATCAGCATCCGCTCTGCTTCCTGCGTGGTCAGCCGCTCGTCCCAGAGCAGGATCGGCAGCGGCGTCATGCGGGCGAAATTGCGGGCGAAGGCGCGTGTCGCCTGGGCGCGGGGGCCGTTGCTTCCGTCGAGGTTGGTGGGCAAGCCGATGACGAATCCGCCGACGCCCTGCCGCGCCGCGTGCGCGATCAACTGTTCGGCATCGGCTTTGAACTTCGAGCGCATCAGGGTGTCGAACCCCGACGCGATCATCAGCGTGACGTCGGACAATGCGAGTCCGATGGTCTTGGTGCCGACATCGAGCCCGAACAGGCGACGCCCCCGCTGCACTGCATGTGCGAAAGCCTCCAGATCGAGAATTCCGCCCTGCCCTGCGCCCTCTTGCATGCCCTGTGCGTTCCCGGTTGTGGAGTACGTGACCGGCCTTATACTCGCCCCCGACCGCGACAGCCACCTCCTCGGAGACCTGCACCCCATGAAGTTGATTTGGTTCGGACATTCCTGCTTTCGCCTGGAGACGGGCAACAGCGTCGTGCTGGTGGATCCGTTCCTCAAGGGCAACCCCACGTTCGAGCAGTCCGGGATCGCGTGGGCCGATGCCGTGAAGGGCGTGACCCACGTCGCCCTCACGCACGGACATTCAGACCACATTGGCGACGCCGGCGAGATCTGCAAGGCGAACGCGGCCACCCTGCTCGCGACGTTCGAACTGGCGATGTACGTGAAGGGCAAGGGCGCGGAGAAGCTCGAACCGATGAACACCGGCGGCACCGTCTACACGGCCGACTTCGATCTCACGCTCGTGAACGCGCTGCACTCGTCCTCGACCGACGTCTACCTCGGCAATCCGAACGGCATCGTGATCAAGACCCGCGAAGGCAAGACCGTGTATTTCATGGGCGACACGGATATCTTCTCCGACATGGCGCTGATCGCGGAGCTGCACCAGCCCGACGTCGGCATCGTGCCGATCGGCGACCGCTTCACGATGGGCGCGCGCACGGCTGCCATCGCGTGCAAGAAGTTCTTCAACTTCTCCACCATCGTGCCCTGCCACTACGGCACCTTCCCCGGCATGCTCGATCCCAGTGCCGACAAGTTCGTCGCCGAAATGGCGGGCGGCAACGTTGTCGTCCCGAAAGTCGGCCAGGCGCTCGGCATCTGAGTGCCGCGCCGCCCGGCCCATTCGCGCGCCGCCTCGTGCGTCGCGCGTCGTTCTGCCCTCCCCTGATCCCGAGGACGCATGCAAGAGCCCGATAAGCCGTCGAGCCCCGCCTCTGGCGGCAGTCTGAAGCTGCCCGCGGCGCTCGGAAGCGACAGCGCGGTGATGTGGACCTACACGCTCACCACGTTTCTCTCGGCCCTGCTGCTGTTCTCGATCCAGCCGATGTTCGCCAAGATGGTGCTGCCGGTGCTCGGCGGCTCTCCCTCCGTCTGGGCGGTGGCCATGTTCTTCTTTCAGGCCGCCCTACTCGCCGGCTACTGCTACGCCCACGTGCTAATCAATCGCGCCAGTCCGCAGGTCACGGGCTACGTGCACGTCGGTCTGTGCGCGCTGGCCTTCCTCGTGGCGCTGCCGTTCGGCCTGCCGGCGGGCTGGAGCGAGCCGCCCCCGGGCGAGCCCTACTTCTGGCAGATCGGCCTGTTCACGGTGGCCATCGGCCTGCCGTTCGTGGCCGTGGCCGCCAACGCACCGCTGATGCAGGCCTGGTTCGCCCGCACCGGACATGCGCACGCCCGCGACCCCTATTTCCTCTACGCCGCCAGCAACCTGGGCAGCCTGATCGCGCTGCTGGCCTATCCGTTCGTGCTGGAGCCGCTGTTCGGTCTGCGCGTGCTCAGCCGCTTCTGGGCTGTCGGCTTCGTGCTGCTCGCCGCAGCCCTGGCGCTGTCGTGGTGGCTGATGCGCAGCCGGCTCGCCGCCGGCGCCGGCCCCACGGCCGTGCAGAGCAGGTCACCTCCCGCCGAAGCGGAAGGGCCGGCACCGACCTGGGCACAGCGGCTCGGATGGGTCGGGCTGGCCCTCGTGCCTTCCGCGCTGCTCACCGCCTATACCACGCACGTCAGCACCGACGTTGCCTCCGCGCCGCTGATCTGGGTGCTGCCGCTGTCGCTCTACCTGCTCACCTTCGTGCTGGTGTTCCGCGAGCGCTCGCTGATCCCGCGGCGGCTCTTGCTCGTGCTGCATCTGGCGAGCGTGCTGGTGGCCCTGATGCTGCTGTCGCAGACCAAGGTGGAGAACTGGACCGTGGCGGCCGTCACCGGCGTCATCGTGTTCTTCCTCTCGGCCATGGTGGCGCATCGCACGCTGTACGAGGCGCGCCCCTCGGCGAGCCACCTGACGGAATTCTATCTGTGGATGTCGCTGGGCGGCGCCCTGGGCGGCCTGTCGGCGGCGCTGCTGGCGCCGAAGATCTTCTCCGAGCTGTTCGAATATCCGCTGCTGCTCGCCCTCTCCGTCGCCTGCCGTCCCGGCGTGTTCTCGACGGCGGCGATGGGACGCGCCGCGGCGTTCGTGCGCGGCTTGCCGGGCTCGCTGAAGGCCGGCCAACCCGGCGCGCTCGGCGAGGGCGACAAGCAGCAGCTGCTGGCGTTGTGGCTCATTCTCGCCGGCGGCATCCTGGTGATCTACTGGGTGCCGTGGGCCGTCAACAAGATGGACGTGAGCACGCGCGAGTGGGGCACCACCGCGCTCGTCATGGCGATGATCGCCGTCGTGCTGCTGGCCGAGTTCCGCGCCCCCACGCGGCAGTTTCTCGCGGCGCTGCTGATGTTCGCGGCCGTCACCACGCTGCCCTCGGGCGTCAAGCGCGGCGAAGCGCTGCGCTCCTTCTTCGGCGTCTATCGCGTGCAGACGACGGCCGACGGCCAGTACCACACGCTGATCCACGGCACCACGTTGCACGGCGCCCAGCGCGTGCGCGACGAGGAAGGCAATGCCGTCGAGGACACCTCGCCCGTCACCTACTACTACGAGAAGAGCCCGATCGCGGTGACCGTCGGCAAGGTGCGCGAGCGCCTGGGCGAGAAGAAGGGCCGCTACGGGGTCACCGGGCTCGGCACCGGCTCGCTCGCCTGCCACGCGCAGGAGGGCGAGCAATGGCGCTTCTTCGAGATCGACCCGGCCGTGGTGCGCATCGCCAGCGATCCGCGCCACTTCACCTTCCTCGCCAATTGCCAGCCCAAGGCCGACATCGTGCTGGGCGATGCCCGCCTCACCCTCGCCAAGGAAGCCAACGACAGCTTCGACCTGATCGTGATGGATGCCTTCACCTCGGACGCGGTGCCGGTGCATCTCCTCACCAAGGAGGCGATCCAGCTGTTCCTCGACAAGGTGAAGCCGGACGGCGTGGTGCTGCTGCACATCTCCAATCGCTATCTCGATCTGGAATCGATGCTGGCGGCCACCGCCAAGGCCATTCCCGGCGCCGACAGCCTGATGCTGACGGACGACGAGGCGGACGGCAGCTACGCGCAGTCGTCCTCCACCGTGGCGCTGTTCGGCAAGACCAAGGAGGCGCTGGCGCCCTTCCGTGCGCTGGAAACGGCAAGCGCGCTTCCCGACAAGGGTTTCCGCGCCTGGACCGACGACTACTCGGATATCCTCAAGCCGTTCCTCAGCCGCCGGGGCTGGTTCAAGAAGCCCGCCGAGGAAAAGGCCGCCCTGCCCTCTCCCGTCCGGTAGGTGCACGGGAACGCCGCGAGCCGGAACAGGGAGAGCCCGTGCCCACCCTCGGCCCGCGGAGCGGGAATGCGCGTCACATTGCGCCGGGCGGCCTCAGGCGCTATGGAAGCAGCGACTTTTTTCCAGGCACATAAGGGGACCAGGTTGCAGCCGCAGCCTGGAGACGGACATGGAAGTCGACGCCAACCTCGTGCGGCGCATCGCGCGGCTCGCGCGCATCAAGGTTTCGGAGGCCGAGACGCAGGCGCTGCAAGGCGAGCTGTCGGGCATCCTCGACTGGGTGAAGCAGCTCGACGAGGTCGACACCGACGGCGTCGAGCCGATGACGCGCGTGATCCCGATGACGCTGCGGCAGCGGCCCGACGCGGTGACGGACGGCGAGATCCCGGACGATGTCGTCGCCAACGCGCCGCAGCGCGAGGCGCACTTCTACGTCGTGCCCAAGGTCGTGGAATAAGGACTGGATGCCCGTGAGCGAGCTCACCAAACTGACCCTGGCGCAGGCCCGCGACGGCCTCGCCGCGAAATCGTTCTCCTCGCGCGAGCTGACGCAGGCGTTCCTCGATGCCATCGCCAAGGCCAACCCGGCGCTGAACGCCTACGTGCTCGAGACGCCGGAGCTGGCGCTGGCGCGGGCCGCCGACAGCGACGCGCGCATCGCCAAGGGCGAGGCGCGTGCCCTCGAAGGCCTGCCGCTCGGCATCAAGGATCTCTACTGCACCAAGGGCGTTCGCACGACCGCCTGCTCGAAGATCCTCGATGGCTTCACGCCGACCTACGAATCCACCGTCACGCAGAACCTGTGGGACGCGGGCGCTCTGATGCTCGGCAAACTCAACAACGACGAATTCGCCATGGGCTCGTCCAACGAGACCAGCGCCTTCGGCCCCGTCGTCAGCCCCTGGCAGCGCACCGGATCGAACGTGAAGCTGGTGCCGGGCGGCTCCTCCGGCGGCTCGTCGAGTGCTGTCTCGGCCGATCTCTGCCTTGCCGCCACCGCGACCGACACCGGCGGCTCGATCCGCCAGCCCGCCGCGATCACCGGCACGGTCGGCATCAAGCCCACCTACGGGCGCTGCTCGCGCTGGGGCATCGTCGCCTTCGCCTCGTCGCTGGACCAGGCCGGTCCCATCACCAAGACGGTGCGCGATGCCGCCATCATGCTGCGGCACATGGCGAGCGTGGACCCGAAGGATTCCACCAGCGTCGATCTTCCCGTGCCCGACTACGAGGCGGCGCTCGGCCGCGGCGTGAAGGGCCTGCGCGTCGGCGTGCCGAAGGAATATCGCGTCGACGGCATGCCGAAGGAGATCGAGGACCTCTGGCAGCAGGGCATCGCCTGGCTGAAGGCCGCCGGTGCCTCCATCCACGACATCTCGCTGCCGCATACGAAGTACGCGCTGCCGGCCTATTACATCGTGGCTCCGGCTGAGTGCTCGTCGAACCTCGCCCGCTACGACGGCGTCCGCTACGGCCTGCGCGTACCGGGCCGCGACCTGATCGACACCTACGAAGAGACGCGGCATGCGGGCTTCGGCGCGGAAGTGCGCCGCCGCGTGCTGATCGGCACCTACGTGCTGTCGGCCGGCTACTACGACGCCTACTACATCAAGGCGCAGAAGGTGCGCACGCTCATCAAGGCCGACTTCGACGAAGCCTATAAGAGCGTCGACGTGGTGCTGACGCCCACGACGCCGGGTCCGGCCTTCGGCATCGGCGAGGTCTCGGGCGATCCGGTGCAGATGTATCTCAACGACATCTTCACGGTGACGGTGAACATGGCCGGCCTGCCCGGCATCTCGGTGCCGGCGGGGCTGTCCTCGGAAGGCACGCCGCTCGGCCTGCAGTTGATCGGCAAGCCCTTCGACGAAGAGACGCTGTTCCGCGCCGCGGAAGCCATCGAGCAGGCGGCCGGCCGCTTCACGCCGCCGTCGCGCTGGTGGGCGTGACGGGCCGGACGCCGGACTGCATTTCTCCGCCAGCTGACATATTTTCCGCGAATTCGGCACGTGCGGCGGCCTCGCCTGCAGGTCTAGAGTTGCATAGTCCGCGCATTTGCGGATGCCTGCCTGTTTTCGCGTGAGGCATTTCATGATCGGGCGCCTTGCCCGCAGCATTGCTGCGATTGCCGCTACCATCGGGCTCACCGCGTGCGCGCAAACCTCGCGCGTCGACGTTGCGGAAACCACGCCGCAGGCGCTCGCCAGCAAAGGCACCGGCGTTGCGGTGATGCGGCTCGGCGTCGGCGGCACCGCCTGTCAGCACATCCAGGCGCTCATCGGCGTGCGGGAGGACAACCACTTCCGCGGCGTGCGCGGCGTGAAGGTCGCCAACATCCGCTCGGTCACGAACAGCGCCGTCGCCGAGGTCGAGCTGCCGCCGGCCGAGTATCACGTGCTCGCCTACCGCTGCATCACGCTTCGTGGAACGCCTATGACGATCGGTGACGATGCGGACACCGCCAACGTCTACCGCACAAGCATCGCCAAGTTCACGCTGCGCGCCGGCGAGGTCGTGAACGTCGGCTACCTGCAGTACAATGCCGTGAAGACGCGCAGCTCCATGTTCGGCCGCCCGATCCGGCAAGAGGTGGACGTCAGCGACTGGCCGCTGGAAGAGCTGGAGCGCTTCCGCAAGAACCGCCCCGAGATCTTCGCCCGCATGACCACGCGGCTGATGCAGGTGACGCTGGGCGACGAGGCGCCTTCGGACGAGGCCTGCCGCCGCCTCCAGCAGCTGCAGCGTGAGGGCAAGGTCGCGACGCTGCCCGTCGACTGCGCACCGAGGACGGCGCGCAGGTGAGCCTGGCGCGGCTGAATGGTCCGCGCCGGTGCGGGGGGAATGCCCGCGTGCTAGCCTGAGGCTCGGTTGTTCCCGTCCTCTGGCACGTCCGGATCCGCTCCCATGCCCATCACCTTCGCCGCTCCCGTTCCCATCCTGCGCTCCTTCGACGAGACCAAGGCGCGCGAGTTCTATTGCGGCTTCCTCGGGTTCAAGGTCGACTTCGAGCATCGCTTCGAGCCCGGGTTGCCGCTGTACATGGGGCTGTCCCGCGACGCTTTCGTCCTGCACCTCTCCGAGCACCACGGCGACGCCAGCCCCGGCGCCACGCTGCACGTGCCGATGATCGGCATCGCGCACTTCCAGCAGGAACTGGCTTCCAAGGCCTACAAGTACGGCCGTCCCGGCATCCAGTCGCAGCCCTGGGGGGAGGAGATGACGGTGCACGACCCCTTCGGCAACCGCATCCGCTTCGTGGAAAAGCCGGCGCCGGGCGCCTGAAGGGCCGCAGTTGCCAAGCCCGCCGCGAGTTTGTAAGCGGAGTGACCCGCCGGCCCCCGCGGCCCGCCCCCTCGACGAGACTGGAGTAGCGCATCATGGCCTCCCGCAAGCCCGCAGACTGCCGCGACATGTCGGAGGTGCGCGCCGAGATCGACCGGCTCGACAACGCCCTCGTCGACCTCATCGCCGAGCGCTTCGGGTTCGTGGAACGGGCCTGGGAAATCAAGCTCGCCGCCGGCCAGCAGGCGAATGTGCCCTGGCGCAACCAGCAGGTGTTCGATCGCGTCCGCGCCCGTGCCGCCGAGCGCGGCGTGCCGCCGGACCTGTGCGAGGCGCTGTGGCGGCAGATGGTGGGCTGGTTCATCCAGTACGAGGAAGAGAAGCTGCGCGACAAGCTCGAGCCGAAGGGCTGAGCTGATGCCCGCGCCGCCGCCTGTCGATCTCGTCGCCATCTTCTTCACCGCGCTGCTCAACCCTGCCGTCGCCGCCGTGGCCGTCCTGATGGGCATGCGCGCCGACCAGTGGCAGAAGATTCCCGTCGCGGGGTTCGCCGCCGCAGTGATCGGAACGGCGCTGATCTACGTTCTCTCTCGCATCGGCGTGCCGGGCCTGGACCGCATCGTGCGGGCACCCGCCGGCCTCTTCATCGTCGCCTTCGGCCTCGGCATGCTGTGGGCCACTGCCGCCTACGTCTTCGTGCGGCGCTGGCGCCCCTGACCTCTCGCGCAAGGAGCGACGCGTGGATCAACCCAGAGACGCGCGCTCGTCCGGCACCTTGACGCTGCTGCGCCTGTGGCTGATCGGCAGCGGCGTCGCGCTGGCGAGCTTTCTCATCTGGATCATCGCGCCGGTGCTGTTCCTGGTGCTGCTGCTGGCAGCGGGCCTCGGCCTGCTCTCGGCGCTGGTGGTGAAGCTGGCCCGCATGCTCGAGCGCTGGAAGAACGCCGGCGTTCCGCCCGAGGATGTGTAAGACCCGACAGGCCTTCGTCGCTCGGCCTGTCGGAACTCGCTCAACGCGTTGACTTGAGGCGCACCTTGCTCATGCCGCCGATGCGCCGCAGGGGGCGCGGTGTGCGCCCGCCGGCAGGTTGCGCTCGAAACGCACGACGCCGCGCAGCTCCGGATCGGTCGTCAGCACGAAGCCGGCCTTGCGTGCCAGGGTCAGCATCGGCGCGTTGCTGGCCAGAGCCTCTCCGACCAGCCGCTCCACGCCGGCATTCTGCGCGTGGCACGCGAGCTTGGACAGCAGCTGCCGCGCAATGCCGAGACCTTGCCAGCCGTCTGCCACTGTCACCGCGAACTCCGCGCTGCGGCCATCGTCGAGCCGGACATACCGCACTTCGGCAATGACCGTCTCGACGCCGTCCTCGAACACTTCCGCCACCAGTGCCACGTGCGCCTGGTAGTCGACGCGCGTGAAGCTCTTGATGAGCCACGGCGACACTTCCCGGACGGGCGACATGAAGCGCGAGCGCCGCGCCTCACCCGACAGCTTCGCGAAGAACGCCGCGGTCGGCGCGTCGTCCTGCGGCAGCACGGGCCGCACCACGACGCGACGGCGGACGCCGTCGCGCTCCACGTGCATCACGTCGATCAGATCCGAAGGATAGCGATGGATCTCGTAGAGCATGGCGCCCTCCGCTCAGCAGGTGAGGCAGGACTCGTCATCCTGCTTCGGTCCCACGGTGAGAATGGTGTCCTGCAGCGCGAAGACCAGCGCCAGCCCGTGCCGGTCGAGCACGAAGCACTGGCCCGCCTCCAGCACGACGTCGCGCGGGTCGTGCTGCTGCGTGATCCAGACCTGGCCGTCGAGGCAGGCGACGCGCTGGCCGATCTGATCCTGCAGCGACAGCGTCTTGCGCGCGCGCAGGGCCTGCGGAACGTGGGAAACGGCGGGAGTGGGTGCGAAAGGCTTCATGGCAGCCTCCTGTCTTGTCGAATGCATCCGATGCATTCATCCTGTTGGCGCCTTCGTGCGTCACGAAAGCATGTCCTGCGTATAGTCCCGCATTGTGCAGTGCGACAAACGATGCTTTCTCAGCGTACGCATGCGCAGATGGAATGCATGAGGTCCCATGAAACGTTTCAGCCTGCCCCCGCTGGACCTGATCCCCGCCTTCGAGGCGGCGGCGCGAACCTTGAGCTTCACCAAGGCCGCGGAGGAACTGAACCTCACGCAGTCCGCCATCAGCCGCCAGATCCGCGCGCTGGAGGACAGCCTCGGCGTGCCGCTGTTCGAGCGGCACGTTCGCGCGCTCAGCCTCACCAACGAGGGACGCCGCCTGCAACGCACGGCCGAGGACGTGCTGACGCAGCTGCATGAAACGACGGGGCGCATCCGGGCCGAGGCGACGACCCGCCACCTCACCGTCACCACGACCGGCGGCTTCGCCTCACTCTGGCTGATCCCGCGCCTGCCCCGCTTCACCGCGCTGCATCCGGATGTCGACGTGCGCATCCAGGCCAC
>Ga0190269_10001368_pt1 | contig 11716 bp, 6 predicted proteins | sample Popmic249IS_FD_133749 | JGI IMG/M metagenome (GOLD analysis project Ga0190269, IMG submission 133749) | Populus adjacent soil microbial communities from riparian zone of Blue River, Arizona, USA - 249 IS | ecosystem: Environmental > Terrestrial > Soil > Riparian zone | place: USA: Arizona...
GCGCGCCCAGGCCGCCTTGCCGCGTTCCAGCAGCGACAGCACCCAGCCGGCCGCGAACATCGGCCACACCAGCTGTCCGAGGTACATGCTGAAGCTGGTGAGCTGGCCCACCGTGAGCTGCCCCTGCCAGACCAGCCAGGTGCCGGCGCCAAGCACCAGCATGGTGGCGCCGGCGAAGGTGCAGCCCACCGCCGGCTCGTAGGCGGCTTCCCAGCGCTGCGCCTCCAGGCTGGCCGCCGCGGCGCCGGCCGCCAGCGCGGTGAACTGCGCCTCGCTGCGCGCCTGCAGGCCCAGCGCGCGCACGGTGCGTACGCCGGCCAGCGTTTCCTGCACGTGGTCGTTCAGGGCGCCGAAGCGTTCCAGCGACTGGCGCGAGGCCGCGTGCACGTGGCGCGAGATGCGCCAGAAGGCGAACGCCATCAGGGGAAAGGGCAGGATCGCGCAGGCCGCCAGCCGCCAGTCCACGCCCAGCGACATCATTCCCACCACCAGCACCAGGGTGAGCGTGCCGTCGAAGCCGGCCAGCATCGCCTCGCCCGCGGCCATCTCCACCGCGTCGATGTCGTTGGTGGCCAGCGCCATCAGGTTGCCGGTGCGCTGGCCCTGGTAGAAGCCGGCGCCCTGCAGCGACAGGCGCGCGTACAGGCGCTCGCGCAGTTCGACCCCGATGCGGTAGGCGGCCGCATACAGGCGCAGGCGCCAGCCCACGCGCAGGAAATACACCACCGCGCCGGCGGCCAGCAGCCAGGCCAGTTCGCGCAGCAGGCCGGCGCGCGCGAGCTGCCCGGCCACGAGGCCGTCGACCACGTGGCCGATCTGCCGCGGGATCCAGACGATCAGGAGGGCGATGCCGGCGAGCATCACGGCCGAAGTGGCGTAGGCGGCGCGGTGGCGCAGCACGAAGCGGCCGACCAGGCGGTACAGGGACATGCAGGCGGCGCCCCTGCGGGGCGCGAACGGAAACCGCGATTCTTGCCCAGGATGCAAAGCCGCGCCGGCGCAGGCCTGTTCTGCGCGGTGCGCCCTGCTGGCCCGACGGCACCCCGCTGCCCTGTAGGTGCGGCCCTTTTGATGACAACCGCCCAGCCAGCGCTGCCCGAAAATGGAACGAAAGAAGGAGAGGCCCGGCGGCATGGCGCTGCGTGTGTTCCTCGTCGACGACCTGATCAGCATGCACTCGCTCATGCGGGACCTGTTCGCGGCCGTCGGCGGCGTGGAGCTGGTGGCCACGGCCAGCAGCGAAGGCGAGGCCAAGCTCTGGCTGGAGGACCACCCGGGGGCCTGGGACGTCGCCGTCCTCGACCTGGTGCTGCAGCACGGCTCCGGCATGGCGGTGATCCGGCCCTGCCGCGAGGGCAACCCGCAAGGGCAGGTCGCGGTCTTCAGCAGCTACGTCACGCCGGTCATCCGCGACCACTGCCTGGCCCTGGGCGCGCACGCCGTGTTCGGCAAGGACGAGACGACGCAGTTCGTGCTGTGGCTGCACCGGCTGGCCGGCCAGGGGCCGGCCTAGGAAGTGCTGTCCGCGGGCCGGTATTCCACCTGCAGCCGGTCCAGGTGCTCGCGTAGCGCGCGCACCCGCTGCTGCAGCCGTGCGAGATCCGGATCGGCGGCGCCGTGTTCCAGCGCGCGGCTCTGCCGGGCCGCCCAGTTCAAGCCCATGGCACCGAGCGCGCCGAAGCAGCGATGCGCCAGGAAACGCAGCTCGTCGCGCCGGCCGGCCGCGAGCGCCGCCGCCATCGCATCGACCGCTTCGCGCTGCAACTGCAGGAAGTCCGGGAAGACCTCGGCCCATTCCGCGTCGATCACCACCTGCTCGTCCTCCGCCCGCGGCGCCTCGTTGGCCGCGGGGCCGGCATGCGGCTGGAACAGTTCCGCCTGCATGGCCGGCGCCGCCCGCACGGGCTGTGCCCGCTCCAGCTCGCGCAGGGTGGCGAGCAGCCGCTCGCGGCTGACCGGCTTGACGAGGAAGCGGTCCGCGCCGGCCTGCAGCGCGAGTGCGGCCGAAGCCTCGTCGTCGTTGCCGGACACCATGATCACGCGGCAGCGCGGGTGGCCCTCGGCGGCCTCGCGCTCGCGCGCCCAGCGCACCGTGTCGACGCCGCCGCGCAGGGGCATCTCCATGTCCAGCAGCAGGTAGTGCGGCCAGCGGCGCGCCAGGGCCTCGGCCGCGGCGTGGCCGTTGCTCGCGGTCTCCACGTGGAAGGGCGGGTTCGGCAGCATGCGGCTGGTGACCAGGCGCGTGAACTCGTCGTCGTCCACCAGCAGCACCTCGCGCACGGGCAGCGTGCGCAGCCATTCCTCCTGCGGCGCCTGCGCGGCCGCGGCCGGTGCCGGCAACGGCAGCGCGCCCTTGAGCGCGGGCAGCGTCAGCGTGAGCGTGGTGGCCTGCCCGTCGGTGTGCATGCGCAACTCGCCCTGCTGCGCGCGGGCCATCAGGCGCGCGGAATAGGTGCCCAGGCCGGTGCCGCCGCTCTTGCGGCTGGTCACGTACTTCTCGAAGAAGCGGGCGGCGATCTCCGCCGGCACCGCGCCGGGGTTGTGCACGGTCAGCGTCACCGGGTCGCCGGCGGCCAGGGCGATCGCCACCTCGTTGCCGGCGCCGGCGGCCTCGATCGCGTTCTTCACCAGGTTGGCGACGATCGAGTAGCACAGGAGCTCCTCGCCGCGCACCTGCAGCGGCGCCGGATGCGAGCCGCCCCAGCGCAGCGCGACGCGGTGCGCCTCGGCGTAGGGGTGCAGGTCCACCAGCACGCGGGAGACGACTTCGCGCAGGTTCACCGCCTGCGGTCGCAGCCCGTAGCTGCCCGTCTCCATGCGGAACAGGCCCAGCGACAGGTTGACCATCTCCAGCATGCGCAGGCCGGCGCGCTGCAGCACGCCCACCAGTTCCTGCTGGTCGGGCGCCAGGCGGGCATCGTCGTGCAGCAGGCGCGCCGCGCCGAGGATGCTGTTCAGGGGCGTCTTCAGGTCGTGCCGCGAGATGCGCTCCACGTCCTCGCGCAGGCGGGCGTTCTCCTCCAGCGTGCGGCTGCGCTCCTCGGCGTTCAGCGCGGCGCTCATGCGGCGGCCGATCACGACGGCGGGCGAGAGCAGGAACAGGGCGAAGCCGAGCGTCGAGAACTTGCGATCCGGGCCTGGCGCGTCGATCAGCAGCAGGTCCAGGGCCAGCGTCGCCAGCACGGCCAGCATGCCCACCAGCAGGACCTTCGCGTCCGTGTTGCCGGCGCGCGCCGAGCGCAGCAGGGCCACCGCCAGCAGCACGGCCACGCCGACGGCGATCGCCTGTCCAGGCAGCACGAGGTAGGAGTAGACGCCCGGCGGCAGCGCGAGCACGGCGACGCTCGCCAGGGCCAGCGCCGCGAGCACCGCCTGCACGGGGCGCCGCGGGATCTCCGCCGGGAACAGGCCGCGCAGCGTCAGCAGGAACAGCGCCATCGCGGCCAGCCACGACAGGTATTCGATGCGCATGTACGCGAACCACGAGACCTGCGCCGTCCAGGGGCGCAGGAACAGCCGCTCGCCGAGCATGTCGGTGTACAGCGCGATGGCGCCGCAGAACAGGCCGAATACCAGCGGGATGCGCTCGCGCCGGCGCACCGCGTAGAAGATCAGCGCCACCGCGCCGGTCACGAGGTAGGCCGTGAGCAGGGCGGAATGCTGCACCAGCCGGGCTTCGCGGGCGCGCACCAGTACTTCGCGCGGGCCGGCCCACAGCGGGCGCACGAAACCGCCGGCGCGGTGGTCGAAGTTGGAGACGTGCAGCGTCACGCGCAGCGGGCAGGCGAACTCGCGCGTGAGCGGCACCCGCTGGTACACGGCCGCCCAGCTCGCCTGCGGCGACGGCCCCGGCCGGCCGTGGGCAGCGACCTCGGTGCCGTTGACGAACAGGCGCGAGGCGGTACGCTGGCCCACCGCTTCGACGACGAGCGCGGTGCCGGCGGGGCAGTCGACCCGCAGCACGTAGCTGCCCCACCCGTTCTCGCCGGCGGGCTTGCCGGCGATGCCGTTCCAGCTCGAAGGCACCGGGGCGAAGCCCGGGGTCGGCAGGGTGCTCCAGGCCGGATCGACGAACTGCTGCCAGGCGAAACCCCACTCGCCTTCCAGCGGCAAGGGCCGCTCGATGCGCGCGGGCAGCTCGATCACGCCCTGCACGGCCTGCGGCGTGCGCGCGGCGGCGATGCCTGCCAACGCGAGCGCCAGCAGCGCTGCGAGCACGAAAGCGGCAGGACTCCTCCAGGGGCGACGCATGCGGGCAGTGTAGAACCGCCGGCACGGCGCCGGATCGCGCCGGCCGCCGAACGTGCGAACCGGCGGCCGCGCCGGGTCCATACTTCATCCCATGCAGGGAGCGGGAAGGGCGCGTTTCTGGGGCCGGGTGGTTGCGGTGTGGCTGGCCATCCTGCTGCTCGCCATCCTCAACGGCGCCCTGCGCGAGGCGGTCCTCCTTCCGGCCTGGGGCCGGCCGGCGGCGCTCGTGGCCAGCGGGGTGCTGCTGGCGATCCTGATCCTGGCGGCGGCGCTGGCCTCCTCGCGCTGGATCGGCGCGGCGTCGACCGCCTGCGCATGGCGCGTGGGCCTGGCGTGGCTGGCGCTGACGCTCGCCTTCGAATTCACTTTCGGCGCGCTGGTGCAGGGCAAGACCTGGCCCCAGCTGCTGGCGGCCTATGCCATGCGCGACGGCAACCTCTGGCCGCTGGTGCTGCTGGTCACGCTGGCGGCGCCGGTGCTGGCGCGGCGCCTACGCCTCGGCGCGGAGTAGGAGGCTGGGCGTAGAGAAACAGGCCCTTTCCCTGCCGCCCAGGCTCCTCAGGTCCGCCACTCCAGCGGTGCCGGCATGGTCGCATCGGGCACCCCTGAGGCCGGGCCGACGGGCGGAAACATCGAGTTGCGCAGCTCGCTGGCGGTGACCGCTTCGCGGTTCACCGTGCCGCCGCGGCGGGCGGCACGCTCCGCGTTGCAGGTGATGCTGCCGGAGAAGTACAGCACGGTGAGCGCCGCGTCCAGCTCGGCGTGCGACAGGCCGATCGCCTCCTGCAGTTCGACGAAGGTGCGCGGCGCGGTCGCGAGTTCGGACAACACCGCGTAGTGCACGTTCTTCATCAGCCGTTGCGGCACCCGGGGCACGCAGCGGAAATACAGGGGCGCGGTCCGGTAGCGGGGCGGCAGCAGGTCGGTGGGCACCCGGGTGGCGTACAGCCACAGGCACTCGGCGAAGCTGGTGGGCAGGAACCACTTGGGGATGTCGTTGGCGAAGGCCGGTCGGGCGACCCAGCGCGCCTCGGCCAGGTCGTCCGGGCTGACGCTCAGTTCGATGCCGATGCGGCCGGGCACGCTCACCACCGCCACCAGCTTCTCGTGCAGCGTCACGTGGTAGGTGTGGGCGGTCAGCGTCGGCATCCGCTGGGCAATCTGCTGCGCCATCACCAGTTGCAGCAGCACGGCGCGCAGGGCCTGCTCGGTCCGGCGCACGGCCTGGTCGATGTGCACGGGGTTCTGCAGGTCGACCCGGTCCACGTCCTGCAGGCGAGGATCGGCCAGCGGCAGCGTGAATGTGAGCGGCCGCTCCAGCGTGTTCAGGTGCAGCACCACGGCGGGCTTGCCTTCGCCGTTCCAGACCCGCACCAGGCCGTCGGCCTCCAGCCGGGCGGAGCCGCCTGCGACCCAGAGCGCGTCGGCGTCGTCGAGCGATGCGACCTCCCACGCGGGGCGACTGCGGGCGCGCAGCAGCGTCTCGGGAAAGGCCGGGTCGGGAAAGCCGACCAGGGCCATGCGCAGGCGAGGCAGGTGCATGGGCTAATTGTGAGTAAGTGTGTCAGTCTCGGCAAGGCAAAGCCTTGCGGCGCAACAGGCGATACGCCGTCCCCTGTCGCGAATCAACAAGGGGGTCCCGCGCCGGCAACAGTGCCGGCCCGGGGGCGGCGAGGAACCGGCGTGCACCACCATTGTGCGCGCACCGGAGCCGTCCAGGCCTGCCCCGATTGACACCTGTCAACCGAGCTCATCCATGGGCGTTCCATACTGGCAGCCCCTGAAAGCCGCCCGCGCCGGGCGCGCCGGCGGCTCCCAGCCATGTCCACCCTGAGCCTCGAATCCCCCGCCGCGGGCAGCCCGCCCCGGCACGCCGGTCGCGCACTCGCCCTGCGGGCGCTGCCGTGGCTGCGTGGCTTCGAGCGCCCGATCGCCAAGGTGCTGCTGGTCGCCTTGCTGCTGGCCGCCGTCAGCGCCGCGGCGCCGCTGGCCGTGATGGCCCTGGTGGACACCCTCGGCCGCGTGGCCGCCGCGCAGCTGCCGGGCGCGCCTGCGTTGCCCGGCCACGTGGGGCGCACCGTCCTCTGGGCGCTGACGCTGGTCGCCGCCGCCGAACTGGCGCAGGTCTGGCTGGGGCGGCTGCTGGAGACGCGCAGCTGGCGCGTGCGCCTGGACCTCGATTTCTCCCTGCGCCAGCGCGTCACGGCCAAGCTGCACCAGCTGCCCCTCACCTTTCACCAGCAGCAGACGGTGGGCGCCACCATCAACCGCGTCAACACCTCCATCAACGGCTTCGTGGCGGCGGTGGCGGAGCTGGGCTTCCGGGCGCTGCCGGCGGTGGTCTACCTGCTGCTCGCCCTGGCCGCCCTGCTGCAGCTCGATTGGCGGCTGGCGCTCGCCATCTGCGTGTTCGCACCGTTGCCGGCGCTGATCGGCATGCGGGCGGCGCCGGAACAGACGCGCCGCGACAAGGCCCTGCTGGCGCACTGGAGCGCCACCTTCGGTCGCTGGACCGAGGTGCTGGCCGGCATCCGCACCGTCAAGGGCTTCGCCATGGAGAAGGCCGAGACGCACCGCTTCCTCGACGCCGTGGCACAGGGCAACGCCCGCGTGACGCGCGGCGCCCGGCGCGACGCCCGCACCAATTCGCTGCAGGGCCTCTCGGCCGCCGCCGCGCGGCTGTCGGTCGCCGGCGTGGGCGCCTGGCTGGTGCTCGAGGGCCACGGCACGGTGGGAACGCTGGTCGCCGCGCTGCAGTACGTGGGCGGCCTGTTCGGCCCGATCCAGGGCCTCACCAACATCTACGCCACCGTGCGGCGCGCCGGCGTGTCGCTGGAAAGCGTGTGCGCGATCCTCGACGCGCCGGACCCCGTGGCGGACCTGCCCGGCGCGCGCGACCTGGCCGTGACCGACGGCGCCGTGCGCTTCGAGGGCGTGAGCTTCGCCTACGGCGAGGGCCGGCCGGTGCTGCGCGACGTGTCGATCGCCATCGAGGCGGGCCAGACCGTCGCCCTGGTGGGCCCGAGCGGCTGCGGCAAGACCACGCTGGTGTCGCTGCTGGAACGGCTGCACGCACCGACCGCCGGCCGCATCCTGGTCGATGGCGCCGACCTGCGCGGCTGCACCCAGAAGTCGCTGCGCCGGCAGGTCGGCAGCGTGATGCAGGACGTGCACCTGTTCAACGACACCCTGCTGGCCAACATCACCTACGGCACGCCGGGCGCCACGCGCGAGCAGGCGGAGGCGGCGGCGCTCGCCGCCCACGCGCACGAGTTCATCGCGGCGCTACCCGACGGCTACGACACCGTGGTGGGCGAGCGCGGCGCGGGCCTCTCCGGCGGGCAGAAGCAACGCATCGCGATCGCCCGCGCGATCCTGAAGAACCCGCCGATCCTGGTGCTGGACGAGGCCACCAGCGCGCTGGACAACGAGAGCGAGGCGCTGGTGCAGGCGGCGCTGAAGCGCCTGACCGCCGGCCGCACCACGCTGGTGGTGGCGCACCGGCTCTCCACCGTGGTCGATGCCGACCGCATCGTGGTGATGAGGCACGGCCGCATCGAGGCGAGCGGCACGCATGCCGAGCTGCTGGCGCAAGGCGGCTACTACGCGCGCCTCTTTGCCCGCCACGCCCGCGGGCTGGAGACGGGGCTGGGCCGCGACAAGCCGGTCGGCGCGCGGCGGCACGCCCTGCCGCCGGCGCGCGAATCCTCCTTGGGCGCGCTGGAGCACTGATCGGCGTCGCAGCCGGCCCCCGCCGGTGGCGGACAATCCGCTGATGGAAATCCCGCAGTCATTCGACGTCGCCCTCGTCGGGCTCGGCGTCATGGGCGAGAACCTCGCCCTGAACCTCCACCGCCACGGCTTCGCCGTCACCGGCTTCGACCTGGAGGAGCACAAGCGCAAGAGCTTTGCCGATCGCACCGGGGCCGCCGCGCCGCGGTCGATGCAGGAACTCGTGTCGTCCCTGCGCACCCCGCGCGTGCTGCTGCTGATGGTGCCGGCCGGCGCGGCCGTCGACGCCGTGCTGCGCGAGCTGCGCCCGCTGCTCTACCCGGGCGACGTGGTGATCGACGGCGGCAACACGCGCTTCACCGACACCCAGCGCCGGCTCACCGAGCTCACCGGCTCGGGCATCCTCTACGTCGGCGCCGGCGTCAGCGGCGGCGAGGAGGGTGCGCTGCGCGGCCCCTCGATCATGCCCGGCGGCGACGCGCAGGCCTGGCCGGTGGTGCAGCCGCTGCTGCAGGCGATCGCCGCCCGCGCCGAGGACGGCACCCCGTGCTGTGAGTGGATCGGCCCCGGCGCCTCCGGCCACTTCGTGAAGATGGTCCACAACGGCATCGAATACGCCGACATGCAGACGATCTGCGAAGCGTATTTCCTGCTGCAGCAGCTGCTCGGCATGCAGCCGCGCGAGATGGGCGAGGTGTTCGCCGGCTGGAACGAGGGCGAGCTTTCCAGCTACCTCGTGGGCATCACCGCCGACATCCTTTCGCGCACCGATGCGGACAGCGGCGGCGCGCTGGTCGACGTGATCGTCGACACGGCGGAACAGAAGGGCACCGGCAAGTGGGCCAGCCAGGCGGCGCTGGACCTCGGCGTCACCGCGCCCACCATCGCCGATGCGGTGTTCGCGCGCACCGTGAGCGCGCTGCGCGCGCAGCGCCTCGCCGCCGCCGGCGTGCTGGCGGGCCCCAAGCTGCAGTTCGCCGGCGCGCGCGCCGACTTCGTCGAGAAGATCCGCCGCGCCCTGCTGGCGGCCAAGATCTGCGCCTATGCGCAGGGCTTCGCGCTGCTGGCGGCGGCCGACCGGGAATACAGCTGGGACCTGTCGTTCGGCACCATCGCGGGCCTGTGGCGCGCGGGGTGCATCATCCGCGCCCGGCTGCTGGAGGACATCCGCCGCGCCTATGCGCGCGATGCGAAGCTGGCCAACCTGCTGGTGGACCCGCACTTCGCCGGCGTGATGGAAGGCTGCCAGCAGGCGTTGCGCGAGGTGGCCGCGACGGCGGCGCTGCACGGCGTGCCGGTGCCGGCCTTCATGAGCGCGCTGGCCTACTACGACAGCTACCGTGCCCCGCGGCTGCCGGCCAACCTGCTGCAGGCGCAGCGGGACTACTTCGGCGCGCACAAGTACGAGCGGCTGGACCGGGCGGGCAAGTTCCACACGCATTGGGTGGATTGAGGACGAGAGCGAGGCGCGGCGGGTGCCCGGACCCCCGACCCCACCCCCGAAGCCCTCACCCCGGAAATCGGCGAAGAACCAAAAAAAGGACGGCGCCTTGCGGCGCCGTCCCCTCAGGCAGATGCGCGATCAGCGCGTCGAACCGTACGTCCCGTCACCGGTGCGGAAGGTCGGGATACCCACCGACGGCGCGTACTCCACACCGTCCCACGTCGGCAGCGGCGTCGGCATCACCTGGAACTGGCCAGGGTGCTCCACGTCCCACCGCACCAGCATCGCGTTGTCCTCGTGCTGGGTGTTGTGGCAGTGCTCGACGTACGTGCCGGCGAACTCGCGGAAGTGCAGGGCCACCTCGATGCTGCTGCTGCTGTCGGGGCCGCCACCGACGCGGTACACGTCCTTGCGGGCCCACTTTTCCCACTCCGGGGGCGCCTTGCCGTCGCGGTTCAGCACGATGCCTTCCTCGAAGTGGATGTGCACCGGGTGGTTCCAGCCGCCGCCGGACACGATCTTCCACACTTCGGGCGCGCCGGCGCCGGTGTAGCCGGCATCGGTCGGGCCGGTGTCCAGATGCGGCGCCCCGCTGATGCGGCGCGGATCAGCCGCGTAGGCGGAGCCGCCATCGGCCTTGACGGTCCACGGGTTCAGGTCGGTGCCGCTGGAGCGGCCGAAGTCGAACGTGCGGTGGCGGGCGGTGGCCAGGGCGGCCATCTGCGCCGGGTCGTCGCGGTTCAGCCAGAGCGGGATCATCGTCTTGCCGGTGGGCTTGCCAGCCCGCGGCGGTTCGTACTGCTTGGGATCCATGCTCACGTCCTTGCCGGCGTACGCCTGCACGGTCAGCTGCAGGGCCTTGCCCACGGTCGGGTCACCCTTGTCCCAGCTCTTCTTGTCGGGCGTGAGCACCGCCTTGTACTTCTCCGACAGGATGTCGGCCAGCGGGATGCGCTGCTTGGCCATGATGCCCGTGTCGTGGTGCATCGTGTTCACGAAGTACAGCTTCGTGCCCGGCACGAACTTGGCGAAGTCCACGATGATGTCGAAGCGCTCCGCGATGCCTTGCGTGGGCAGCACGCCGTTGTGCTCGGCGGCGTTGCCGTTGGCGTCCAGGTCCATCGTCCCGTCGAAGGGAATGGCGTGCTGGAGGATGTTGCCGTCGTTGGCGATCAGGTGGAAGGGCACGCGGTTGTACGACACGCCGGAGCCGGCCGGGCCGGGCATAGCCCCCTTGCTGCCCGCGACTTCCTGCACCAGCGCCAGCGACAGGTAGCGCGACACCGAGCCGTTCAGGATCCGGAAGCGGTACTTGCGGGCCCGCACGTCCAGCACCGGGGCGTATTGCCAGTTCACCAGCAGGCGGTCGCCGATGAAGCCGTCGGTGTTGAAGGGGTTGAACCACAGCTGGCCGGTCTGGTCCCAGGCCTTGTCGCCGATCACCAGGTTGACGTCGTAGTCGCGGTTGCCCCAGGGCATGGCGGAGCCGGACGGGAAGCGCAGGTTCACGCCGTCGTCGATGGCCTCGTTGCCGCGGTCGAGGCCGCTGTAGTAGTTCATCATCACGGCGTTGCCCTTGTAGACGTTCTGGGCCGTGAAATCGAGCATGTGGTCGTGGAACCAGTGCGTGGACATCGTCTCGCGCCAGTCGCCGCGGATGTTGATCTTGCCGTTCTGGCAGGTCTTCAGGCCCGGGCTGGCGTCGTTCACCCACAGCGTCTCGCCGTCCGCGCAGGGGAACGATGCGCGCGGGTCGGTCGCGCTGGTGTTGATGCTGTCGTAGCCGGCCAGTTGCAGGGGCCAGCGATAGTCGTAGAACTGGCCCGGGAAGAAGAAGGCGTTGGCGAAGCCGTCGCTTTCGGCCGGCGAGTGGCCGTTGTGCTCGTGGGTCGTGATCGTGTGCAGACCGAAGCCGGCGTTGGCCTGAGGATCGATCGGCAGCGCGTTGTAGTGGCGCATGAGCAGCGGCTGGCCGTAGCGCGCCATCAGCAGCTTGGGCGGCAGCGTGCCGTCGAAGGTCCAGATCGTCTTGTGGTCCTGCAGCGGCATGTTCGGGTGGATCTTGATCCCGATGCCCTTGGTGGAGCCGTTGAACGCCGGGTTGCTGTTGTCGGCGGTGTTGTGGTACAGGCCACCGGGGCCGAATTCACCGACCGCGTAGCCGTGCAGCTGCTTGTTGTCGCGCAGGCCGCCGTTGAAGCGGGCGCCGGCCTGCACCGTCTTGAAGAAGTTCTGCGGGTAGAACTCGTTCCAGCGCTGGTGGGCCCAGCCTTCCCCGGGCGGACGGCC
>Ga0190269_10001369_pt1 | contig 11707 bp, 11 predicted proteins | sample Popmic249IS_FD_133749 | JGI IMG/M metagenome (GOLD analysis project Ga0190269, IMG submission 133749) | Populus adjacent soil microbial communities from riparian zone of Blue River, Arizona, USA - 249 IS | ecosystem: Environmental > Terrestrial > Soil > Riparian zone | place: USA: Arizona...
AGGCCGAGGACGATCTGCGCCTCGTCGATGCGCAGGTGCTCGATCAGGCCCGCCCGAGCGTGTAGCCCATGGCGTAGGGCGCGGAGACCCCGGCGGAAGCGAGCCGGCACTTGCGCTCGGCGGACACCAGGAACTCCGCGACCGCCACGCACCACAGCGCCTCGTAGAGGAACGTCGGGTGATAGGTGCCCGGCAGCTCGCCGAGCGACCGGCCGTCGGCGCCCATCTGGTGCACGCGCAGGCCCCAGGGCAGCGAGGTCTCCCGGCCGTAGAGCTCGTTGTTGAACAAGTTGCCGAAGCGGCCGATCGCCTGAGCGACGATGATGCCCGGCGCGGCCACGTCACCGAGGATGCGCAGCGGCAGGCCCACGCGACGGGTGGCGATCCAGGCACCGAGCGCGCCACCGGCGATCGAGCCCCAGACGCCGAGGCCGCCCTCCCAGATCTTGAACGCGTCGAGCGGCTGGCCGTCGGCCCCGAAGTAGTGCTCCGGCGACGTGATGACGTGGTAGATCCGCGCGCCCACGATGCCGAACGGCACCGCCCACACCGCGATGTCGACGATCAGGCCGGGCGGACCTCCGCGGGCCCGCAGCCGGCGGTCGGACCACCACACCGCGAACAGCACACCGGCCAGGATGCACAGCGCGTAGGCCCGGATCGGGAGTGGCCCGAGGTGCCAGACGCTGGTGGTCGGGCTCGGAATCGAGGCGAGGTCCACGCGCCCACGCTAGGCCATGTGAGCGCGAACGATCACGCCACCCGGTACACGTGCACGAATAGTTACCGGCGGACGAGGCGGGCCAGCGCGGTCAGGCCGCGCCAGACGGCGACGAGCAGACCGCCGAGCACTGCGCCACCGACGTTGAGGATGACGTCGTCGATGTCGAACATGCGTCCGGCGATGTGCGTGAGCTGCACCAGCTCGACCACTGCCGAGGCCGCCACCGCGGCCAGGACCGCGGTGAGGATCCGTAGGCGCGGGAACGACAGCGGCACCAGGATGCCGAACGGCACGAACAGCAACGCGTTCCCGACGACCTGGGCCAGCGCCCGCAGCGAGCCGTCGGCCATCGAGCGGTTGATCTCGGCGAACGGCGTGTAGTTGTCACGGGCGCCGGTTCCGGCCGCGGCCTCGGGGTCGCCGGGTCCGAGCGTGACCGCCGCCATGATCGCGAGATAGACGAGGAGCAGGAGCAGCGGCCCGATCCGCACGAACGGCCGCCGACGGGGCTCGGCCGGCGCCGTCGGTTCGGTCTTCGTCGTGGCCCTCTCCCCCGCGGCTTTCCGCTTCACCGGGGACGCGGCTCTGGTGGGCACGATCCGGGTGCGGAGTCGCTCGATGGAGCCGCTCGTCCGCCGGGAGGCGACCGAGCCGGCGGTGGACTCGGACTTGAGGCGCGTCGTGCTGGTCACGGAGCCACAGTCCCCTCCGGACACGGATTTCAATCACGCGTGGGTGTTGCCAGTGCCCGCCGGTGGCGCTAATTGTGGTGAAACCCATTCACTTCCGGAGGTCGCATCCATGCCGGCACCGCCCCCGCTGGGTCCACGCACCTGGCTGCGGTACGACCTCGTCAGCCGGGCCGTGGATGCGGTCGCCCCGGAGAGCATCCTGGACATCGGGTGCGGGCAGGGCTCGATCGGTGTGCGGCTCGCGCGTCGGGCCCGGTACCTGGGCGTCGAACCCGACGCGCGGGCCGCGGAGATCGCTCGTGGCCGGATCGCCCCGCTGGGCGGCACCGTGCTCGACGGCGACCATCACGCGGTCCCGGCAGGCCACCGCTACGACCTGGTGTGCGCGTTCGAAGTGCTGGAGCACCTCGAGGAGGACGCCGCGATGCTCGCGGTGTGGGCGTCGTTCGTGCGCCCGGGGGGACACCTACTGGTGTCGGTGCCCGCCTGGCCCGACCGGTTCGGGCCCATGGACGTCACCGCCGGGCACCTCCGCCGCTACGCGCCCGACCAGCTCACCGAGCTGATCCGCGGAGCCGGACTGGAGTCGGCTCAGGTCCGCCTCTACGGCTGGCCGGTCGCCTACGGGCTGGAGGCGATCCGCAACGCGGCCGACGCCGCCGCGCTCGCCCGGGAGTCCACGCACCCCGCCGTCGAGGAGCGCACCGCCCGCTCGGGCCGCCGCGCCCAGCCCCCGCGGGCGCTCGGAGCGGTGTCCGCCGTAGCCGTGACGCCCTTCCGCTACCTGCAACGGTTGGCCCCGACGCGCGGCGTGGGCCTGGTCGCGCTGGCCCGGCGTCCGGCCTGATCCGGGCGCTGCCGATTCTCGCACCAGTGTGGACACTCCGCGACTACAGTTGCCCAGATGTCTACCGCTCTGGTCACAGGTGCCACCTCGGGAATCGGGCTGGAGTTCGCCCGCCAGCTGGCAGCTCGGGGTAACACGGTCGTCCTAGTGGCTCGCACCGAGGCCCGGCTGTCGGAGGTGGCCGCGGAGATCGAGGCCGCCCACGGCGTCCGGGCCGAGGTCCTCGTCGCCGACCTCGCCGACCGGACCGACGTCGATCGGGTCGCCGAACGGGCCCGGAGCGCCGACACGGTCGTGAACAACGCGGGGTTCGGTATGCGGCGGCGCTTCCTGGACAACGACCTCGCCGTCGAGGAAGAGATGTTCGACGTCATGTGCCGGGCGGTCCTGGTCATCTGCCACGCCGCCGGCCGGGCCATGAAAGAGCGCGGCCGCGGACAGATCATCAACGTGTCCAGCGTCGCCGGCTGGCTCACCTCCGGCACGTACTCGGCCGACAAGTCGTGGGTCACCGTGTTCAGCGAGAGCCTCTCCGGTGAGCTCGCCGCGTCCGGGGTCCGGATCACCGCCCTGTGCCCCGGCTTCGTCCGCACCGAGTTCCACGGGCGGGCCGACATCTCGACCGCGGCGATCCCGGATCGCGCCTGGCTCGACGCCCGGGAAGTCGTCCGCGGCTGTCTGCGCGACGCGGACAAGCAGAAGGTGCTCTCCGTCCCCGGTGTGCTCTACAAGGGCGTGGCGCTGGCCGCGCGCGTGGCGCCGCGGCGGCTGGTGCGCAGGAGCGGCGGAGCGGTCGCGCGGGCCCGGCAGTCCTCCTGAGGCCACCGCCCACAGTGGTCGGTAGCCTCGACGACATGACGACAGCGCTGATCACCGGAGCGACGTCAGGGATCGGGCTGGAGTTCGCTCGGCAGCTCGGCGCGCGAGGTCACGACCTCGTTCTCGTCGCACTCGAGGCCGATCGTCTCGAGCAGCTGCGCGGCGAGTTCACCGAGGCGTACGGCGTCCGGGTGGAGACACTCCGGGTGGACCTCTCGGTGCGCGCGGAGGTCGAGCGCGTCGCCGACCGGGCGCGCACCGTCGACGTCCTGGTCAACAATGCCGGCTTCGGCCTGCGGAAGTGGTTCCTCGAGAACGAGCGTGCCGCCGAGGAGGCGCTGCTGGACGTGCTCTGCCGAGCGGTGCTCGTCGTCAGCCACGCCGCGGGGCGTGGCATGCGCGAACGGGGCCGCGGCACGATCATCAACGTGGCCAGCGCCGCGGGCTGGGTGGCGGGAGGGACGTACTCGGCGGCCAAGTCGTGGGTCATCGCGTTCAGCGAGAGTCTCGCCGCCGAGACGGCAGGCACCGGCGTCACCGTGACGGTCGTGTGCCCGGGTTTCGTTCGCACGGAGTTCCACGAGAGGTCCGGGATCAGCGTCGACAAGCTGCCCGAGCGGATGTGGCTCGACGCGCCACGCGTCGTACGCGCGGCCCTGGCCGACGCCGGCAAGGGGAAGGTCATCTCGGTACCGGGCCGGATCTACCAAGGGCTGGTGGTCCTCGCCAGGGTCGCTCCCCGGCGGTTCGTCCGCAGCGGAGGCGCGTTGACCAAGCACCGCCCGCCCTTGCGGTGAGCGCGGCTCTCCACGAGGGCCGCACCGCCCGGGCCGTCGCCGCGCTGGGACGCGGGTGCGCCCGGCACCGGTTCCTCGTGATCGGCGCCTGGCTCCTGACGACGCTGGCGCTGGTGGCCGGGGCCCGGCTCGCCGGTACGCCCACGGACGACGACGTCAGCCTGCCGGGAACCGACTCCCAGCTCGTGCGGGAGCTGACCAGGACGTCCCGGATGCCGCCCACCACCGGCACGGTGATCGTGACGACCGGGTCGGGGCGGCTGGACGACGCCAGCCGGTCCGGCGTGCTGCTGGCGACGGCGGCGTCACTGCGCAGAGCCCCGCACGTGACCTCGGTGCGGCTGCCGTCCTCGCGGGAGGGATCGCTGTCGGCGGACGGACGCACCGGCTGGTTCACGGTGACACTCGACGTCCGCCGGGCGGACCTGAGCGCCGACACGGCGCACGACATCGTCGACGCCGCCGCGCCCGCCCAGGACGCCGGCGTACGAACCGTCCCCGGCGGGGCGCTCGCGCAGGCCGTCGACGGCTCGGGGGGGCATCGCAGCGAGATCGTCGGGCTGGTCGTGGCCGGCTTCGTGCTCGTGTTCGCACTCGGTGGTGTGCTGGCCGCGACGCTCTCGCTGCTCACCTCGGCCCTCTCCCTGATCGTGACCCTGCAGGTCGTGGGTCTGGCCGGGAACCTGACGCCGGTCCCGTCCGTGGCGGCGACGTTGGCGACCATGGTGGGCCTCGGAGTCGGCATCGACTACGGGCTGTTCCTGCTCAGCCGCTTCCGGGAGCTGACGCGCGCGGGCACCGCGGTGCCCGATGCCATCGGCCGCGCCGCCGGCGACTCCGGCACGGCGGTGGCCTTCGCCGGTGTGACGGTCGCGGTGGCGCTCGGCGGTCTCGGTATCACCGGAGTGCCGCTCCTGCGGACGGTCGCCTGGACGTCGGGCGTCGCGGTCCTCTGCGCCGTGGTCGCCGCGCTCACCCTGCTCCCCGCACTGATGTCACTCGCCGGCCGCCCGATCGCTCGCGGCGGCCGGCTGTGCAACCGGCTGCGCCGGGCCCGGCGCAGCCGGTCCGGGGCCGCCGAGGGCTACTGGGCGGTGCGGGCCGATCGGGTGACGCGCCGACCCGGGCTCGCCGGCGGCGCCGCGCTGGTGCTGCTCGTCCTGCTCGCCGCACCCGCGATCGACCTGCGGCTCGGCCAGCTCGACGCCGGATCGTCGCCGGGCTCGACCGCCGTCCGCCAAGCCGACGACGCGCTCTCCGCCGCGTTCGGCCCCGGCACCGGAACGCCGCTCACCGTGCTCGGTGAGCTTCCGGCGCCGGTCACCGGCGCCACGGATCCCCGGGTCACGCGATTCGTCGCGTCGGTGCGGAAGCAGCCGGGTGTTGCCGCGGTCGGGCCGGTCACGCTGTTCCGGGGCGGGCGGGTCGCCACGGTCGCGGCGATTCCGACGACGGCGGGAAGCGACCCGGCCACGGCCGACCTGGTGCACCGGCTGCGGCACCTGTCCGTGCCGGACGTGCGGGTGCACGTCGGCGGCACCGTCGCCGCCAGGGCGGACCTGGCCGAGCTGGTCACGGCCAAACTTCCGGTGGTCATCGGCGTCGTGCTGCTGCTGATGGTGACGGTCCTCCTGATGGCGTTCCGGGCGCCGCTGGTCGCTCTGAAGGCGGCCGCGATGGATCTCGTCTCCGTCGGCGCCGCGTACGGCGTCCTGACGGCCGTGTTCACCTGGGGCTGGGGCGTGACCTGGCTCGGCCTCTCCGGACCGGTCCCGATCCCGAGCTACGTGCCGCTCATCCTCTTCGCCCTGCTGTTCGGCCTCTCCATGGACTACGAGGTGTTCCTGCTGGCCGTCGTCCAACGACGCTGGAAGGAGACCGGGGACAATCTACGGTCGGTACGGGAAGGCCTGACGTCCACCGCCGGCGTGATCACCGCAGCAGCGACGATCATGGTCGGCGTCTTCCTCGCGTTCATTCCCAGCGACGACCCGACGATCAAGATGTTCGGCGTCGCCATGGCGGTCGCGATCGCCGTCGACGCCACCGTCGTCCGCGGTCTGCTCGTCCCGGCCACGATGGCGCTCCTCGGTGACGTCACCTGGTGGACGCCGGGGCGCCGCTGATCAGCGGCGCCCCGGCGCGTGGACCTCCGCCACCGGGGCGGAGCGGGCCGCGATCCGCCGCTGCACCCACACCGCTGCGGCGAAGACCGCACCGGCCAGGGCCATGCCCGCGAGGCCGTCGACGAGGTAGTGCTGGTCGAGGTAGACCGAGGACAGCGTGACCAGTCCGAAGAAGACCAGGACGATCACCCGCAGGGACCGGAACCGCCAGGCGAACAACAACGCGAGGAACGTCTGGCCGACGTGGAGTGACGGCAGGGCTCCGAAGACGCTCGCACTGTCGCCGTACTGCGACGCGTACCACGAGACCCCGACGAGTTCGTCGAACCGGAGGCCGCCGCCCGCCCCCGGCGGCGCGGTGCTCACGGCCGGGCCGGTGCCGTACTCCGCGACGTACCACGGCGCCGCCGTGGGGTGGACCAGGTGGATCGTGTAGCCGATGAGGTGCAGCGCGAGCAGCGCCCACATGACGACCTGCGCCTCCGTGCGTCGCTCCCCGAAGCGCCACCAGGCCGCCAGCGCGACGAAGCCGATCATGAACAGCAGATATGTCAGGCCGCACACGAAATCCAGGACCGGGCTCGTATGGGTCTGGAACCACTCCGCCGGTGTCACGACTCCGTGCGCCGTAGGTACCCCGAACCAGGCCAGCTCCCAGTGCAGCGGACCCGTGACGTCGATCGGCCGCCCGGTGACCGTCGGGGAGAGCACCCGTTGCCGGTCGTAGACCAGCAGCTGGACGAGGAACGGGGCCGCGAAGAACGCGAACGACCGCCACCGGTGGCACGTCACCACGATCACCGCAGCGACCGCACCGAGGACCAGCCGGAACACCGGGGCCACATCCGCCACCAGCAGATAGCCGATGTAGGCCACACCCGCGACGCGGAAGAACAGGGTCACGCCCAACGGTCGGGACCCACCGTCACCTCGGGACGGCCGGCTCGGCGGAGTTCCGGGCGTCCCGCACCCGGCGCACGATCACGTAATCCTCGGCGTAGGCCTCGTCGAGCTTTCCGGTCTCCGGGTCGAACAGCCAGGGCATCGCCAGGCGCTCGGGTACGGCCAGCGGCGTCCGGAACGGCACGTAGGTGCCGAACAGGTGATCCCACAGCGTCGTGGTGACCCCGAAGTTCCGACGCGGCGTGTGGAAGTGGTGCTGCACGTGGCTCAGCCGGATCCACCGCCCGTAGGCGGTGCGGGGCGGACGCAGGTGGATGATGCGGTGCAGCGACTCGTACGCGATGTAGGCCAGCCCGAGCCCGAGCGGGAAGGCCGCCGCGTCGTAGCGCCCGAACGACAGTCGCAGGAGCACGACCAGCGTGCCGACGACGAACGCCAGCGCGAGCAGCTTGCGGGGCCAGCCGACCATGCGTAGCGGGTCCGCGTGGTGGCGGGCGTGCTCCACGGCGAACGGGTTGCGCAGCTGACGGGAGTGGAAGACCCGTCCGTGCAGAAGCCACTCCAGAAACGTCCAGGTGAGTACCCCCGCGGCGAAGTACGCCACGACGATCGCCACCTCGGCGACCGAGATCGTCATGTCGTGCCCCCTTTCTCGGTAGTGCGGTCGGGTGTCACGGTCGGACTCCTGCGAACACCACGGATGCGTTGAGCCCACCGAACGCGAACGAGTTCGACATGACCGTGCGGACGCTGTGCTCCCTGGCGACGTTCGGCACGCAGTCGAGATCGCACTGCGGGTCTGGCGCGTCGTAGTTGGCGGTCGGCGGCAGCACGCCGTGTTCGAGGGCCAGCAGGGCCGCGACCGCCTCGATCCCTCCGGAGGCGCCGAGGCCGTGGCCGGTGCTGCCCTTGGTCGAGGACATGACGGGCACCGAGTCGGCACCGAAGACCGACTTGAGCGCCGCGGTCTCGGTCACGTCGTTGGCGAGCGTGCCGGTGCCGTGGGCGTTCACGTAGTCGACGTCGGCGGGCGCGACCGCACCCGACCGCAGTGCCTCGGTCATGGCCGCGGCCATCCCGTCCGCCGAGGGCCGGGTGAGGTGCCCGGCGTCCGCGCTGGAGCCGAACCCGAGCACGGTGGCCCGGGGGACGAATCCACGGGCACGTGCGTGGTCGGCGGACTCGAGCACCAGCACGCCGGCGCCCTCGGCCAGCACCAGCCCGCTGCGGCCGGCCGCGAACGGCCGGCAGGTGTCCTTCGACACCACGCCGAGGGCGTTCCAGGCGGTCAGGGCACCCTCGGCCAGGAACGATTCGGCGCCGCCGCACACGGCGGCGTCGACCACACCGGCCCCGATGAGCTGCGCGGCGACCCCGATCGAGTGGGTCGCCGACGCACACGCGCTGGCGACGACGAACGACGGGCCGCGGAAGCCGAACGCCATCGCGATCCAGCTGGCCGGTGAGCTGCTCATCATCTTCGGCACGGTGAGCGGGCTGACCCGCTGCCGACGCTGCCGGTACAACCGGTCGTACTGTTCGTCGATCGTCATGACGCCCGCGGCACCGCTGCCGAGGATCACCGCCACCCGGCCGGGGTCGTAGGAGCCTTCGGTCAGGCCGGCGTCGTCGAGCGCGCTACGGGCGGCCGCGACGGCCAGCAGCGCCGACCGGTCGCACAGCGAGGGGTTCGGCACCGCCGAGTCGGTGATGAAGTCGGTGGAGAGGATTTCCCCCACCAGCACGCCCACCGAAGGGCAGCCGGTCGGCGGCGCGAATTTGAGCTGCGGGTCGACGAGGCCGCTCCAGAACTCGTCGAGCGTGGAGCCGATCGGGGTCAACGCCCCGAGACCGCTGACGCAGACCTCCCTCATCGGACCCCTCCCGACGGTTCCGGCGCCACCTCGCGGATGCGCTCGTCGAGTTGCCCGGCCATCTCGACCAGGGTGGAGTTCATCGCGAGCAGCACGTCGTCGAGCCCTAGCCGGACACCGAACTCCCGCTCCACGATGAACAGCACCTCCAACGCGATGAGCGAGTCGATTCCCATCAGCGCGAGCGAGCCCTGCGGGTCGACGTCCTCCGGCCGGTACGACAGGACCTCGGCGATGTTCGTACGGAGCACGTCGACGATGTAGGCGACGCGCTCCTCGCCCTCCAGCTCGGTCAACGTGCCCAGGGACAATCCCAGCTGCTGGCTGGTAGCGAGCGACTCCAGCGCGGGCCGAGCGCCGGCCCACGGCAGCAGATCCGGCGCCGTCTCATCCCAGGCGATCACCGTGAGGTTCGGCTCGTCCTGCGACAGCGCCATCTCGACGGTGGAGAGCACCTGGTCGACGGTCAGGCGCGGCAGGCCGAGCCGCTCCCACACGTCGTGGAGCTGGGAACCCTCCAGCGTCGCACCGAAGCCCACCTCGCCGATCGGCCCCCAGGCGATGCTGACGGCGCGGACCCGGCCGCGCTGCAGCCGACGCGCCACACCGTCGAGGACGGCGTTGGCGGCCGCGTAGTTCGCCTGCCCCAGCGAGCCGAGGGTGACCGCGGCGGTCGAGAAGAGCACCATCGCCTCCGCGGCGAGGTCCTCGGCGAGCTGGCCGAGGAGCAGCGCGCCGCCTGCCTTCGTCGCCAGCAGCACCTCGGTCTGCGCGTCGGTGGCGGCGGCCACCGAGGTGACGCACGAGCGCCCTTCCAGCCGCCAGTTCGAGGCGAGGTGGAACACGCCTCCGATCGCGTCGCCGCGCTGGCGCAGGCGATCGGTGAGCGACCGCACCGCGGCCGGGTCCCCGACGTCCAGGACTTCGTACTCCACGTCGGCGCCCTGGCTCTCCAGCAGCCGGACGTTGCGGCTGCGGTAGGTGTCGAGCGGAGTGCGCCCGAGGATCATCAGGCGCTTCGCGCCACGACGGACGAGCCACCGCTCGATCTCGAAGCTCAGGCCCGTCGCCCCTCCGCTGACGACGTGCAGGCGCTCCGTGGACAGCCCTTCGCTGCTCGCGGTCGGCGGCAGCCCCGAGACGTGCACGCGCGCCACCAGCGGACCGTCGTCCCGGAGAAGAATTTCGTCCTCGGACGAGCCGGACAGCAGGTAATCGGCGAGCAGCCGGCCGGCGGCGTCCGGATCGTCGACGTCGAGGTCGACCAAGCCGCCCCAGCTGCCGGGATTCTCGGCGGCGTGGCTGCGGCCCAGTGCCCAGACGAGGTCCTGCTCGGGCCGGACGACGTCGCGCGTGCCCGGCCCGTGCAGTCCGGTCCGCGTCACGATCCACAGCCGCGCCTCCGGCTGGGACATCACCCGCTGGCAGCCGTGGACGACCGCGGTGGCCCAGGCCCAGCTCGCGTCCCCGGCCAGGTCGGCCCCGGTCATCGGCGCGACGGCGTCCAGAAAGAAGACGTGGTTGCCTGCGGAGGCCGGCACCGGGTTCGACTCGGCGTCCACCTGACGGATCCGCACTGCGGGGTCGGCCTCCCGCAGGGCCGCCGCCAGGCCGTCGCTGGCCCGGCTCGGCCCCCACGACAGCAGGAGCCACTCGGCCTCGGTCGCCGCCTCCGGCCGGCGTTCGAACGCGGAGACTTTTTCCCAGTGCAGGCTCAGGATCCGGGTGGGATCGTCGGCGTCCTCGCCGGCCTGGGGTGTGCCCATGGTCATCGCATGCTCCCTCGGGTCGATTCTTGGGCGACACGCTCGTTGAGCTCGGCGAGGTACGGCAGCTGGCCGCGTACCTGCTCGCCTCCGAGCCCGAAGTCCACGAGGCAGACGACCTCGTCGACGCCGAGCTTGCGTGCGGTCTCGATCGTCGTCCGGGCGTCCTCGACCGTGCCGATCAACGACCTGCCGTCCAGCGCGCGCTGGAAGTGCGCCCGTGCGAACTCGTCGACGTAACGGGCGTTGAGCCGGTCGAGGTTGACCCCTCGCTTCCGGGCCGTGGCCAGCCCGCGGGCCAGCGGCGCGATGCTCTTGAGGTACTCGCAGTACGGGTCTCGAACGACGTCGATCACCTCGTCGCGGTCCCGGCCGACGTAGGTGTGCAACATCAGCGCGATGCGGCTGTCGGCAGGGTCGTGGCCGGCGGCCCGCAGTTCCTGACGGTAGGCGGCGACATTCAGCTCCAGCTTCTCGAGGTTGCCGTCGAGGACGTGCGTGAGCACTCCCTCGCCGCGCCGCCCCGCGCTGCGGAACGTCTCGGTGCTCTGCGCGGCGGCGATCCACACCGTGAGGTCCGGCTGCACCGGACGCGGCAGGGCACGCACCCGGATGTCCTCGCCGGTGCCCGAGCGGGCCTCGTGCAGACCCCCGTGCCAGAGCGCCTGCACCTGGTCGATCAGCTCGAACAGCACGGCGTGCCTGCGCTCGTAGCGCTCGGGGAAGAAGGCGAAGTCGTTGGGCGACCAGCCGGAGGCGAACCCGACCTCCAGCCGACCGCGGCTGAGATTGTCGAGGACGGCCAGGTCCTCGGCCATCCGTAACGGATCGTGCAGCGCGGCGACGAGGCTGCCGGACCGCAGCGTGAGGCGTTGCGTCCGCGCGGCGACGGCGGCCAGCAGCAGCGTCGGGTTGGGGAACGGGGCGCCGAACGTGGAGAAGTGACGCTCGGGCAGCCACAGACCGGCGAACCCCTCCCGGTCGGCGAACTCGGCCAGGTCGAGGACCGTTTCGTACTGGTCGGCGGCGCTGGGGTGCAGCGCGCCGGAGAAGAACATCAGGCTCAGGTTCACGGACCCACCTCGGTGCCGGGGGTGGCTGGGCGGTCACCTTCCACGTAGCTGAAGCCGCCGTACATGAACTTGGTCGCCTCCGCACC
>Ga0190269_10001370_pt1 | contig 11703 bp, 5 predicted proteins | sample Popmic249IS_FD_133749 | JGI IMG/M metagenome (GOLD analysis project Ga0190269, IMG submission 133749) | Populus adjacent soil microbial communities from riparian zone of Blue River, Arizona, USA - 249 IS | ecosystem: Environmental > Terrestrial > Soil > Riparian zone | place: USA: Arizona...
AACCAGGAAGGCACTCACGCCAAACTCGGCGCAGAATACTGTAAGCGTTATGGAGTTAATCCCACGGTGGTCAACGCCATCGAGTCGCATCACCACGAAGTGGACCAGCTCACCGTGGAGGCGGTCATCGCAGAAGCAGCAGACGCCATCTCCGGCGCGAGACCCGGTGCCCGTCGTGAAGACCTCGAGGCGTATATCAAACGCATCCGAACTCTCGAAGAGATGTCCATGTCTTTCGAAGGCGTTCAACAGGCGTTCGCGATTCAGGCTGGGCGTGAAGTTCGTATCATTGTAAAACCCGAAGCGATCGATGACCTGGCTTCTGCAAGGTTGGCCAGGGATGTTGCCAAGAAGATCGAAGAGACGATGCAATATCCCGGTCAGATCCGGGTGACGGTCATTCGAGAAACGCGTTCAACAGAGATCGCCAAATAGACAGTTTTGGTTCGAAATGCTCACATGCTCTCATGTATGTACATGAGAGCATGTGCTTTTTATACAATCGAATACCGCAACTGCCTTAAGTTGTAAAGTTGGAATGACGTATTTTCGTGGAAAACACTTGACGACGCCCTACAATCTTCAGAGCAAGCGACTGAAGTCGACACTACCATCCTTTGGTTCACACGCCACTAGCCTGGTCAATACTTCTCATCTGGCAAGGACGTTGCAATACTGCCCCAAATCGATGTTCGGGTAGTAAAATTTTTATCCAGACAATATGACTAACACACCCGACTCCTCCATTTGCATTCTCTATGTTTCTGGTTCGCCCGATAACGAACGACCGCTTCGACATGCACTGGAAAAGGGCGAGTTGACCGCGAATATTCAAAGGGTGGATAACGAAGCAGCTCTTATTGCAGCTCTCGCAAAAAATCCCGATCTGATCGTGTTCAAGGAGAGCTCCTCGCATTTAAATGAAACGCGCTTATTGGATATGGTGAAGCGGCTGAATCCACAGATTCCTTTTATACGGATACCGGAAATACTGGACGAATCTTCAATCGTGCAAGTGTTTGAACCAGGCATCGATCATTTCTTGTTAGAAACCGAACTTTCCCGTTTAAGTTCCATCGTGCAAAATATTCTCGACCAGAAACAATTCCGCAAAAACGAGGCAGTGTACCGGGATGTCTTTGAAAACACACCGGTTGCTACGTTGGTGGAGGATTTTTCACAGGTCAAAAGAGAACTGGATACATTGCGTGAAAGTGGGGTGACCGATTTTTCGCAGTATATTCATGAGCACCCTGAATTTGTTGAGAAGGTTTTGAGGCAGGTACGAATTCTGGATGCAAACAACGTCACGTTGAGCCTATATAATGCAAGGCAAAAAACAGATGTTCTTGGAACTCTGGAGAAGTTAATATCTCCTCCCGATTTCAAAGAAGAATTAATTGCTTTTGCGGAGGGCAAATTAAATTTTGAACGGGAACTGGCAATAGAAACGATCCCGGGGAAAACCGTCGGATTGCTGGTCACCGTTACCTATTATTCCACTACACATGGGCAACACAAAGCCTTTGTCCACCTGATCGATATCACCGGGCGCAAAAAAGCAGAAGAGGAATTACGCGACCAGAACGAGTTTCTTGCCCTGCTAAATGAAATGACGCAGGTGATCTTGCTTTCCACCGATTATGTTTCGACGATGCAAAGCATCGCATTCAAAATGAAGAAGATCATTAATGCGGATGATAGTTATATCCTGCGGTGGAATGAAGAGACACAACAGACCATTCCTGTTACAACGACTGCAGCATTGAACTTTGAATTTTCGGAGGCTCAGGCTTCTCCCGACCAGATCGGTATTACCTCATCGGTTTTGCACATCGGACACACAGTAACCATTGAAGATGTTAACAATTCACCTGAAATCAGCCCCGAGATCACCAAACACTTTCCCGCAAAATCCGTTATAGCGGTTCCCTTAATTGCAGGTGACCATAAATTAGGCGTGGCAATCATTGCTTTCAATTCACATCACTCATTCAGCCAGGAAGAAATTGATCGAGCGGGACAGGCAGGCAACCAGGTTGCTCTGGCACTATGGAATTTCCAGCAAAGCGCCCAGATCCAACAGAAGCTGAAAGAGAATGATACCCTCGCAAAAATTGAACGTGCATTGAGTGAGAGTGAACGCGTGGGTACTGATGAAGTATTACAGCTCATTGTTGATTCGGCGCGCGAACTTATGCCTCATGCCGAGCGAAGTGTGATTCACCTTCTTGATCCTGAGGAACAAACGCTCTTTGCGCGGGCGGTCTCTGGTTATGATGATCGTGACAAGGAATACAGGGGTGTGCGGATGCGTCTGGGAGAAGGCATTGCCGGACAGGTGATGAGCGAAGGCATTACGATCAACATCGGCGAAATCCACACGCATCCAAAGTTCCTATTGAGTCCATCAACCTCAAGTTTTCGTTCATTGCTTGTAGCACCTGTACTAAGCGGCTCGAATCACATCGGTACGATCAGCGTCCAAAGCAACCAGCCGCAGGCGTTTACAAAGAACGATGCAGAGTTATTAAAGTCGCTTGCCATCCAGGCCGCGGTCGCGCTTGAGAATACGCGCCTGTTTGAAGCGACTCAGCAGAGGCTGAAGGAAGTTAATATCCTGTATCAGGTCAGCCGTGCGCTTGCCCTCTCGTTGGATGCCGACCAGTTGATCCGTGACGTGATCGGGCTTCTCCAAGAGATCTTCAACTATTATTATGTGCAGATCTATTTGATCGATCCGATAACCCAAAACCTTGTCATCAAGCACGGCAGCGGACCCATCGGCACTGAACTTGTACAACAGGGACATTATCTAAGGGCCGGTGAGGGGATCGTTGGACATGTTGCTGAAACCGGCGCGCCGTTCGTCACCAATAATGTGGATGAAATTGTGTTCTTCAAGCGAAACCCGCTGCTGGAAGCACAATACGAGATCGCTGTGCCGATCAAGATCGATTATCAGGTCATCGGTGTACTCGATATTCAACAGATCCCTCCTCATCGATTCTCAGATAACGATCTACAGTTGATGACCGCCATTGCAGACCAGCTCGCTGTTGTGCTTCAAAAGGCCAATCTCTACAGCACGTTACAGACCACTTTGCAACAGGAACAAATGGTTCGTTCGCAACTCATCCAAAGCGAGCGGCTGGCTCTGGTGGGACGTCTCCTGGCTTCTGTTTCCCATGAGTTGAACAACCCGTTACAGGCGATCCAAAACGCTCTCTTCCTGTTGAAGGAGGAAAAGAACATCTCAACACAGGCACAGCAGGATCTGGATGTCATCCTTTCAGAAGCGGAACGTATGGCCGCTTTGATCGAGCGCCTGCGAAGCGCCTATCGTCCGGTGCGGATGCAGGATTTTCAAGCTGTGGATATCAACAACCTGATCGAGGATGTACACACGCTCATCTCTACTCACATGCGACATAAGATGATCGTCTTTGAATTCATTCCAGATGCAGATCTGCCAGACGTATCCGGGTTGCCCGATCAACTGAGGCAGGTGGTGTTGAACCTCTTCCTCAACGCGATCGAGATCATGAAACCGGGCGGACGGCTCACAGTCTTGACCCGATGCCTGCCAAACAATCAGGAAGTCCTCCTCACCGTCAAAGATACAGGTCCCGGCATCGATGCTGAGATCATGCCTCATATCTTTGATGCCTTTATTACAAGCAAGCACACCGGCACAGGGCTGGGACTTACGATCACGCATGACATCATCCAGCAACACCATGGACGGATCAGCGCGGAGAATGATCCAGAGGGTGGAGCCGTGTTCAACGTCTGGCTTCCCATCGACGAAGGAGGTGACCCATGAATCAAGGTGGACATGTCCTGATCATTGATGATGAAGCCAGCCTGCGCCAGACGATGGCCCGTATCCTGCTGCGAGCGGGGTTCGAGGTCACCACGGTCGCCAGCGGACAGGAGAGTTTTGCCATCTTACAGGAACATTCCTTTGACATGGCCTATCTCGACATCCGTTTGCCGGATATGAATGGTTTGGAGATCCTCAAGAGGATTCGGTCTCAATTTCCCGAAATGCCGATCATTCTCTTCACCGCTCAACCCGATCTGCACTCTGCCGTGGAAGCATTGCGAAGCGGCGCGACAGATTACTTGATGAAGCCGCTCAAACCCGAAGCAGTAATCGAGCGCACGCGCCGCGTAATTGATGAACAAAATAAGAAGAAGCGCAGGCGTGCCATTCTTCAGCAAATAGATGAACTTCAGAGGGAACTGGATGCGCTCGACGCAACTGATGCACCCGAAAAGAAACCCACACCTACAGGTCCATTATCCGATCGCTTTATTAAACGTGGACCATTGAGCCTTGACCTGCATACACGCCGTGTAACGATCAATGATCGCGTGGTCAACCTTGCCCCCACCTCATTCGATTACCTGCTAGTGCTTGCGCGCCACTCGCCAAATATCGTTGATTATCAAACCCTGGTCGCCGAAGCACAGGGGTATCAGTCCGATACACGCGATGCGCAGGAACTGACCAAGTGGCACATCCATAATATTCGCCAGGCCATCGGAGCAGATTCGCATAACTCAATTCACATCATTACCGTGCGCGGAAGTGGATACCGTCTCGTAACTGACTGAATGGATCAATGGTAAAAACAGCCCTTGCAAAAATGCAAGGGCTGTTTTGCTTACCAACTTTCTCCAACTTTTCCCTACATACCCTATCGATACAAAACCAATAAAAAGACAAAATAGGAGCATGGATGAGCCTAAAACACAATCATTACATCCCATTAAGATCCTTGTTGTAGATGACCATCCCAACACGGCTACCATGTTGGCACGTGGCATCGCCCAGCTGGGTAACCGCGTGGAAGTCACATCGGCTACCAGTGGTCAACAAGCGATCGAGCATGTAGACAAGGGTGCGATCGACATTCTGATCACCGACATGATCATGCCAGAAATGACGGGACTGGAACTGATCGAAAAGCTACAGAACCATCCCGCCGGACGACCCACCTGCTCCTATTTGATCACAGCGTATGATGTGCCAGGACTGAAAGTCACGGCGCGACGTTTGCGCGTCAAGGATGTCATCATCAAGCCTGTCCATCCTGAACGGATCTGCCAGATCGTCCTGCAGGCGATGGATGAAATGGACCATGCCCGCCCCGTTGTCAACGAGGCAACGCAGACCCAACCGTTCACGATCCTGATCGCCGATGATCAACCTGACAACTTGATGCTGCTCTCACGCTATCTCGAAAAAGAGGGATACAGCTACATCAAGGCCAAAGACGGGTTGGAGACTCTTGAAAAAACACGCAACCATATGCCCGATCTGATCCTGCTCGATATCAACATGCCCTACAAGGATGGCTTCGCCGTTCTGGAGGAGATCCGTGCAGATCCGGCTACCGAGCATATTCCGGTCATTATCCTCACCGCTGCCCGACTCGATCCGATTGAAATTCAATCGGGTTTGAACATGGGTGCCGATGACTATGTGACCAAGCCCTTCGACCGAAAGGAATTACTGGCACGCATCCGCACGAAGCTGCGGGTCAAGCAGGCAGAAGATGTGATCCGCCGCCGCAACCGCGAACTCAACCTGCTGCCAGAGATCGGTAAAGACCTGAGTGCCCGCCTTAATATGCAGGAGCTTGCCACCATCCTGCTCAAACGCACCGGTGAAACCTTCGGTGCGATGTTCGGTCATATGACGGTTCTCAATCCGGATGGCAGCACATACCAGCAAACCCATTACTTTGATCAATCAGCCTCCCGCACTGGAGCGTTATCGCAATTCAAACTCCCACAAAGATTATTGGATATTGCAACGGAAGACCATCAGGGATTCATTATCACTAATGCACACAGCGACACGCGCTGGGACTCCAGTCAGATGAGTTCAGTACGTTCCGTCGTTGTGGTTCCCATGTTCGGCAGACATCACCTGCTTGGGTTGCTACTGCTCACAAACGAACAGATCAGCTACTTCAAGCTGGAACATCTGCTGCTGTTACAGGCCATATGCAGCCAGGCCAGCATCGCCATTGAGAACGCCCAGTTGTACGACAAAATGGCACAGGAACAACAGCGTCTCGCCGCAGTTTTGCAGGGTGCTGGCGACGCGATCCTCATGTTCGATGGCGAGGATCGTTTGTCAATGGTCAACCCTGCCGGACAAAAGCTGTTCACCGATTATGAAATGACACTCGGACAGAAATTAGCCGATGGAAAAGGATACGATGCACTCGTCGACATGTTGAACGAATCGCATGAATCGAACGCTTCCTTCTCCGCCGAGATTGGCTGGCCGGATAAACGCGTTTTCTCTGCCTCATTGACTCCTCTGAAAGAAGGTGGCTGTGTTGTCGTCCTGCACGATGTATCACGTTTCAAGCAGCTTGAAAAAGTAAAGGACGAGTTTATCGCCACGGCGTCACACGATCTTCGAAACCCGATCACATCCATCAGCGGTTTCAGCCAGCTTATCCGCCAGGCAGGCCCGCTCAATGACATGCAGATGGATTTTGCACAGCGAATCCAAAACGCGGCCGCCAACATGACTGAACTCGTGGAAAACATGATGAACCTGGCAAAAATGGACATGCATGCTGAGTCCCAACATGAAGTTGTGGAGATCAGCCATCTGATCTGGGGAGTCACGGATGAATTCCAGCCGCAGGCAGAAGCCAGGAAACAGCTGCTAACACTCGGCGAAACGGCACCCGACACAAAGGTCCAGGGTGACCCGTTGCAATTGCGTCAGGCATTCCGGAATCTGATAGCCAATGCGATTAAGTACACACCCGAAGGTGGCACAGTCGTCATCTCGCTTGAAACAGGTGGAGATTACATAAATATCCATATTAAAGATACCGGCTATGGAATTCCTGCGGCCGACATGCCGCATATTTTCAATCGTTTCTACCGCGTCCGCAACAATGGACACGACGAGATCGAAGGCAATGGCTTGGGGCTGGCGATTGTATATTCGATCATTGAACATCATCAGGGACAGATCAATGTACAAAGCGAACCTGGCAAGGGTTCATGTTTTACCATTTCATTACCACTGGCTTCAATCCCAGAAGTTCACAGATAAAGTATTTCGTATGTTGTCCAAAGCTGCTGTGAACACGAAAACCAGGCAGTCGATCTGAGATCCATTGCCATGCTACAAAGGAGCGTCTCGATGAAAACTGTTCGACTTATTAGCTTTATTATTATCCTCACTATAGCACTAGCCGCATGTACTTCTTCCTCCCCACCGGAGAAGATACCCACTGCGTCTCCTGAAGCTGTCGTTGCTTCTCCGAAACCTTTTCGTGTGGCTGTAATCATGCCGAGTGCTGTTAATGATCTGGCATTTAGCCAAAGCATGTATGATGCGCTCGTTCGCATCCAGAATGAGATGGGTGGTCCTGAGAAAATGCAGTTTGCCTACTCTCAAGGTATGTTTATCATTGATGATGCTGCTGCCGCGCTCCGTATCTATGCCTCCCAAGACTATGATCTTGTGATCGCACACGGTTCGCAGTATGCGAAGTCCATCAAAGAAATCGCTCCTAACTTTCCAACAGTGAGTTTTGTGTTAACCAATGCTGTCGAACCGACCAACCTGCCAAATGTGTTTGATGTAGTTGCAGTTGCTCAAGAGGGGGGGTATGTCAATGGAGTATTGGCTGCTTCACTTACGAGCAGCAAGGTGATCGGCGTGATTGGTCCTGTCGATGCTGGCGAAGCCAAACAGTATATAGATGGCTTTAAGGCTGGCGTAACGGCCACGAATCCAGAGATTCAGGTCAACATAAACTACATTGGATCTTTTTCTGATGTGGTTAAAGCATCGGAAGCCGCGATCGATCAGATTTCCGCAGGTACAGATGTCATGACGGGGACGGCCCAGATGGTCGTGGGTCCGATCGGTACGGCAAATAAGAACAATGTGTTGTGGTTTGGTACACAATCCAATCAATCATCCCTGGCACCCAAGGTTGTAGTGGCCAACCAGGTTTACCACTGGGAAGTGGCGCTTCAAGAGGTAATCGTTAATATTCAATCCGGTGTGACAGGTGGCGAAATGTTTGCCATCAACCTTGCCAATGGCGGTGAAGTCATTGAATACAACCCAGATTACTCGTTGTTTGCCAAAGCCAAGATTCTGGGTGATGCAACGGTGCAGGGCATTATTGATGGAACTATCACTATTTCTCTTCCCTGATGGCAAGACAAGGACAGCCCTAACAGGTTTTACAGAAAGACCCGTGTGGTTGAAAATCGCCCAGGGTAATGAGACCGATCATAGATCGCCAAAACGAGATATTTCGTCGAGTCGGAGAAATTGATTATGACTACTATAAATCCATCAAGTACAAATATACGATCCACTGAAAAGCGAAAAGGCGGTATGCGATCCTCCATTCGAACCAAAATCGCCTTTTGGGCGGGGCTTGGTTTAACTCTGGTATCGCTGATCCTGATCTCATATTCAGTCATTACCTTGCGCCAGAGGTCCATCGACAATTCTACAAAAGAAGCCACCGCCGTGGCTGAAGCAGCAGCAGGTGCAATTAGGAACCAGCTCGATTCACCTTATCTGGCAGCCCATACGTTGGCACTTTCCCTCGGCGCAGTCAAGGACACAGGGATCCCCGTCTCCTTATCGCGTGACGAAGCGAATGCGATGCTTCGACGAGTGCTCATTGAAAATCCTTCCTTTTTGGGGACCTATACCCTTTGGGAACCAAATGCATTTGATGGACTGGATGATCGATATGTAAGGGCAGTCGCCCATGATAATACTGGACGCTTTATTCCTTACTGGGTAAGAGGCGATGATGGGATTATCCATACCGAAGCATTGACTCTCTATGAGTTCAGCGATTGGTATATCGAACCTCGCGCTACAAGGCAACAAGCCACCTTCGCCCCGGTTTTTCGTCGAATCCAGGGCAAAGAGCTGGTCATTGCATCATTTATTGTTCCAATTATCCAGAACGATACATTCTATGGGATCGCCGGGGTGGACGCACCCATCGGCTTTGTACAGGAATTCGTAGATAACATTGATCTATATGATGGCACTGTTGACGCCGTCTTGTTCACGGATAGCGGTACATTGCTTGCTGTTCGCGACCAGCCACAACTTACGAGTCTGGCGGCGGACCTGATCTATGAAGACTTTGACAAGATCCAGCCTCAACTGGGCTCCTCATTTACCAGGTTGAGTCCCGATGGCAACTACCTGCAAATATTCTCACCCATTGAAATCGACCAGGGTGAAACGAACTGGGTTATAGGATTGAGTATCCCGATTGAAAAAATCACGGCCCCAGCTACAAGTGCAGCATTACGACAAGCAGGTCTTAGTATGGCCTTCATCATACTTGCACTTGTTCCGCTCTGGTTTTTAACGGGTCAAATTGTGCGGCCCATCCAGGTTCTGACAAAAGCTGCACAGGCTGTATCAGAAGGTCAATGGACTGTCACGGCAGATGTACACAGCAATGACGAAACTGAAGTGCTGGCAAATGCCTTCAACTCGATGACAGCCCAACTACGGAATTCATTCAGCACTTTGGAACAACGCGTGGCTGACCGTACAAAAGCCCTGGCAACAACTACAGAAGTCAGCCGCCGTCTCTCCACGATTCTTGATCAGAACGAGCTGGTGTCTGAAGTGGTGAATCAGGTCAATCAAGCCTTCGGTTACTACCATACCCAAATCTACTTCTTCGATGCCAATCATGAGAACCTGGTCATGGCAGGTGGTACAGGCGAAGCTGGAAAAATGATGCTTGCACAATTCCACAAAGTGATGAAGGAACGTGGTTTGGTGGGACGTGCCGCCGCATCCAACAAGGCTGTGCTGGTGCCCGCTACAAAGCAAAACCCGGAATGGCTGCCCAATCCATTACTGCCGGATACCCAGTCAGAAATGGCGATCCCGATCTCGATCGGAGACGAAGTGCTCGGCGTGCTTGATGTTCAACACAATGTTGCCGGTGGCTTGCAGCAGGAGGATGTTGACTCTCTGCAATCCATTGCCAACCAGGTCGCGATCGCCTTGCAGAATACGCGTTCCTATACAGAGATTCAGCGCAGCCAGGCTCAGTTATCGGAAGCGCTTAACATTTCCCGTCTCGCCAACTGGGAATACGACTTTCAGAACGATCTCTTTACATTCAACGATCACTTCTATTCGCTTTTCCGTACCACTGTTGAAAAGGTCGGTGGTTACAAAGTATCCTCCGCCGACTACGCCCGGCTTTTTGTCCACCCCGATGATGCAATACTTGTAGGGTCTGAAATTCAAAAAGTCGTTATGTCCAAAGAGCGTCATATCAGCACAGCTGTGGAACACCGCACCATTTTTGCAGATGGTGAAATCGGGTACATCTCCGTCCGGGTCAATGTGGATCGCGACGAGAATGGCAACATCCTCCGCTGGTATGGTGCAAATCAGGATGTTAGTGAGCGCCGCCGCCTGGAAGAGATCAACCGCAAGCGTGCTTTCCAGCAGGAAGCCATCAATGTGGTCACTCAAAAAATCCAAAGCACGACCACCATCGAATCTGCCTTGCAAATAGCCGCGCGCGAACTTGGACATGTTTTAGATAAGCGTCAGACCATCGTCTCACTTGATCTTGAATCGCTTGCCAGAGCAACCCATGAGGTGAACCATGAATAGTCAACGAAGCAACATTCCAGCAGGCATGGCAACGACAACGGAGTTATCAGATGAATAAGAACAATATCCTCAAGGAACCGCACAACAGTTTTCTAAATCGCCTACAGGAATTCCCTCATCTGCGGAGACTCAGCTTGCGCATCAAGTTGCCAATGATCATCATCGCCTTGGTAGTATTGGCTTTTTTGGTTTCCACGTTCCTGAGTGTGCAAGCATCCCGATCCGCGCTTGTTGAACAGCTTCAGCAAACACTTTTAGAGCAAGCAGTATCGCAGGCTGACTTAATCCGTTCACATCTTGTATGGACGCGCAGCACGGCAGTGGACATGGCAGCAATCGCCGGCGCAGTGGATCAAAGCGAGGACAATCTTCTCAAAACCATAGAATCCACACTGGCAAATAATGAACAGATTTTTGGTTCCGCAGTTGCTTATGAACCCTATCGTTTTCAGCCAGACCAATATTACTGGTCGCCGTATTACAGCCGCACCCCAGGTGGCGATCTTCAGTTTACTCAATTGGGAAATCCTGAATATGACTACTTCAAATGGGATTGGTACACTCTTCCAAAAGAACAAGGCACACCGGTCCTTTCGTCCCCATACTTTGATAAGGGTGGTGGTGAAATTTGGATGGTCACATGGAGCGTCCCGTTCTTTGATGCCGCTGGAACCCTAAAGGGTGTGGCAACAGCCGACATTGCATTTTCACAGACCCAGGATATCGTACGCCAGATCAAGGTGGGAGAACAAGGTTATGCATTTCTAGTGGATAAGCAAGGAACGCTCCTTGGCATCGGTGACCAGGGCAGTGAATACCAGATCATGATTGACTCACTGCTTACCACCGAAACACAATCCCGGGATACCAGCTGGGATGCGGTGATTAACGCAATGGTTAAGGGCGATTCGGGCTTTTCTAAAACCACCGATTTGGATGGACAGTCAGTATATGTTGCCTACCACCCAATTGGTCTGAATACTGGCTGGTCGTTGGGTTTGGTTTTCCCCGAAACG
>Ga0190269_10001371_pt1 | contig 11702 bp, 9 predicted proteins | sample Popmic249IS_FD_133749 | JGI IMG/M metagenome (GOLD analysis project Ga0190269, IMG submission 133749) | Populus adjacent soil microbial communities from riparian zone of Blue River, Arizona, USA - 249 IS | ecosystem: Environmental > Terrestrial > Soil > Riparian zone | place: USA: Arizona...
GGAGATCGCATCACTGAATTCTTCCGGTCCGAGCCCGGTGCGCAAGCGCAGGCTGCACAAGCATGCTTCCCCGCCGCTACGGGCCAGCGCTGAAATGATGCGATTGGCCGGACTGAGCCGCTTGGGGAACCGCAGAGCCAGGCTGCTTTGGGCATCGACCGACATCGTACCTATATTGCTAAGGCCGCGGTCGAAAGGTGTCAAGCTCGCACAATCACAAAGGTTTTGGCCCATCCGGGTCAGGGCGAGCCTCGCCTTTTGCGTGCCGGAGGCTGGTGCATCGACCCGTTACGTCAGCGTCTGACCTTCGATCCGACTACCGACCTGACAAATGTCAGTGTTCATCTGTGTCACCATTTTGGTGTGTCGAACAGACTCTATGCGTGCATGCAGCTAAGAGCGGCATTCATAACCACGCAATGCTAGGGTCCCGCGCATGGGGTCGCGGAACGAGCGCTCGCTCGTCGTGTTGTGCGCCGTCTTGCTTGTCGCTGCGTGCGACGCGACGCCGCTTATCATTGAAAGTGTAGCAGCGCTCAATCAGCAGGACGCGGCGCTCCCGGTCGCAGACGAGCCCGTGGACTTGGAAGACGCCGTGCGGTTCGAGCCCGAGCCCGGTGCTTTCACGCAGCTCCCGGCGCTCCGTTTGCAACCTGCTGCGAGCGACGTTCAGCTCTACTACACGCTCGATGGCAGCGCACCGAGCGAACGTTCGCATCGCTATGAAGGTCCGATCCAGCTAGAGGCCACGACGCTCGTGCGCGTGGTCAGCTATCGCGATGGCGTAGCCGTGCACCACGCATCGGGCAGCTACGTGGAGCTGGCAGACGACGTCGCCGACTTCAGCTCTAACTTGCCGCTCTTGATCGTGCATACGCTGGGCGGCCCGCTGCCGTCGAGCTCAGAGGACGTTCACGTTCCGGCGATCTTCCAGACGCATCGCGTAGGCGAGAGCGGCCGAGCAACACTGTACGGCGCGGCCGCCGAGCAAGCGCGGGCCGGCTTCAAGGTGCACGGCAGGCGCTCGCGCGGCCAAGAGAAGAAGAGCTTCAACTTAGAGGTTCGGAACGACCATGATGATGGCGACAACGAACAAGCGCGGATGTTGGACCTGCCACCGCAGTCCGACTGGGTGCTGTACGCCCCCTACGATATCGACCGCGCGCTGATCCGAAACGCGCTGATGTACGAGCTGAGCAACGCGTTCGGGCGCTACGCCGCGCGCACGCGCTTCGTCGAGATGTTCCTCGCGCAGTCCGGGCAGCGTGTCGACGCGAGCAGTTACGTCGGCGTGTATGTGATCATAGAATCGCTGAAGCGCGACCGAAACCGCGTCGCGATCGAGCGGCTCGACAGCTCACTGACACATCCCGGTGCGATCAGCGGAGGCTACTTGCTGCGAGCCGATGAGCCGGATCCCGGTGAAAAGCGCTTCGTCGTCGCCAACCATCCGCGGCACATGGTGTTGCGCTATCCACAGAGCGAGAACCTGAACGCCGAACAAGAGCGCTACATCGGTGACTATCTCAACGCTTGCGGGCGTGCGGCGGGCGCTCCCGATCGGGTCGACCCAGAGACCGGAAAGCCGCTCTACGATCTGATCGATCGCGCGTCGTTCATCGACCTGCACATCCTCAACTTGTTCGCGAAGAACGTGGATGCTTGGCGCTTGAGCAGCTACTACCACAAGCATCGCAACGCCAAGCTGATGGCGGGCCCGCTCTGGGACTGCGATCGCTGTGTGGGCGCATACGACGCGAACGTCGCAGACCCGAACAGCTGGCAACCTACGGGCAGCAGCGTGGATCACTTCACGTATGGCTGGTGGAACGGCCTCTTCGCCGATCCAGCGTTCGAAGCGCAGTACTGGGCGCGCTGGGAGGAGCTCCTGGCAGGTCCGCTCGATACGCCGGCAGTGCTCGCGCTCGTCGACAGGCTCGCTGAGCCGCTCGGTGAAGCCGCAGCCCGCAACGCCGCGCGCTATCCGCTGGCGGCGCCCGCGGAAGGCTCGTTCCACAAGGAGATCTCGAACCTGCGCGACTGGCTCCGCGCACGCATCCGATGGGTCAAAGCGAACCTGCGGCAGCGCTGATCAGCTGCCGCCGCTGAGGCGCGCTTCCCAGGTGATCTCGATCGCGGGATCGAGCGACACGCGGACAGAGCAGTACTTCTCGACGGACAGCTGCACCGCGCGCTGCAGCTTGTGATCGTCGACCTCGCCTTGTGCCTCGAACACCAGCTTGATCTTTTTGAACGGGGAGGGCACCCCATCGGCGCGCTCACCCTCGATCGCGATCGACAGCTGCTTCAGGCCCTGCCGCTGCTTGCGGAGAATGCTCACCACATCCATGGCCGAGCAGCTCGCGAGCGCCGCGAGCAGCACTTCGGTCGGACGCATGCCGCGGCCTTCGCCGCCGATCTCTGGAGAACCGTCTACGATCAAGCTGCCACCATTCTCGGCGTCCGCTTGGAACGCCGCAGGTCCAACTTGCACGAGCTTTACGAGATGAGTTTTGCCGCTCATATGCGTTCCTCTGATCCGGAGCCTGCGAACAGCGGCGATGACATGTAGCGATCGCCGCGGTCGCACAAGATGCACACGACGACGCCCGACTTGCCTGCAGCAGCGAGCTCCCGACAGACTTTGCGCGCGGCCCAGACCGCACCGCCCGAGCTTGCGCCTACGAATATGCCGCTCCTGGCTGCGAGCGAGCGCGTCGTGTTGTCGGCGTCGTCTTCCGAGACTTCGATCTTACGGTCGACGCGCCCTTCGTCGAAGATCTCCGGCAGGTATTCTTTGGGCCAGGCGCGAATGCCTGGGATGTGCGAGCCCTCGCGGGGCTGACAGCCGACGATCTGGATCTCGCTGCGCTGCTCTTTCAAAAAGCGCGACACACCCATGATCGTGCCGGTCGTGCCCATCGCGCTCACGAAGTGCGTGACCTCTTGCTGCGTGTCGCGCCAGATCTCCGGGCCGGTGCCGACGTAGTGCGCGCGCCAGTTGTCGGGATTGCTGAACTGATCGAGCATCAAGTAACCGCCGCGCGCCACTTGCTCGCGCGCGTAGTCGATCGTGCCTTCCATGCCATGCTCCGCCCGCGTGAGCACGACCTTCGCACCGTACGCGCGCATCGCCTGCACGCGCTCGATGGTGGAGTTCGCCGGCATGACGAGCTCGATCGGATAGCCGCGCGCAGCGGCGACCATCGCCAGCGCGATGCCGGTGTTGCCGCTGGTCGGCTCGATCAGCCGCACCCCTGGCTTGAGCTCGCCGCGCGCTTCGGCACCCAAGATCATCGAACGCGCAGGCCGGTCTTTCACGCTGCCTGCGGGGTTGTTGCCTTCCAGCTTGCCGAAAAGGCGAACTTTTCCACCCTCCAGCCCGGTGGGGAGCTCCACCAGCGGTGTCTCGCCAATCGTGTCGATGATCTGCATGATGTGTTTAGCTTACCAGCTCGCTCTACGGGTGTGCCGCCGCCGCTCTACCACATGCGTGAGCGGCACCCACCCAATCCGGTACGCGCTTGCCGGGCTTGGATGCAGCTCCGGGCAGGCGTGTACGTGTCGGGACGTTCGGTCACACACGCGACATAATCAAGAGGAAGAACGCCAGCTCAGTCTCCAAGACGTGCTCGATCGTCTCGGCTTTGCGGAACCCGTGCGCTTCTCCGGCGTAGGCGTGATACTCGGCCTGAATTCCGTGCTCCAGCAAGGTTCTAGCCATGCGCTCGGTCTGGTCTGCAGGCACGACCCGGTCGTCCAATCCCTGGAAGAAGATCACGGGCTTCTGGATCTTGTCGACGTAGTGGATGGGTGAGCGCGCGATGAACAGGTCGCGGCGCTCGGGGTACGGACCGATCAGGAAACGGTCGTAGTGGGACTCGAACTTGTGCGTGTCTCGGGTCAGCGCTTCGAGGTCGCTGATGCCGTAGTGGCAGCTACCAGCGGCGAACACGCGGTGGTTCGCGAGCGCTTGCAGCACGGTGTAGCCGCCCGCACTGCCACCGCGGATGAACATGCGCTGCGGATCGACGCGCCCTTGCTCTGCGAGAAAGCGCGCGCCAGCCACGCAGTCGTCCACATCCAACACACCCCACTCGCCGCGCAGGCGATCGCGATAAGCGCGCCCGAATCCGCTCGAGCCGCGGTAGTTGACGTCGAGCACGGCAAACCCGCGCGTCGTGAAGAACTGCACGCTGGCATTCCAGCTGGCCGCTGCGCCCGCGGTCGGTCCACCATGCACCAGCACGACGAGCGGTGGCGCGCTGCCTGCCGGCGCGCTGTAGAGCTGGTTCCTGGGCGCGTAGAAGAAGCCGTGGGCGTGCTCGCCGTGGCTCGTCGCGAACGTCACGGCTTCCGCCTGCGAGGTATCCTCGTCTTCCAGGAGGCCCGCGTGCGCGCAGCGGAGCTGCGTGCGCTTACCGGTCGCGAGATCGAGCCGCACGATCTCCGAGCCCGAGCCCGCCCACCCGAGCGTGAACACGACCTGGCCGGCCGCCGCCGACAGCTGCCCGATGTAAGGATACTCGTCGCTCACCAGCTGCCAGGACGGAGTTGCGGCGCTCAGATCCATGCGCACGAGCTTCGTGAAACCATCCCGGATGCTCACACCCACGATCGTGTTCGCATCGACGAAGTCCCACAGCCGCGCGCCGAGCTGCCAGAGCGGCTCGCCGATCTCGCCGCTATCAGCTGCAAGCGTTTCCAGCGCTCCCTCGCGCAGACGCGTCAGCGTCCAGACACCATTCACCTCGAGGGTGAAGTATAGCTGCCCGTCCGGCGACCAAGTCGGCTGCAGCGCCGAGGCCTCGGGATCACCTGCGATGTGACGCGAGCTCGTCTGCGAATCGAGCTGCGCGAGGTGCAGCTCGGCCGCATCCCAGGGCATGTGTGGATGATCCCAAGCGAGATATGCCAGCTGCAAGCCATCTGGCGAGAGCGCGAGGCCCGCGAAGAAGTCGTGACCTTCGGTCAAACGCGCGACGGCGCCGGTCTCGAGCGAGATCTCGACGATGAAGTTCTGTACCGCCGCGTGTGAGTGATCTTCAGGATCATGCCGTTCGGCGATAGCGAGTATTCGCTGCTTGCGGGTGTCGTAGGTCAGCTCCGCGAAGCGAAGCTCGGAAGTGTGAGTAAGCTGGCGCGGCGCTGCATCGGGAACGCTCAGGGCGATCTCGTAGATCTGTTGATCGGACTGATTCACAAACCAGAGCTTTTGTTCCGCGACCAGGAAGCTCTTGCCGCCGTACTCGTGCACACGCGTGCGTGCGCTGAATGGGGCTGGCAGCACATCGCGCGCGGCGCCGTCAGGGGCGAGCTCCACGACGACTGTGCGTCCTTGGTCGGCCGATCGAAGCTCGCTCCAAAACAGGGTGCCGTCCGCCGTGAGTGTGGTGAAACCGTAGCGCACGTGGCCGCGCGCCAGGACGGCAGATGCGAGAGGGGAAGGCCAAGATCCGGGGGCTGCAATGGGCATGTCCTGGGGCATAACACATGGAAACGACCCCGGATCTCGACAATCGCCCGAATCGGCCCCGCGAGCGCGCCGCAAACGTGATCGACAAGCAAGAAGCTTGAAACATTGTAGTCAGTTTTCCAGCAGCACCGGCGCGCGCATGCGCGACTTATGCGCGGGCTTTGTTGAGCTGAATTGTCATACTAAAGTTACTAACTCGTCGTTACGCAGAGTCTTGTGCTTTCACTCGGCCGTGCACGAGCGCGCGAGCAGCGCATGACTAACTACGCCTAAGCGCAGCGATTTCGTCGTTCTATTTGGCCCGCGGCCAGGGCTCAACCAAACGGGTACCTCTCTTTTCCATGCAAGCAACCTGCTATTCGCTCTTCGCGCTCCTCCTCAGCTCGATCTTCGCTGCCGCTTGTAGCGGCAAGCCCGTGGGCTCCGGAACGGCGAACCGAGGCGGGGTATCTCCCAGTACGAGCGCGGCGGCGGGCACTGCCCCCAACACGCCCGCGTCACCTGGAACGAGCCCGACCTCGCCGTCGACTGCAGGCAGCGGCTTCGTCATCGGCACGAGCGGCGCCGCCGGCGCATCGGCCGGCACAGCCATGACAGCGACGCGTCCGAGAGGCCCAAACGAGAGCTGCGCGCAAGGCATGCAGAGCACGTCGCCCATCACGCCGACGGTGTGGTTGGTCGTCGACGGAAGCAGCAGCATGAACCAAGCCTTCGAAGGCAGCTCGCGCTGGCTCACTCTGCGATCCACGCTGATGGATCCAGGTGGGGTGGTCGACTCGCTGCAAGCGAAGGTCAGGTTCGGTTTGGTCATCTACGCGGGCGGTGCGGGCGCCGAGTGCGTGCAGCTCGTGACCGTGGAGCCTGAGCTCAACAACCTGGCTGCGATCTCCGCGATGTATCCGATGGAGCCGGTCGCGATGGGCACGCCGACCGACAAGGCGCTCGAGTACGTCGTGAACAACTTGCCGGTGTTGAACACCGGGATGTTGGATACAACCTCCGGTCCGATCTACGTCGTGCTCGCGACCGACGGCTCTCCGAACGACATGTGCGGAGGAGGCGGCATCTTCGGAGGCGGCGGAGGAGGAGATGTCGAGCAACGCGTCGTCGACGTGACCACACAGGGCACCGAGAACGGCATGCAGATGTTCGTGATCAGCTTGGCTGGCGACGACACGCGACTTCAGAGCCACCTCGAAGTGGTCGCGGCAGCGACGGCGAGCAAGACGCCGCCTTTTGCGCCTGCGACCCGCGGCGACTTGATCACTGCGTTCGAGAACGTCATCGGCGGCGCGACCTGCCTGGTCTCACTCGACGGCACGGTCGAGGCAGGCAAAGAGTGCTCGGGCAGTGTGCGCGTGAACAGCGTACCGCTGGAGTGCAACCAACCTGACGGTTGGAGCTTGTTCGATCCCAGCACCGTCCAGCTCACAGGCATGGCCTGCACCATGTTCTTGCAGCAGACCTCGCTGGTGGTCGCCGACTTCCCTTGCGAAGTCTTCAGCCCGAACTGAAGGTTGTTTCTGCGCGAAGTCGGGTGGATGGGCATGGTAGAAACCGCGCATGAAGCGCGAAGCTCCAGGCCCATCCGCCACTACGCAGACAGCTACCCTCTCCGAGGTGATCATGGCGTTCGCTTCGCCGCTGCTCGCGCTCGACGAAAAAGCAGCGGCCGATCCGGACGTGTTGAGCCAGCTGATGGTGCTGGTCGACATGTGCTGGAACCTCCCGCTGCTCGAACAGAGCGATCCTGCGACGCATGCGAAGCTGAAGCAGGGCTTCGACAACATCGTCAAGGAGGTGCCCGTGCCGGTCGCAGAGCAGCTCGCTGCGCTGCTCGCCGATCGCACAAGCCGCTTTGCGGGTCTGTCCTTCCTGGTGCACACGCGTGTCGACACCGATGCGGCAGGCAAAGTCCGCATCACACCCGAAGCTCGGAAGCTGCGCTAAGTCATCTTGTTCGATGACGAACAGAATACGAAAAGACACCGACACAATGACAGTGAGCTTGTTGCACGCCGTGCAACACTTTGACTGCACGTGTGTGAACATGCGTCATTTTGCATGACAACTTTGTGCTGTGTGTTCATTCTGCTCGCGAGGCTCGCAGCGAAGACAGAACTGGACGCATGCTGTTCCACATAGAAACGCGCTCTTGGCTGGTCGCGCTCACCAGCACGAGCCTCATGTTTTGTGCGGCTTGCAACGCCTTTTTGGAGTTAGACGGCTTCACGCTCCAAACGGCGAGCGACGCTGGACCGATCGCGTGCACGAGTGACGCCGTCTGCAAAGCGGCGCATCCTGATGGGCCTTCGGTGTGCTCTGCGTTGCAAAAGCAATGCGTGCCCGTGCTCGACACGCTCTGCACCGAGCTCACGGGCGACATCACGAACCCAAACGCGCTGCGCATCGGCGCGCTGCTCTCGCTGCATGGCCAGCAGCTCGCGGTCAATCGTGAGCGTCAACGCGGCTTGGTGCTCGCCGCCGAGCAGATCAACGCGGCGGGTGGGGTGCCTGACGTCTGGACGGGCATCGCGCATCCGTTGGCGCTCGTCACGTGCGACACCGCGGACGACCCGGTACGTGCCGGTCGTCACCTGATCGAAGATCTGTCAGTCCCTGTGATCGTCGGACCCAACAGCAGCGATGACACGCTAGAGCTCGCCACGCGTCTGTCGATCGAAAAGCGCACGCTCACGATGAGCCCGACCGCAATGGCCAGCAGTCTGCGTGACCTGGCAGACGACGATCTGTGCTGGTCCATGGTCCCGACCGATGCGCAGCGCGCACCGCTCCTGCACGCCCAGATCAAAGCGCTCGAAGCGGCGCTGCGCCGCGGACGCTCGGGGCCGGTCAAGCTGAGCGTGATTTACCGCGACGACAGCTTTGGTCACGGTGTCAGGCTGAGCTTGAGCTCTCTGACGGTCAACGAGCTGCCCTTGTCGCATCCTGACAATCTGGCGAGCGCGGTGCAGCTCGTCATGTACGCGCCAAGCATGGACGATGTGCCAAATATGATCGCGTCGCAGATCGCGTTCAAGCCCGATATCGTCGTGCTCGCAGGCATGGCCGAGGCAGCGGGTGGGATCATGCAGCCGCTCGAAGAGCGCCTGCGCGCGACCTCGTCGATTCTCCCACACTACGTCCTGACCGATGGCAGCAAGGTGCACGAGCTGCTGCTCCTGGCGCAGCGCTTTCCTGACTTGGTCTCGCGGGTGCACGGCGTCGGCTCGGCAGCCAGTGACGAGTTTGCATGGAGCATGTTCGAGGGAGCGTATCGTGAGCGGTTTGCCGATGCGCAGCCACAGCTCGCGGGCGTCGCGGCCGCGTACGACTCGATCTACGCGCTGGCGTTTGGCGCTGCCGCTGCAGGCGGCACGGTCGCAGGACCGGACGTGGCCGTAGGGCTGCGCGGCATCGAGGACGAAGCGAACATCGCTGCACCTGCAGATCTCGCGAGCGTGTTCCGCGAGCTCGAGCACGACGTTCCTGAAAGTCATCTCGTCGCGCACGGTGCGCTCTCGCCCTTCGCGTGGGACGAGCGTGGCGCTCCGCGCAAAGGCAAGCTCGAGCTGTGGTGTCTCGCGCAGGACGCGCGTAGCTTCGTGAGCGGTGGTGTGGGCTTCGAGGTGGGCAGCGACCCTGCGGCTTTGCGCTGGGACAACGCGCGCGCGTGTGCTTGGGACGTGCCCGAGGCGGGACCGGGACCCGCAACGCCTGCAACCGCCGTGGGAACGCCCGATGTTCCGCAGCCATCAGCGGCAGCGCAGAGCGCGCCGCGGGAGGATGAGGCAGATGCGGGCGCACCCGAGCCCGAGCCCGAGCCCGAGCACCCCGAGCTCTACGTGGAATATCGATCGGCCAACGCCAACCCGCTCGACGCCCTGATCGGCCCATGGTTGCGCGTCGGCAATCGCGGCACGGGTACCGGTGTCTCGCTCCATCAGATCAAGCTGCGCTATTACGTGACGAACGAATCGAACCCGCTGTGCGTGCGCGACTGCGTCACGGAATTGTATTGGGCGGGCCTATTGCCGCGCGGCGAGCGTGTTCCGGCCAAGGTCGAATACATCACGAGCGGTTGGCTCACTGGTTACTTGGAGCTGTCGTTTCTTCCGGAAGCGCCGCTCCTGCGCCCCAACGAGTACATGGAAGCGCAGCTGGAGTTCCACACCGGCGACTACCAGCCGCTCGATGAAACCAACGATTTCTCGTTCGATGCGGCGCACCGCGACTTCGCCGAGTTCCGGCGGGTCGCGGTGTACCAGGAGAATGTGTTGGTTTGGGGTGATCTGCCGCCCTGGTGAACTACTTGCTCGCAGTCCAGGTGCCTTGGACGCTGGTGCTACAGCCTGCTGGCGCCTCGCCCACGACCTCGACGGTGTATTCGCCCTCTGAGGCGTCGTCGGCGGTGAACTTGCCGCTGATCACGAGCCTTGTGGTTTCCGTTGCGTTCATGAGCGTGAAAGCGCCCGCGCGCGTCGGCGTCATCGCGCTAAATTTGAACTCGCCGGCGCTGTCGCAGCCATCACCTTCGAACGCGTATCCGATCTCGGCGTGTGCAACGAAGCGATTGAGGATCTTGAAGCTGACCGGCTTGTCCTGTGAGGTCGTGCCCTGCCACATGCCGTCGTAGCGCGTGACTGCAGCGGATCCTGGGTTCGCTGCTTCGTCGCGGGCGGCTTGTGCTTCGGCGCTCGCCTCCGGCCCGACTGGCTCGGCGCGCTGTGTTTCCTCTGAGGTATCGGCGCGTTCAGCACCGGCGTCGCTCTTGGCCTCTCCAGCCTGTGTTTCTGCTGAGTCCTCGCTCTCTGCGTCATCTGAGGTGCAGGCGAGCGTGCTGCTTGTCAGAATGCACGCTGCGAGGTAGGGCAAGTGGCGGCATTTCAGGCTAGTTTTTGATGCAAAGCTTCCCATCGCGTGTTCTCCCATGGATCGGGATGCGTCGGGATGCGACTGACTATTCCGACTCGTTCCCAAACAATTTCGGATGCTAACGGCCACGTCGTGCAAGTCAACTTGTGACACTATGACGAAATACTCGTGTGAAGCAGTGTCCCCGAGCTTGAGTGCGTCTTGACACGACGTGAAGAAAAAATATATCGTAATACGATATGAGTGAGGTAGTCGACTATCAAGCGCTCGCGGAGCTGCGCTACCAACTGCGCGTCTTTGTAAGCTTCAGCGAACAAGCAGCGCGCGAGCGTGGCATCGAGCCCCAGCAGCATCAGCTGCTGCTCGCGATCAAAGGCTTGCCCACCGGCATGCGGCCGAACGTACGCGTGCTCGCGGAGCGCCTGCGCTTGCGCCATCACAGCGTAGTCGAGCTGATCGATCGCTTGGAGCGCGCGGGGCTCGCAGCACGTACGCCCAGCCCCACCGATGGGCGCGAGATCCTCGTGCGCGTCACCGCCACCGGCGAACGCTTGCTGCGAAAGCTGTCAGTCGCGCACCAAGCAGAGCTTCAAACGATCGGTCCCGCGCTGGTGCAAGCACTCCAAGCTGTGATCCAACCGCAGAGCCGGAAGAGCTCAAACAGTTAGGTTTCGTTTCGCGCTGTCAGAAGGACTGAACGTGGCCTGACACTCGTGTACACCGTGAACGTGCGGTCGCTGGAAATCGTGTAGGCTGCTGAGCCAAAAGCAGCCACTCCTTTCGTCGCGCCGCCCAAAGATCGCGCCATCGACAATCAAGCTCGCCAGCTCTACTGGAGCGACCGCGACGCATGCGCTGCAGGCTGCCGACACCCGCGCCGCCGTGTTCAACATGATCTGGAACTACCAGAAGTGGATTTGTCTCAGGGCATTCCTCTCGTCGGGATCGGCTCGCGGACGTGCCCACCTGCGCCGCGCGAACGCAGCGTGCGCGACTGCTGCGAGAGCCTGCGCCTTGCGGACGTACGCGTGAGCGCGTGAGCTAACTCCACAGCGCCGAGATGCTGCGCCCCAGCGTGCTGGCTCAACGCGCCGCTTGGTTCAGGCTTGCGCTCGCCGGATAGTGAAATGGAACACCGTACTTCCACCTACAGCGCTCCACCGATTGTTGCCCGTCCAGCAACATTCGGTTGCCATCGTCCCATCTACCCGGATCGCCGGGCGGCTCTTAGATTTACCCGAACCAAGGAGCGCATCATGAAAACCGCCCACTACGCATCCGCTACGGCTCGCTATCTACTCGGTCTGATCTTCACTGTGTTCGGAGCGAACTTCTTCCTGCACTTTCTGCC
>Ga0190269_10001372_pt1 | contig 11701 bp, 8 predicted proteins | sample Popmic249IS_FD_133749 | JGI IMG/M metagenome (GOLD analysis project Ga0190269, IMG submission 133749) | Populus adjacent soil microbial communities from riparian zone of Blue River, Arizona, USA - 249 IS | ecosystem: Environmental > Terrestrial > Soil > Riparian zone | place: USA: Arizona...
CCTCGCGGCTTGTGACGTCGGGGCCGAGACGATCGTGGTTCCACCGCTCGACGACGCACCGACCGACGAGGGCGCGCCCTTCGTATGCGCGACCGAGTCGAGCACGCGCTGCGTCGGCAACAGCCACATGTCCTGCGTGCGCTACGAAGAGTTCCTCGAGGTGGTCGAGGTCGACTGCACCGAGCGCGGCCAAGTCTGTCACCCGGAGCACGTGTGCCTCGTGTGCTCGCCGGGCAGCACGCGCTGCGAGCCGTGCGAGCCCGGTGACGACGCCTGCGACCCGAACCAGACGCAGATCTGCAACGGCGAGGGCACCGCCTGGGAGGACGTCGAGGTCTGCGATCTGGCGGGTGGCATCGCTTGCTACGAAGGCAAGTGCGAGGACATGTGCGAGCGAGCCAAGGCGGACCGCAGCTACGTCGGCTGCGAGTTCTACGCGGTCGACCTCGACAACGCCGCGATCGACAACCGCAATAACGCCGCGGCTCAGCAATTCGCCGTCGCGGTCGCGAACCCGCACGACGTGCCGGTCGACGTGTCCGTGCAGATCAACGAAGCTCCGTACGGCGACGAGCCCGAGCCGCGCACGCTCACGGAAGTCACGGTGCCGCCCGGCTCGCTCGAGGTGTTCGCGCTCCCACAGCGCGAGGTCGACGGCTCGACCGAGGGCCAGCTCAACGACGGCACGCACAGCACGCTCACCTCGAACGCGTTCCGCATCGAGTCGAGCCACCCGCTGACCGCCTACCAGTTCAACCCGCTCGAGAACGTCAACGTGTTCTCGAACGACGCCTCGCTGCTCATCCCGACCTCGGCGGTCGGCAACGAATACACCGTCGTGTCTTGGCCGCAGACCATCGGCCACTCCGAGGATCCATCCAACGACTTCGACGCCACCTCCGATCGCGAGGACCTGCGCGCGTTCCTCACGGTCGTGGGCACGGAGCCCGACACCGAGGTGGTCGTCACGCTGGGCTCGCAGGCCGTCAAAGTAGTGGGCCTCGAGGGCGACATGATGGGTGCGGGCGAGCGGCTCGAGCGCACGCTCGGCCCGTACGACGTCATCAACCTCGAGACCGAAGGCCTGAACGTCGACTTCACCGGCTCGATCGTGACGGCCGATAAGCCGGTGACCGTGTTCGTGGGCAGCGAGGCCTCCGACGTGCCGCGCTTCGGCACGTACGCGACGCGCCAGTGCTGCGCCGACCACCTCGAGGAGCAGCTGTTTCCGGACAGCGCGGCGGGCACCCTGTTCAGCGTCGCTCGCATGCCCCCGCGCACGCGCGCGCTGTCCGAGGCGGCGCGCGACGGCCAGGTGATCGACATCGCCATCGCGGACGAGCCCGAGTGGGTGCGCGTGCTCGCGGTCGGCCGCGGCGTCTCGCTGATCACCACGACGTTGCCCGAGCCCGACGACATGTTCGAGCTGGAGCAGGGCGAGGATCGCATCCTGCGCGCGGATCAAGACTTCGAGATCCAAGCCAGCAATGCCATCTCCGTGCTGCAGGCGCTGCCGAGCCAAGGCGTGACCGGCATCCCGCGGCAGTTTCCGGGCGGCGATCCGTCGATCATCACAGTGCCGCCCATCCAGCAGTACCGCGACAACTACATCTTCCTCACGCCGGACAAGTACGCGTTCGACTTCGTCGTGATCACGGCCGAGTCGATCGCGACCGTGTTGCTCGACGGCGAGCCGGTCGAGGACCGCTGCGACGGTCCCACGCCCGCGGACGGCATGGTCCGCCGTGACGACGAGCCGGCACCCGAGCGCGTCGTCTATCGATGCCAGCTGTCGTTCCCCGAGATCACGTCCGGTCCGAACGGCGAGACGTTTCCCGGCGACCAGAACGACGGCGTGCACACCGTCGAGTCCGACCGCGAGGTCGGTATCGTCGTGTACGGCTTCGACCGCTTCGTGAGCTACGCGTACGTCGGCGGCCTCGACCTCGACGTCCTCCAGTAACCCAGCGCACCTGTCGCGCGTAGCATCCTGTTCCAGCTTATTGCGCCGCGGTATGCAGCGCGCGTTGTAGCACGCGTTGCAGCGCGTCCTTCGCGTTTGCAAACCGTGCCAAAACGCGAGGTAACTCCCAGTTCGATACAACCAGCAGTTTACTCGCCTGCCGAACCGGGTAGTGTCGGGCGCCCGATGGACTACACGAAGAAACTGTCCCGCGCGATCGGCAAGCAGGTCGCCAAGCGCCGGCTCAAGGTCGGGATGACGCAGAGCCAGCTCGCCGACAAGCTCCAGATCTCCGACGCGCACGTCTCGTACATCGAACGCGGCGAGCGCGGCCCCTCGCTCGTCATGCTCCACAAGATGGCCAAGGTCCTCGGCACCACCGTCGGCCACCTCGTGCCCATGGAGCTCTGACCGACCGGTTTCGAACGGCTCCCCCGAGCGCTCTGGCGTTCCAGGCTTGACCCCGCCGTCCAGGCTCGCTAACGATCCGGCTCTTTCGCGGGCATAGCTCAGTGGTAGAGCACCTGCTTCCCAAGCAGGACGTCGTGGGTTCAAGTCCCATTGCCCGCTCCAATTTCTGCAACGCAGTCCTTGCTCTCCGCGCGCGCGCCATTCGTCGCCAGAACGTCTTCAAGCCTCGGGCCCGGGGGTCCGCCGATGCGCGGAGCGCCGCACAAGGCCATTGAGGATCGAACTGAGCGGATATTCCGCGTGGATCGTCTACCGGCGGCGGGCGTGCGAGCACGCAACTTAAGCGTGGGGTCCGGCGTTCGAGATGCGCGAAGCGTTCAACACTTTGCGGCTGGGTTCGCGGAGGTCCCAGACGATTCCGAGCCAAGCCAAAGCTCTGAGCACGTAATACGTCACGTCCAGCTCCCACCAGTAGAAGCCCTGCCTCGCGTAGGCCCGGCCGTGATGATGGTTGTTGTGCCACCCTTCACCGAGCGTGAGGATTGCAAGCCAAGCGTTGTTGCGGGAAGTATCACGGGTCGCGTAGCGCCTCGACCCGTACACGTGCGCGAGGGAGTTGATGAGCGCGGTCGCGTGGAGCAGCAGAACCGAGCTGACCACGAACCCCCAGATCACTCCGCCCGCACCCGCGACGGCGTAGCACGCGAGGGCATATCCAATGAGCGGCAGCCATTTGTGCCTATCGAGAAACCGCAGCTCCGGATAGGGGACGAGGTCCGAAACGTTCGAGAGGTCGGGGTCATTGGAGCGTCCGGATACGATCCAGCCGAGGTGTGCTTCCCAGAATCCATGCTGACCCGGCGAGTGCGGGTCTGCATACGTGTCCGAATCGCGATGATGCCTACGGTGCCAGCTGGCCCACCATAGCGGTCCGTTCTGCATCGCGCTCGTTCCTAGCAGCGCCAACGCGAACTGAAATGCGCGACTGGTCTTGTACGAGCGGTGCGAAAAATAGCGATGATATCCGGCCGTTATCGCCCACATCCGAAGCGTGTAACTAGCCAAGCCAAACGCTACGAGGGACCACGAGAATGGGACGACAACTACGAGCAAGCAGGACAAGTGCATCGCGCCGAGGAGCACGTTGGAAATACGGTCGATACGATCACGGCGGGGCGCAGTACGTTGTGAACCCAGAGTTTCGAGGTATGGAACGGTGTTCAAGTCCCAAGTGTGAGCCGCCTGATGCGTGCGCGCTTGAAGGGACGACGCAAAAAGGGCCGAGCGCGGTTTCGGTTGATGATCATCAGCGGGGCGCGGGCGCAGCCCGGCGTGCAACTGCTGAGGATTGTCTTCACAGACCCAGTCCGTGGGCCGACTAAAGATTTCCCGATTCGGAGCACGCAACGCTCTTAGTACCCCGCGATGCACCTTCGTACAGCGACCAGCCCGCGTCGCTTCAGCCACCGTTGACGTCGACGCCCGTCACATCGTCCCGCAACACGCCCGGCGCGAGGTCGTTGCGCTGCACCTGCGTCATGTCGGCTTTGCGGGTGACCACGAACTGACGCAGGTCGCGGACCAGGCTCGCTGGGTCGGCTCGGACGAGCACATCGAGCAGCGCAGCGAGCTCGACGCGGCGCACGCGGTGGCGCTCTTCCAACGTTTGAGCTCGCGTCTCGCCCCACGCATCCGCGCGGCGCAACGCGGGCATCAGTATTTTGGCCTCAAGTGCGAGGTTGCGGAGCAGCTCGCGACGGATGCTGAGCGCGAGGGCGCGCGTTTGATCGAGCGCCAGGGGGAGATCCGCAGCGAGCGCGCTTACAGCCGCCAGCAGATCGTCCAGACGCGAGAACATCGCGCGCTGCTGCTGGAGGATCCGTTCGCGCACGGCGCTGGGGCGCAGTCGCTTGAGCGCTCCCCGATAGGGTCGCTTGATCATGGTCTCAGCTTGGGCCGGCGCGCAGACGGATCAAGCCTCCGCTGCCGGTGAGTGTGGCTCGTTTCGTGCTCAACACCGGACCATCGTGTCCAATTCTTCAATCGCTAGCGCCCCCATGGAGCGGTACGCGGTGCCTCCGCACGCCTACCCGTCCCTCTGCACCGCAAGCACGCTCGCGGGCAGGATCGAGGAGCTCGGCGCGCATTGTATCGAGCGCGCGCAGTTGCCCCAGATAATCGAGGTCGTTCTGCAGGCATGCGATGCTGTGGCGGAGGGGCACGCGCGCGGGGTCATCCACGGCGCCTTAACGGCCAGTTGCGTCGTCCTCGGCCCTGATGGTGGTGTCTCGGTGCGTGAGCGCGCCGACGCTCCGGAGACGGCTACCGTCCCTTACTACTCGACCGAGCAGGCATGGGGCCGTCATAACGATCTAGACGAGAGGACGGACGTGCATGCCTTCGGCGGCATGCTCTTTCTCCTTCTGACACTTCGCGCGCCGCACGCAAACCGGGGGGATGTTGGCCTTGAGCTGGCCGCAGCACGCAGAGGGGCGGTGAGCGCGCCTCAGACGCTGTGTCCCGACCGCGAGCTGCCTAGTGTTTTGTGCGGCATCGCGTCGCGTGCGCTCGCGGCTAGCCCTAACGACCGATACCCATCGATCGCGCTCTTCAAGCAAGCTGTGGAACGATTCGCAAGCGCGCGCATGGCCGAATCACCGATCTCCCGCACGTCGCACGAGTGTGTCATTTGATCGTGGCCGGCAATCAGCGGGCACGTCGCGCTGCGCGCCCGCGCGATAGGTGCTACGGGCTGCCTGTGAAGAATGCGTTGTCGAGCTGGGGGACGCGCATGGATCTCGAGGGGAGATTCGTCGTGTGGCTATTCGCGCTACTCGCGGCCACGTGCTTCGCATACATCGCACTGGATAGTCGTTACCCAAGCATCCTTGTCGCAGCCCTCGTGACGGCCGTGATTGGCTTGTTCGCGACTGGCGTTGCGCACTACTCACTCTTTCGTCCTCTGCGTCGCCTCGTCGCCATGGCTCGTTCTGTCGGACACGGTGACTTCACCACGCGCCTGAGATTCGGTCGCAAAGACGACATCGGCCAGCTCGCTCGAGAGATGGACGCCATGTGCGACCAGCTCGAAGCGGCGAACCGAGAGTCAGAGGCGCTCATCACGGCCCTCGAACAGTTGCGCCACGCCGATCGCGTGGCGACCTTGGGACGGCTTGCGTCTTCGGTGGCCCATGAGCTCGGCAATCCGCTCAATGTGATCGAGCTGCGCGCGCAGCTGATCGCTTCGGGCGACGTCGGCACGCTGCCAGCGGCCAAGCAGGGCGCACTAGTGATCGTCGAGCAAACACGGCGCATGACGCGCATCATCGACGAAATCCTGTCGTTCGTGCGCGTCCAACCGGCCAAGATCGCGCGCGTTGATCTGGGCGGCCTGCTGCGCAAGTCGGTCGCGCTGTGTGAGCACGTCGCGAAGCAGCACCGCTCGTCCATCTCGCTCGACACGTCCCAAGAGGCGATCGAGATCGAAGGTGATGCGGACAAGCTCCTCCAAGTCATCGTGAATTTGGTGGTCAACGGCGTTCAGGCGATGCCCGCGGGCGGCGTCGTGCGGATAACGACGGGTACCGCACGGCGGGCGTCGCTCGAGGATGCGGGCGGTCCGGTTCGCGATTACGTGTGCATCTCAGTGTCCGATCACGGCGTCGGCATGCGCCCGGAGGTGCTCGCGGCGGTCTTTCGGCCTTTCTTTTCCACGAGGAGCGCCGAGGGAGGCACAGGTCTGGGCTTATCCGTAGCGCAGGGCATCGCGAACGAGCACGAGGGCTGGATCAGTGCGACGAGCACCCCGGCCTGCGGCTCCTCGTTCACGGTCTATCTGCCGGCGGCGCTGTCGCGGCCCGCCGAGACTGCGGGGCTCGATGGCAGCTAAGCTCTTATTCATCGACGACGACGCGGCGGTCCGCGATGCCGTGCGCGACACGCTATCGCGTGAGGGTTTCAGCGTGTCCTGCGCTGCTTCAGGCCCGGACGCCCTCCTCGCCATCCAACGCGAAGAGCTCGATGCCGTCATCTCGGACGTGAATATGCCCGGTATGACCGGGCTGGAGCTGTGCCGCCGGGTGCACTCGGCGCAGCCGAACATGCCGGTGCTGCTCGTGACCGCCTTCGGCACGATCCCGATGGCCGTCGCTGCCATCCGTGCGGGCGCCTATGACTTCATCGCCAAGCCCATTCAGGTCCCGGAGCTGCTCCAGACCCTCGAGCGAGCCCTCGAGCATCGGAAGCTCAAGGACGAGAATCAGAGCCTGCGCGACGCGATGGCGCGACAGCGCCGGCCGAGTGAGATCATCGGCGAAAGCCGGGCCATGCAGGAGATCTACACACTCTTGGCCAGCGTGGCTGGCACCGACGCCACGGTGCTCGTTACCGGCGAGAGCGGCACCGGCAAGGAGCTGGTCGCGCAAGCGATCCATGCCGGCGGACAGCGCGCCAACGGCCCGCTCGTCGCATTCAACTGCGCGGCCATTCCCGACACCATCCTCGAGAGCGAGCTGTTTGGTCACGCGCGCGGGGCGTTCACGGACGCCAAGACGAACCGAAGCGGATTGTTCGTGCAGGCCAACGGAGGCACGCTCTTTCTCGACGAAATCGGCGAGATGCCGCTGGCCACGCAAGCGAAGGTGCTGCGCGCCCTGCAGGAGCGAAAGGTGCGCCCGGTCGGTGGCGACCGCGAGGTCCCTTTCGACGCCCGAGTGATCTCAGCGACCAGCCGTGATCTCGATACAGACGTCGCAGAACAGTCCTTTCGAGAGGACCTTTATTACCGTATCAACGTCGTCGACGTTCACCTGCCGCCCCTGCGCGCTCGTGGCTCTGACGTGCTCCTGCTCGCTGAGCACTTCATCCCGCGTTTCGCCGAGCGCTTCGGCAAACGCATCGCGGGTCTTACCGGCCCGGCCGGCGAGAAGCTGCTCAACTACGCGTGGCCCGGCAACATTCGCGAGCTTCAGAACTGCATCGAGCGCGCCGTCGCTCTCAGCAAGGGCGACGTACTCGGCCTAGAGGACCTGCCGGCGCATATCCGCGAGTTCAAGGGTCATAACTTCGTGCTCCCGCTGGAGAACCCACAGGAGCTGTTGCCGATGGACGAAGTCGAGAAGCGCTACGTAAAGCAAGTGCTCATGGCGGTTAACGGCAATAAGACGCAGGCGGCCGCCTGCCTCGGCTTTGATCGCCGGACGCTCCATCGCAAGCTCAAAGAGTGGGGCGGGAGCTGAGCTCGACGGTGAGACAAACCGCGTAGCGACATTCTGTCGCTGTCCCATCTGCACCAAGGCCCGAGCGTCTCGATCCCGCGAAGCGATGCAGTTGCACGCGTGCGAGCGCCGGCACGGCCCATGCAACGAGGCTGCTCTCCAAGGATCGAGAGGAGCTCATGAAAACACAATTTCTAACTTTGGCCGCGGTTGTCGCGCTCGGGTGCGCGAGCCATCCGCCGCCAACACAGCAGATGGCAGACGTTCAGTCTGCGAACCGCGGCGCGACCGAGCTGGGCGCCCAAGAGAATCCGCGAGCGGCGTTGCACCTCAAGCTGGCCGAGGAGCAGCTCGCCCTCGCACGAAAGGCGGCCGCCGACGACGACAATGAGCGCGCGAAGAGCCTACTGATGCGCGCCAAGGCGGACGCCGAGCTGGCCGTCGCGCTCACACGCGAGGACAGCGCCAAGGTCCAGCAGGGCAAGGCTATGGAACAGGCCGAGTCCCAGACTCCCAACCCGACGCCGGAAGGGGCGACACCATGAAAAACAAAATCCTGATTCAGAGCGCGCTGGCGCTAGCGCTCACCCATGTGTTTTCCTGCGCGACCACGAAGGCCCCGACCGAGCTCACCGCAGCGCGGACATCGTACCTTCACGCGAAGCAGGGCTCTGCCGCGACGCACGACCCCGCCGACCTGCACACCGCCAAGAAGGCCCTCGACGCGGCCGAGCATTCATTCGAAGAGCATGGCGACACGCAGCACACGCGCGACCTCGCCTATACGGCCGACCGGCGAGCGCGCATCGCCGAGGCGCGCGGCAATGCTGCAGCCATGACCGAGAAGCAGCAGCAGACCATCGCCGACACGCAAGCGAGCCAAGCGGCTCAGCTCGGTCAAGCCAAGGCGAAGCTCGACGCCCAGGGCCACATGATGCGCAGCCAAGCGCAGCAGATCGAAACGGAGCGGCTCGCGCGGGCGGACGCCGAGAAGCGCGCGTCGCAGGCACAAGCTGACCTCGCTAAGGTCGCGTCGGTGAAGCAGGAGTCGAGAGGTACCGTGATCACCTTGTCCGGCGGCGTGCTGTTTCCGTCGAGCAAGGCCGACCTGCTGCCGACGGCGCAGGTCAAATTGAATAGCGTCGCCGACGCACTCATTCAGCAAGATCCAGATTCCACGATGGTCGTCGAGGGGCATACCGATTCCCAAGGCGGAGATGCTTACAATCAAGACTTATCTCAGCGGCGTGCGGAAGCGGTACGCGCCTACCTCGTGGGGCGGGGCGTCGCCTCCGACCGCGTGACGGCGCAAGGTTTCGGCGCTTCGCGCTCCGTGGCAGACAACAAATCTGCGGAAGGCCGAGCCAACAATCGGCGTGTGGAGATCGTCGTAGCGAAGGCTCCGATCGAGATGTAACCAGCCGGCCGACGGGCCCGTGCCCGCATCTCGCGGCGCGGTCTCGTCGGCTCATCTTTCAGCGCGGTAGGGAGTTTCATGCTCGACCGATCCGCCAGAGATTTGCGGGCTAACTTCCCCATCGTGGGCGTGGGGGCATCGACCGGAGGATTGGACGCGTTCGTCGAGCTCCTGCGATGCGTCCCCGCCGGGACCAACATCGCGTTCGTCATGATCCAGCACTTGGATCGAGCGCACGAGAGCCGACTGAGCGAAGCGCTGCGCGAGGCAACCCAGATGCCTGTCGTCGAGGCCACGCACGGCGCCCTTGTCGAAGCGCGATGCGTCTACGTCATCACCGCGAACACCGAGTTGACGCTCTCCGAGGGTCGCCTCGTGCTCGCCGCACGACCGGCGGACGGGGCAGTGTTCCTGCCGGTGGACGCCTTCATGCGCTCGCTCGGGGACGACGTGGGTAGCCGGGCGATCGGGGTGATTCTCTCGGGCTCCGCTTCGGACGGCACGGAGGGGTTGCGCGCCATTCAAGCGCAGGGGGGCGTCACCCTCGTACAGCGCCCCGAATCGGCGCGCTTCCCGGGCATGCCGCAAGCCGCGGTCGACGCGAACGTCGCCGACTACTGTCTGACGATCCCGGAGCTCGGCGGCCAGCTCGTACGGTTAAGCCGCCATGCCGAAGCGCGCAAGAGAGAGGGCACGGCGCAGGAGCGCGACGCCGAGGCGCGGCGCGAGATCTTATCGCGCGTGCAGAGCGCGTTCGGCATCGATTTCAGCGAGTTCAAGCCGGGCACCGTCTTCCGCCGCCTCGCGAGGCGGATGGCGATACGCAGCGCGGCTGACTTGAAAGCTTACTTGCGCGTCCTCGAGATGGATCCCGAAGAAGTCCGCGCTCTGTACGAGGAGCTGTTGATCCACGTCACTGGGTTCTTCCGTGATCCGGAGGTGTTCCAGGCGCTGCGCAGCGCGGTGCTACCCGAGATCTTCAAGCAAAGAGCACCGAACGCCCCGATCAGGGCATGGGTGGCTGGCTGCGCCACGGGCGAGGAGGCCTACTCGGTCGCGATCCTGCTGATCGAGCACGGCATCGAGCACGGGCTGTCTCTCCCCATCCAGGTTTTCGGCTCGGATGTCAGCGAAGTCGCGATATCCAAAGCGCGTGCGGGTGTGTACGCGGAGAGCGCGCTGGGCGGACTCAGCGAGGAGTATCGCAGGCGGTATTTGACCAAGGTGGATGGGGGTTTCCGCATTGACAAGGGTGTGCGCGATCGCTGCGTCTTCGTTCGGCACGATGTCTCGCGCGATCCGCCCTTCTCCAAGATGGACCTCGTCTGTTGTCGCAACGTGCTGATCTACTTCAAGCCCTCGCTGCAGAAGAAGGTGGTGCCGCTGCTGCACTACTCGCTGTCGCAGCCAGGGTTTTTGGTATTGGGCCGAAGCGAGAGCATCTCGATGTTCGGCGAGCTGTTCTCGGTCATGGACAAGGGTCACAAGATCTTCAAGCGGAGCGAGGCTGTAAGCAGCCTCCGCTTCCAACCGCGCACGGGCCGTGCGGGCCCGCTTGAGGTTGCCATGGAGCAACGAAGTCCCGCTGTAGCCAACACCACCGGCGCTCTAAGCAGATACGTCGACCAACTGTTGCTTGCCCGCTACGCACCCCCAGGTGTGCTGATCGACAAGGATATGAACGTGCTCTTGTACCATGGGCAGACCGGCGCGTTCCTCCAGGCGGCCCCTGGCCAGCCGCAGCGCAACGTGATCAACATGGCGCGCAACGGCTTGGTCGGCCCGTTGAGCACGGCCGTGCGCCAGGCCTGCGCGGACAAGGTTGTCGTGAGGGACAGCGATGTCGTGGTCGAACAAAACGGCACGAGCAGCCGCTGCGACCTCGTGGTCATTCCATTCACCGGCCTTCCCGGCAACGACGAGCTTCTATTTATCGTGCTCTTCGAGCGACGAGCGCAGGCTGGTAGGGCGGTGGCGGACGCCGAGGCTCGCGCCGCAGACGCGCCCTCCGAGATCCGTCGCACCGCCCAGCTCGAGCACGAGCTGACCGCGACGAAGACGTACCTTCATGCACTGGTCCAGGAGCATGGGCGCGCCAACGACGACCTCGAGCGCCTCAACGAAGAGCTGGTGGCCGGCAATGAAGAGCTCCAAAGCATGAACGAGGAGCTCGAAACGGCGAAGGAAGAGCTTCAGTCTACCGTTGAAGAGCTGACGACGTTGAATGACGAGCTGCGCGGCCGTAATCAGCAAATCGAGAAGCTGGCCACGGAGGCCGACCGTGCACGCGCCCAGGCCGAACGAGCCAATCGAGCCAAGGATGATTTCCTCGCGACGTTGTCGCACGAGCTGCGCACACCGCTGTCGACGATGCTGCTCGAATCACAGCAGCTGCGGGCCGGCGCGCCGCCTGACTCGACTGGGCTGGCGCGCGCTAGCGCAGCGCTCGAGCGCGCGACCCGCGCACAAGCGCGCCTCATAGACGATCTCTTGGACGTATCTAGGATCGTCGCGGGCAAGCTCGCACTCAGCAAGGAGGGTGTCGACTTCGGCGGCCTCGTCCACGGCGTGCTCGAGAGCGCACGCACACTCCTCGAGGCCAAGTCTCTTTCACTCACGGCCTCGATCGAGCCCGACATAGGTCCGGTGTGGGTCGACGCCGGCCGCATGCAGCAAGCGATTTCGAACCTGCTA
>Ga0190269_10001373_pt1 | contig 11700 bp, 7 predicted proteins | sample Popmic249IS_FD_133749 | JGI IMG/M metagenome (GOLD analysis project Ga0190269, IMG submission 133749) | Populus adjacent soil microbial communities from riparian zone of Blue River, Arizona, USA - 249 IS | ecosystem: Environmental > Terrestrial > Soil > Riparian zone | place: USA: Arizona...
CATGTTCACGAAGCTCTGCTCGGCGGGCCTGACGGCCTTCATCGGGTTTCAGGCCATCGTCAACATCGGCGGCACGACGCGCGCGCTCCCGATGACGGGCATCACGCTGCCCTTCGTCAGCCACGGCGGCTTCAGCCTCATCACGAGCTTCGCCATGCTCGGAATGCTGCTCGCCTTCTCGCACCGCAACGCGGCCGAGGCGGCCGACGCCCCGCGACCGAAGGTGGCCGAGGCCATCCGCCGCGAGGAGCCCGAAATCAGAGTCCCGGAGGCGGTCCAATGAGAGACGAAGCTGCGGCGGCCCGCCTCGAAGCGGCGGCCGTCACCGACCGCGGCCTCAACGAGCGCCGGCCGCACAACGAAGACTCGATGCTGAGCGACCCCGAGCACCGCATCTTCGCCGTGGCCGACGGCGTCGGCGGCGCCGAGGCCGGCGAGGTCGCCTCGAAGACCGCCATCGACATCCTCGCCGAAGCCTTCAGCGAACACCGCGACGGCGACGACGCCGAAGACCTGATGGAGATCGCCATCCAGCGCGCCAACGACTCCATCTTCACCCTCTCGCGCGACGACGCGCGCTACCGCTCGATGGCGACAACCATCGTCGCCCTCCACTTGGACGGCAGCCGCGCGACGGTCGGCCACGTCGGCGACTCGCGCCTCTACCGCTACACGCCCGACGGCAAGCTGTTCCGCGAAACCGACGACCACTCGGTCGTCGAAGAAGAGGTGCGCGCCGGGCGCATGACGCCCGAGCAGGCCGCCAACCACCCGAGCCGCAACATCATCAGCCGCGCCATCGGCGCCGAGGCCGCCGTCGAGGTGGACACCAAGACCTTCGACTTCGACCCCGGCACCACCTTCCTCCTCTGCTCCGACGGCATCACGCGCCACATCCCCGACGAGGAGTTGGCGGCCATCCTGCGCGGCGCGCCGAGCCTTGAGCTGGCCTGCGAGGTAATGAAGGAGCGTTGCTTCGAGCGCGGCGCCGAAGACAACCTGACGGCCGTCCTCGTCAGGGTCGGGGGCGGCGGCCGTCGCCCCGGCGTCCCGCACCCCGCGTCGGAAGACGACGAGGTCACGCTCATACAGGAGCGCCCGAAGGGCATCGAGCCCGCCCACGGCGGCGGCACGGGCTCGCTCCTCCAGCGGCCGTTTCACAACGTTGGCGTGCAGGCCGCGGCGACTGCGACCACGCAGGCCGCGGCCCCGTCGGCCGAGTCCGCCCGCGCGCCCGTCGCGGCGAAGCCGGCCGCGGCCGAAACCGATACCCCCGCACGTTCGGGCGGCGCCCTGCGCACGCTCGGCGCGCTCTTCGTGCTGGCCGCGGCGGTCGTGATGGCCTTCTACGCCGGGATGCTCTTCGGCCGCAGGGGTCAGAACGAGAGTCCGCCGCGGGCCGCGGCCACGCCGAGCGCCGCGACGACTCCCGCGGCCGCCGCCGAAACCGACAGCCAACGCTTCGAGCGCCGCCGCAAGGCCGTTGACCTCTCGCCTCCGGCCGAGGCTTCGAGGATGGCGGCCGAGGCGAACAACCAGCCGCTCGCCTCCGAAGACCCAGAGTTTCTCTACCTCTACGGCCGCGCCCTGCTCCTCTCCGACCGCCAGACCGAGGCGGCCGACGCCTTCGAGCGCGCCGTCCAGAAGGCGGGCGAGCACCAGACCTCCCGCAACGGCGAGTTGAAGATCGACGCGCGGCTCGCGCAGGTGGCCGCGCACCTGCGCGCCGGCGACGCCGAACGGGCGCGCCTCGCCGCCGACTCGCTCGCCGAATTCATCCGCGCCCCCGGCGTCGGCGCGAACACCGAGGCCGCCCCCGCCGTAACGCCTTTCAGATGAGCGAACTGAAGCTCCAGCAATGTCTGCTCGACGGGCGTTACAACGTCCGCGACTGCCTCGGCCGCGGCAGCTACTCCGAGGTCTACGTCGCGCACGACGCGGCCGCCTCGAACGGCCAGCCCTCGACGGTCGTCATCAAGGCCCTGAACACGTACCTGCAAGGGATGCCCGACGCCGAGCTTGAGCGCACGCTCGTCGAGAACTTTCGGAACGAGGCCGTCGCGCTCGACCGCGTGCGCCACCCGAACGTCATCAGCCGCCTCGGCCACGGCACGGCCATCGACCTGCAAGGCCGGACGTTCCACTACCTCGTGCTCGAATACCTGCCGGGCGGCGACCTGCAAGCCTTCGTCCGCAACCACCCGCTCCCCCTCGAAGGCGCGCTCTTCTATCTCGAACAGGTCTGCGCAGGGCTCTCGCACGCGCACCGCCACGGCATCATCCACCGCGACATCAAGCCGCAGAACCTTCTGCTCACCGCCGACCAGCACACCGTCAAGATCGCGGACTTCGGCGTCGCCAAAATCGAGGCGGCCGAGGGCGCCATCACGCGCGTCGGCACGGACATCTACGCCGCGCCCGAGCACCACCCGCTCGCCGTGACCGGCCCGCTCGACACCGCGTCGCTCAACCGCCGCGTCACGCAGCTCACGCCCGCGGCCGACGTTTACTCGCTGGCCAAGACGACCTACATGCTCCTGACGGGCGAGGCGCCGCGCCAGTTCTCCCGCCGCCACATCGACTCGCTGCCCCCCACCATCTTCTCGCAGCCGTGGGCCGAGTACGTCCTGCGCGTCCTTGAGCGCGCCACGCAGCCCAACCCCTCGCGCCGCCAACAGTCGGTCGAAGAGTTCTGGCGCGAGATAAAGGACGCGACGATGGCGCAGACTGTGCCCTTGCGGCAGGCCGAGCCCTTGCGGCAGGCCGAAGGCGGGGCACGGCCCGCGCCCGCGCCGCCCGGCGACGCGAGGCCGCAGCGCACGCCGCCGCCGCCCGCCCCGACCTTCGACCGCGAGCGGCGCGGCGCGGGCAACCCGAACCGTCACAAGATAGTCGTACCCATCGCGCGCGAAGGCGGGGCCGAGCCGCCCGCCGTCAGGAGCGCGCCGCAGGCGCCCGCGCCGCCGCCCGCGCGCCCGGCCGAAGATTACTCCGGCGAGTTCTACGAGGAGCGGAGCGGCCGGCGCTCTTCGTCGCGTTTGAGGAACCTGCTGGTGGCGCTCGCGCTGCTGCTCGCCTTCTCGGGGATGCTCTACGCCACCTACCGCTACGTCAACAGCGTGCGCGGCCGTGGCGCGGGCGGCGCGCCGCAACAGCAGTCGGGCGCCGCTGCGGACGCGTCAACATCGCCCGTCGGGCGTGAGTTCCTGACGACGACCGATGTAAACTTGCGTGGCGGCCCCGACAGCAGCCAGCCGAAGGTCGGGCTTGCCGAGAAGGGCTCGCGCGTCAAAGTCCTTCAGGCGAACGGCAAATGGTTTCAGGTCCGCGTCGTCGAGCGCGGGCGGCCGAAGGAAGACCCGGACTCGGCCGACGAGGGCTGGGCGCACGGCGCGCTGTTGCGTGCCCGCTGAAGAATTTTTCACTTCACCGTAAGGGGTAACTGAGAAGTGGGCATACTCGAATCAATGCGCCGTTGGATAGACGGCGAGGCCACGGACGACCCGCTCGCCGAGGTGGACGAGCAGGCGCGCCCGCGCCGCATCTGGGAAGAATTCCTCGTCCGTGTGGCGCGCGAGGTCGAGACCGTCATGCAGCGCGAGATGTTCACGCCGCCCGGCGGCGCCACCTTCATCCCGCCCGAATACATCGTCTTCCTCTCGAACGAGGACGACAAGGACTGGCAGGGCGAGAAGCGGAGGGGCTTGGAGCAGGGCCTCTACCACGTCCTCTCGGAGCGCGCGCGCGAGCTTTCGGGCGCGACGCAGTTGGCGACCAAGTCGTTCGCCGTCGAGCTGCGCGTGGACGGCACGCTCAACAAGGGCGAGTTCCGCGTGCAGCCCGTCTGGGAGTCGTCGGACGCGGGCGGCCACACGATGGTCACGCCGAAGCCGCAGGAGCCTTCGGCCCCCGCCGCCGCCAAGGGCAAGGACACGGCCCCGCTCACCGACTCGGAGCCGACCGAGGGCGAGGTGACGAGGGTGGCCGTGCGGCCCACGGAGCTTTACAGCGTCGAGGTCTGGAAGGACGGGGTGAGGCAGGCGGTGCTGCCCGTCACGAAGCACGAGATAACCATCGGCCGCGGCTCGAAGACCGTCTCCGTTGACCTGCCCATCAAGGGCGACCCGGAGGTCAGCCGCCTGCACGCCATCATCGAGTACGACAACGACGGCCGCTACTGGTTCACGCCCAAGGGCCGCAACCCGACCTTCGTCGCCGGCCGCGAGATACCCCGCGAAGAGCGATTCGAAGTCCGCCCGGACCAGAAAATCGAAATCGCCAGCTACTCGATTCGCATCCAGCCGAAGTAAAAAAGGGTGCCGGGTGTTAGGTGCTGGGTTCTGGATAAAGGCAAGCCGCTTTCATCCAAAACCCAGCACCTAACACCCAGTACCCTTTTTTTGTTTCAGCCGAGGCCGGCGGCGGCGTAGGTGCCGGATTCGAGTTCGGCGATTAAGCCTTCGAGGGCCGGGATGCTTTCCGCGTCCACGTAGTCTTTGCCGAGCAGTCGGATGATCTGGCGGGGGCGCGTCTCGCCGCGGAGTTCTTTGAGGAGGGCGCGGCAGAAGGCGGCGACGACGGGGGTGTCGAACTGACGGCCGGAGTTGCGCCGCAGGTCATCGACCACTTCGGGGAAGGCGCGTCGGCGCTTGTAAGGGCGGTCGGTCGTCATCGCGTCGAACGAGTCGGCGAGGCTCACGATGCGCGCGCCGGGCGGAATCTCTTCGCCCTTCAGGCCCTCCGGGTAGCCGCGGCCGTCGGGCCGCTCGTGGTGGTAGCGCGCCATCAGCGGGATGTCTGCGAACGGGTGGTTGATGGGGCGCAGGATTTCGTAGCCGGCGCCGGGGTGGCGGTTCAGTTCGGAAGAGTTCTTGGCGTCTATCTTGTAAGGCGCGTTGATGATGTCGCGGTCAACGACCAGCTTGCCAACGTCGTGCAGGTAGCCGGCGATGGCGATGCCCTCGACCGCCTCCTCGTTCCAGCCCATCTCGCGCGCGATGACCTCGCTGTACTTGCCGACCCGCTCGGAGTGCCCCTGCGTGTACTTGTCCTTGCAGTCGATGGCGGCGGCAAAGGCGCGGACCGTGTCCTTGTAGATGTCCTTCAGCTCGACGTAGAGCCGGCGGTTCTCTTCGGCGCGCCGCTCGACCTCGCGCAGCAGCCGGTGGTTGTGCAGGCCGACGCCGATGTGGCGGCCGAGCGAGCGCAACAACTCCATGTCGTCCGCGCCGAAGGGCTCGCCGCTCGCCTTCCCGCCGAGCACGACGGCGCCCACCAGCTCGCCCCTCACGACGAGCGGCACGCAGACTTCGACGCCGGCCCCCGCGAACGCCTCCCTGACTTTCTCCTCCACCGCCCCCGCTTCGTGCCGGCCCACGTGCGTCTCGGCCGGGTGCGCGCCTCCGAAGCCGCGCGAGACGACGAAACGCAGCACCGACGACTCGCGCTCAAGCTCGGCGACCGCCCCGCGCCTGATGCCCAGGGCGCCTAAGACGACGTGCAGCGCCGAGCTTGCCATCTCCTCAAAGTCACACGTCTCCGCAATCTCCTCGCCCAAATCCGCGAGGGCCGCGAAGGCGTGCAAGACCTTCCGCATCTGGTCAGACATATGGCGTCGTGAATCGTGAACCGTAAATCGTAAATCGTTCTTGAGCGTCTCGCGGCTTAAGGGGCAAAACGGAACGCGTGAGAGGGGCCGCCGCGATTCACGATTTACGATTTACGATTCACGGCTTTTCAGTGTCCGGGGAGCAGGGGGGTGAATTCTTCGAGCGTGGCGAGGGCGGCCTCGTCGCTCTCGGCCATCGCCACGAGCCGCGTCAGGCCGAGCAGCTCGAAGAGCTTGACGGTGTGGCGGCTCAGGTTCGTAAAGACGACGCGCGCCTCGCGGCTCTCGGCCATGTCGATGACGCCGAGCAGGAGCGAGACGCCGATGCTGTTGACCAGCTCCGTGCCGCGGAAGTTGATGACGAGGGCGCGGCAGCCCCCTTCGAGCCGCAGGCGGCACTCGCGCTCGATGCGCTGGCCGTTGAGCTTGTTGACGTAGTCGCCCGCGTAGATGATGGCGACCCCCGCTGCACCTTCAGAGGGCGCGGGGGGGCCCGGAAGTTCAGGCTCCATCTTCGGTTGTGGTTCCCTTCTTACTTGTGGAGGTACTTCGTCATCCGCAGTCGGGTGCCGTCGTCAACGCGCTCGAACTCAACGTCGTCCATCAGCGAGCGGATGAGCTTGAGGCCCCACCCTCGACGCTTGGGGCGGGAGCCTTCTCCGTTCTCGTGTCCGTTGTTCTGTTCGGCGTGCGGCACGCCATTTTCTGGCGCGCCAGCAGGGAGAGTTACCCCCCGGCTCGATACGGTGATGACTAATTTATCATCTTCCAGCCGAAAACGTTGATAAATTTTTCGGTCCGGGCTCAGGCTGTGCTCCGAGGCGTTGATGCAGGCTTCTATCAGCGCGTGCTTGATCTGCGTGATGGCCTCGGGCCGGAACTCCATCCGGCGCGCTATCTGCTCGACGGTGTGGGCGGCGATGATTTCCGTCTCGTCGCCCATCGGTATCTCCATCGCGAACTCGTTGGCGGGCGCCGTCGGCGGGGCGGGCGCGGCCTCCGCGCCGAGGCGCGACGCCAGAAGCTCCATCGCGTGGCGGCTCGAACCGTAGGCCCCGCGCTCATTCAGAAGCTCGCAGGCTTCGTCCGTAAAGCCCTCGGGCGAGACGAGCCAGAGGCGCACGCGCTCGAAGCCGCAGGCGTCGGCGACCTGCGAGAGCCTTTCGAGCCAGACCTCGACGAGCGCCCGGCCCGCTTCGAGCTTCGACTCGACCTCGGCGGCCAGCCAGACCACCTCGTTCGTGTCCGCGTAGGATTCCGAGTCGAAGCCGTGGAGGACCGCGCAACGCTCCTCGTCGCAGAACTGGCGGGACGGCGGGTGGAAGGAGGCGCAACTGGCGACGTGAATCGCCTGCGGCAGTCTCAAAAGCTCGGTCTCGGCCTCCATCCCGGCCGAAACCTCCTCGGGCGAGGCGCCGCGGTAGGAGCGCGCGAAGCGGTCGTAGTGCAGAAGGCTCGCGGGCACGCGCTGGAAGTCGAAGCGCCGCAACAACTTGTGGAGGCCGAACGCCGCCGCGCGCCTGTACTGCCGCGCCAACGCGCGCGGCGCGCGCTTCAAAGTCTCGACGAGCGTGTCGGCGACGACGAGCGCGCGCGGCTCGACCGCGACGTGCAGGCGGTAGCTCACGCGGAGGTAGTCGCGCCAGGCCTGCCCCGGCGTCGCCTCGACGTAGGTGGCGTGCAGCGTGGCCAGCTCGTGCGCGTGCAGCAGTCGCATCATCCGCGCGAACTCGGCCGGCGCGGCGTCAACGCGCCTCTGCCAGGCCTCGACGGGCACCTTGCCGCCGACGCTCGTCGCCGTCTCGTGCAGCACCCGCAGAAGGTTCCGGCGCGGCGCGAGGGCGGGCACGGCCTCTTCGATGATCGAGCCGAAGCGGCGGTGCAGGCGCCCGCCCAGAAGCTCGTCCACGTAGAGCTTCTGGAAGTCGCGGAAGCTGCGGAGCGAGGCGCCCGAGGCGCGCGCCGCTTCGAGCATGGCGTGGATGAGGTAGGGGCTGCCTTCGAGCTGGTGCGCGACGAGGTCGCGCGTCTCCTCCGAGAGCGCCACGCCGCTGCGCTCGGCGAGCCCCGAGGCCAGCGAGCGAGAGTCCTGTTCGCCGAGGCCGCCGACGTGCTCCACGCCGAAGCCTTCGAGGCCGGGCGAGACGGCGGGGCCGCTCAGCACGTCGAGAGCGCGGCGCCGCAACCCCGCGAGGACGAAGGGCGTGCCGGCGTGCGCCGCCGCCTGTGCAAGCTCCGCGCCGAAGTGCGTCTCGCCCTTCAGGGCGTCGGCCAGATGCACGTCGTCCACGAGGACGACGGTGCGCGCGCCCCGCGCCGCCGCGACCTGCGGGGCGCCGAGGCAGAGGCGCACGAGCGAGCGTTCGTCTCCCTCGCCCACGGCCGCCTCGAACGACTGCACGAGCCTTTCAACCCACTCGTAATCGGCGGGGGGGGCCAGTTCAAGCAGCGCGCGCAGGGTCGGCGAGGCGGAGACGAGCGCGGGGTCGTCGCGGCGGTGCGCGAGCGTGTGCGTCAGGAAGGTCAGGAGGAAGCGGCGCGCGGCCGAGGTGGTCGCCGGGTCCGTGCGCGAGACGGCGAAGTAGACGGGCGAGGCGCCCCCGCGCGTGCGGAACAGCTCGTCGAAGGACTGACGGAGCAGTTCCGAGGCGCCCGAGAGCGGCGCGGCCAGAAGGACGAGGCCGCGCGCCTCGTTCCTGTGCGGGGCGAGGGCGGCGATTTCGCGCAGTTGCTCGCCGCGGCCGACGAAGTGCTCGGGCGCGGTGCGGGCAAGGACGCGTCTGGTCTTTCCGGCGCGGGGGGGCATTAATCGTTCGAATCGTCGGCCGCCGGCTCCCCTTCGGAGGGCGGCCTGGTGGATTTCGTCGCCGCGGGCTCGAACGCCTCGACGGTGTTCTTGCCGTGATTCTTCGCGAGGTAGAGCGCCTGATCGGCCGCGTAGATGATGCTGGCCGGCGTGTCGTGCGAGGGGCCGTAGGCCGAGATGCCGATTGAGACGGTGACGGCGCCGTGCGGCTGCGACTTGCCGTGCGGGAAGTGCGTGCGCTCGATGCGGCGGCGGATGCGGTCGCCGATGATGCGCGCCTCCGCAAGCCCCGTCTGCGGCAGAAGGATGCTGAACTCCTCGCCGCCGTAGCGCGCCGCCACGTCGGCCGACCGGAGCGCGGTCTTCAAACACTGCGCGGTCATCTCAAGGGCGAGGTCGCCGGCCTGATGGCCGTGGCGGTCGTTGTAAGCCTTGAAGTCGTCGATGTCCACCATCATGAAGCTCATCGAGAAGCGGTGGCGCTTCGAACGCTCAAGCTCTTCCTGCAGGCGCTCTTCCAGATAGCGGCGGTTGACGAGCCCCGTCAGCGGGTCTGTTATCGAAAGCAGTTGGAACTGCGTGGCCTTCTGGTGCCACTCCGCGCGGTCGATGGCGAGCGCCATCTGCGGCGCGATCATGTCGAGCAGGCCGAGGTCGATGTCGTCGTAGGTGCCGCCGCCGGCCTTGTCCGTGACGTTCAACACGCCGACCTTCTTGCCCCCGACGACAATCGGATAACTGATGAAGGAAGGCGTTTTATAGCTCCGCTCGGCCGGCGCGGGCCGGAGGCCGGGGAGTTTCCCTACGTCCGAGACGACGACCGGGCGCCCTTCCCTCAGGACCGCACCCGCGACGCCCTCGCCGAGACGGACGCGCGTATCCCTCGACACCTCGGCGCGCGGCCCGAGCGCGGCCTTGACGGAAAGCTCGCCTGCGCGCTCGTCGTAGAGCAGCAGGGAGCCGCGCTCGGCCCGCAACAATTCGGCCGAGTGGCGCAAAATAGACGTGTAGGCTTCCTCGGGCGGCAGCGTGTTGAGGACTTCGAAGAGGGCGCGCGAGTGCGAAGCGGCGCGCATCCGCCGCTCAAGCTCTTCGCGCAGGCGTTGGACTTCGAGCGACATCGCGATGCCCGCGCAGGAGACGACGAGCGCCTTCCGCTCCTCGTCGCTCAACTCGCCGCCGACGAGCAGGGCGCCCTTTATCTCGTCTCCGACCGCGAGCGGGAAAAGCTCCACGGCCTCCTCGTGCTTCGAGGGCGCGCGGCCGCCGGCCGGAACGGGTATCGACTCGCCCTTCGTGGCGGCCAGCAGCAGCTTTATCTCCTTCGGCTTCAGAGAGATGCGGGGCGGGTTCTTCTCAAAGACGCCGCTCACGCAGGCGAGGTAAAAACTGTCGTCGGAGCGGAGCAGCAGCGCCAACGACTCGATGCCGTGCTGCTGCCCGAGCGCGCGGACGGCCCTCTGGCACGCCTCGTCGAGCCCGGCCCCCGAAGCCTTGACGCGCGGCGTGCTCTTCGCGCCCTTCGCCCCGCCCTCCGCGGCCCTGGCCTTCGGCTCGGGCGCGGCGGCCGACTCGGCGGGTGGAGCCTCGCGCGCCGTAAGCTCTTGCGTTTCAATGGTTTCGGCGGCCGCGAAGGCGGCGGTCAGGCTGCGCACTTCGCCGCCCGCGGGCGTCGCGGCGGAAGCCTTGCCGGCTTCGGCGACGCGCGAGGCGAGTTCGTCCAAATCCTGACTGAGCGCGAAGAGGACGTTGCCGAAGGGGTCGTGGGCGAGCAGTTCGGAGAGGTCGCCGCCGTTTATGCGCTCGGCCAGCGCGCGGTAGTCGGCGCTGCGCAGGAAGGCCCTTCCGCCGATGACCGCCAGCGGCTTTTCCTCCCCGGCGTTGACGGGCATCGCGAAGCAGTGGAGGCCGGCGTGGCAGCGGTAAGGCGCGGGGCCGCCCGTCTCCTGCGCGCGGAAGAAAGCCTCTCCGCAGAAGGGTTTACAGCGGTGGGCGTGCGCGGGCGACGACTGGAAGGCGCGGCAGACCGAGTTGTTGTTGGAGACGAGCAGCGAGGGCGGCTGTTCGCCCTCTACGAGCAGCAGCGCCAGCCCCGACGCCGCCGCAAGCGAATGCTGAGCCTCGGCCCAGCCGGGAGGGACTTGGGGCGAGGACTCCTGCCTTGCAGCGTGCTCTGAGGCCGGGGCCGGGTTGTCCATGAGAACTTGGGGCACGGGTATCGGACTTGACCGCGGACGGAGGGCAGTCGAAGCCAAGGAACGGCAGAGAAGAACCAATCGGCTCCCGGCCGTCCTCCGTCGGCAGTATAGGTTGTCCGCACGCCAACAAACAAGGGTTTAGGGGGCAAAGGTCCGCTTCCGAACGCGACGGGGAACGGCTTGTTTGCCCGGCTTCCCCAGTTTAAACACTTAATAGCGGCCGATTTTCACTGCTCGATGACGCGGCCCGGATTTTTCAGGCCCGGCGCGTCGCCCGGCGCGACCCGCTCAATGTGGGGCTGGTCGGGGCTGATGCGGATGCAGGCCGCGAAGTGATCGGGCTTAATCTCGGCCAGGGGGGGGACAACCTCCTTGCAGGCTTGTATGGCCCAGGGGCAGCGCGTGTGGAAGCGGCAGCCCTGCGGGGGGTTGATGGGGGAGGGCACGTCGCCTTGCAGAACGATGCGCTTGCGCGTCAGCTCGACGACGGGGTCGGGGACGGGGACGGCCGAGATGAGCGCCTTGGTGTAAGGCATCAAAGGCTCTTCGTAGATGACGCGCGAGTCGGAAAGCTCGACCAGTTTCCCGAGGTACATCACGGCCACGCGGTCCGAGACGTGGCGGATGGCGCGCAAGTCGTGCGAAATGAACAGATAGGTCAAATTCCGCTCGCGCTGTAGACGCTCCATCAGGTTCATAATCTGCGACTGGATGGACACGTCGAGCGCGGAGATGGGTTCGTCGGCGACGATGAAGTCGGGGTCGGCGGCGAGTGCGCGGGCGATGCCGATGCGCTGCCGCTGGCCGCCCGAGAACTCGTGCGGGTAACGCTTGATGAAGCGGGGGCTTAAGCCTACTGTTTTCATCAGTTCGCGCACGCGGCCCTCGCGCTCGTTGCGCGGCGCGAGGCCGAACGTCTCGACCGGTTCGCCGACGATCTGCGCGACCGTCATGCGCGGGTTCAGGGAGGCGTAAGGGTCCTGGAAAATCATCTGGAGGTGGCGGCGCTGCGCGCGCATTTGCCCCTGCGAGAGCCGCGCGAGGTCCCGGCCGCGGAAGAGCACGGAGCCGCTGGTCGGCTCGGTCAG
>Ga0190269_10001374_pt1 | contig 11700 bp, 8 predicted proteins | sample Popmic249IS_FD_133749 | JGI IMG/M metagenome (GOLD analysis project Ga0190269, IMG submission 133749) | Populus adjacent soil microbial communities from riparian zone of Blue River, Arizona, USA - 249 IS | ecosystem: Environmental > Terrestrial > Soil > Riparian zone | place: USA: Arizona...
GCTGGTGGGCGTCGTGGCGATCGCGCTCGTCGTGCCGGAGTCGAAGGACCCGGCGCCGGGCCGCATCGACCCGTTCGGCGTGCTGCTCTCGATCGCCGGCCTCTCGCTGCTCGTCTACGGCATCATCCACGGCGGCGAGACCACCGAGTGGGGCTCCCTGCCGGTGCTGGCGCCGATCGTCGGCGGGATCGTGCTGGTGGGACTGTTCGTCCGGGTGGAGGCCCGCAGCAGTCACCCCTCCCTCGACGTCACGCTCTTCCGCAACGCCGCGTTCTCGGCCGGTGCGGTCAGCATCGGCCTGGTGTTCTTCGCCATGCAGGGCGCCACCTTCTTCCTGGCCTACTTCTGGCAGGCCGTGCGGGACTACTCGCCGTTGCAGGCGGGTCTCCTGGTGGTGCCGGTCGCGGTGGGTATCGCGCTGGCCGCGCCCCGCTCGGCGAAGATGGCCCAGCGCTTCGGGACCCGGGTCGTCGTCGCGTTCGGGATGACGTTGGTCGGGCTCGCGCTCGGCGCCTACTCGTTCGTGGGTCGGGAGACTCCGATCTGGGTCATCGAGATCATCGTCTTCGCGCTCGGCTTCGGTATGGGCAACGCGATGGCACCGGCCACCGAGGCCGTGATGTCGGCGGTACCCCGCGCGAAGGCAGGTGCCGGTTCGGCGGTGAACAACACGGTCCGGATGGTCGGTGGCGCGCTCGGCGTCGCGATCATGGGGTCGTTGCTCTCCGCGTCCTACCGATCGCACCTGGGTGACGCGGTCGACGTGCTGCCCGCGGCGGCCCGGGACGGTGCGGGCGAGTCGATCGGTGGTGCGCTGGAGGCCGCCGGGCGGTTGGCCGCTTCCGCGCCGACGTCGGCCCGTGACGCGCTCGCGCTGGTCGACGCGGCTCGCGACGCGTTCGTGGACGCCATGCACCTGACCGCCGTGGGTTCGGCGGTGGTGGCGTGGCTCGGCGCGATCGTCGCGTTCCTGTTCCTGCCCGAGCGGCGCCCGGTCGGCTCGGAACAGCGACCGGTCGACGCTACGACGAGCGACGCGGCTGCGGGACGTGGGGCGCCGGCTGGCGCTGCGGAGGCACCCGAGCCGGGGGCGGGCTCCCGGGCGGATGTTCCGGACGACGCCGCTGCATCGGCGGGCGGGGCCAAGGGCTGAGATCGGGTACGCGGTTCGATTGCATAAAGGGATAATTCAACGGCTTAAAGGCCATATCTGGGACCGAACCGCGACTCTGTGAGTTCTCTTAAACGATGCTTAGCTAACGCGTAAAAGTTTGAGCGAACAGTGGTTACTGTGACCAGATTTGTTGGGTCGAATACCGATTTCGACGCTGCGCTCGCTGCCTACCATCGCGCCTGACGGGGTAACAGTGGTCAGTTGCCCTGCCGGTCTACGGGGAGCAGCGTGAACGCAGGCGATCATTACGGAGCCGGTGGGCCTGGTGGTTGGAACCACGATGGCCGGCCCGAGGATCAGGACGACCGGGCGGCCGGTGCGCCCTACGTCCCGCCGCCGCGTCCGGTGTCGTCGGGGCGGCCGGTGCCACCGGCGCCTCCCACTCCACCGCCGATGCCTCCCGGGCCGCCCAGGCCACCGGTGAGCGGTGTGCCGATGCCGCCGCGCCAGTACGGCAATCCCGCCCCGCGCGAGTACCGATCGGAGTCGCCCCGCTCCGGCGCCGGATACGACGGCGGCCAGTACGGCAGCTTCGACGCTCCGGGCGGCTACCCCGAGCAGGGCGGCTACCCGGACCAGGGCGGCTACCCGGACCGGGCGGGCTACTCCGACCGCGCCGGTTACGACGACCGCGCCGGTTACGACGACCGCGCCGCTTACGACCGCGGCGGGTACTCGGCGCCGGGCGGCTACCCGGACCAGGGCGGCTACTCCGACCACGGTGGTTACGACGACCGGGGCGGTTACGACGACCGAGGCGGTCATGACCGCGGTGGTTACGACGACCGCGGCGGCTACGCCGGCCAGGGCGGAGCTCCCGACCAGGGCGGATACTCCGGCCGGAGCGGATACCCGGATCGGGCCGGTCACGACGATCGCGGCGGGTACTCGGCGCAGGGCGGCTACTCCGACCGTGCGGGTTACGACGACCGCGGTGGCTACTCCGACCGCAACGGGTACGACGACCGCCGCTCGGATCCCCGCAGCGGGTACGACGACCGCAACGGCTACGCGGACCCCAGCGGTTACGACGACCGCAACGGTTACGACGACCGGGGCGGCTACGCCGATCGGGATCGCTATGACGACCGCGGCCGCGACGGAGGCCGGTACGGCGCTCCGCCGGTGCCGTCGCAGTACGGTGCGGCGCCCAGCACCTACGGCAGCCCGTCGGCCGGCACCTACTCCTCCGCGCCGACGAGCGGCGCCGCGCGCCCCGTGCCGTCCGCGCCTCCCGTGCCACCGGTCCCGGCGCGTCCCGCCTCCGCACCGCCGATGAGCCCGGCGTCCGCGCGTCCGGCCTCCGCGCCTCCCGTCGGCCCGGCGTCTCCGGCGGCGTCGCTCGGGCAGGTCGGCTGGTCGGCCGGCCCGGCAGCGTCGCAGCCCGCCGCCCCGGCCGAACTCGGCTGGTCGGCAGGCAGCCCGCGAGCCACCCAGACCACACCGGCGAGTCCGGCAACCGAAGCCCCGCCCGGGGTCGGCCCCCTGGGGGTCGGCGGCTCCACGGGACCCGACCAGCGACCCCTCTGGCAGCGGCCCAAGCTGATCTCGGTGGCCGCGGCGCTCGTCGTGATCGCGCTGATGGCCTCGGACAGCAACGTCCGGCTGCCCTTCCAGCTGCTCGGCAACTCCGCCGACGGCACGGTGACCGTCGCGCTCAACGACGTCGTCCAGGAGTTCCAGCCGCACAAGCAGCTCGGCGCGGGGGTCGACGGTCTCGAGGGCGGTGAAATCGCCAAGGTCTGGACGCAGCCGAACATCACCGCGATGAAGTCGGCCGGCTGGGGCGCGATCAGCTACCGGCTCCGTACCGAGCTCGGCGTCAAGGCCTGGCACTGGAACCCGGTCGGCACCTGGAGCAACCCGGGGAAGAAGGAGGGCTACTGGACCTCCAGCGACGTCATCGAGAAGGACGCCGGCGTCTCCTACGGCTACAACCTGCCGCGACGTGGCAACACGATCGACCAGGCGAACAACGACGCCTTCGCCAAGATGACCGACGGCGACCCGAACAGCTTCTGGAAGAGCAACCCGTACCTGGACCCGCACTTCACGAAGAAGCCGCGCACCGAGCACGAGCAGTGGATCATGATCGGACTCGGCTACGCCAAGCCGGTCCAGGACATCACGATCAACTGGGGCGACGCGTACGCGACGAAGTTCAGGGTCCAGTACTGGTCGGGGAGCAACGACGCGATCCACCCCGCCCACCCCACGGCGAACTGGAAAGACTTCCCGGCAGGTGAGCTGACCGGCACCGGGGGCAAGCAGACCGTCACGGTCTCGGACACCCCCATCGACGCGCAGTTCGTGCGGATCGTGCTGTCGGAGGCGTCCGGAACCGGCCCGGACTCCGGGGACATCCGCGACCGGCTCGGCTACTCGGTGCGTGAGCTGTCCATCGGCTACACGAAGGACGGCTCGTTCGTCGACCACATCGTGCACCGCAAGGACCAGGAGCAGTCGCCGACCTGGGTCTCGTCCACCGACCCGTGGCACCGCGCCACGGACATGGACAAGAACTACGAGCACGCGAGCTTCGAGCGCACCTACGCCAGCGGCCTGACGAACGACGAGCCGATGATGATCCCGGTACCGGTGCTCTACGGCATCCCCGAGGACGCCGCGGCTCTCGTCTCGTACCTCAAGAAGAAGAAGTTCCCGTTCTTCCAGGTGGAGATGGGTGAGGAGCCCGACGGTCAGCTGGCGACGCCGGAGGACTACGCGCAGCTGTACATGCAGGTCGCCGACGCGATCAAGAAGGTGGCGCCGGACGTCCAGATGGGCGGACCTGGCTACCAGACCGTGCTGCCGGACTGGATCCACTGGCGCGACAAGAACGGCGACAACTCCTGGACCAGCCGCTTCGTCAAGTACTTGACGGCGAACAAGCGGATGGACGACTTCGACTTCTTCTCGTTCGAGTGGTACCCGTTCGACGACGTCTGCGGCAAGCACGACCAGCAGATCGCCCAGCATCCCAAGCTGTTCAACGACATCATCGACAAGCAGTACAAGCACGGGCTCCCGAAGGACGTCCCGATGGTGATCACCGAGTACGGCTACTCGTCGTTCGCCGGTGAGGTCGAGGTGGAGTTCCCCGGCGCGATCGTCAACGTCGAGACGGCGGCGATGTTCCTGGCCAAGGGCGGGCACACGAGCTACTACTACGGGCTCGAGCCGAACTGGTCCTTCCAGGAGAAGGAAGGCGAGAAGTGCAACACCTACGGCAACCTGATGATGTTGCAGTTCTACGAGGACTTCAAGATCCGGCCGGTCGTCGGGTACTTCGCCGCGCAACTGGTCACCCGGCAGTGGGTGAAGCCCGGTAACGAGAAGCACCAGGTGCTCAGGACCACGTCCGATCTCAAGTTCGCCGACGGGAACCCGCAGGTCACGGCGTACTCGGTGAAGCGACCGGACGGCAAGGTCTCGGTGATGCTGATCAACAAGGACCCGAAGAAGACGGTCAAGGTCAAGGTCGAGGGCACCGGTGGTGACCTCGACGGTCCGGTCAGCATGTACCAGTACTCCAAAGAGCAGTACGAGTGGAAGCCGGGGGACTCGGCCGACAACGCGGGCGAGCCCAAGAAGAGCGTCCCGCCCACCAAGACGAGTCAGCAGTCGTCGACGGTGTCGTTGCCGCCGTACTCCATCTCCGTGGTGCAGGCCGAGGTGTGACAGCGCCGGAACCGGTGGAGCGTGCGCGCCTGCGGATCGCGCGCTCCACCGGGTCTGGCAGGCTGTGAGGCATGAGTGCAGCGATCGGAACCCTGGTACTGCTCCGCCACGGCGAGAGCGAGTGGAACGCGAAGAACCTGTTCACCGGGTGGGTCGACGTCGACCTCACGGCGAAGGGCGAGGACGAGGCACGGCGCGGCGGCGAGCTGCTCAAGGAAGCCGGCCTGCTCCCGGACGTGCTGCACACGTCCGTGCTCCGCCGGGCGATCCGGACGTCGATCATCGCGCTGGACGCCCTCGACCGGCTCTGGATCCCGGTCAGCCGGAGCTGGCGGCTGAACGAGCGTCACTACGGCGCCCTGCAGGGCAAGAACAAGAAGCAGACGCTGGAGGAGTTCGGCGAGGAGCAGTTCATGCTCTGGCGGCGCTCCTACGACACCCCGCCGCCGCCGCTCGAGCGCGACGCCGAGTGGTCGCAGTTCGACCACCCGCAGTACGCGGCGCTCCCCCCGGAGCTGCGGCCGCGAACCGAGTGCCTCGCAGACGTGCTGGACCGGGCGCTGCCGTACTGGTACGACTCGATCGTCCCCGATCTGCAGGCGGGCAAGACCGTGCTGGTCGCCGCGCACGGCAACTCGCTGCGTGCGTTCGTGAAGCACCTCGACGGCATCAGCGACGAGGCGATCGCGGGCCTCAACATCCCGACCGGCATCCCGCTGCGCTACGACCTGGACGAGAACCTCAAGCCGACCAACCCGGGCGGCACGTACCTCGACCCCGAGGCAGCCAAGGCAGCGGCCGCCGCAGTGGCCAACCAGGGCAAGAAGTAGGTTCGCGGGCGGCCCTGGGCGACCTTCGGGCTGCCCCGGGCGGCCATGGGCGGGCCCCGGGTGGCACTCAGGCGCCTGCGGCGCCCCGGCGCTAGCGGGCCGCGGTCAAGACCGCCGCGTCGTCGCGCGCCGGGGCGGTGATGTCGAGCGCCGTCAGGTCGCGCACCACGACGTCGGCCTCGGCGAGGTCCTCCCTCGGGTGGGACGTCGTGACCGCGACCACCGGGCAGCCGGCGTCCCGGCCGGACCGGATGCCGGCCGGTGCGTCCTCCACGACGACGACCGGCCCGGCGGCACCCAGCCGCTCCAAACCGATCAGGTAGGGCTCCGGGGCCGGCTTGCCGGCCCGGACGTCCTCGGCGGTCACCAGGACGCTCGGCGTCGGCAGCCCGGCCGCGGCGAGCCTGGCCGTGGCCACGGCCAACGTTCCGCTGGTCACGATGCCCCACGGCACCACGCCCGCGACCGCGTCGAGCAGCCGCGTCGCCCCCGGGACGGCCGTGACGCCCGCGATGTCGGTGGCCTCCAGCGCGGAGAGCCGCGCGACGGCGTCCGCGACCTGGTCGGCCGGGAGCATGCCCCGGATGTGGTCCTCGGCCCGCTTTCCGTGCAGCGGCTCCGGGAACGCCTCGGCCGGTAACCCGTACCAGCCGAGGAACGTCCACCACTGGCGCTCCACGACCGCGGTGGAGTCGACCAGCGTGCCGTCGAGGTCGAAGAGGATCCCGGCGAGAGTCGTCGACCAGGTCTCCGGGTCGGCAAGACGATCCAGGTGCGTTCGCGCGGCCATCACGACCGCATTCTTCCTCAGGCGCTGGCCGGCAGCACACCCGTCACAAGTTGCACCATTCGCCTGGCCAGCGAGACCGCGTGGTCGGCGTACCGCTCGTAGAAGCGCCCGAGCAGGGTCACATCGATCGCGGCCTCCATGCCGTGCGACCAATTCTCATCCAAAACCCGGGCAAAGAGTTCGCGGTGGAGCTCGTCCATCCGGTCGTCGTCCTTGGCGATCTCGGCCGCGAGTGACACATCTCGCTCGACTAAGACGTCCCGCGTTTTGACGATGATCTGGTCGGCGACGAGCGCCGCCTCCGCGAAGATCGTCTTCACGTCGTCCGGTACCGCGCACCCCGGGTACCGCATCCGCGCGATCGTCGCGACGTGCCTGGCCAGGTCGCCCATCCGCTCCAGCGACGAGACCATCCGCAGCCCGCCGATGATCGTCCGTAGGTCGACCGCGACCGGCTGCTGGCGAGCGAGCAGGTCCATCGACCGCTCCTCCAGCTCGCGGTGGAGTGCGTCGATCTGGGCGTCGCCCGAGATGACGGCCTCGGCGAGCCGGAGGTCCGAGGTGAGCAGCGCGGTCGTCGCCGAATCCATCGCGACCCGGGCGAGGTCGGTCATTCGGACGAGGATCTCGTTGATTTTCGAGAGCTCGCCGTGGAACGAATCGCGCATGAAAGCTCCGATGGATGCCCGGCAGTACGTCGACCGTAGTGGCTGGGGCGCCGGTTCGGCTTTCCCCGCCGGTGTCGAGCCTGCGAAAGTTGAGCGGCTATTCGGTGAACAGCTGCCGCAGATTTCGGTCAGGCGGTCACGTTAGGGTCACCACGGACGTTCGGCCTCCTAACATCGGTCTCGTGGATCTCGTATCGACGCTGCTCATCGGCGTCCCCGCAGTGCTCCTGGGGGCCGCGGTCGGGGTCGCCGTGTTCGCCATCCTGCGGCGTCCGCCGCGGCCGGACGCCATCCCCTCGCCGGTCGCCTCGCTCGACCTCGATCTTGCCCGCCGGAGCCTCGACGGACTGGGGATCGGCGTAGTTGTTCTGGATCCACGCGACGATGTGGTGCTCGCGAACCCTGCGGCACGTAGGCTAGGGGTTGTCCGGGACGGTCGGATCGGACATTCGGTGCTCCGCGCCTTCAGCCGACAGGTTCGGCAGATCGGCGAGGTGCGGGAAACCGAGGTTGAGCTGCCGCGCGGGCGCGGCCTGGAACCGTTGGGGGTTCGGGTCCGGGCCGCCCCGCTCGGCGTCAGCGGCCACACCGTGATGCAGGTCGAAGACGTCACCGAGGCGCACCGGCTGGCCAACGTCCGCCGTGACTTCGTCGCTAACGTCAGCCACGAGCTCAAGACGCCGGTGGGTGCCCTCTCCCTGCTCGCCGAAGCGATCGTCGACGCCGTCGACGACCCGACGGCCGTGCAGCGGTTCGCCGAGCGGATGCGTCACGAGTCCGGACGCCTCGGTCGCCTGGTTCAGGAGCTGATCGAGCTCTCGCGGCTGCAGGGCGCCGACCCGCTGCCCGAGCCGGTCGCCGTGCCGGTGGACCGCGTCGTCTCCGAGGTCGTCGACCGCACCAGGACGGTGGCCGAAGGCAAGTCGATCACGGTGGTGTCCGGCGGTGAGCGCGGCCTGATCGTCGAGGGCAACGAGAACCAGCTGGTCACCGCGATCGTCAACCTGGTCGAGAACGCGCTCACCTACAGCCCCGAGCGCACCCGGGTCGCGATCGGCACCCGCCGGCGCGGTCACCTGATCGAGATCTCGGTGTCCGACCAGGGCATGGGCATCGCCGAAGGCGACCTCGACCGGATCTTCGAGCGCTTCTACCGGTCGGATCCGGCGCGGTCGCGGGCCACCGGTGGCACCGGGCTCGGCCTGGCGATCGTGAAGCACATCGCGACCAACCACGGCGGGAGCGTCGACGTGTGGAGCGTCGAGGGCTCCGGGTCGACGTTCACGCTCCGCCTCCCCGACCCCGGCTGCGACTCGCCCGGCTTCGAGGACTTCGACGCGCTCGAGGACATCGACAGCCTGACCGAATTCTCCGGTGGTGAGCCCGAGCCCACCGATCCCCGCCGAGCGGCCGAGTTAGGTAGGGCCGCGCCGGCCCCGGCCCCGTCGGATCCGTTGCCGGATCCGGCCGACGCCCCGGGCACCGAGCCCGGGGCCGAACGACCCACAGCAGTAACGAGAGGTGAAGCGTGACCCGAGTACTGGTGGTCGAGGACGAGGAGTCGTTCTCCGATGCCTTGTCGTACATGCTGCGCAAGGAGGGTTTCGAGGTCGGGCTCGCCGCCACCGGCCCGGACGCGCTGACCGAGTTCGACCGGGCGGGCGCCGACATCGTCCTGCTCGACGTCATGCTGCCCGGGCTGTCGGGTACCGAGGTGTGCCGGACGCTGCGGTCGCGCTCGACGGTGCCGATCATCATGGTCACCGCCAGGGACGGCGAGATCGACAAGGTGGTCGGCCTCGAGATCGGTGCCGACGACTACGTGACGAAGCCGTACTCGCCCCGCGAGCTCGTCGCCCGGATCAGGGCGGTGCTGCGCCGGCGCACGGAGCCCGAGGAGCTCACGCCCGCGACGCTCGAGGCCGGTCCGGTGCGGATGGACGTCGACCGGCACACGGTCACGGTCAACGGTGCGGGCATCGCGCTGCCGCTCAAGGAGTTCGAGCTGCTGGAGATGCTGCTACGCAACGCCGGTCGGGTGCTCACCCGGGGTCAGCTGATCGACCGGATCTGGGGTGCGGACTACGTGGGGGACACCAAGACGCTCGACGTCCACGTCAAGCGTCTGCGGGCGAAGATCGAGCCGTCGCCCAGCAACCCGCAGTACCTGGTGACGGTGCGCGGCCTAGGCTACAAATTCGAAGCTTAGTGGGCGGCCCGCCCAGAACGACGCTGACAGGCGAGCGCGAGGACTTGAGACACCGAGGCCAAGGTCGCGGCGTCCTCGCGCTCGACTGCCATCGTCGCCCTGGGCGGGCTCCAGGTTTCGTGCAACTGCGCGTGCCTGACGAGGTCGCGGCGTCCTCGCGCTCGGACGCCAGCCTCGTTCTGGGCGGGCTCCAGGTTTCGTGCAACTGCGCCGCCTGGCGGCGCTCTACTGCCAACTGCATGATCGGGACGTTCTGGTGCGCGGGGTGCGCATGGCTCACGCCGCGGCGCCGCAGGTGGCCAGCTCGCGCTCGGCCGCCGGCTGGGCGGCGACGGGCTCGCGGGTGGCGTTGCGGCCGGTGACGACGGTGACGATGCCGCCGCAGTGGCACTCGACCTCCAGCACGATGCCGTGCTCGGTGTTCTCGTAGTTACGGATGTCGTCGGTGCTGGCCAGGGTGCGGGCGCCGTGGTGGGGGCAGTCGATAGCGAACATGCGAGAAGCGTCTCGCCGGAGCGGGTGCCGGCGTGAGTGGCAACCGCGACCCCCATGCAAAAAATCCTGCCAATGTCAGGGTTCCGTCGACCGCAAGAAACCTGCCATCATGAGGCCATGATCGTCACCGGCGTGACTCCCAACATGATCGGCGCGCTGAGCTTCGGCATCGTCACCGAGGTGTTCGGCTACGACCGTCAGGACATCGGCCTGCCGACCTTCGACTTCGCGATCGTCCCGGCGCAGGACGGTCCGATCCGCACCCGCTACGGCGCCACCATGCACCTGGACGGCGACGTCAGCCGCATCGACGAGTCCGATCTGGTGCTCGTGCTGCCGTGGGAGGACTTCGCCGCCCCGCTGCCCGCCGAGTACCTCGAAGCGCTGCGCCGGGCCTACGACCGCGGCGCGACCCTGATGGGCTTCTGCTCCGGCACGTTCGTGCTCGCCGAGGCGGGCCTGCTCGACGGGCGCCGGGCCACGACGCACTGGCAGAACTCCCAGTTCATCGCCAGGGCGTTCCCCGAGGTGACGATCGACGCCGACGTGCTCTACGTGGACGAAGGGCGGGTGCTCACCGGCGCCGGCAGCGCTGCCGGGCTCGACCTGTGCCTGCACTGGGTGCGCCGGGAGTACGGGGCTCGGGTGGCCAACGCGCTGGCGCGGTCGGTCGTGATCCCGCCGCACCGCGACGGGGGCCAGGCCCAGTACATCGTCTCGCCGCTGCCGGAGACCGGCGACTCCGACCGGCTGGTCGAGGTGCTCGCCTGGATGCGGGAGAACCTGCACCAGGCGCTCACCGTCGAGGTGCTGGCGGCCAAGGCGCTGATGAGTCCACGGAGCTTCGCCAGGCACTTCCGCGCCACCACCGGCACGACGCCGAGGGCGTGGCTGCTGGCGCAGCGCCTGCACCGTGCGGAGGAGCTGCTCGAGGGCGGTGACCTGCCGGTCGAGGAGGTCGCCCGGCGCGTCGGGTTCGGCACCGCGGCGGCGCTGCGCGACCAGTTCGTCCGCCGCCGGGGCGTGCCGCCGCGTGACTACCGCCGCGCCTTCCGCAACGCGTCCGAGTGCCCGGCCGACCTCGTCGGAGCAGGCGAAGGCGCGGCGTAGGCCGGCTACCCGCCGGCGGCGCGGGACGCCTCGACGGTGGCGGGGTGGGGTGCGATCAGGCCGCGGGCTTCGCGCGCCGCGCAGAGGCGCGCCAGCTCGGCGTAGGCGCTCTCGCCGATCAGGGCGACGAGTTCGGGCCCGTACGTGCGGTACAGCGGCTGCGCCCCGACGTGTGCCTCCGGGGCGGACGTGCACCACCAGTGCAGATCGTGCCCGCCCTCGCCCCAGCCCCGGCGGTCGAACTCACCGAGCGTGTCGACGAGCACCTGGGTGCCGTCGGTGCGCGTGACCCACTCCTGCTCCCGGCGCACCGGCAGCTGCCAGCACACGTCGGGCTTGGTCTCCAGCGGGTGCCGTCCCTGCCGCAGGGCCAGCGCGTGCAGTGCGCAGCCCGCGCCGGCCGGCCAGCCGGGCCGGTTGAGGAACACGCACGCGCCGTCGACCACCCGGGTGCGCAGGGCCTGGTCCTCCGGCGGGTCCGGGGCGTCGGGGTCGGCGTCGGGGTCCGGCTCGGTCAGGCTGTCGGCCTCGGTCCAGTCCCCCCGCCGGCGCGGGGCGTGCTGCCACTCGTCGTCGGTGAGGTCGGCCACCGCGGCGCGCACCCGAGCCAGGTCGTCGTCGTCGGTGAAGAAGGCCCCGTGGTTGCAGCAGCCGTCGTCGGCGCGGCCGGCCACCACACCGGCGCAGCCGCGGCCGTAGATGCAGGTCCAGGCGGAGGTGAGCCAGGTGAGGTCGGCCCGCAC
>Ga0190269_10001375_pt1 | contig 11686 bp, 6 predicted proteins | sample Popmic249IS_FD_133749 | JGI IMG/M metagenome (GOLD analysis project Ga0190269, IMG submission 133749) | Populus adjacent soil microbial communities from riparian zone of Blue River, Arizona, USA - 249 IS | ecosystem: Environmental > Terrestrial > Soil > Riparian zone | place: USA: Arizona...
CACGTCGCACCTGCTCGGGCAGAACTTCGCCAAGGCCTTCGACATCACCTTCCAGGCCCGCGACAAGACGCTGCAGCACGTCTGGACCACGTCGTGGGGCGTGTCGACGCGCCTGATCGGCGGCCTGATCATGACGCACGCCGATGACGACGGCCTCGTGCTGCCGCCCAAGCTCGCGCCCTCGCACATCGTGATCTTGCCCATCACCGCCAAGGCCGAGAACCCCGCCGACGTCATCGCGTACTGCAAGAAGCTGCGCGACGATCTCCAGAGCAAGGCCTACGCCGGTCGCGCGATCGAGGTCGTGCTCGACGAGCGCGACATCCGCGGTGGCGACAAGATCTGGGGCTGGGTCAAGAAGGGCATCCCGCTGCGCGTCGAGGTCGGACCCCGCGACATGGCCGGCGGCACGGTGTTCGTGGGGCGCCGGGACAGCACGGAGAAGCAGAGCCTATCGCGCGACGCGTTCGTCGATGGCGCGGTCGCGATGCTGGACGAGATCCAGAACAACCTGCTCGCGCGCGCCAAGGCGAGGCTCGCCGAGCACACGCGCAAGATCGACAGCAAGGATGATCTTTACGCGTTCTTCACGCCGAAGAACGCCGAGCAACCCGAGATCCACGGCGGCTTCGCGCTGATGCACTGGTCCGGTGAGCGCGAGGTCGAAGAAAAGCTAAAGGCCGAGCTCAACGTCACGCTGCGCTGCATCCCGCTCGAGGACAGCGACGGGCCGGGCGTGTGCCCGATGACCGGAAAGCCGTCGAAGCAGCGCGTGATCTGGGCAAAATCTTATTGAGCTGAACGAGCACCGGCGGGTGAAGGCTGCTAGACCGCGCCGGCCATGGACGGCGCGCAGACAGTACCCAGGTCGGAGCTCAGCGCCGTCTGGCGCCTCGGCTGGCCGCTCGCGCTCGCTCAGCTCGGCATCATGCTCGCCGGTGTCGTCGACACGGTGATGGTCGGGCGGGTGAGCGTGGAGGCGCTTGCCGCGTGCGCGCTCGCGAACACCTACCACTGGACGTTCATGGCCATCGGCATGGGCGTCGTGATGGGCATCGACGCTCAGGTGAGCCAGGCGCACGGCCGCCGCGACGGTGAGGCCGCGGGCCGGGCGCTGCAGCGCGGCTTGATCCTGGCAGTGGTCGCCAGCGTGCCGATCACGGCTGCGCTGTTGTTCACGGAGCCCGCGATGCTGCTGCTCGGTCAGACGCCCGAGGTCGCGCGGCTCGCGCACAGCTACAACATGTGGAAGCTGCCGACCACGTTCTGCTTCCTGACCTATGCCGCGTTCAAGCACTTCCTGCAGGGCCGCGGCGTCGTGAAGCCGGCCACGATCGTGATGTGGGGCTCCAACATCATCGATGGCTTCTTGAACTGGGTGTTCATCTTCGGCCACCTGGGCTCGCCGGCCATGGGCCTCGAGGGCGCGGCGCTGTCGACCACGCTCACGACCGCTGCGGAGCCCGTGCTGATCTACTGGATCATGAAGCACTACGCGTTCGACGAAGGCGCGAAGGTGCCGTGGGACCGCTCGTCGTTCGCGCTCGGCCCGCTGCTCGAGACGTTCAAGCTCGGGTTCCCGATCGGCCTGCAGATGTCGCTCGAGGGCGCGGCGTTCGGTTTGGCCAGCGTCATGTCCGGCTGGATCGATGTCACGAACATCGGCGCGCATCAGGTCGTGCTCAACATGGCGTCGTTCGCGTTCATGGTGCCGCTCGGCTTGTCGATGGGCGCTGCCACGCGCGTCGGCAACCTGATCGGCGAGGGCGACGCGCACGCGATGCGGCGCGCCGTGAAGGGCTCGCTCGCCCTGGGCGCGCTGTCCATGACGGTGTCCGCGCTCGCCTTCGTGACGCTGCGCACGCTCCTGCCGCGGCTGTACTCCGACGACGCCGCGCTGATCGCGCTCGCAGCCGGCGTCCTGCCGCTCGCCGGAGCGTTCCAGCTCGCCGACGGCGTGCAGGTGATGGCGTGCGGGGTGCTGCGCGGCATGGGCCGACCCCACGTCGCGGCTTTGATCACCGTGCTCGGCTATTACGCGTTCGCGTTGCCGCTCGCCTTCTTGATGGCCTTCAACCTGGGTTTTGGCCTTCACGGCATCTGGGCGGGCCTGGCGCTCGGGGTCGGCTCCGTGGCGATCGCGCTCACGGTCTGGGCCTTGAGGACGGCGCGGTTGCCCCTCGAGGCGCTACGGGTCGATGCCCAAGGCAGCGCCGGAGCCTAGGCCTTTCAGCCAACTGCTTCCTGCACACGCGGCCCCCGGACATCTGGCGGTTCCGATATGCTATGGGACCACGCCCCGAGCCCACGCGCCGCCGACTGCGGCGCGGCTTGGGCTCCGGCATGGATGGGCATGGTCGCGGTAGCAGACGCGGGCAACAGGACGGCGGACGGCAGCGACGACGAGCGCGTCATCGCCGACCGCTACCGCGTGGAGCTGCGCCTGGCCAAGGGTGGGATGGGCGTCGTGTATCGGGCGTTCGACCCGGTGCAGGAGCGCACCGTCGCGCTCAAGCGCCTGCACTCCGGCGGCCCGCAGAGCCGGCAGCGCAAGATGTTCGAGCGCGAGTACGCGACCCTGGTCGGCCTGCGCCACCCGCGCATCATCGACGTGTACGAGTACGGCGTCGACACGGTCGGGCCGTACTACACGATGGAGCTGCTCGACGGCCGCGACCTGCGCGAGCTGTCGCCGCTGCCGGCTTCGGTCGCCTGCAAGTACTTGCGCGACGTCGCCAGCTCGCTCGCCCTGCTGCACGCCCGGCGGCTGCTGCACCGCGACTTGAGCCCGCGCAACGTGCGCATCACCTCGGACAAGCGCGCCAAGCTGCTCGACTTCGGCGGCCTCGCGAGCTTCGGCAAGCACAGCACCGTCGTCGGTACGCCGCCGTGCGTCCCGCCCGAGGCGCTGCGCGGCGCTTCGCTCGACCAGCGCGCGGATCTGTATTCGCTCGGCGCGCTCGCGTACTTCCTGCTGACCGGCCGGCACGCTTACGACATCCGCACGCTGCCTGAGCTCGCGACCTCGTTTCGCCACCCGCCGCCGCCGCCGCCTTCGCAGGCGACGGGCGGCGATCCCAAGGAGCCGATCAGCGCCGAGCTCGACGAGCTGGTGATGGCGCTGCTGAGCCGCGATCCGATGGCGCGGCCCGCTTCGGCCGCCGAGGTGATCGCGCGGCTGTCCGCCATCGCGAGCCTGCCGGCCGAGCGCGAGCCGCAGTCGGCGAGCTACCTGCTCGGCGGGCGCACGGTCGGTCGTGCGCGCGAGCGCGCCCAGCTGCGCCGCATCCGCAAGCGCGCGCTGCGCGGCGAGGGCGGTACGGTCATGCTCGAGGCCGCGCCCGGCATGGGCGCTGCCCGCATCCTCGAGGACCTCGCGCTCGAGGCCCAGCTCACGGGCGCCATCACAGCCGTGGTCGACGCGCGCACCGCCCGCGGGACGCTCGGCGTGGCGCACGCACTCCTGCGCGCGATCGCGCGCGACCGGCCCGCGCTGACCGAGATCGCCGCGAGCGGCTTGAAGGACGTGCTGACGCCGATGCTCGCGACCGAGAGCATCGAGGTGCGCCGGGCCAGCACGCAGGGCAGCCTGGACGCCGATCCACGCGAGCAGCGCCTGCGCGAGCAGCGCGCGCTGGTGGGCTTCTTCGAGCGGCTCACCGAGCACGCGCCGGTCGTGTTGTGCGTGCGCGGGCTCGAGCATACGGACGAAGGCTCGGCCGCGTTGCTCTGGGCGCTGTCCCAGATCGCGCACGAGCAAGCGCTGCTCCTCGTGCTCGCGCTCGATCCGATGCACAAGCCTGCTGCGCCAGGGCTCGTGCAGAGCCTCTCGCAGCGATCGAAGCACTTGCCGCTCGGCCGACTGTCGCGCGGCGAGGTGCGGGCGCTCGTCGAGACCAGCTTCGGGCCAGTGCCGGGGACCGAGCGCATGGCGGAGTGGCTGCATCGCGTGAGCGGCGGCGTGCCGCTCGGCTGCATCGAGCTGCTCCGACATTTGGTCGAGACCGGCGCCATCCGCTTCGCGGAAGGCGTGTGGGCGATGCCGACCGAGCTGTCCTCGGCCGAGCTGCCGACCGCGCTCGAGCAGGTGATCGAGGCACGGATCGATCGCTTGCCGAGCGATGCGCGCAAGCTCGCGCACGCGCTGTGCGTGGCGCGAGGCGTCGTGCCCGACGAGCGCTGCTTGCAGATCGCCAAGCTCGAGGGCCTCGAGGATCCGCGCGCCGTACTGGGCGTGCTGCTCGAAGCGCAGATCATCGTCGCAGAGCCGAAAGGCTTTCGGTTCTCGCACGAGACGCTGCGCCAGGAGCTCGCCGGACGGCTCGACGCGACGGAGCGCAAGCGCTTGCACCGCGTCCTGGGCAGCTTGCTCAGCGATCACTCGGCCGGCGATCCGGAGCTGCTGCTCGACGCCGGCTGGCACCTCTTGCACGGCGGCGACGAGCAGCGCGGCGCGACCGTGCTCGCCGACGCGGGCGTCGCGATCGCCTGGAACGCCAACGCCATGCCCGCCGCGATCCCGGCGCTGCGCGCGGCGCTCGAGGCGTTTCGCGCTCAGAAGCGCGGCGCGCACGAGCTGGCGCGCGTGCTCGGGCCACTGGTGATGGCCGGCTACTACACCGACCGCCGCATCATGGAGCAGCACGGCGAAGAGGCGCTGTCCGTGCTCGCCGAGGTGACCGGCGTCGCGCGCGCGGCGCGCTGGCGCGGCCGGATCGGCGACCGGTTCGCGCTCGCGCTAGGCCTAGGCCGCGGTGTGTTTGGCTACGTGCGCCGCTACGGCTGGTCCGGCTGGTCGCGCTTCCGCGACACGTTCCTGCTCTTTTCGAGCGCGTGCGTGATGATGGTCGGCCTCGCGGTGATCGTGATGGACGGCGCGCGCGCCCGGCGGTACGCGAGCTTGCTCACGCCGCTCCTGTCGCTCGGCGGCGCGCCGCAGCTCGCGTACAAGCTCGCGGTGGGCCTCGGGCTCATCACGGAGGACCGCCATGCCGACGCCGTGGACAAGCTGCGCGAGGTCCTCGCGGGTGCGCAGCGCTCGATCCGCGGCATGTCGGAGGGCTCGCTGCGTATCCTGCGCTCGGGCGCGCTGTACGCGCTCGGCAGCACCGAGGCGCTGTGCGAAGACCCGAAGGCGCTCGAGCGCGCGACGGAGCTCGACAGCATGGGCTCGCCCCTGTTCGAGATGTTCGCGAACCAAATCCGCGCGCTGCACCACTCGCTGCGCGGTGAGACCGCGATCGCGCGCGACTACCGCTCGCGCGTCGAGGCGCACGCCCTGCAGGCTGGCTCGAGCTGGCAGGCCGAGGTGTGGGCGCCTTCGAGCCGCATCCTGTCGTGCGAGCTGGTGCGCGATCTGGAAGAAGCCAAGCGCATCATGGAGGAGCTCGACCGGCTGTCGGAGGAGATCCCGTCGCTGCGCCGGCACGCGGCCCTCGCCCGCTCGAGCTACCACAAGCTGCGCGGCGACTCGGCGCAGTCGATGGCGCTGCGCGAGCCGGTGCGGACCAGCGAGGCGCCGCGCTCGTTCAACGGCTGGGCGACGATGGTGGCCGGACACGTGCTCGACTGTGCGCGCACCGATCAGCTCGAGCGCGCGCTCAAAGACGGCCGCGAAGCGCTCGCGCTGTACGAGCCGCGCGAGCTGATCGCGACCTCCGTGCTGACGCCACTGCACGTGGAGCTGGCGCTGGCCGAAGCCGAGGCGGGCGAGATCGAGGCGGCGCGCGAGCGGATCGAGGGCGCGCTCGTGCGATCGATCGAGCGCGGCGGCCCGACGACGCGGGGTACGCTGCACGAGGCGGCGGCGCGCATCGCGTTGGTCGCGGGCGATCGCGAGCGCGCGATCGCGCATCAGCTCGACATGGAGCGCAGCTTCCGGCCCACCGGCAATCCGCTACTGGTCGCGCGTTGCGAGCGGCTGAAGCGCGCGATCGCGCGTGTGAAGAAGAAGCCTGCTCCGGGCGGCGAGCTGCGCGACACGCTGGATCTCGGTCCGCCAGCGGCGAGCTCGAGCGGCTTGTCGAGCACACGGCCCATGCCGCATACCGACAGTATGCAAGACATCATCGCGCGAAAGGGTCGGACATCCTCGCCACCCTCGGGCAACCGTTCGTAGGCTCGCGGCACAAGCTGACTCAGGCGAAAGCGCGCGGACTCGGGCAAGTCCGTGTTTCGGCGAGCGGCGCCGGGACAAAAACGGGCTGCGCGCGTGTACGCGGAGTATGCGTAATCGTTGGCATAACGGCTGCAGCGCTCTGGGCAGACCGGCGTGCAACGGAGCATGCTCTGGTCAACGCGATCGAGAGAGTCGGAAGTGACTAGGGGGACGGAGGACTGGCAATGAAAATACTGACATCGCAAGCGCGCTTCGGATTGTTGATGAGCGCGCTGGCCCTCGCGAGCGCGCCCACGGCGTTCGCGCAAGAATCGACCTGTACGACGGACACGGATTGCGAGCACGGTTACGAGTGCCTCTCGATCAGCGCGTGCCCCGACATCGCGTGCGTAGAGGGCCAGCCGTGCGAACCGATCGACTGCGAGGAGTCGTCGTCGTGCGTGCCCAAGCAGGACTGCACGGCCGACGCCGAGTGCAGCGCCGGCTGGAAGTGCGCGACCGTGACCTACGAGGAGTGCGACGCCGGCGGTTCAGCCGAGCCCGCGCCCGCATGCAAGCCGGAGGATCCGGACTGCGTGAACCAAGACCCGCCGCAGAACCCCGAGCCCGAGCAGCCGCCGAGCTGCGAGACGATCGAGGACACCTACTGCGCGCCGCCGTGGGTGCTGCCATGTGAAACGGCGGATGACTGCGGACCCGGCTTCGAGTGCGAGGAGATCGTGCGTGGCAGCTGTCCGGGCAGCGCCGGCAGCAGCGGCGGCGGCTCCGAGCCCAGCCCCGGCGACATGGGCGCGGCGCCTCCGGAGGATCTCATCGCTCCGCCGGAGTGCACCGAGGAGGCGACGGGCGTGTTCGCGTGCGTGCTGATCGCGACGCCGTGCATGGTCGACGCCGATTGCGGCGCGGGCCTCACCTGCCAAGAGGAGCCGAGCGCGACGGTGTGCTCGGGCGGCGCGGCGCCCACGCCCGGCGACAGCGGCAGCGGCGGCGCGGACGGCTCGGGCGATGCTCCGCCGCCGCCCGACTCGGACGCCGACCGCGCGATCCCCTCGGACTGCACGATGGCGGAGCCCACGTACGCGTGCGCGCCTCCGGACTACTACACCGGTTACGACACCGTCGGCCGCGGCGAGGCGAGCAGCGGTGGCGACATCGACAACGGCGGCGGCACGCAGACCGGCGGTGGCCTCGTGAACCCGATCGACGACGGCGACGACGAAGGTGGCGAAGAGCCGCCGGCGTTCGGCTCCCCGGGCGCGGGTGACCCGAACGCGGAGTCGGCGTCGGGCGACACGATGGAGTCGTCGGGCGGCTGCAGCGCAGCCGGCGCAGGCGGCTCCGGTAGCGCGCTCATGATGCTGCTCGCGGTGCTCGGCTTGGCCACGCGTCGCCGCAAGCACGCGTAAGCGCGCCTCGTAGCGAACGAAGCAGCCCGCTCGGCCACCGCTGAGCGGGCTCTTCATTTTAGAGGGCCGACGCTCAGCGAAAGCCGCCGGCCAGCGCGCCCAGCATCGCCGCGCCCACCTTCGTGCCCGAGCGCTCGACCATGCCCTGCAAGACCGGGGCGTGGGCCAGGAGCCCGCTGAAGCGCTCCTCGGACAGGATGCGTGTCCGCCCTCCCCCGAGGTCGTTCAGATAAAAGGCGTGCTCGCCGACCAGGATGCCGGGGATTCCGCCGCGCCAGGTCAGCTCCGCCGGCTGAGACACGCGCAGCACGCGCAAGGCCATGGGCAGCGCGCCACCGAGCAGGACGACGATGCGATCCGCCGCGGCGAGCGCGCGGGCCGGGCCTCGTGCGGGGCGAAACAGCGCTGGCATCCAGCCGGACCAGCGGCTGAAGTCGACCAGGCGGGCGAATACCGCGTCGATGGGCTGCTCGATGACGATCTCGGCGCGGGCTACGGCAGGCATCGGTTACCTCGGGAAAAAGCGCGAGGCCGCGCCCTAGCACAAAGCATCAGGGGCTGGGAACAGCGCCGTTCCCAGCTTGGCGCACGTGTGTTCCAATCCCGGCCGTTTTGAGCCCCCTCTTCCTCGTGGCTGTCGTTACGGCTGCCGTTGTCGCGCTGATCAGCGCCGCGGTCGTGGCGCGCCTCCTGCGCGAGCGCCGGCGAGCGACACAAGCGCTCGCGGACAGCGAGGCGCTGTTCCGTTCGCTCGTGGAGAACGCGATCGACGTCGTGGCCGTGCTCGACCATGCCGGCCGGTTCTTGTACGTGAGCCCGTCGGTCGAGCGGACCCTCGGCTACAAGCCCGACGAGCTGAAAGGTCGGGTCTCGCTCGATCTCGTCGCGGAGCAGGACAAGCCGCTGATCGCCAGCAAGTTCGCGGCCGGCGTGAAGAACCCCGGCGTCAGCTACAGCGCCGAGTGCACGATGCTCGACCGCGAGGGCAAGCCGCACATGCTCGAGGCTCGCGGCAGCTCGGTGGTGCTGGGCGCCACCGTGCACGCGGTGCTCAGCCTGCGCGACATCACGTCGGAGCGGCGCGCCACCGAGGACCAGCAGCGCCTGCAAGGGCAGCTCGTGCACGCCCAGAAGCTCGAGGCGTACGGCACGCTGGCGAGCGGTATCGCGCACGACTTCAACAACCTGCTGACCCCGATCCTGGGCGGCGCCGAGCTGGGCCAAGGCTTGGTGCCAGCGGGCACCCCGGAGCGCGAGCTGTTCGAGCGGATCGAGGACAGCGCGCGGCGGGCGCGAGCGCTCGTGCAGCGCATGGTGCTCTTGGGCAAGAGCTCCGCGGGTGAGCGCAAGACCATCGACCTGACCGAGCTGGTGCGCGACGCGATCGAGCTGCTGCGCGCCTCGCTGCCGCGCGACGTGCAGCTCGTGAGCTCGCTCGCCGACAGCAAGCTGCGCGTCGTCGGCGACGAGGTGCAGATCCAGCAGGCCCTGCTCAACCTCGCGACCAACGCCGCGCACGCCATGCGCCACAAGCCGGGGCAGCTCACGGTGCGGCTGGACGCGCTCGCGCCCAGCGCGGTAGCGCGCCAGAAGCACCCGATCCTGAAGAGCGGCGCGTGGGCGCACCTCGAGGTGATCGACACCGGCGAAGGCATGGATGAGGCCACCGCCCGGCGCGCGTTCGAGCCGTTCTTCTCGACGCAGGCGGCGCGCGAGGTGGGCGGCGGCGCGGGCCTTGGCCTATCGGTCGTGCACGGGGTGATCAACGGCCACGGCGGCGTCATCGACCTGAGCAGCGCGCGCGGCAAGGGCACGCGCGTCGACGTGTACCTGCCGCTGTCGGAGCAACCGGAGCGGGCGCTGAGCAGCGAGCCGCCAGAGCCTCCGGAGGGCGAGCGCAAGACGCGCATCTTGCTCGTCGATGACGAGCCGGCCGTCGCGTCCGTGTGCCGCGAGCTGCTCAAGATGCTCGGCTACGACGTAGACGTCTCGAACGATCCTCGCGAAGCGCTCGACCGCTTCGCGGCGTCGCCGCAGCGCTTCGATCTGGTGGTGACCGACCACAGCATGCCCAACATGACGGGCCTACAGCTCGCCGAGGCGCTCGCACCGCTGCGCACCAAGCGCGTGCCGATCGTGCTCACCACGGGCTTCGCGCAAGACGAGGTGTTCAACGGCACGAGCCGCGCGCTGATCGCCGAGGTGGTGCCGAAGCCCTATGCCATCGAGGAGCTGGAGAGCGCGATCCAGCGGGCCCTCGCCGCGCGCGGCAAGCCGAGTTAGCGACAGACGAGCGTGCCTTGCCACTCGGCGGTCATGTCCGCGTCGTTCCCGGAGATCAGCACGAGGTCGCGGCCTTCGACGCTGGCGCGCACGCGCTCGTCGAGCACCAACCGCTCGAGCGCGGTCTCGGCGGCCTGCTCGTCGGCCAAGCGTATGCGCCACGACACGAGCACGATCTCGTCCTCGGGCTCGAAGAACACGTAGATCAAGTCGTCGTCCCAGCCGGCCGCGAGCGGCCACGCGACCTCATCCGGGATCTCGGACGCGGTGAAGAACGCGTACACGATCAGCGCGCCGAAGCGATCGAAGCCCGGGCGCTCCCAGCCTTCCCTAGGCGGCTCGACCGGGCAGGCGAGCGCCGGGTCGAGCACCGCGCGCACGCCTTCGGCCTCTTCGTCGTGCGGCGTCATGAATTGAGCGATGTGCCGGGGTTGGGTGGCGTACGCGTGGCGCATGGCGGCGTTGCCTCCGCGCTCCCAAGCATCGGAGAGGAAGCGCGCCCCGAGCGGGTAGATGAACCAGCGCACGCCGAAGTACGGCGACTTCTCGTTGGGCTCGCCTTTGTCGTTCTCGCTGCCCAAGAAGAAGCGACCGCCGAGCAGGTTGTTCGTGTAGCCCTCGTGCCAGTCGAAGTCTTCGGGCGCGTCGTCGTTCATCTCGAAGTGACTGAGGTGCTGGTAGAACGTCGCCTCGCCTTCCGTCAGCGCGCGCGCTGCCAGCGTGCCATCGGTCGTGCCGTCGATGAACGCGCCCGACAGCTCGCGATCCTGGAGCGCGTGCGTGAGCTCGTGCAGCAAGAGACCCGTGTCGAAGAAGTCGTCGCGCTCCTGCCCACGGTCGATCACCGTCACGCTGCGGGTGGCCGACGAGTAGTACGCGGCCACGCTGCTGACCTGGTTATCGACCGAGGCCTGGCATGACGGCTTCTTGGGCTCGACGAGGCCGAGCACCTGAAGCGCAAAGTCCCACGGCACGACCGGCACCGGCTCGTCCGGATCGGGCAGCATGCAGGGCTTCTCCATCGCGGCGCGCTGGCGCGCCTCCGCGGCCTCCTGGAGCTGCATGCGGTACGTCTCGAGCGGCACCGTATTGATCGGCGGCACGCCCGCGAAGGGGTCGTAGCCGTCACCGCGCATGCGCACGAGCGCGTAGTAGATGTCCTCTTGGCAAGACTGCGTCGCGATGTTGCACGGCTCGAGCTCCTGCGCCGGGCCGCAGGCGGGCAGCGCGAGCAACAACGCGCTCGCGATCCATGACATGCGCTTCATCGTCATAGCTCGCCTCCTACGCGCAAGTGCAGGCCCCAGGCTTGTGGGCCCCGCTTGCCCGCGACAGGCTCGTCGATGTTCAGGGTGTAGCGCTTGGAGCGGCTGGCGGGGGGATTCTCGATCGGCGTCTGCGAATACTGCTTGCTGAAGAGCTCCCAGGCTTCCTGGCACGTCCGACGAATCTTCTCGTGGACCCTCGCCGGCCAGGCCTGCATCTTCCGGTTCATCCAGCTCGAGCGTCCCTGGCTGTCCACGATGCAGACGCCTTCGCCGAGGGTGTTGAGGATCAGGCTGGCCTGCTGGGAGATCAGGGCGCGTTCGAGGGGGAGGAAGTCGGCGGTGTCGGAGAAGATGGCGTCGAAGTTCTGGTGGCGGAGCAGCTCGATGGCCTCGTCGATGGAGCGGACGATGTGGACGTCGGCGACGGAGCTGAGTGTTTCGACAAGCTGGCTGTTGCCGCTGGTGGGGCTGGAGAGGATCAGGACTTTCAGTCGCTGCTGCTGGCCCAAAGGACTCCCTGGCGGATGTCGCTCGGACGGGCTCCCGGACGCGACTCCCCCACCCACCGCGCCGGTGCCTACGAGCTTCGAGACGACCTGGACGGCCCGCTC
>Ga0190269_10001376_pt1 | contig 11685 bp, 8 predicted proteins | sample Popmic249IS_FD_133749 | JGI IMG/M metagenome (GOLD analysis project Ga0190269, IMG submission 133749) | Populus adjacent soil microbial communities from riparian zone of Blue River, Arizona, USA - 249 IS | ecosystem: Environmental > Terrestrial > Soil > Riparian zone | place: USA: Arizona...
CGGCCTCGATCAGTCCTTGGATCTCCACACGATCTACCTACACGGCAGCGAGGCCCGCGAGAAGCGCCATCTGACGCCGAGCCAGCACTTCTGAGCACATCACCGTGCACGAAAACTTGGCCCGGAGCGGCTGCGTTGATAACTCGATGTCATGGCTCAGCCGATATCCAGCGCCTTGGCCAGGGCCCGGGAGCTTGCTCAGAAAAAACGACAGCCGATGTCGACGGCGCACGTGTTGGTCGCGCTGTTCCAAAGTCATCGCGAGATCGCTGAGCTGTGCAATGGCATCGGGTTCACGGAGCAGTCGCTCGTCGCGGCGTTGAACGCAGCGCCCGAAGAACCTGCGAGCGGTGTGGATCTGGCAGTGGAGCGCGCAAAGAAATTAGCCAGCAAGTCGGGGCGCTCTCCCAACGGTGAGCCCAAAGCGCTGCACCTCTTGCTCAGCCTTGTGCGCGAAGCGCGCTCTTCCGCGAGCCAAGGCCTGCTCTCGACGGGGCTATCGCCTGAGAAGCTCGCGACTGCCGCGCGCGACGCCCTGACCGAGCCGCCGCTCGAGCCTTCGCTGCCCAGCGAGCCGCCCGTTGCGTCGCGACGCACTGAGCATCGCTGGGGGCGTTCGCGTGAGCCGCGTCTGGATCGCTTTCGCTCGTTTGCGCTCTCGAAAGAGACCGAATCCAAGCTCGCGCGTACCCGCACCGAACAAGTGGATGTGGTGCAGACACGCAGCGCTGAGCCAGCGCGCGAGGCAGGCCCGGCACAGCCTGCAGCCAAGTCAGCGCCCGAGCAGCTCACGCTCACGCCGCAAGCGCGCACAACCACCAAGACCGGTCGCGCGCGCGCCGCACGGGCAGCGCGGCAGAAAGCGCCGGCGCCCGAGGTCGAAGTCAGCTGGACCTTGGATGAGCAGCGCTTTCCGCTGCTGCATTCGGTCGCGCGCAACCTGACGCAGCTCGCGGCGAGCGGACAGATCGACCCGGTGATCGGCCGCGATGCAGACATCGAACGGCTGCTCGATGTGCTCGCGCGCCGCCGCGGCAACAATCCACTGTTGGTCGGAGCGCCGGGCGTCGGCAAAACTGCGGTGGTCGAGGGGCTTGCGCTGGCCTTGGTCGAGCAGGCGCGGCGCGGCAAGACGCACGGCAAGCGCGAGCCGTTCATTTTGCTCGAGGTCGCAGCATCCAGCTTGCTCGCAGGCACTGGGGTGCGTGGTGCGCTCTCGGAGCGCATCCAGACTTTGCGCAAAGAGGTGGCCGAGAGCGGTCGCGTGCTCTTGTTCATCGACGAGATCCACGGCGTCCTCGGTGGTGTCGAGGGCGATGGCTTGGGTAGCGAGCTCAAGACTGCGCTCGCGCGCGGTGAGCTGCCGGTGATCGGCGCGACCACGGATGCAGAGTACCGGCGCATCTTTGAGCGCGACGCCGCGCTCGCCCGGCGCTTCACGCGCATCGAGGTGAGCGAGCCGAGCCGCGCCGACACGCTGCAAATTCTGAAAGGCATCGTGCCGCAGTACTCCACGCACCACGCGGTGAAGTACACGCCCGACGCGCTCGAGGCCGCGATCGATCTGTCGGTGCGCTACATGCCGCTGCGCCAGCTGCCAGACAAAGCGATAGGTCTCGTCGACCAAGCGGCCGCGCGCGTGCGGCGCTCGGGCGACACAGTGGTCGACCGCGTCGCGATCGCGCGTGTGGTCTCGGAGCTCGTGCAAGTCCCTGTGGACCGGCTGCTCATGGAAGATCGCGAGGCGCTGCTGTCGTTGGAGGAGCAGCTCGCCGCGCGCGTGGTCGGTCAGACGCGCGCGATCGAGGCGATCAGTCATGCATTGCGGCGCAGCGCGGCAGGTTTTCGCGGACAACGGCCGCTCGGCACATTCCTCTTTGCTGGCCCGACTGGTGTCGGCAAGACCGAGATGGCCAAAGCGATCGCCGAGGTCTTGTTTCCCGGCATCCCGATGACGCGCGTCGACATGAGCGAGCTCGCGCAATCGCACGGTGTCGCGCGCCTGCTCGGCGCACCGCCGGGCTACATCGGGCACGAAGACGGTGGCCAGCTCACCGAAGCGGTGCGGCATCGGCCGTACCAGCTGGTCTTGCTCGACGAGATCGAGAAAGCGCACATGCAGGTGCTGCTCGCGCTCTTGCCGCTGCTCGACGAAGGGCGGCTGACCGATGGGCGCGGACGCACCGTGGACTTCACGAACACGGTGATCGTGATGACCTCGAACCTGGGCATCGAGACCTCGAGCAAAGGCCGGATCGGGTTCGGCGATGCACGCCTGACAGCCTCGGACTACGCGCCGCAGGTGCTCTCGCGCGTGCGGGCGGCACTGCCTCCCGAGCTCTGGAACCGGATCGACGAGCCGCTCTGTTTTCTACCGCTCGTCGAAAGTGAGCTGTCGGAAATCGCGCGGCGCATGTTGCGCGCGGTCGGAGAGCTCGCACACGCCAAACACGGCGTGAAGATCGAGGTACAAGAGAGTGCGATCGCGCTGTTGCTGCGCTTGGGCGGCTTTGATGCCGCGCTCGGCGCACGACCCATGCGAAGGACTGTCAGTCGCTTCGTCGAGGCGCCCCTGGCACAGGCCCTGCTCGCGGGCCAGTTTAAAGCTGGCGACACGATCAGTGTTGCGGCGGCGGCGGAAGCGATCGAGCTCTCGCGATTGTAAGCATGTAAGTATGTTGTTGTAGTCGCGCCTCTAGTCATCGGGCTTGCGCGAAACGCTACCGACTGGCTACAACATTCGTTTGTGATGGGCGGACAAGCGCAAGCATCGCCCGCGGCCTCTGCCGACCTCGGTCTTCCGCGGGCCTTCGGACGCAACTACTTGCTGCTCGACCGCATCGGTCGGGGCGGGATGGCCGAGATCTATCTCGCGCGTACGACCAACGCGCTCGGCGTGGCGCGCCGCGTCGTGGTCAAGCAGATCGTCTCGGAGTTTTCTTCCGATCCGGTGTTCACGCGCTCGTTGATCTCGGAAGCCAAGCTCGCGTCGGGCCTCAATCACAAGAACATCGTGCGGGTGCTCGATCTCGGTCGCGAGGAAGGCCGGCTGTACATCGCGATGGAGTACGTCGAGGGCTTCGATCTCAATCAGCTGCTGGGCAGGTTGAGTCGCGAGCGCATTCCGCTGCCGCTCGAGTTCGCGCTGCTCATCGTGCGCGCGGTGCTGTCAGCGCTCGATCACGCGCATCGCGCTGTCGACGCGCAAGGCACACCGCTCGGGCTGGTGCATCGTGATGTCTCGCCAGCGAACGTGTTGATCTCGCTCGAGGGCGAAGTTCGGCTGTGCGATTTCGGGATTGCACGCGCGTTTGGGCCTGATCTCGCCGATGAAGAGCCGCTCTACCAGCACGGGCTGTGGGCGGGGAAGGGTTGGTACGTCGCGCCCGAGCACGCGCGCGGTCAAGACGTGGACGCGCGCTCAGACGTGTTCGCAGTCGGCGTGCTGCTCTGGGAGTTGTGCGCTGGGCGCCGCATGTACAAGCGGGACGACATGTCTTGGCTCGACCCTGAGCGCGCGATGGCTATCCCGTCCTTGCCCGACCGCGAATTTCCTGAGTCCGAGTGGCTGCACAAGATCTTGGATCGAGCGTTGGCGTTCGATCCGGCGATGCGCTTTCAGAGCGCGCAGGAGATGTTGGCGGAGCTCGAGGAGTACGCGCTCGCCACGCAGCTGATGGCGTCACAGCTGCGCTTTGCCGCGTTCCTCAGCATGCACTTCGAGGCTGCGTTCGCGGAGCTGCGTTGGCTGCGCGAGCGAGCGGCCGATCGCGCTCTGCAGGCCTGGCATGCTGATGCTGCAGATGCGGGTGAGTCGGGCTCGCGGCCATTGCCGAAGCCCCCTGCGCTGCCCGAGCCCGCTCCGGCTCCGAGCGAGCCTGAAGTGATCGAGCCCGTCGTGCGTCCCGCGCCTGTGCCGGTATTTGCAGATCTGCTCGGCAGCGATGACCTTGGCGCCGGTGCGTTCCGGAAGAATAACCTGCGACCGCTGTACATCGCGATCGTGGTGGTGCTGGCCGCTGTGCTCGCCTACTGGCTGGCAACGCACTGAGCGCGCGCTATGGCGTGAGAGGCTTGCATTGCTCGTCGGCAGTCGCAGCGGTGCGCGCGAGCGTGACGTGGGTCGCCCCTTCGAGCTGCGCGCGATACGCGAACACTGCGCCGTTGACGTCGAGCGTGCCGTTGACCAGCAGGAGATCTTTGGTTTGCGTGTAGAGCACCCCGCCGATCGTGCTGCTGCCTTGTTCCAAGTGGATCTGGCCTGCAGCTAGGAGCAGATGGCGCGCGTCGGAGAGCTCGCCGACCTGCAGGCCCCCAATGATGTGCACGCTGCCATTGACGACCAGCGAAACGCGCGCAGACGGAGCAGCGATGATCTTCAAGCCTTGTTTCGCTGACACTGACCCGTCGACGAAGATCGCGACATGGCCGAGCGCGTTGATCGTCATGCTGCCCGAGCCATCGATCTCGCTCAGGTAGTAGCGGCCGCACGGGAGCGTGACTGTCTGCTGACCGGTCCACTGCGATAGCGTGACCAGCTGCTCCGCGGCGCGGTCGTTGTCATGGTCGTTCGCGCGTGCTTGCACGCTGCCTGCTACGTCGGCGCGCAGCGTATCCGGCAGCGCGCAGGTCGGCTGAGCTTGGATCGTCGAGCGGGCGTTGAGCTTTCCGCCGTCTGTCTGGTGCAGTGAGCCGGTGAAGCGAAGATCGCCGTCGATCATCACATCCGAGCTGACGTGCACGCCGTTGTCGACCGCGACGCTCCCGGTGACTTGAAGCGGTGCTTTCACGATCAAGTCGGTCTCGGAGCACAGCGCGAAGCGAAACTCCGGATTGGAATCTTCGTTCTCGCAGCCATCGCCCAGCGCGAAGATCAGCCCGTCGCCGCCGCAGAACGCATCGCTCTGCTCGGTGGGCGCGCACACACGCGTCTCACAGCGCTCGACCACCTCTGGTGCTTGCGGAGGCGCGCACGAGGGCGCACCAGGACACTGCGGTGCGGCTGGGTCAGGTGGCTCGACGTCGGTCTGCTCGCAGCTGTCGGTCGCGTCGCAGCTCGGATCGGGCTCGCGCCCCGCATCACGCTGGGGAGGCTCGGGGCAGGTGCTCGATGCCTCGCAGCTCTGCGCGGTGTGCCGTAACGCGACGAGATCGTATTGAGGCTGGCAGGCTGCGCTCGCGCACAGCCAGGCGAAGATCAGCGTGGCCCAGCGCAGCGACAGCTCGCCGTTCACTCGCCTCCCAACTCCATCAGCCGAACTTGCGCGCGACGTGCCGCAGGGCTGCCTGGATGCCCTTTGATCAACGCGCGCAGTACCTCACGCTCTCCGGAGCGATCTTCCAGGTCCCGCAACGCAACGCTGAGGCCTTGTCTCGCTTCCAAATCCAGTGCGCCCTTCGGTCGGTCTTGCAGAGCCACCTCGAACAGCTTGCGCGCTTTGAGCGGGTTTGACAAATGCTCCAATTCGAGTGAGCCCGCAGCCACGCGCGCGACGTACGCCGCTTGCGATTTGGGGAAGCGATCGTAGACGAGCGAGTAAGTCTGCGCCGCGTCGCGAAACTTGCCAGCTGCCCGCAACTGATTGGCTTTCTGCAGCAAGTCCTCGGGTGCGCTGCGCGTGAGCGCGCGCCGGCCTTTGTCCGCGCTGCCTTCGTCGGCCTCCAAAGCGCTGGACGGGGCGACCTCGGGCTCGGACGTCACCACTGCAGCCATTGGCGGCTGGGCGGGCGCTGCTGGAGCGACCTCCGCGACGGGCGTAGGCATCGGCTTCGGCTCGGGCGTGTCTAAGAAGTAGCGCGCGGTCATCACGCCACCGACGATCGCGAGCGCGCCGCCAGCAGCGACGAGCCATGCTTTCGGCTTGGTGGTCAGCGTCTTGGCAGCGGCGGTATCAGTCTGCGGAACGTGCAGCTTGTCGAACTCGACCAGCGCTGTGGCCACCATCGCGTCCAAGCGCTCCTGCGGAATTCGCGCAGCTGGCCCGGAGTGATTGTCCAAGGTAAGCGTGATCGGCAATTGGATCTCGGGGTCTGAGCCACTCATGGGGAACCTCGGCGTCGCAGCTGTTCTCGGAGCTTTTGCACGCCCAGCCGCAGTCGGCTGCGTGCGGTTTCGAACGGAATGCCGAGCTCGGCTGCGAGCTCCGGCACACTGAGGCCAACGACGTGGTGCATCACCAACGCCTGGCGTTGATCGTCGGGCAGATCGTCGAGCATGCGGACGGTCTTGCGCCGCAAGGTGTACTCGTCGGGCTGTTCGTTGCGCGGTGAGATGACGTGCAGCTCCGCCGGCGAGAGCGAGTTGCGCCGCCGCTCTTCGCTGCGGCGTCTGCGCAGGTAGTGGAGCGCGACGCGCGTGGTGATGCGGTCGGCCCAGGAGTGCAGTGCGCCTTCACCACGATAGTTGTGAAAGCTTCGTGCAATCTCCAACAACGACAGCTGGGTGATGTCGTCGACGTCTACATCGCCCCACGCCAGATACCGGACGAGATTGCGGATGCGCGGCGAGAGCTCCGTGAGTAGCTCCTGTGCGCAGGTGCGATCGCCGGCTGCAGCTTTGGCCACCCGTGGATCCGGTGGGCTCGGCGGCAGATTTCGGGGACGAGGATTCATCTCGTCTAGTTTGTGGTCACGCGTTCAAATTTCGGGTCAGCCGAGCTGTTCACCGGCGATCACAAGCTTCCGTAGACACCGACCGACAACCACGGCTCTGTACGATTTTGGCGCTCCAACTCGATGGGATCACGTTGGTTTGTGTCGAGGCGATAGCGCCAGGAAACGGGCCGGAGCAGCACGTCGAGACCGAATCGGACACTGAGCCCGAGATGTTCCACGAGCTGCCAGCGCAGCTCGGCCTGTGGCCCGAGGGCGATGGTCGAGCTGGTGTTGGCGGGCTCTGGGTTCCACTCGGCATTGCCGCTCTCGGTGCTGCGTCGATAGAAGAGAAAGCGGCCTGCTACACCCAAGCCGAGTCGAAACGCCGCCGTCAGCGGCAGGTGTGCGAGCGCTTCGATGCCGATGCCGTGCTCGCGTAGGGTGAGCGCGAGGCCTTGGATCTCTCTGCGATCTGCCAGCGTGGTGTTGCCCGTGACGCCCAGGGAGAAATAGTCGAGGGAGACACGGAGGCTGATGGCTGCACCCAAGAAGTAGCGTTCGTCGATGGGGGTGGAGGCGCGGCCTGCGAGCTCGAGCGAAAGTGTCAGCGGGCCGAGAGAGATCGGGGTGGTGCTGTCGGGCTCAGGCTCAGGCTCAGGCTCAGGCTCTTCTTCTTCGGGCTCTTCTTCTTCGGGCTCTTCCGTGCTCGCTTCGCTTTGCGTCGCAGGTTTCTCCGGGGCTTTGTTCGGCGTCGAGCGCGTGACCGGTTGCGAGGTTACGTCTCGTGCAGACGTGCTGGATGCCGGCGGCGGGCCGGCTCTGTCGGGTGGCGTCTCGGTGATCGGTGTGGTCTCTCGACCAGCTTCTCTTTGCTCACTCTCGCGCGCTGCGAGCGCATCTGAAAGCTCGCCACGCACGATCAACGCGACAGTCTCCGCTGCGGCAGAGCGCGCGAAGCGATGCTTGCGATCAGGTGCAGGTGCTGCGCGCACGCGCAGCTCTCCCGCGCGCGCATCGAAGACATAAACCGTGCGCGCCCCGTTCGAGTCTTGATCGACGCTCACCACGAAATCAGCGGACTGCTCGCGTGCGACGGCTTGCAGCTGTGCTGCAGACGGATGTGACAGATCAGTACTCGGCGAAGAGCTCAGCGATATCGGTAAGTCGCGCGTCTGGCCGCGAATTCGCGCGAGCAATTCCGCGTCATCGAAGCCCGCGCACACCACAGCTGACTGCGCGTGGACACTTGTGACACACATCCACGTGCACAAGATCGTCCACGCCAGCCAAGCGCCGCGGCCGAGGTGACCCGATCTCATTCTGCTAAACCACCCACTGTTGAGACCCACAGTAGTCTCGGAATGCTATGCGTATCAATCGAAGACAGAGCCTGAAGAGCATGGGTGCAGCGCTCTTGTGCGCGCCTTTTTATCGGTTGCTGAGCGAGCCGGCGCGTGCGCGCGCTGCGATCGCTCCGAAGCGCATCATTTTCTGGTTCAGCCCCAATGGCACGGTTCACAAGCATTGGCGCCCCGTCGGCGGCGAAACCGACTTCAGCTTCGCGCCAGGCTCGATCTTGGAGCCACTCGCAGCGCACCGCGAGAGCCTGATCATCTTGGATGGTCTCGATTTTGTCGGTACGCGCGGCGGTAGTCATGAAGGCGGGATGGAGCATGCATTAACCGGTGGTGGCGGGCCGAGCTTGGATCAATTCATGGCCTCGCAGATCGGGATGGCCACTGCGTTCCCGTCGATCGAGCTCGGCGTTCAGACGAGCGCGTGGGGGGCGAGCATTCAAACGCGCTTGTCGTACAACGACAAGCATCAGTACGTGCATCCGGAAGACGATCCAGGCGCAGCGTATCGGCGCTTGTTCGGTGGCGCCGGCGCTGCAACGCCGAGCATGAGCGGTGCGTCCAGTGTCGATCCGCGCAAGAGCGTCTTGGATGTGGTGCGCGGCGAGCTCCATGCGCTGAAGAAACAGCTCGGTGTCGAAGAACAGATCAAGCTGGACGCGCATCTCGAATCTCTGCGGCAGATCGAACGTCGGACTGCTGGTGCAGCCGCTGCTGGCGGCGCGAGCTGTGGTGGCATGCAAGCGCCGAAGATTGCCGATCCCAAGAGCAATGAACAGTTTCCGGAAGTGGGTAAGCTGCAGATGGACATCCTGGTCGCAGCTGCAGCCTGCGATGTCAGCCGGGTGCTCACGCTACAATGGACGCACACAGTGTCGCCCACGATTTTCTCGTGGGCAGGCGCAAGTGAAGGGCACCACGAGCTTTCGCACAAGGACGATGGAAACCAGGCCGGGGTTGCTTCGTTCGTCCTGGCCGAGCGCTGGGTGACAGAACAATTCGTAGCATTCCTCGATCGTCTCAAGGCGACGCCCGAGGCAGACGGCAGCGGCACCCTGCTCGACACGAGCACGGTGGTCTGGGTGAAGGAGCTGGGCGATGGCCGGCTACACGACTTCAAGTCAGTGCCATTCATTATCGCGGGCGGTGGCAACGGTTACTGGAATACAGGCCGCTATCTCAAGCTCGACGCTGTGCCCCATCAGAAGCTGCTCGTGTCGCTCGGGCAGAGCATGGGCATCGCCATGGAGAGCTTCGGTTCCGACATGGTGACCGGCGCGTTGGGAGGGCTGACGCGATGACCGCTCGCGCATTGATCGCTGCGCTGTTCCTTGGAGCCGCGCTCGCAGCTCCTGGCTGCCAGCCCGAGACCTCGAGCTCCGGCGCGGCCCCGCGTGGTGCTGCGCCCGCTGGTGCAGCTGTTGGCAGCAACGCTCCCGGCGCGGCTGCTCCTGCTGGACCGGGCGCTGCAGCGGCGCCCGGTACCCCCGAAGACTGCAGCTTGCAGACGCCTGCGCCGCGCAGGCTCTGGCGCCTGACCGCAAGCCAGTACGACAACACGCTCAAGGATCTGCTTGGCATCGAGAGCAACTACGGCGCAGGCTTTCCGGCCGACGACGTCGGCGTAGGCTTCGGCAACGCGGCCGACGCGCTGCTGATGAGCCCACTGCTCGCGGATAAGCTGCAGCTCGCCGCCGAGGACAGCGCGAGCTCCATCGAGGTTTCGCGCCTTGCCCCGTGTGCGAGCGCGGGCGCCGACGACAGCTGCTTGCGCGAGCTGGTCACGAGCTTCGGCCGGCGTGCGTTTCGTCGGCCATTGCGAGCGGCAGAGGTCGAGACGTACTTCATGCTCGGCAAGAGCGCGGGCGCATTCGAGAGCGGCGCGCGCTTGGTCGTGAGCGCGATGCTGCAGTCGCCGAGCTTTCTCTATCGGTCCGAGCTAGGGCAGCCCAGCGCGAGCGCGCCTGGCGTGTTCGAGCTCGACGACTACGAGGTCGCGTCCGAGCTGTCGTATCTGCTGTGGCAGAGCATGCCGGATGACGCGCTGTTCCAAGCGGCAGAGCGTGGAGAACTGCGCGACTTGACTAAGCGTCGAGCGCAGGTCGACCGCATGCTGAAGTCGGAGCGCGCGCGCCCAGTCGTGCGTAAGTTCGTCTTCGATTGGCTCGGGCTCTCGACGATCATGACTGTGCCGAAGGACACAGTCACCTTTCCAGAGCTCACGCCAGAGATCCGCGCGGCGATGGTGCAGGAGGCGGAGCTGTTCGTCGACGCTGTCATGTTCGGCGCGGACGCGCAGCATGACGGGTCTGTGCGCGCGCTCTTGAACGCCAATGCGACCGCGCTCGACGACAAGCTCGCGAGCTTCTACGGCGCAGCGCCCGAGGCGCGGCGCGGGATCCTCACGCTCGGCGGCATGTTGCTTACGCACTCGCGCTCCAACGATTCGTCGCCGATCCATCGCGGCAAGTTGGTGCGCGAGAAGTTGTTGTGTCAGCCGCTGCCGCCGCCGCCTCCAGGCCTCGTGCTGCAGCCACCGGGACTCGACCCCAAAAAAACCACCCGCGAGCGTTACGCGGAGCACTCCTCCAATGCGTTTTGCGGCAACTGTCACAAGCTGATGGATCCGATCGGTCTCGCGTTCGAGCACTACGACGGCATCGGTCGCTATCGAGCCGACGACAACGGCTTGCCGATCGATCCCAGCGGCGAGATCGTCCCGAATGACAACCAGGTTCAACCCAACTCCGATGCCGATGGTCCGTTCTCGAACAGCGGTGAGCTGATCGATCAGCTCGCGAACAGTCAAGATGTGCAGGGCTGCTATGCCCTCTCGTGGTTCCGCTTCGCGTACGGCGAAGGCAAGACCGAGCGCGACGGCGACCAATATCCGAGCTGCCAGGCCAAGCGCTTTCAAGCGGCGATCGGCGGCGCAGGCGGTGGTGGCTCGCTGCGCGAGATCGTCGATGCACTCACGCAATCTGACTGGTTTCTCACGCGCTCCGGCAGCGCTGCACCGGCCAGCACTGCCGAGCAGCCGGAGCGAACACCGCCCAGCGCTGAGCCAGCAGAAGCAGCGCCCAGTGCCGGAGCGACTGGCATGCAAGCGCCCGCTGGTCTGCAGGTCGAACGCACTGTCGATAACGACTGGGGCGTGGGCTACTGCCACACCTACCAGCTGAAAAATACGAGCGCTGAGCCGATCACCTGGAGCGTACCGCTCGAGGTGCGCGGCAAGCTCAACAACCACTGGGAGTGCAACGCGAGCGGCGACACTGGCTCGGTCGTGTTCACCGGTGTCGATCACAACAAGACGATCCCACCGAATGGCATGGCGCAGTTCGGGTTCTGCGGAACCGTGAACTGAGCAGGCTAGGGCGGACGCGGATTTTGTGACGCCGTGCGCTTCCTGGTAGCGTCCGCCCTATGTTCGTCGAGCCGGTTGCACTGGACGTTGTGCCTCCCTACGCGCGAATCGCGCAAACGGCCGTGGACATGGTCGCCAAGCGCGTTTGGCGCTCCGGACCTGCGGTCGACAAGCTATTGTCTGGCAGCTTCCGCCGAATGGAGCAGCGTCAGCCTGCGCTCGCTGCGTTCGTCGCGTTCGAGCTCTCCGAGCTCGCGTCGGCACCGCTGCAGTCGATCGCCTATCGCTTGTGCGTGCTCGTGTACGGCGCGTTCGAGGAGGCGTTCGGCCGGCGCGTCGGATGCGTCGAGCTGACGGACATCAACCGCA
>Ga0190269_10001377_pt1 | contig 11685 bp, 12 predicted proteins | sample Popmic249IS_FD_133749 | JGI IMG/M metagenome (GOLD analysis project Ga0190269, IMG submission 133749) | Populus adjacent soil microbial communities from riparian zone of Blue River, Arizona, USA - 249 IS | ecosystem: Environmental > Terrestrial > Soil > Riparian zone | place: USA: Arizona...
AAGCAGCCTGGCTCTGCGGTTCCCAAAGCGGCTCAGTCCGGCCAATCGCATCATTTCAGCGCTGGCCCGTAGCGGCGGGGAAGCATGCTTGTGCAGCCTGCGCTTGCGCACCGGGCTCGGACCCGAAGAATTCAGTGATGCGATCTCCCTGCTCAGGAAGCAGCGCCGAGTCGACCTGGTGAGCTCTCCGCTGCCGCAAGGGCAGCCGTCTCACGTACCGCACAAGCGCGTTGTCCTGAGCGGATTCTGATCCTGATGATCGAACGCAGGCAGACGAGCAAGCGTTGGCTCTGGCTCGGGGTCGTCCTCGTGTGTGCCGGCCTCTTGGCAGCGGCCATTCACTTCGTATTGGGAGCGTGGGCCTGGAGCGCGGTGGCCTTCTTCGCCGTCGCGACCAGCATGGGCTTGTACTTCGGTGTGTCGGCGTGCGGTGCCTGGACCGAGACCCCGCTCCTGGAGATGGCGCGCGCGAGAAACCGCCCGTATTTCGGCGGATCCGGCGCGATCGCACGGCACATGGCGTTTTTGGCGATCTGGTCGCTGGTGATCGGCATCTACACGCTGGTGCTCGTGTACGCGATCCGCGTGGGCATGGTGCAGGCCGAAGCGTTGTGGGCGATGCACTTCGGCGGCGAGATGCCGGACTTGCATCAGCCGGGTGGGCGCTTGGGTCTGACGCTGATCATCGCGTTCAGCCTGTGTCGCGCCACCGCGCGTGTGGAGCGCGTGGCCGCCGCTCAGCGCGGCGAAGAGCTGAGCATCGACGACGGCAGCTTCATCGATGACGTCAAGCTCTTGAAGCATCGCGGTCTGCTCAAGCTCGCGATCGTGCGCCTGATGATCTTGTTCCTCGTGCCGATCTACAAAGAGCTGCGTCGCAAGAGCGGCTTGATGGAATCGGCTGCACACGCGCTCCTGATGCGCGAGTTCGGGTATGCCGCGCTCACACGCGCGGGTTACGTGCTGATCGAGCGCTATGACCACCGGGCCATCCGCGAGCTGCGCGATCAGCTCGCCGAGACGGTGTGTCCGGGTGAGCCGGAGAAGGAGATCGAGCTCAAGGCAGGGCTCGTAGCTTCTGCGTTGTATCAGCTGGATGGATATTACGCTGCGCGTGAACGCGTGCAGGCGTACACCGTGGATCTCAGCGCGTCGCCGAGTGATCCCGGTGGGACGGGTGCGCGCGTTGCTACACGCCACACGCTCTCGTCGGCGCGCGTGCCCCTGCACATCACGTGTGAAAAGCACGGCGCGCGACGCGCCAAGCTCTTGGATTACCGCGCCGACGCGCGTGGCCTCGGATTGCTACTCGAGCACTGCAGCTGTCTCGAGCAGCTGGAGCGCACCCATGAGCTGCGTTTCGAGCTCAACCATAAGCCGTTCGTAGGCGAAGTGCGCCATCGCTCGTATCGCAGTGATTCTCAGCGAGAGCTGCATGTCGGGTTGCAGCTGCCGGATGCAGTCGCGAAAGCTGCGCTCGCAGAGCTGCAGCGCTGTGTACACAGTGATCGCTAAGAGTGTGTTTGGGTCGGAGTAACGGCGGTTCGACATCTTTACTTCACGGCGAACCCGCTATATCTGCGACTGCATGCACAGTATCGAGGTCACGCTGGCCGCTGGAAAGATCGAAGGTTTCTGTGACGAGCGCTTTCGCGCAGTCGCCGCAGAGTTCGAGCGCAACTTCCGAGATCGCGGCGAGGTCGGCGCGTCGGTCTGCGTGAGCGTGGCAGGCAAGACGGTGGTCGACTTGTGGGGCGGAATGGCCCGGCGGCGCGACGAGGTTCCCTGGAAGCGCGACACGCTTTCGATCGTGTATTCGTGCACGAAAGGCATGGTCGCGCTGTGCGCGCATATCTTAGAAAGTCGCGGCAAGCTGGATATCGAAGCGCCGGTCGCCGAGTACTGGCCCGAGTTCGCGAAGAACGGCAAAGAACGAGCGACTGTCAGAATGATGCTAGATCATTCCGTCGGCTTGCCAGCTTTCAAGACTGCGCTGCGGGCCAATGGCTGCGTCGACTGGGAGTACATGACGTCGATGCTCGCGAACGAGGAGCCGTTTTGGGTACCCGGCTCGCGCAGCGGTTATCACATGCTCAACTTCGGTTGGACCGTAGGTGAGATCGTGCGGCGCGTCTCGGGCAAGTCGCTCGGCGCGTTCTTCCGCGACGAGGTGGCGAAGCCGCTTGGTGCTGACTTCTTCATCGGCGCACCCGAGGATCTGGAACCGCGCATCGCACCGATCAGCGCGTACAAACCTGGGCCAAACGAGTCACCTTCGGAGTTCACGCAAGCGGTAGTTACAGAGCCGCAGTCGATCGCTGCGCTGTCGCTGCTCAACACCGGCAACTTCGATGCGAACTCGCGCGCCTGTCATGCTGCGGAGATCGGCGGCGCCGGTGGCATCAGCAACGCCCGGGCGCTCGCGCGTATCTACGGCGCGCTCGCCTGTGGCGGCACGCTCGATGGCGTGAAGCTGGTGGAGAAGCAGCAGCTCGTGCGCATGAGCGAGGTTTCGAGCGCCACGCAACGCGATGCCACGCTGCTCTTGCCGAGCCGCTTCAGCCTCGGGTTCATGAAGAGCATGGACAACCGGCGCCGCGCCTTTGGCGACCGCGACTCCGCGATCTTCTCCGCGGGAGCGTTCGGGCACGTCGGTGCAGGCGGCAGCGTAGGCTTCGCAGACGTGGAGGAAGGTCTCGGCTTCGGCTACACGATGAACCGCATGGGCCCCGGCATCATGCTCAACCCCCGCGGGCAATCTCTCGTCGACGCGACGTATAAGTCTCTCGGCTTCAGCTCCAACGCATCCGGTTACTGGACGCGCTGAAGCCAAGCAGCGCGACGCACTCAGACGCGCTCCACTTTCGAGAACTCGCGGATGAGGAAGTCTGTGAGGAGGCGGGCGCGTTCGGGCTGCTGGCGCGCGGGGTATGCGAGGAAGATCGGTTGCGCGCGGACGGACCACTCGGGGTAAATGCGCGCCAGGCGCTTGGTTTGCACGCCGTCACGCACGTGCACTGCCGGCAACACCCCGACGCCGTGTCCGGCTGCGACCAGCTCGGCGAGCGCGGCGTAGTCATCGACGTTGAGCCGCCCGTGCACGTGCAGCTCCACACTCTTGCTGCGCTTGGCAGCCGAGCGCTGCAAGCTGATCGTCTGCGTGTAGCGCTCAGCGCGATGCAGCACGAATGACTGCCGCTCCAGGCTGCGAAGATCGTCGTCCTGGAAGCGGCTCTCATCTGCGCTCGCCACGGCCAGCTGCAGCTCCGACTCGCACAGCTGCCGTGCGATCAGCGAGCCTGCCCCCTGCTTGCCGGCGCGCACGGCAAGATCGAAACCCTCCTGGACGAGGTCCACCATGCGATTGGTGAACGCCACGTCGACTGAGATCTCCGGGTAGCGTTCCAAAAACGCAACCAGAATGGGCGCAAGCACCATCCGGCCCAGGTCCACAGGAGCGGTCACCCGCAAGCTGCCGCGTGGCTCCTTGCTCGTCTGCTCCAGACTCGACAGCGCCGAGCCGATGCTGTCGACCGCGCCCGCCACCGCGTCGAAAAAGCGCCGCCCCGCGGGTGTCAGCGTGACCTTGCGTGCGTCCCGATGCAGCAGCTTTACGCGGACATCCTGCTCGAGCCGCATCAGCCGCCTGCTGACCGTCGACTTGGGCAAGCCAAGCTTCCGGCCCGCCGATGACAGGCTCTGCCCGCGCACGACAGCCACGAAGGTCGCGATGTCGTCTGCGCTGGGCGGCATGCCTTTGATCGTTCCGTTTGTGCAACCTTATGTCAAGGCGATGCACCCTGACGCCCGGCCCTGCTGCGCCCTACACTGTTGGTCGATGATGAGAACGCGACGAGAGGTGCTCGGGATGACGGCGGCCGCGCTTGGCAGCGCCGCCCTGAGCTGCGCCACCCGTTCGCCCAAGAGCCCTGGCACTGGCCCGGGCTCAGAACAAGTCAAGGAAACCATGCAAGCCGACACGACCACGACCACCACCCGCCCAGCGCGCTCTGTCGATCGCGTGCTCGCCACCAGCGCAGAGCATTGGGTCGGCGACGGGTTCCGCGTCCGCAGCGTGATCAATCCGCAAGGCGACCCGCGCATTCAGAGCCCGTTTTTGCTCTTGGATCACGCACCCAGCCGCTACTTCGAGCCAGGCAGCGGCGCGCATCGTCGCGGCGTCGGTGAGCACCCGCACCGCGGCTTCGAGACAGTGACCTTCGCCTATCGCGGCGAGATCGCGCACCGCGACTCGAGCGGCGGCGGTGGCCTGATCGGCTCGGGTGACGTGCAGTGGATGACTGCCGCGGGCGGCATCGTGCACGAAGAGTTCCATTCTCAGCGCTTCACCGAACAAGGTGGCGACATGGAGATGGTGCAGCTCTGGGTCAACTTACCGGCGAAGCACAAGATGGATCGCCCCGGTTATCAAGCGCTCTTGGACAAGGACTTCCCGCGCTTGCAGCTGGAAGCGGCAAAGGCGCGCTTGATCGCAGGCTCGCTGCGCAACCAGACCGGACCTGCGCGCACGCATACGCCGATGACGATCTTCGATCTCGCGTTCGACGAGGCGGGTCCGACAGTGCTCGAGTTGCCACGCGGCTTCACGACCCTGGCGTTCACGCTCGAAGGCGACGTGTATGTCGGCGCCGAGCAACGCCAGATCGAACCAGGCGCGATGGCCGTCATGGGTCGCGACAGCGATGGACCGCTGCAGCTGCAAGCGGCGAAAGATGCGCGTGTGCTCGTTCTGAGCGGTCAGCCGATCAACGAGCCTGTGGCGGCCTACGGGCCGTTCGTCATGAACACGCGTGCGGAGATCATCCAAGCCGTGGAGGACTACCAGAGCGGCAAGATGGGCCACCTGGGCTGAACAGCGCTACTTGGTCGAGCGACTACAGCCCGCGCGCTGCTGGTGCTGCTCTGTGCTCGCGGGCTGTGGCTCGACCACGTGGCACCCGACAGCCTGCGACACCGAGTCAGGGCGCAGTGCACGGACCTCGCTGCGCAGCACGGTGGGCGTTCGCTTCTCAGGCGGGCACGCTCACCGAGCTGCGAACGCTGCGCGCGTACACGCGTGGCGCAACGCCGACGACCTGCTTGAACGTGCGTGAGAGGTGTGCTTGGTCCGCGAAACCGAGCGCGTTCGCGACCTCGACCATCTCCACGCCGCGTGCGATCAGCGCGCGCGCTTGTTCGACGCGCAGCAGCGTGCGGTAGCGATGCGGCGTTGAGCCGGTCTGCGCGCGAAAGCGGCGAATCAGCACGAACTTATTGACGCCGACGTCATGCGCCAAGCGATCGAGGCGCAACGGTTGGTCGAGCGCATCGGCCAGCCGCTCGCACGCGCGCCGCACGGGTGCGTCCTCGGCGAGCGAGCTGCAGCCATGGACGGCACCGTGCTCTACGAGCGCGACAACGACCTCGGCCAAAGTCTGCTCGCGCAGCAGCGGATCACTCGCTTCCAAGCGCCGCGCCGCATCGAACAGGTCGAGACAGCTCGGCAAGAACGTCATGCCGCGCCGGCCGATATCTTCTGGCAGCGCGGCGCTCGCAATGTCGATCGAGAGAAAGCCGACCGGCGCCGGCTCGCAACCCCACACGCAGCCGGGCGCGCGCACGCACAGCGCATCGGCAGGATAGCGTAGCTGCTTGCCGTTGCTGCTCACCGCATGTTCTGCGCCGAGCTTCAAGCAGATACCCAAGCTCTGTGTGATACGCGTAGGAAACACGCGCGTCACCGCACTGGCCCGCACGATCTCCACTGCGTCCTCGAACCCCACTGGCCGGGTGACTACACAACCTTGCAGTCCGACGTGTTCGTGTGCTGGCAGAGTCGACCTCGCGTCTGCAGCCTACAACGGCAGCGCCCGGGAAGCTGGTCAATTTCCTTCAAGACAGGCAGGCCTCGCTCGCCGATGGTTCGCGCATGTTGCAAGAGACTTCGACTGTGTTTGTCAGTCAGGGCGTGCCGTTGATCGGCACGTTCCTTCGCGACGTTGAAGCGGCCGGCGCGCGCCAACCGGCCCTGGTGATCGCGGGCTCGTGGCTCAACGTCAAAGAACAGATGGCCATGTTGTACGCGCGCCGGCTCGCCGCTCATGGCTTCACTTGTTTCGTCTTCGACTTCGCCGGCTGGGGGCAGAGCGGAGGCGCGCTGCGACACGCTGAGCTGCCGAGCAGCAAGGCGGTGGACCTCGCGAGCGCTGCGCGCTTCGTGGCGGCGCAGTCCTTCGTCGACGCCGAGCGCGTGGGCTTCGTAGGCGTGTGCGCGAGCGCGCAGTACGGTCTGCGGGCCCTCGCCGAAGGCGCGCGTTTTCACTCGTATGCATCGATCGCCGGCTGGTTCCACGACGCAGATTCTGTTGCGCCGTTTTACGGTGGCAGCGCTGGTGTTGCGCGACGGCTGCAGCGGGCAGCTGCTGCGCTCGACCACTTCGTTCAACGTGCTGAGCTCGTGACGGTGCCAGCGTACGCACCTGGCGATGAGCGCGCTGGCATGTCGTTCGAGCTGGATTACTACGGCAATCCGGCGCGTGGCGCGGTGAGCGCTTGGAAGAACCAGATGGCGGAGCTGAGCTGGCCGCACTGGCTTCACTATGACGGGCTGTCGACAGCCGCTGCAGTCAGCACGCCCGCGCTGCTCGTGCACAGCGATGGCTGCGCCCTACCCGACAACGCCAAGCGCGTGCATTCAGCGCTACGCGGCCCGAAGCACCTCGCATGGCTCGACGGCAACCAGCAGGACTACTACGACCAACCCGCGCAAGTAGACCAAGCCGTCGCACAGCTGCGCGGGTGGTTCGAGGAGACGCTGCGATGAGCGCCGCAGACGTCGAGCGCACTGTGCTTCTGCTCGTGCATCACATCGATCGCAAGCGCTGGAGCGAGCTGCGCAGCCTGTTCGGTAGAGAGGTGCTGACCGACTACACATCGCTGTTCGGCGGCGCGCCCGTGCGCCAAGCGGCCGACGCGCTGATCGACAGCTGGCGCGCCGCGCTCGGTCAGGTCGTGACGCAACACCTCCTCGGCCCGATCGACGTGCAGCTGGAAGCGGCGGGGCACGCCAGCGCGGCTTGCCACGTACGGGCCCTGCACTACGCTGCCCAAGCGACAAGTGGCAGCGAGTGGGAAGTCTTGGGCCACTACCTCTTCGAGTTGCAGCGCGAGCAAACCGGCTTCAAGATCGTCAGCCTGACCCTGGAGACATTCCACCAAACCGGCAATCGCGCGCTGCTCAGCCAGGCCCAGGGAGGCTGACAACCGCTCATCCCATGACCGACAACTCCGAGCCGCTGCGTGTGATCGAAGACCGTCATCTCGCGGGCGACCACGTGTTTACTGCGCCTGGTCTCTTCCTCTCACTGCACCTCGGTCACAACCTCGCGCTCGAGCAGCGCACCGAGGACGCGCTGTGGAGCGGGCGCAGTCTGTTCGGGGACCTCAAGGTCATGCTGCCGGGTGAGACGCGTAGCTTCAGGCATACGCGTGCAGCACGTTTCGCGCATTTTACGCTCCACCGTGCCCGCCTTCAGCAGCTCGGGGTGTGGGAGCTACCGATGCGCCCGCAAGTCATGCTGCGTGACCTCGCAGCGCGCCACTTGGTGTTGTCGCTCCTGGCGGCGTCGACCCATGGACCGAGCAGTCGCTTGTTCCAAGATGCCATGAGCCAGGCGTTGATCGCGCGCTTGGTCGAGCTGGACTCACTGGGGCGTGCGTCGCCTCGACGTGGCCTCGACCGTGCGCTGCTCCAGCGTGTGCTCGAGCGCCTGGAGGACGAGCTTGCGAGAGACCTCTCGGTCGCCGACCTCGCCCAAGTCGTGGGCCTCAGCCCGTCGCATTTCGCTGCGCGCTTCACCGAGGCGATGGGGGAGCCGCCGCATCGCTATCAGATTCGCAGGCGGGTCGAGCGTGCACGCGACCTGATCGTCGCCGGCAGCAGCGCTACAGAAGCAGCGCTGGCCGTGGGTTTCTACGATCAGAGTCATCTCGCTCGGCATATGCGCAAGCAGCTCGGCACGACACCAGCCGCACTACGCAGACGTAGCTGAACGCGAACCGTCGGAATGTACGCGCTCGGTCGGAATCGTCCAAGCCAGCCCCGGAGTGGCGCCGCTAGAGACGAGCCATGAACAAGTCTGTCGATCATCCACGTTTTCTCGCGGGCCAGGCCGCAGTCGTCACAGGTGCAGCGCGCAATCTCGGGCGCGGCATCGCCACCATGCTCGCAGCGCGAGGCGCGAGCGTCCTTATTCACTACCACTCTGATGCATCGCGCGCAGATGCCGAAGAGACCGCGCGCTTGGTGCGCGCGGCGGGTGGAGAGGCCGAGCTCGTGCAGCTCGATCTCGCCTCGCAGCAGGTCGGAGACGCGCTGGTAGAGCGCTGCAACGCACGCTTCGGTCGGCTCGACATTCTGATCAACAATGCGGGCATCATCGTCAAGAAGCCCGTAGCGGAGCTCAGCGATCAGGACTTCGAACAGTGCATGGCCGTCAACGCGCGCGCACCCTTTCAGCTGATGCGCGCTGCCGCACGCGCGATGCAACCCGGCGGCCGGATCGTGAATGTCGCCACGTCGATCCTCGGCTGCTCTTTCCCGTTCTATTCATTGTATGCGGCGAGCAAGGCGACGCTGGAGCACATGTCGCGCGCTTTGGCCAAAGAGCTCGCCGCGCGCAACATCAGCGCCAATACGATCGCACCCGGTGCGCTCGATACGCCGTTCTTCTACGGTGGTGAAACGCCCGAGTCCGCAGAGGCGATCCGTCACTTTACGGGTGGACTCGGGCAGGTGAGCGATGTCGTGCCGCTGGTCGAGTTTCTGGTGCGACCCGACGCGGGATGGATGTCCGGTCAGCTGCTGTTCGTGAACGGCGCTTTCGTAGCGCGTTGACCGCGAGCGCGTTACGCGAGCTGGTGTAGCTCGATCGGATTGCCGTCCGGATCTTCGATCTGGATCTGCTGACCGCCCGGCCCGGACTCCACTTGATTGCGGAAGGTGACGCTCGCCGCTCGCAGCTTCTCGACTTCGCGCGCGAGATCTTCGACGGCGAGCACAATGCGATTGTAGCCGCCGGGCTCTTGCGCTCGCCCGTTCGGCAGCGGGCGAGCACCCGAGCTGCCAGGGCCGCTCAAGAGCACGGTGAGCTTACCTCTGCTCACGGATGCGAACGCCGGACCCGCTTGCTGCAGCGGCTGAAAGCCCAGGTGCTCGACGTAGAACGCGAGTGACCGCGCGACGTCTGCGACGAGATAGCGGACCAATGCTTGGTCGTTGTAAATCGGTTTCGACATAAGTCCTCCTGCGATGTCCCAACCAACTCTAATGCGGGGTCAGACGGCTGTATTGAACAAATGTGAACGGTGGCCGATCGCGACGTGATCTACTTTCCACGTGTATTGCGGCGCCGTGAACACGCAGCGCCGCAGGGGTGAGCCCTGTAAAATCCACGAAATCTCGGATCATGTGTGACTGATCGCAGTAGCCGCTGTGGAGCGCGAGCTGTGACCAGTCGACGGCTTTCGATGACTACGCTCGCACAAGCGCGCGCTGAAAACGCGTAATACGCGCGAAAACTTTGGGCGTGAGGCCCACGTCTTCAGTGAACACCGTGATGAACCTGCGCCGGCTCAACCTTAGCTCCATCGCGACTTCGCTGACCTTGCTGCCCGCAGCCAGCCACTCGAGCCGCCTGGACCGCCCAGGCTCTCGATGCCAGACGGCAAACGCGCTAGCAGATTCCCCGGCATGCGGGAAACACAGTAGCCGTACGCGCGCTTCGGGCCGTGGATCGAAGCGCATCAAGCATGGATTGTTGAGGACTGACATCGTTAGTTTTTGCTAGTTCACGGGGCGCATTGTTGGTTTGTACAGCGGCCAGTCGTGCAGTCGGCATCCGAGAGACATCCGACACACGCGCCAAAAACGCAGCGACCGGAACAGCTCGGACCGCACGGCTCGCAAGGTAAGTTGTACAAAATGTGGAGGCGAGCGGGCATATCGCCTTCACCGGGGTCCGCGACGAAGTCCCTTACGGCCGGCATTGCGACGTCGATGCCGAGATCGCGCATCTCGAACGCACCGTTGCCCCGCGCGAGCAATGCTAACAAGCGATCGCTTACCGTAGTGATAATGTCTAGCTTCCCGTCTTCGTCGATGTCCGCGAACTCGAAGCCCAACCCGTTCATCTCGACGGCTGGCGCCAAGCTCGAAGGGTCTGTGCTCGCAAGCAGGCGGAGGATCGGCAGCATGGCGCTCTGCGCATCCTGCTGAACGACGTCCGCGATACCATCGCCAGTTACATCCGCGATCCCGATCCCCGTCCCCGTGGGTCCATGCGGGACGAGCGGCGACTCGTCCTTCGTCGCACGGCCGGGTGGTAAGAGCTTGCCGCTGCCGTCACCCAAGAGGACGAACGCGCTCGCTTCCAGCGCAACGCCTGCGACCACGAGCAAATCGGATGCAGAATCCCCGTTGCGATCGCCATACGCCAGCGCGGTCACGATGCTGTCTTTGTACTCTGCAGTCTCCGCGCCGAGCATTGTTCGCTCGAAGCCAAACGCGCCGTCATTCACGTACGCTACCGGAGCTCCGCTCTCAAAGGTGACAACATCGAGATCCGCGTCTCCATCAACATCGCCAAAGACATATGGCATCGGTAAGACAATGCGCGGCGACTGCAATACCTCGGTGCGTTCCGACAGACCAGTTTTTGTGCGCTCCCAAACCGCGAGACGAGTGACTACCCCGCCGGGCATAGCTCCAGCTGCAGGCACAGTCTGAACTCCCGACGTGAGCAGCATCATGTCCTGATCCCCATCGTGATCGATGTCGCCTGCACGGACGCCGAGCACGAGGATTGTCGCGGTAGGATTCCAAATGGCCGGACCTTCGAGTGCAAGGTCCCAGAAGCCGGAGTCGGTCAGCAGAAACAATCGATCGTTCTGCCACCGCAGCCCAGACGTTACGTTCTCCTGTGCCGACAGGACCGGCATGACTCCAGGCCCCGCCAAAGTCACACTCTCTTCGAGGCGCGCGCCGGGCGCGCTCATCGTCAACGACGCGATACCAACCACGCTGGTTTCGTCACTCGACTCACAGCTGGGTGCCTTACTACCGGCAACGCCCAGGCCTGTGACTCCGCCCGCGCCGGCACCTGCCATCGCTCTAGTCCCTGACACAGCGGCGCCGGCCACGCCTCGGGCACCAGCTGCACCTCCGGATGCGCCGCCACTCGCCGTTCCGGCGGCTGACGGTTGGTTCCGAGCATCACTGGATGTGCAGGCCCCTACGTCAAGCAACAACACGACAGCCAGTATTATTCTGGAGGAGTACATGCGTGGCTTAGACATAACACTCTGAATTGTAAACTCAACAGTTCATCGGGCGCTGATCGCATTCACACTCTCCGCTACAGCTGTCGGAGAGCTCATTTGTCACGAAGCTCGAATCTCCGACAGACTTCATTGCAATAGGCAGCGATTACGTTCGACCCACAAAACGCACACACCGACATTCGTCGCGAGCTGTTAGTCTTCAAACAGTCGGCGCTTCGACATCTGCGTTGACTTAGGCGACGAAGGCAACAATCATACGCCAAATCGATCTGTCGCGTTCCCCAGACAGTCGACGAACGGGGACTTTGCCACTACGGCGAAGCGTCGACAGACGTGCGTCAGAGG
>Ga0190269_10001378_pt1 | contig 11682 bp, 7 predicted proteins | sample Popmic249IS_FD_133749 | JGI IMG/M metagenome (GOLD analysis project Ga0190269, IMG submission 133749) | Populus adjacent soil microbial communities from riparian zone of Blue River, Arizona, USA - 249 IS | ecosystem: Environmental > Terrestrial > Soil > Riparian zone | place: USA: Arizona...
GGTGCGCGCGTCGTCGGCTCGTCGGCGACCCCAGCCGCATCGAGCGATGCATCGCTCGCAAGGACCGCGGTCGAGCTCGGCGGATCGACGATGAGTGGCTGCCCGTCCCACAGCACGACGCTCTCGGTGATCTCGTCGCGCGGCACCAGGCACGGCCAGTAGACGCCGTACGGCGATGCATCCGACGGCGGCGAGGTCATCGTGAACCCGGGGTAGCTCGCGAGCGCGAGCTCGGTGAGCGCACCCGAGAACCGTCGCCCGACCTTCGCAGGATCTGCGTCCTTGACCTCGATGCGCAGCAACGCGACGGCTTGCTCGTTCGTCGGCGCGTCCGCGCGATCGGTGCGCAGGAGCCTCATCTCGACGCTTCGATATCCGTCGAGCTCGAGGGAGTGCAGCAGCAGCGCGGCCTTCGCTTCGATGTCGAGGCCGGTGAGCACGAGCTCCATCCGGTTGCGGAAGCCTCCGATGTGGTTGACGCACACCTTCGAGGTCGGCGGCGGTGCTTCGCCGCGCACGCCGCTGACGCGCACACGATCATGCCCCGCCTCCTCGATCGCGATCGTGTCGAAGCGCGCGACCGCATCCGGGTTCGCGTAGCGAGGCCCCGCGATCTCGTAGAGCAGCTGCGCGGTCACCGTGCCCACATCGACACGACCCCCGGTGCCGGGATGCTTGGTGACGACGAACGACCCATCCTCGGCGAGCTCGACGAGCGGGAACCCCGGATGCTCCAGCCCGGGGATCTCGTTGAAGAAGCTGTAGTTGCCGCCGGTCGCATGCGCGCCGCATTCGATGACATGCCCGGCGACGATCGCTCCTGCGATCCGATCGAACTCGGTCCGGGCCCAGCCGAACCGCCACAACGCGGGGCCGACGACGAGCGCGGCATCGGTGACGCGACCGGTGATCACGACATCGGCGCCTGCACCCAGCGCGGTCGCGATGCCGGCGCCTCCGAGGTAGGCGTTCGCCGAGACCGGTTGGATGCCCGCATCCGCCATCGTCACGCCGGTGTCGAGGTTCGTGAGCTGATGCGCGGACTCGAGCTCCGCGATCCGCGGCATCAGGTCGTCGCCTTCGACGTGGGCGACCTTCGGCGAGAGGCCGAGCCGCTCCGCGAGCGCGCGCACCGCATCCGCACATCCCGCCGGGTTCAACCCGCCTGCGTTGACGACGATACGGATCCCGCGATCCAGGCACGTGCCCAGCACGTGCTCGCACTGGGTCAGGAACGTCGACGCGAACCCCTTCGCCGGATCCTTCATCCGCGAGCGCAACAGGATGAGCATCGTGAGCTCGGCGAGGTAATCGCCGGTGAGCACATCGATCGGTCCGCCCTCGACCATCTCGCGGGCCGCCCCCAGCCGATCCCCGTAGAAGCCCGAGCAGTTCGCGATCCTGATCGTGTCGGCCACGCGTCATCCTCCGCCGCTGATGCGCGCTTGTGTCGAGCGCGAGCGAGCGGGGAGGATACGCACCATGACCGAGCTGATCCGGCGCGCGACCCACGACGACTTCGATCGGATCTTCCACCTCGCGCGCACCGCGTTCCCGATCCAGGCGAGCGACCGCGACGAGGTGCTGAGCCGGTACCGGCCGGAAGACAACCTCGTCCTCGAGGTGGAGGGTCGGATCCTCGCGCGCGCAGCGGGGTTCCGGATCGCGCACTGGTTCGGCGGGAAGCGGATCGACGCGATCGGGGTCGCCGGTGTGACGGTGTCGCCCGAAGCGCGTGGTCGTCGGTACGGAACGCGGATCGTGGAACGCCTCCTCGACGATGCGCTCGTCGACGGGACCGCGTCGTTGAGTTCGTTGTACCCGGCGACGTTGCAGATCTACCGCACGCTCGGCTACGGCGACGCGTTCCATCGCAGCGGCTACCGCGTTCCGCTCGGCAAGCTCCCGACGGCCCCGAGCGACTCGGTGACCGTTCGAGAGATGAGCGATGCCGATCTGCCGTTGCTGGTCGACACCTACGCACGGTTCGCGCAAGCGCAGAACGGCTTGCTCGCACGTGACACGGTGTGGTGGGGCGATCGCGTGCTCACCGATGCGCACCCGTTCCGCTACCTCGCCTTCCGCGGGGAGGAGTGCGTGGGTTGGCTGATCCATGGCTTCGAGCGGCACAAGGATGATTGGAAGCAGGATCTGGTCGCGCGCGATCTCGTCTGGTTCGATCTCGACGCTGCGCGCGCACTCCTCGGCGTCGCCGCACTGCATCGCTCGACGTGCGTGGATCTCACGTGGACGGGACCGATCGACGAGCCGCTGCACGCGGCGCAGCTCGATCACGCGATCGGAGCCGATCATCGGTTCCGCGCGATGCTGCGACTGCTCGACGTGCCGACGGCGCTGGCTGCGCGCGGCTATCCGCCGTTGACCGATACCGAGGTCACGCTCCGGGTCCTCGATCCGGGTCGTCCGAGCAACGAGGGGCCGTGGCGGCTGAGCGTCGCGAAAGGCGCTGCGACGGTCACCGCGGGCGATCCGGCTGCGGTGTCAGCGACCGTGACCGTGCAGGCGCTCGCCTCGCTGTACTCGAGCCTGCTGTCGGCTCGCGACGCGGTGCGGATCGGAGCCCTCGAGGCGGACCCGGACACGGTGACCGCGCTCGAGGCGATCTTCTCCGGACCGACCCCCTGGCTAGGCGATTTCTTCTGAGCGGCCCTTCCTCGCGGCTCTGATCCGGCAGGAGGACTCCCCGAACGCGACGAACCTGTCGAAGCGCTCAACCAGGAGAATCCCCCATGCATGGACGCCGTCGCGTCGCCACCCTGCTCGCCAGCTTGCCGCTGCTCGCGGCGTTCCTCTCGACGATGCCAGCGCAAGCCGCGTTCGGGGACAAGCTCGCCGAGTTCGATGCGGCGCTGACCGCAGGCGTCCCCGGCTGCGGCGTCGGTACCGGGATCGCGTTCGACGGTGACTCCCTCTACCTGTCGTGCTGGGGCAGCGCGACCCTGCACAAGGTCGATCCCGCGACGCACCTCTCGGAGGGATCGATCACGTTGTCGGGTGTCAGCGACATCGGTGCGATGGCCTACGACGGCACGCGCGATCGGCTCTGGGTATGCAGCGGCGGCAGCACGGTGCGCGCGTTCAACCTTTCGACGGGTGCGGCGGATCCATCACTCGCATCGTTCTCGGTGGCGGGCTGCATCGATGGCCTCGCGTACGACGGCTCCGACGACACGATCTGGACGTCGCCCGATGCGAACACGACGACATCGCACTACGCGATCGATGGTTCGACGATCAGCGGCTTCGCGAACGCCTCTCAGTTGGGTGGCAACGGCAACTCGGGGATCGCGGTCGGTGGCGAAGACCTCTACCTCGCGAACAACGGCGGTTCGCAGATCTACCGCGTCGAGAAGGACTTCTCAGCCTCGACGTTGCTTGCGACGTTCCCGCGTCGCATCGAAGACCTCGAATGCGACGAGCTCACGTTCGCACCGAAGAGCGCGATCTGGGCGCAGGATGCCTACGACCGGATCCTGACCGCGTACGAGATCCCGGTCGGAAGCTGCGATCACGGAGGCTCGCCGCAGAACTGCGATCAGATCGCGGTCACCTTGACGCGACCGGCTGCAGGCCGCACCTACGAGAACGACATCGATGTCGGTCCCGCGGGCACGAGCGATCCGGTCGTGGTCGGTTCACCGCTGACCCTGGAAGCCGTACCGTCGAGCGTGCCCGACACCGGACGCATCGACTTCTACCTCGACAACGTGCTCGTCGGCACCGACACGACCTCCCCGTACTCGGTCGTCGCGAGCGGACCGTTCCTGCCGGGCACGCACAGCGTGCGCGCGCGCATCACGCACGCGACCCTGCCGACGTGTCGGAACCAGGATGCGCGCGCGATCAGCGTCACGTGCGCGCTCATCAACCTCGCGATCGATCGACCCACCCCGGGCCGCCTCTACTTCGACGATGGCGACGTCGGTGCGATCGCGGGCGACGCGACCGTGCTCGCGGGGGATCTCACCGTCGGCGCTTCGTTGACGAAACCCGAGCTCATCAGCGCGGTCACCTTCGAGATCGATGGGGTCATCACGCCGCTCGTCGATGCGACCGCACCGTATGGGGGTCTGCTCGACCTTTCCGCTGCGACGCCGGGAACGACGGCACTGCTCGAGGTCACCGCGACCTACCTCGAGCCCGGCTGCGATCAGTCGATCAGCGTCCCGATCCGGTTCGCCGCACCCGACGGGGGTGCGCTTGCGCGCGGCGTCAAGGTCACCGCGAACGTTCCCGTGGAACCCGTCATCACGTTCGGTGGGGTCTCGGCGCGTGACGCCACCGATGACACGATCGTGGTGGAAGTTCCGCCGACCGGACCGATCGATGCGATCAAGGTCATCGAGGATCACGCGACCGGCTCGCTCGATCCGCTCGAGAGCACCGCGACCTCACGGATCGAGCACGTGAGCTTGAACGGTGGTGCGATCGTCGTCGAGTCGCTGCACTCGCGCGCCCACGTCGCACGCACCGGCGGTCTCGGAACGACGTCCTCGTTCACGGGCTCCTACGTCGCGCGCGTGACGATCAACGGCAGCCCGATCGTGATCGATCAACCGAACACGACGATCGCGGTCCCCGGCGTCGGACACGTCACCTTCCTCGAAACCGTCGAGCTGCACGAGCCTGGACGTCGCGAGCTGACGGTGAACGCGGTGCACGCGTTCCTCGACACGCCGTTCAAGTCCGAGATCATCCTCGGGAGCGCGCATGCGGCGATCAACCTCTACGAGCCGCGCTTCGATGGACCCGCGAACGATCTGATCCACGCAGCCGATGACGCGGGAACCGACACCGATGCCGGTACGGACGCGGCAGGCGCGATCGAGATCACCCCGGGCGCCTACACGGGGCTGCTCAGGGGCGATGACGACGTTGACGTCTACGCCTTCGATGCGGGCCAAGGTGACCGGATCATCGGGACGGTGCGCGCATCCGAGACCGTGACGCGCGCGCATCCAAACCCACCGTCGCTCGCGCAGACCGAGGTGCTGCTGCGCCTCATCGATCCTGACGGTCAGGAGCGCGAATCGTCCGCGCTCGGACCCGACGTGCCGCAGCGGGTCGAACTCAACGCCGATACGCCGTACGCGCCCGAAGGCGCCAAGGGCACGTGGCTGCTCGTCGTCGAGAACGCCTCGGCCTTCGATGCCTTCTACACGCTGAGCTTGTCGCTGCCACCGAACCCGTTGCTCGATCAGGAGGATGCGCGCATCCCCGGTGATGCGGGCGATACGTGCGAGACGGCCCGCATGTTGCCCAGCGCGCTGCAACCGAACGAGCTCGACGAGCAGATCGTGCCTGGCGTCATCCGCGATCTCGATCAAGCGGATCACTTCTCGTTCCGGGCGACGATCGGTCAGATCGTGACGGTGACGCTGAAGCCCGACACGTTGATCGATGGCGCGGATCTCGATCTCGAGATCCGAGGACCCTCGGTGCCCGACGGAGCGACCGATTGCCGCTTCGTGCTCGCGGAGTCCGAGCTCGGCAAGGATCCGTTGCCCAAGGCGACCCCGGATGCGGTCGTGCTGCTCCCGGTCGAGATCACCGGCATCTACACGTTCGGCGTCACCCGCTACAACGCGGTCGCGAACTACGTCGTCGAACTCTCGGTCACCAACCCGAACCCGACGCAACCGGACAACGATGCGCGCACCGCCACCGACGCGAGCGAGAGCTGCAGCGATGCGACCCCGCTCACGAGCGGCACCTACCAAGGTCGCGTGAGCGATGTGCCTGACGACGAGACCGACTGGTACTCGTTCGACGTCGCCGCAGGCAACGATGTCACCGTCTCGGTCGTGCCGAGCGCATCATCCGTGTTCGACACCGAGCTGCTCTACGCGTGCAGCAGCGATGAGGTCGATCAGCTCACGCCGGTGTTCACGCCGATCGAGCCAGCGACCTATCACGAGCGCAACCTGCCTGCGGGCACCTACCAGGTCGGGATCAGCCTCGGGGCGACCGGAGGCGGGAACTACGCGCTCACGATCGTGATCGCGCCGTGACGCTCAGCTGCGGGTGACGAGCTCGGCGATCTGCACCGTGTTCAACGCCGCACCCTTGCGCAGGTTGTCGCAGGTGCTGAAGAAGGCGAGCGCGCGCGCATCGCTGGGATCGCGACGGATCCGACCCACGATCGCCTTGTCGCCCCCGGAGGCGGCCAACGTCGTCGGGTACCGGTTCGACGCAGGATCGTCCTCGACGAGGACGCCCGCGGCGGCCGCGAGCACCTCGCGCGCCGCATCCGCGGTCACCTCGGCATCGAAGCTGATCCACGCGCTGATGCCGTGACCGACGATGGTCGGGACGCGCACCGCGGTCGCGAAGATCGCGATCGACGCGTCGAGGACCTTGTTCGTCTCGAGCGCGACGCGACGTTCCTCGCTCGTCGAACCTGACCCATCGAAGCCGCCGACGCGCGGGATGATGTTGAACGCGATCGGATGCGTGAACGCCTTCGGATCGCTCACCTTGAGCTGCCCGAGCGCGATCGCCTCGCGTTGCGCAGCGGACTCGTCGATCTGGCTGAACAGCTCCGCCGGTCCACCGACCCCGGCTCCCGAGGTGGACTGGTAGCTCGAGGCGATCACGCGGCTCGCGCCGAACGCGCGATGCAGCGGCGCCAGCGGCAGGATCAACGTCATCATCGTGCAGTTCGGGTTCGCGATGATCCCCGAGTGCGTGGCGGCTGCATCCGGGTTGATCTCGGGGATCACGAGCGGCACATCGTCGCGCAACCGGAACTGCGCCGAGTTGTCGATGCTGAGCACCCGGTCACGCACCAGCGGCACCCACTCAGCCGCGACCTCATCGGGGGTATCCCAGATCGCGAAATCGAGCCCATCGAACGCCGCATCGCCGATCGCGACGACCGGGAGCTCTTCACCGTTGAACGGCACCGTGCGCCCATCCGCGCGGCTCGCGATGGGTCGCAGCTCAGCGACCTCGAAGCGGCGTTCCTCGAGGATGCGCAGCACCTCGCGACCGACCGCTCCGGTCGCTCCGACGATCCCGATCCGCGGCGCGCTCATACGTCCACGACCTCAGGCGTCGCCGGGAACGCGGCATGCACCGCGCGCACCGCGCGCTCGACGTCGGCTTCGCGGATGATGCAGCTGATCCGGATCGTCGACGTCGAGATCATCTCGATGTTGACCCCCGCATCCGAGAGCGCCGCGAACATCTCCGCGGCGACACCCGGATGGCTCTTCATACCCGCACCGACGAGCGAGACCTTCGCGATCCCGGAATCGAACTCGACGCCCTTGGCAGCGATCTCGATGATCAACGGCGCGAGGATCTCACGGCTGCGTTCGATGTCATCGCGTGGCACCGTGAACGAGATGTCGGTCACGCCCGCGGTCGAGACGTTCTGCACGATCATGTCCACGTTCACCCCACGCTGCGCGACCTCACGGAACAGCCGCGCCGCGACGCCGGGCCGGTCCGGGACACCATGGACGACGACCTTCGCTTCGGACGTGTCATGCGTCACGCCGCTGATGATCGCCTTCTCCATCGCTTCGTCAGCCTCCGTGATCAAGGTTCCGGGATCTTCGGTGAACGAGGAAGCGACCCGGATCGCGACCCCGTAGTTGCGTCCGTACTCGACGCTGCGCGACATGAGCACGCGCGCACCCGAGGCCGCCATCTCGAGCATCTCCTCGTACGAGACGCGGCGCAGCAAGCGCGCATCGGGCACGATCCGCGGATCCGCGGTGTAGACGCCATCCACGTCGGTGAAGATGTCGCAGCGATCCGCTTCGAGCGCCGCCGCGATCGCGACCGCGGTCGTATCCGACCCACCACGTCCCAGCGTCGTCACGTCGAGGGTCTCGGACGAGACGCCTTGGAAGCCGGCGACGATGACGATCTGGCCTTCGGCGAGGGCTTCCTTGATGCGGTGCGCGCGCACCTCGGTGATCTTGGCGCGCCCATGCTCGGTCGTCGTGATGATCCCCGCCTGCGAGCCGGTGAACGAGACCGCGACGTGGCCGAGCTCATGGATCGCCATCGCGAGCAGGGCCATCGAGATGCGCTCGCCCGCGGTGAGGAGCATGTCCATCTCGCGACCGGGCGGGTTCTTCGAGACCTGCGAGGCGAGATCGATCAGATCGTCGGTCGAATCGCCCATCGCGGACACGACGACGCACACGTCATCGCCGGCCTCCCGGGTGGCCACGACACGCTTCGCGACGGCCTTGATCCGATCGGCGGTGCCGACCGAGGTTCCGCCGTACTTCTGCACGTAGAGCGCCACGTCGAGGCCGAGTCAACCACAGCCTGCGAGACGACGAACATCGTTGGACGGCCCGGCCGCCATGAGCGGGCAGGGGCGTTCGAGCCATTCCGACGATGATCCGATGCGCGCATCATCGAGGGACGGGTCCGGGCTTCGAGCCCCCGCGTCGGTGATCCGTTGAATCGAGGAGGCCTCCATGCTCACCCTCGGCCTGATGGAAGGGCTCTTCTTCGCCACCATCCTGTTGCTGGTGTTCGTGACGCTCGCTGAGGGGGCGCCGATGCATCGGATCCTCGGCCCGCCTGCGCTGATCGCGATCTCGCTCATCACGATCGGTGTCGTCAACGCCGATCTCTCGCTCACGGCGAACCAGATCGCGGGGCTGGTCGTCTCCGGGTTCACCGGGTTCCTGTTGCCGGTCATCGTCATGCGATCGGCTTGGCGGTCGATGCGTCGCCTCGGATCGGAGTCCGTCGAAGCACCGGCGGTGCCCACGCACTCGGTCGCGATCGTCATCGCGCACCCGATGCGACACCACCGGCTGCACCGTCGCGCGCACCGACACGCCGCCTGATCGCGGACGCAGCGACGCCGCCTCGGATGAGGCGGCGTCGTCGCGGCTCGCGCTACTTCTTCGCGGCTTTGCCCTCGCTGACGACCTTGAGGTCGCCGGTGGCGTGACGCGCGCGCAGCACCTTCTTGTCGTACTTGCCGACGCTCGTCTTCGGGACCTCCTTGATGAAGGTCCAGTACTCGGGGATCCACCACTTCGCGATCAGTGGTTCGAGGTGGCGCCGCAGCTCGGCGGGCGTCGTCTTCGCGCCCTCTTCGAGGACGACGCACGCGAGCGGCCGCTCATCCCACCGATCATCGGGGATGCCGACGACCGCCGCTTCGACGACGCCGTGCGCGCCGAGCAGATGGTTCTCGACCTCGACCGAGCTGATCCATTCGCCACCGGACTTGATGACATCTTTGGAACGGTCGGTGATCTGGATGAACCCATCGGGATCGACGGTGCCGACGTCGCCGGTGCGCAACCAGCCGTCGTGGAACTTCTCAGGCGCGCGCACCCCGATGTAGCTGCCGGTGATCCAGGGACCACGCACCTCGATCTCGCCGACGGCCTTGCCGTCCCAGCTCAGCTCGGTGCCCTCGTCATCGCAGATCCGCAGCTCGACGCCGGGCACGACGCGGCCGGTCATCGCGCGGTAATCGATCTGCTGCTTCACCGAGGTCACGCCACGCGGCGGATGCGCGAGCGCACACAGCGGCGACGTCTCGGTCATCCCCCAGCCCTGCACGATCGGAACACCGTGCTTCTTGAGGAAGCCTTCGATCAGTGACCGCGGCACCGCCGAACCGCCGCAGACCACGAACTTCATCGACGTGAGATCGAAGCCCTTGTTCTTGTCGACGAAGCGCAGCAGATCGTTCCAGATCGTGGGCACCGCCGCGCTCATCGTCGGCTTGTGCTGCGTGATCATCGCGGCGATCGGTTCCGCTTGCAGGTACTTCTCTGGCATCAGGAAGTCCGCACCCACCGACCAGCCACCGAACGGCAGACCCCAGGCGAGCACGTGGAACATCGGCACGATCGGCAGCATCGTGTCGTGCTCGGTGAGCGGGATCGTCGCACCGAGCCCCGCACCGAACGAGTGCAGGTAGACCGACCGGTGCGAGTAGGCGACGCCCTTGGGATCGCCGGTCGTGCCGGTCGTGTAGCAGACCGCCGCCGCATCATCTTCGGCGATCGTCGGCCACTTGTAGACCGAGGATTCGGGTGCGAGCAGCTCGGCGTACTTGTGGATCTTCGCGGGGATGACCGCGAGCATGTTCGGATCGACCGGACCATCGCCGACGATGATCACGTCGGTGACCCGCTTCAACGCCTTCGCGCTGCGCGCGACGAGCGGCACGAGCGAATCGTGGACGATGATGACGCGATCGTCGGCGTGCTTGACGATGTAGTCGAACTGGTCAGGGAACAGGCGCAGGTTCAACGGATGCAGGACCGCACCCATGCACGGGATCGCGAAGTACGCCTCCATGTGGTGATCGTCGTTCCACATGACCGTCGCGACTCGGTCGCCGGGCTTGATCCCGAGACGCTTCAACGCGTTCGCGAGCCGCCCGGCGTTCTCGGCGATCTGCGCGTAGGTCGTGATCCGCGAGCCCGTCGGCGCCCAGGTGATCACCTTCGAGTTCGAGTTCACCTTCGCGCCCCGCAGGAACAGCTGCGTGATCGTGAGCGGGAACTGCATCATCGTGGACTTCAACGGCTTCGAGACGAGCTTCTCGCTCTTGCGCGCGGGCTTGGCCGCAGCGACCTTCTTCGTGGTCGTCTTCGCGGTCGGCTTCTTCGCCTTGGTGGCCGGCATCGGTTCCTCCTCGCAGGTTCTCTCCTGCCGAGAAGCTACCGAGTGGTCGTGATGCTGCGCTAGTTGCGCTCGCTGCGGTTCAACGGCCGCGCCGGAACCAGCGGAGCACGATGAGGTCGACGAGCCAGAAGGCGAACGCGCCGAGCGTGTTGGCCAGCAGATCCTCGCTCGTGTCGGTGAGCGGCAGGTCCAGCAACCCGACCTTGACGGCGCCGAGTTCGACGAGTTCGTTGCCGACCCCGAGCGTGCTGACCACGGCGACGAGGACGACGAGATCGATGCCGATCGAGCGTCGCCAGCGGATCTGCTGCTTGAGGTAGAGCCAGACGAGCCCCGAGAAGATGCCACCGCCGACGAAGTGCGTCGCGTTCGATGTCGGGATGCCTTGCGCGTCCGGCGACGGGAGGTACCAGGCGACAGCGAACAAGATCCCGGCGAGCAGCAGCGGCCATCGATGCGGCGCCGGCTTCCCGGTGAGCTTGGTCACCGCAGGAGGCAGCAACAGGTAGGTCGCCAGCGGAACGACCAGCGACGCGAGGACGATCCGGTTCAGCACGGTGCGTCAGCGTCCGAGCGCGATGTCGCTGCGGTGCTGCTTGCCGTCGAAGTCGACCTTCGCGCACGCCTCGTACGCGCGCATCCGAGCGTCCGCGATCGTGTCCCCCATCGCGCTGACGACGAGCACACGACCACCGGCCGTCACCAGCGTGCCGTCGTCGGTGCGCGCGGTGCCCGCGTGGAACACGACGACGTCCGCATCAGCCTCGGCGGCATCGATGCCGGTGATCGCCTTCCCGGTCTCGTAGTGACCGGGATAGCCGCCGCTGGCGAGCACGACGCCGACGCATGCGCGCGGCGAGGACGACACGTTCGCCTCATCGAGGTTCCCCTCTGCAGCGGAGCGCAGCAGCGTGCCCAGGTCACCTTCGAGTCGTGGGAGCACGACCTGCGTCTCAGGATCCCCGAACCGGCAGTTGAACTCGACCGTGCTGGGCGCATCATGCGCATCGATCATCAAGCCGGCGTAGAGCA
>Ga0190269_10001379_pt1 | contig 11677 bp, 8 predicted proteins | sample Popmic249IS_FD_133749 | JGI IMG/M metagenome (GOLD analysis project Ga0190269, IMG submission 133749) | Populus adjacent soil microbial communities from riparian zone of Blue River, Arizona, USA - 249 IS | ecosystem: Environmental > Terrestrial > Soil > Riparian zone | place: USA: Arizona...
CACGTGGCCGAATCGATCGCCGGCATGGCGGTGCTGCAGGCGGCCAATGCCGCCACGCGCTTTCGCGACCGCTTCGAGGTGCTCAACGAGGGGCACTACCGCTCGCGCCTGGGCGAGCTGCGCGCCAACGCCTGGCTGCTGCGGCCGGTGCTGGATTTCCTCAACGTGCTGCTGCTGGCGGTGGTGCTGTGGGTGTTCGGCCAGCGCTCGGGCAGCGCGTCGCTGAGCGCGCTGGAAGTCGGCATCCTCTACGCCTTCATCAGCTACATCGCGCGGGTGATCGAGCCGCTGATCCAGATCACCATGCAGTTCGCGCAGTTGCAGCAGGCGCTGATCGGCGCCTCGCGCGTGCAGGCGCTGCTGACGGAATCGGAGGCGCCGGTGGCGAGCGACCGCGGCCGCGTGGGGCGCGGCGAGATCGCCATCGAGCACCTGGACTTCGGCTACCAGCCGGGCCGGCCGGTGCTGCACGACGTGGACCTGCGGATCGCCGCCGGCAGCTTCCACGGCATCGTGGGCCACACCGGCAGCGGCAAGACGACGCTGCTGTCGCTGCTGCTGCGCTTCTACGTCGCCGCGCCGGGGCACATCCGCATCGACGGCGTGCCGCTGGAGGCGATCGGCGAGGACACCTTCCGCGCCAGCGTCGGCATGGTGCCGCAGGAGCCCTTCCTGCTGGCGGCGAGCGCGCGCGAGAACATCGCCATGGGGCGCTCGCTCAGCGACGCGCAGGTGGAGGCGGCCGCGCGCGCCGCCCATGCGCACGACTTCATCGCGGCGCTGGAGCAGGGTTACGACACGCTGCTGGGCGAGGGAGGCGCGCGCCTGTCGGTGGGCCAGAAGCAGCTGCTGGCGATCGCGCGGGCGCTGGCCGGCGAGCCGCGCATCCTGTTCCTCGACGAGGCCACGGCGCACATCGACTCGGAGACGGAGCAGCTGGTGCAGCGCACGCTGGCGACGCTGCGCGGACGCGTCACGGTGGTCGCCATCGCGCACCGGCTCTCCACCGTGCGCGACGCCGACCGCATCGTGGTGCTCAATCACGGGCGCGTCGCGGAGCTCGGCACGCACGCGCAGCTGATGGCGATCGAGGGCGGCCTCTACCAGCGGCTCTACCAGCTGCAGCAGCTCGAGGACGAAGACGAGGCAGGGCGCTGACACCGCATGCAGCAGCGCCACTTCCTCCAGCTCGTGTTCCTGTCCGCGGTGTGGGGCGGATCCTTTCCCCTGATCCGCATCGCGGCGCCCGCCTTCGGGCCGCTGGTGATGGCCTGCCTGCGCTGCGCGCTCGCCGCCCTGGTGCTCGCCGTGCTGATGCGCGTGATGCGCCAGGCCTGGCCCGGCCGAGGGCACTGGAAGGCGCTCACCATCCTGAGCCTGCTCACGGTGGTCGTGCCCTTCGCGCTGTTCAACTGGGCGGGGCTGGTGCTGCCCGCCGGCTATTCGGCGGTGCTGAATGCGACGGCGCCGCTGTTCGGCGTGCTGGCCGGCGCGCTGTTCAAGGAGGAGCGGCTCACCGTGCGCAAGCTCGTGGGCTGCGCAGCGGGACTCGCGGGCGTGGCGTTGCTGGTGCGCCTGGGCCCGGTGCGGGCGGATGCGCGCGTGGTGCTGGCGGTGCTGGCCTGCGTGGCGGCCTCGGCCAGCTACGGCTTCGGCGCCATCCTGATGAAGCGCGCGACGCTCGTGCTGCAGCCGCTGCCGGCCTCCGCCGCGGTGCATGCGGCGGGCGCACTGGTGCTGCTGCTGCCGGCGGCGGCCGGAGTGCCGGCGGTGCAGCTGCGCGGGGACGCGCTGGCGGCCATCGCGGTGCTCGGCATGGTCACCTCCGGCTTCATGTACTGGATCAGCATGCGCCTGATGCGAGAGATCCCCGCCAGTTCGGCCACGTCCTCGGCCTTCATGATCCCGCTGTTCGGCGTCACCTGGGGCGGCCTGTTCCTGGGCGAGCCCTTCACGCCGGGCATGCTGCCGGGCGTGGCGCTGGTGCTGGTGGCCTGCGCCTTCGTGACCGGCTTCAACCCGTTCCGGCGCTCCGGCGGCAACAGCTAGCCGGCCTCGCCGGCGCTGGGCGCACGGAAGGCATCGAACTCATGGCCCTCATCCGGCCGGCCGGTGCTGCGCTTCGAAGGCGGCCCAGATGCCCTGCAGGCGCACGCACAGCCGCCGCAACTCCGGCGTGAGTTCCTCTGCGGCTGCCAGCGCCTCCAGCGCGTCGGCGATGCCACGGGCCGTCTCCGCGCGCTCCGCGCTTGCGCCATCGAGCGGGAACTTGGTCATGAGGGTGAGCGCGAGCGCCACCTGCTCCTGGCTGGCGGCGTCCAGCGCCCGCGGCGCGGGGCGCAGCGCAATGGGGCCGGGCTCGTCCGTGCGTGGCATGGGGACCTCCTTCAGCGCACGCGCGTCGCGGAAGCGGCACGCGGTATCCGATTAGGCGACTGCCGCGTATGCGATCAAGTAGGTCTCCGGACGACAGGCGTGTAGGACGCGCTGGACGGCCGCGGCGCGGAGCTCGCAGTGTGCTCGTGCCCATCCGGTTGGAAGTGCTGCATGCCGTCATGCGTACGCCAACGCACGAGGGCCTGAGCGCGCGGTGGAAGTCGAGGCACGCCGCCCCTGATCCGGGCCGGGACGGGGAAAGCCGCTTCGGCGAATGTCCCCCGGCGCGGATGAAATCCGCTCCACGGGTGAACGCCGCGCCCGCGCCTCCTCCTTTATTTCGCCGAAGCGGCTTTCCCCGTCCCGACCCTGCACCGAGTCTTGAGAGACGGAACGGGTTGCCGCCCGAAACGGCGGACAGGGGTCCGGAGAGCCACGGATTCCCTATCCGCATGGCGCAGGGCCTGGGTGGGATTGTCCTTCCCGGTGAAATAAAGGAGGAGGCGCGGGCGCTCTGGCGGCAGGTGCAGCGGTTCTCATCCGCGCCGGGGGACATTCGCCGGGAAGGACAGTCCCACCCAGGACCGGACCGGAGGCAACAGTGGTTTGCGCTCCCGGATCAGCGCGTCATTCGATGCGAAAGCGCGCGACCTTCGCGTCATCCCATCCAAGCCCGATCCCGCAGCAGGTCCTTGGGGCCGTCCAAGTTCTCGCCGATCTGCACCGGCAGGTGCAGGTCGCGGGCCAGTTGCGCGCAGCCGGCCAGGTCGTCGTGCCCAGCACGTAACGCAGGGGCACTTCCACCGGCGTGCAATGCACGCTGCGCACCCGCAGTCCGCCCGCCGCCGCTTCAGCCATGCTGCGCGCCTTCCGCATGCAGGGCGAGGATGTCGAAAATCGCGCGGTTCAGCGGCGTCGGCACGCCCTTGGCGTGGCCCAGTTCGACCACGCCACCGGCCAGCCAGCGCACCTCCAGCCGGTTGCCGCGCTCCAGGTCGTGGTGCATGGAGGACGTCATGTCCGGCGACACGTCGTCGGCCAGCTGCAGCCGCACCTCGGCATAGTTCTCGGGCAGCGGCGCGCCGTGCGCGCGGCCCACGGCGACCACTTCGCGCATCACGTCCAGCAGGAAGGCGCGGGTCTGCGGGTGGCTGCGGATCGGGCCGATGGTCTTGCGCATGGTGGTCGTCGTCCCGGACAGGCCGACCAGGAAGACGAACTTCTGCCAGATCTCGCGCAGGATGTGGTCGGACAATTCGGCCTTGATGCCGCCGGCCAGGCAGGCCGCGAGCAAGGCCTCGCCGCGCGCCGAACGCACGCCGTCGAACTCGCCGAACAGCAGCCGCTGCATCGGCCCGGTCTGGCGGATCACGCCGGGCGTCGCGATGGTGGTGGCCACGTAGCCCACGCCCCCCATCAGCTGGCGCGCGTCGAAGGCGGCGCGCAGGTACTGGTCCTTCAGCACGCCGTTCTGGAACGAGACCACGGTGGTCTGCGGGCCCACCATGGGACGCATCTGCTCGATCGCGTGCTCGGTGTCCCACAGCTTCACGCACAGCATCACGACGTCGACCACGCCGACGTCCGCCGGCGAATCCGTCACGTGCACCCTGGGCAGGTGGATCGGCTCGGGGCCCTCGATGCGCAGGCCACCGGTGCGCATCGCCTCGAGGTGGCGGCCACGGGCGATGAAGTGCACGTCGGCGCCGCCTTGCGCCAGCCGGGCGCCGAAGTAGCCGCCCAGCCCGCCCGAACCCATGATCGCGATGCGCATCCTTGTCTCCTTGTCGCCCGTCGTGTCGGGCCATTCTGCAGGAAAGTCCCCACGGTCCAAGAGGACAGCGGGCGTTACAAGCGCGGGCCAAAAATGGCGCGCGACGCCTTTGGGCGGGCAAGGGCCGCCGCCTGTCCCGGCATGAGGTCCTAAGGGTTAGCTGCTTGTCAGCGACGCTCCTTACCGAATCGACCGTCTGGCCGCGGATCGCCTTCTTCGTCACACTTCGAAACAACTAGGAGGACGTGATGACAAAGAGCAGTCGGGGCACTTCGCGGCGCGAGGTGGCGCCATGTTGAGGGACCCCCCTTCCAGCGGCGGCGGACTGGCCGGCGAAGCCAGGCCGGTGCAGCTCGCCGACGACCGCGCGGCCTGCCTGGACCTGTTGTCCGAGGAACTGCTGGAGGAACTGCCGGTCGATGCCTGGCGCCAGCTGTTCCTGGGCCCCTGCTACGAAGGCATCCGCTTCGTGCAGGAGACGCAGACGCTGGTGTGCTGCGAGCCGCCCACGCCGGAGTGGAGCGAAACCGACGTGCGCACGCTGGCCGCGCGCTTCGGCGGTGGCGTCGAGCGCTACGGCCCCCGCATCGTGATGGCCTTCGCGCGGCCGCGTGCGGCGCTGGAAGTGGCGATGCTGCTGCAACGCACCTGCACCCGGCGGCTGCGCAGCGCGCTGCTCACCGCACCCTGCATCACCGCCTGCTTCGAGGTGGGCGGCGAGAGCCGGCGCCTGAGCCTGGGCGATGCGGCGGGCGCCGTGCGCGCCTGCGCCGACAATGCCCCGCCCGGCAGCATCCACCTGTGCGCCGCGACCTGGCGCGCGCTCGGCCCCGCCGCGCTGGAGCGCCAGACGCATCGCGCCCTCGTCACCACCGAATACCAGGGCGACGAGGTGATCTCCGCCTTCATCACGCTGGCGCCGCCGCCCCGCGCGGACCTGAGCACCTTCGCGGGACTCGGGCTGGTCTGATCCGCTGCGGCCGCGCACACAGGGGCGGCCGGCACGACTAGCATGCGGCGATGAACCAAGCCACGCCCGCCCAGCTGCTCGTGATCCCCGGCAGCTCCCGCACCGGATCGCTCAACCTGAGGCTGGCGCAGGCCGCCTGCCGGATCGCCCAGGCGCAGGGCGCCACGGCGCGCCTGCTGGACCTGCGCACGCTGGGGCTGCCGGTGTACGACGGCGACATCGAGGCCGGCCAGGGCGTGCCCGCGCAGGCCGGCGAGCTGGTCGACGCGATCGTCGCCGCCGACGCGGTGCTGTTCGTCACGCCGGAATACAACGGCTTTCCCACGCCGCTCGTGATCAACGCCTTCGACTGGATCTCGCGCACCGGCGCCAGCGGCACGCGGCCGGCCGGCCTGAAGGCGACCGCGGGCAAGCCGGCGGGCCTGCTGTCCGCGTCGCCGGGGCCGCTGGGCGGCCTGCGCTCGATGAACTTCCTGCGCCAGTACCTGCAGATGGCCTTCGGGATGATCGTGCACCCGCGCCAGTTCGCGCTCTCGCGCGCCGACCAGGCGTTCGACGCCGCGGGCGAACTGCAGGAGGAGAAGGCGCGCGAAGCGGTCGCGGGCGTGGTGCAGTCGCTGCTGCAGCTGGCCGGGGCGTTGCGCAAGGCGCAGGCGTAAGGCGGTGAGCTGGGGCGAGGTAGGCTGGCGGTGAGCTGCGCGAACCCCAGCGCTGGCTGCTTCGGAAGTGGCCGCGCACGCGGAATCGCCGGGAAGCCGCCGGGTGCCGCCTGGTACGCGGCGCCGGGCCGGAGCCGCGGCGTGGTCCCTAGCCGCGCGCCTTGCCGGCCAGGCGCAGGATGTCGTCCAGCGCGTTGCCGTCGCCGTTCGCATCGAGCAGCGCGCCCAGGCCGCCCAAGCCGCCCAGGCCGCCGCTGGCTCGGCCCGTCGGTGCGGCCTGGCCGCCACCGAGCATGCCGCCCAGCACGCCCCCGAGCATCCCGCCGAGCCCGCCGCCTTGCGGCGCGTCCGCCGTCGCGGCCTCGCCGCGCTTGCTCATGAAGCCGGTCACCAGCATGGCGAGCAGGGGCAGCATCTTCTTCAGCAGCTCGGGACTCAGCCCCGATTGCGCCGAGGCGCTCTGAGCCACCGTGCGGCTGACGTCGCGCGAGCCGAAGATCTCGCCCAGCACCGCATCGCCCGCCGCCACGTTGGTCGGCTCCGGTGCCAGCACCTGGTCCATCAGGTCGCCGCCACCCAGCTTGCCGAGCAGGTCGCCCAGGCCGCCCGCGCCGCCCTCCTGTGCCTGCCTCTTGAAGCCGCCCAGGATCGCGGGCAGCAAGGCCTCGGCGCCGCTCTGGGCCTCCTGCGGGGCGATCCCGAGTTCGCGGGAAATCGATTCCAGGCCTCCCGCCTGGGCCAACATGTCGGTGATCTGCATGGCGTTCCTTCGTCGTCAGGGCGCGATGGCCGCCCGGCCACCGTCGGTGAGGGCCATCCTAGCCGCGTGGACAGCGGATGCCCGTCCTCCGGTCGGGCGCGCTGCGCTGCGTCACCGCGCCGACAGCTCCAGCCCCAGCGGCACGATCTTGCCGGAGCCCTCCACCTTGCCCACCGGTGCGGCACTGGCGCGCTCCGCGGCCACGCCGTCGGCGACCAGCGCCTCCACGATCGCCGCCGCGCGTTGCTCGGCCAGGCGCGGCAGCGTGCCGGCCGGCAGTGCCTGCCCCTCCTCCAGCCGCCGTTGCAGCGTGGCATAGAAGGCCGCGGCGTCGGCCACCTGCGGCTCGCCCTGCACCAGCTTGGCCGCGCGCTGCCAGAGGGGAAGCGATGCGGACGGTGCCGACGCGCCGGCGGCCGGCGCCTTGGCATTGCGTTCCACCGCGGCGACTTCCTTTTCCAGTGCGTCCTTGCCGAAGCGCTGCGCGAACAGCTCGCGCAAGGCGACACGGACCTTGCGGTCGCCCGGATCCATCGGCCCGGCTTCCTCGTCGGCCGCCAGGGCGATGCCGGCGCGGCGCGCGACCTCGGCGCGCAGCGCGCCCCGGCGCAGGGCGGCGCCGTCGGCGGCCTCGTCGTAGCGGCCCGGCACGGCGAGCTTGAGCTGCGCGCGCTTGCCCAGGATGCCGGCCACCTGCCGCAGCTTCTCGCGCTCCGGCGGCAGCAGGCGCGCGCTGCCCGGATCGAAGTCGATCGCCTCCAGCTTGTCGCCGCCCACGCCCAGCATGCCGCCCAGCGCGCGGAAGGGCGCGCTGACGATCTTCCCCAGCAGGTTGGCGATCGCCTTCCAGATCAAGGCCCCGTAGCTGAATTGCGGATCGTCGAGGCTGCCGGACACGGGCAGCCCCAGCTCGATGCGACCGTTGCTGTCCTTCAGGATGGCGATGGCCAGCTGCAGCGGGATCTTCATCGCGTCGGGGCTGTCGACCCGCTCGCCCAGCGTGAGCCGGTCGATCACGATCTGGTTCTCGCCCTGCAGCTGGCCGGCCTTCAGCTTGTATTGCAGGTCCAGCGAGATGCGCCCCTCGGCGATGCGGTAGCCCGCGAACTTCATCGAATACGGCGAGGCCGGCACCATGTCGACGTTGCGGAACACCGCCTGCAGGTCCATGCTGTCGCGCGGCGAGAACGCGTTGACTTCGCCGCGCAGGCGCGCCAGTCCGAATTCATCGACGCGGCCATCGAGCTCCACCTGGCTGCGCGTGCCCTGCTGCGTCGACAGGCCGTTGATCGCGCCGTTCAACTCGTAGATCTTGGCCGCGAACTGCGGCCGCAGGCTCAGGTCGGCGAAATCCAGCTTGGCGTCCTGCAGGCGCACGCGGCGGATGCGCACCGGGAAGGGTTCGGCAGCGGAGGCGGGCTGCGCCGGCGCGGCGGCGGCTTGCGTGGCCGCAACCGGCAGCGGCCTGGCTTCGGGCTGCGGCGGCACCGCTGGCTGCGCCGCCGGCGACGACGGTGGCCGCACCAGCAGCCGCACGGCGTTGAAGCTGCGGTCGTCCTCGATGATCAGCTTGGCTTCGGCGCCGACGACGCGCAGTTCCGGCACGTCCAGCCGGTTGGGCGCGAGGGTCGCGCGAAAGCCTTCCGCGCCGACGTCCTTCCAGGCGAGGAAGCGCTCGCCGTCATCCTCGTCGAGCGCGAGGCCGGTGACGTGGAAGCCGCCGTCGTATTGCAGCTCCGGGGCATTCCTGCGGCCGGTGGGCGGTTGCATCTGCAGCCGGCCGCGCGCCGACACGCTGCCGCCGGCGAGCTTCAGCCGCACGTGCTGGCGCAGCAGCGCCTGCGCCGGTGCCAGGGCGACATCCTGCACCTGCAGCTGGGCGTCGAGCGCACCGGTGGCCGGCACCACGCGGCCCTCGGCGCGCAGCTTGCCGCCGCTGCGCAGCGCGAACCCGCCCTGGAAGCGCACCGGCTGCGCGAGCTCGCTGCCCGCGCCCTGCAGGGCCAGCGCGATGTCCTGCGCCTGCAGGTCGAGGCCGCTGGCCGCGTCCGCCACGCGCAGCGTGGAGTGCTGCAGGGCGATCTCGCCGGTGCTGACCTGCCAGGCCGGCACCGGCGCCTGTTCGGGCGCCGGCACGGCGGCCGTGGAAGCGGGGACGCGCGGCAGCAGGTTCGCGATGTCGAGGCTGCCGTCGGCGGCGCGCCGCAGCTGCACCTCGGCCCCATCGAGCAGCACCTTGCCGATCGCGACGCGGCGCGCCTGCAGGTCGACGCTGCCCTCGCTCAGGCTGGCGCGCCGCAGCTTCAGCGGCGGCTGCGCGCCGCGCGCCAGCGCCAGCCCCGCCGCGTCGAAACGCGCGTCCGAGACCTGGACCTGCATGCCCTTCGCATCCTGCTGCGCCGCCAGCGCGAAGTGCAGCGAGAGTTCGCCGGCGTCCAGCCGCAGCGGCGGCGCCGTCGTCTCGTCGCTCGCCTGGACGGCGATCCGCTCGAGCGCGACCTCGCGCACGGCCACCTTCCAGGCCACCGGCGCCGCGGCCTTCGCCACCGGCTGCGCCGCCGCGGGCCCGGCGGCCTGCACCATGAGGCCCTGCAGGTCCAGCTCGCCGCGCGCATCGCGCCGCACGGCCAGCCGCCCGCCCTCGGCCTTCACCTGGGCCACCGTCGCCTGCAGCTGCACCAGGTCGGCATCGATGCCGCTCGCCTCCAGCCGGGTGAGCGTCGCGAAACTGTCCTTCGCCCCCTGGTGCGCCAGCGCCAGGTCCTGCAGCCGCACCTGCATGCCGGGCAGCCGCGCCTGCACCTTCGCCTGCTGGTAGGAGAAGGTGTAGGGCACCACGGCGTCCAGGCGCCCGGCCGCGACGGTGGCGCGCATGAACGGCTGCAGGTACACCGCCAGTTCCGGCAGCGAGGCGTTCTCCAGCGAGAGTTCGCCGCTGGCGCGCAGCGGCTGCAGGCTGCTGGTGCCCTTCCAGCGCAGCACGCCGCCGCTTTCCGAGCGGGCGCTGAACACGTGGTCCTGGTTGTGTTCGGGCAGCGTGCTGAAGTTTTCGAGCCGGAACGCGACGGGCGCGACCACGTTGCGGTAGCCGGCGTGGCGGTCGTCGAAATCGACGCGCCCCTGTTCCACGGCGAACTGCCCGACGATCACGCGCGGCAGCGGCGCATCCGGCTGCGGCGGCTCCTTGCCGCGCACGTCGGCGAGCAGCCGCGCCAGGTTGAAGCTGCCGTCGGCTTCGATGCGCAGCCAGGCCTGCGGCTGCACCAGCCGCAGTTCGGCCAGCGACCAGGCCCGGCGCGTGATGGACCGCCACTGCGCCTCGACCTGCAGGCCGCCGAGCGCCAGCAGCTCGCTGCCGTCGCGATCGCGCAGCCGCAGGTCCGAGGCCTGCAGCCGCAGCGTGAACGGGTTGAAGCGCAGCTCACCGACCGAGGCCGTGCGACCGAGCTCCCGTTCGGCGTAGCGCGCCAGCAGGGCCTTCCCCGCCGCCGGCACGCCCCAGAAGCCCACGGCGGCATAGAGGGCCACCGCCGCCCCCAGCCCGCCCGCCGTCCATCGCAACCCGCCGTACTTCATCGTCGAAGAATACTGCGCGAGGGTGCCCGGAACTTGCGGGTCATCAAGGCCGCAGGTGAGGGTTTGTCACCAGGCGTTGGACAATCCGCCGATGCTTGGCTACTTCACTTTTCCCGTCACCCCCTTCCAGCAGAACTGCTCCGTGGTGTACGACGACACCACGCGGCAGGCGGCCGTGATCGATCCGGGTGGCGACCTCGACGCGCTGCTGGCGGAGGTCGACCGCCGCGGCCTGAAGCTCGAACAGATCTGGCTCACGCACGCCCACATCGACCACGCCGGCGGCACCGCCGAACTCGCGCGCCGCCTGTCGCTGCCCATCGTGGGGCCGCACCCGGACGACGAGTTCTGGATCCAGGGGCTGCCGCAACAGGGCGCGATGTTCGGCTTCCCGCCCGCGCAGGCCTTCACGCCCACGCGCTGGCTGCACGACGGCGACACGGTGGAACTCGCCGGCCACACGCTGAACGTGCGGCACTGCCCCGGGCACACGCCGGGCCACGTGGTGTTCCATTCGCCCGAGATGGGGCGCGCGTTCGTGGGCGACGTGCTGTTCGCCGGCAGCATCGGCCGCACCGACTTCCCGCGCGGCGACCACGCGACGCTGATCGCCAGCATCACGCAGCGCCTGTGGCCCATGGGGGACGAGACGGTGTTCATCCCCGGCCACGGGCCGGAAAGCACCTTCGGGCGCGAACGCCGGACCAACCCCTACGTCGCCGGGACCTGAGCCAGCGCCGGACAGCTTTTACCGGCCGTTTACCAGCAGGGCGGGTCTCCCCGCGCCCGGTGGGCGCGGGGCCCCCTATCCTTGCCGCGCACGCACTGGATCGGAGGTGCCCATGCCCACGCGTCGCGCAGTGCTCGTTCACGGCGCCGCCGCCCTGGCGGCCACGGCCGCATTACCCCGGGTCCGCGCCGCGACCGCCCGGCCGAGCGGCCCGTCCGCCGCTGCGCATGTGCTCAACCGGCTCGCATACGGACCGCGGCCGGGCGACGTGGCCCGCGTCGCCGCCGACCCCGGCGCCTGGGTGGAGGAGCAGCTGCAAGCGACACGCCTGCCCCTGCCCGCCACGCTGGCCGCGCGGCTGCGCGAAGAGCGCTTCCTCGGCGTCGATCCCACCGCCCTGATGCAGGGCTACCTCGCGGTCGCCCGCCACGTGCGCGAGATCGGCCGGGCCCGCGCCGCCGGCCAGCCCACGCCCGGCTACGAGCTGCGCCCGGACATGCAGGGTACGCCGGAGTCCGCCGAACTGGGGCGCTACCTCGTCGCCCTGCAGGTGCCGGCCTTCGAGTCGCGCATCTACCGCGCGCTGGAGAGCCCGCGCCAGCTCGAAGAGGTGATGGTGGACTTCTGGTTCAACCACTTCAACGTGCACGAGGGCAAGGGCCACGCCCGCGTGCTGATCGGCCATTACGAGCAGTACGCGATCCGCCCCTACGCCCTCGGCCGCTTCGCGGACCTGCTGCACGCCACGGCGCGCCACCCGGCGATGCTCAGCTACCTGGACAACGCCATGAGCGCGGCCCCCGGCCGTGGAGCGCGCGGCATGAACGAGAAC
>Ga0190269_10001380_pt1 | contig 11677 bp, 4 predicted proteins | sample Popmic249IS_FD_133749 | JGI IMG/M metagenome (GOLD analysis project Ga0190269, IMG submission 133749) | Populus adjacent soil microbial communities from riparian zone of Blue River, Arizona, USA - 249 IS | ecosystem: Environmental > Terrestrial > Soil > Riparian zone | place: USA: Arizona...
CGCCTTCCGAAGCTGCCACCTCGCGCAGCGCTTCGTTCTCCCAAGAGATATGCACATCGCCGATCTTCTCGATGGCGAACGCTTGCGCTGTCGCGCGTGCACCGGCCTCGAGGAACGGCGTGTGCTGATAGAGCTCTTTGAGATACGCCTTTGCGTCGGCTTCGCTGCCACCGCGCGCGAGCACATCGCCCCAAGCGGCGAGCGCGCTCAGCTTACCGTTGCCGGAGCTACGTGGATCGGGCGTGATGATCTCGACGCCAGGTTGGATCAAGTCCGGCCAGTCACGGATGCCGCGCGGGTTGCCCTTGCGGACCACGAACACGATCGTGGAGTAGTAAGGTTGCGAGTGGTTGGGCAGACGCTCAGTCCAGCCTGCTGCAAGAAGGCCACGCTTGTGCAACGCCTCTACATCCGAGATCAGACCAAACGTCACCACGTCAGCGGGGTGCTCTCCCTCGATCACCGCGCGCGCCTGCCGCGACGAGCCACCGTGGACCTGTTTGATCTCGATCTTCTCCCCGGTCGCCTGGGCGTGCTTCGCGACAAAGAGCGGATTGAGCTGTGCGTACAGCTCGCGCGTCGGGTCGTAGGAGACGTTCAACAGTGTGACCGGCGCGCTCGCCCTCAGGTTGCGCGCCGTGATCGCACCGATCGCAAGAACAGACAGTCCGATGGCAAAGGCGTTGAGCGCACGCGTGATGTTCATGTGAAGTCTTCGCGACGATCTGGCAAACGGACAGATATCCCGAATGCCGAATGCCGTCGAGTGTCTCCGCACAAACCAACGCGAGTTAATCTGCAGGCAACAAAACTGTGGCAGCTTACATGCTGCTTAAATGATCGTGGCGCACCCGGGGACCGAGTGCGCCACGCGATGGAGTCAACTGTCAGGGCAGGCAGCCACCCATCCCGTCGTCAGTGTTCAAGCATGCGCCGCAAACAGCTGCCGTGTTGTCGCCAGCGTCTGTGCAAGCGCGGTAGAGCCCCGCGCATTCGACTGCCTTCGGTTCACCTGGCGCGCAACCATCGTAGTCCGCGTTCGCGAGGCAATCTCCATTCGAGTCTTCCGTGTGGTCCGCAAGGCATCCGCCGCACGTAGCTGCAGAGCTGTCGCCGAGGTCGGAGCACACACGTTTATCGGCTGCGCATTCGATCGCTTTTGCCTCGCCGCCCGCGCAGCCATCGTAGTCGACGTTCGCGATGCAATCGCCGTTCGAATCTTCGGTGTGGTCAGCAAGGCATGCACCGCACGAAGCTGGCAGGCCAGCACCACCTGTGCACGCACGGTTGTCATCCGCGCATTCGATCGCCTTTGGCTCGCCGATCGCGCAGCCGTCGTACGAGCCATTCGGGATGCAGTTGAGACCAGCATCCTCGGTGTGGTTCGCCAAGCACGCGCCGCACGACGCTGGCTGGCCAGCGCCGCCGTTGCACACGCGATTGTCGCCTGCGCACTCCAGCTGCTTCGGCTCACCGTTCGCGCAGCCGTCGTACGAGCCATTCGGGATGCAGTTGAGACCAGCATCCTCGGTGTGGTTCGCCAAGCACGCGCCGCACGACGCTGGCTGGCCAGCGCCGCCGTTGCATACGCGATTGTCGCCCCCACATTCCAGCTGCTTTGGCTCGCCGAGGGCGCACGCGTCGTACGATGCGTTCGCGATGCACATGCCGCCCGCGTTCTGGGTGTAGCCGCCGAGGCATGCGCCGCACGATGCAGGCATCCCTGCACCACCATTGCAGACCTTGTACGCCGCGGTGCATGTGACTTCCTGCGGCTCACCTGGCGCGCACGCATCATACGATGCGTTGGCAACGCAGGTTCCGCCGGCGTTCTCGGTGAAACCCGCGACGCAATCGCCGCACGATGCAGGCGCCCCTGGCCCACCATCGCATTCCTTGTTGAGCGCAGCGCATGTGACGGCTTGCGACTCGCCTGGCGCGCATGCGTCGTACGAACCGCTCGCAACGCACATTCCGCCCGCGTTCTGGACATAACCGCCGACGCACGCGCCGCACGATGCAGGCGCCCCTGGCCCACCGTTGCAGACCTTGCTAGCTGCCGCACACGTGACTGCTTGCGGCTCGCCCGGCGCGCACGCGTCGTACGATGCGTTCGCGATGCACATTCCGCCCGCGTTCTGCGTGTACCCACCGAGGCATGCGCCACACGACGCAGGCGCGCCTGCACCACCGTTGCATTGCTGATTGGCTGCAGCGCACGCGACTGCTTGCGGCTCGCCCGGAGCGCACGCGTCATACGATGCGTTCGCGATGCATGTTCCACCGGCGTTCTGCGTGTAGCCCGCAACGCACGTACCACATGATGCAGGCAACCCTGCACCACCGTTGCAAACCTTGTTAGCTGCCGCGCATGTGACTGCCTGCGACTCGCCCGGCGCGCACGCATCGTACGATGCACTCGCGACGCACGTGCCGCCCGCGTTCTGGACATAACCACCGAGGCATGCGCCACACGTTGCGGGCAACCCCGCACCGCCGTTGCAGACCTTGTTAGCTGCCGCGCACATCAGCGCGGTCGGCTCGCCCGACGCGCATGCATCATACGATGCGCTTGCGACGCACATGCCGCCCGCGTTCTGGACAAAACCACCGAGGCATGCACCGCACGTTGCAGGCAACCCCGCACCGCCGTTGCAAACCTGGTTAGCTGCCGCGCACATCAGCGCGGTCGGCTCGCCATTTGCGCAGGCGTCGTAAGACGTCGTCAGCACGCAAGCTCCACCGGCGTTCTGCGTGTAGCTCGGTAGACAGTTGCCGCAAGCCGCTGTCACGCCCGCGCCGCCGTCGCACGCTTTGCTAGCAGCCGCGCATTCGATCGCCTTGGGCTCGCCGTTCGCGCACCCATCGTAGACAGTGTCTGCGATGCACATTCCGCCGGCGTTCAGGATGTGGTTGCCGAGGCAGTTGCCGCAGCTCGCTGCGACGCCCGCGCCGCCATTGCATACCTTGCTGGCAGCCGCGCACGCGAGAGCCGTGGGCTCGCCGTTTGCGCAGCCATCGTAGGCCGCGTTGGCAATGCAGTTTCCGCCGGCGTTTTGCGTGTAGCCGGCCAGGCAGTTGCCGCAGGTAGCGGCGACGCCTGCACCACCATTGCACGCCTTGTAGGCAGCCGCGCATTCGAGCGCCTTGGGCTCATTCGCCGCGCAACCATCGTAGTTCGCGTTAGCGATGCACGTGCCGCTGTCGTTTTCCGTGTGATTTGCCAAGCAGTTGCCGCACGCAGCTGTCACGCCCGCACCGCCACCGCACGCACGATTCGCAGCCGCGCACTCGAGGGCCTTGGGCTCATTCGCCGCGCAACCATCGTATGACGTCGTCAACACGCAGACGTTGCTCGCATTCTGCGTGTAGCCGTTCGAGCAACTGCCGCAAGTAGCTGCAACGCCCGCACCGCCGTTGCAGGCCCGGTTCGCGGTCATGCATTCGATGGCCTTTGCCTCGCCTGCCGCGCAGCCGTCGTACGAAGTTGTCAGCACACAAGCATTGCCCGCGTTCTGCGTGTAGCCGTTCGCGCAGTTGCCGCATGTAGCTGCAGCGCCTGCGCCGCCGTTACACACCCTGTTTGCAGCGGCGCACTGCAGTGCGGTGGACTCGCCCGCCGCGCAACCGTCGTATGCCGTCGTCAGCACGCAGACGCTGCTGACGTTCTGCGTGTAGCCGTTCGAGCAGCTGCCGCAGGTGGCTGCAACGCCCGCGCCGCCACTGCACACCCGATGTGCGGCCGCACATTGCACCGCCGTCGGCTCATTTGCCGCGCAACCATCGTATTCAGTCGTCAGAACGCACACGTTGCTCGCGTTCTTCGTGTAGCCACTGACGCAAGCGCCGCAGCTACCCGCTGCGCCTGGCGTGCCGTCGCACACTTGATGGGTCGCGGCACAAGCGACTTGCTTGGGCTCGCCCTCAGCGCAATCCGAGTACTCGTTCTGCGCGACGCAGACATCGTCCTTGTTCTTGACGAAGCCTGTCGAGCACGAGCCACACGTGTAGTCCGCGTTCGCGTGATCCACGCAGGTCCGATGCGTGTCGGCGCACACGGTATTGCCCGTCGATGTGCAGGTCGCGATCGGACGGCAGCCGCCAGCGCCATCGCTGAGCTCACCGGCAGGGCAGAGCTCACACGTGTAGTCGCTCTCCTCGTGATCCACGCACTCGCGTTGCATCTCAGTGCAGCGATTGGTGCCTGCGTTTTCCGCGTCAGCGCACTTGCTGAAGGGGACACAACTACCACCCTCGAACTTCTGACCCTTCGCGCAAGGCGCGCAGGCGTAATCCGTGTTGGTTTGGTCTACGCACTGTTGCTGGAGCGCAGCGCACGCTGCGGTGCCCGCACCATCTCCGTCCGCGCACTTCACGACGGCGACACACGGGTCCTCCGGCGTGGCGCCTGGCTTATTGCCGGTGGAGCACACGCCACAAGTGAAGTCCGCGCTCGCGTCGTCGACGCAGACCCTGTTCTCGAGCGCACAATCATCGACCCCGCCCGCTGCACACGTGAGCACAGGTCGGCACGTGCCGAGCTCATTGTCGAGCGTCTGACCGCTCTCGCACGCCTCGCACGAGAAGTCGCGATCGTCATGGTCGACGCAGCGCCTCGATGTCTCCGTGCAGCTCTGCTCATTGCCTGGGTCACTGCACTTCGTGAACGCTACGCACGCGTCGGTCGGCGTCGCGCCGGGCTTGTAGCCGGTCGCGCAGCCATCGCACACAGCGTCTGCGTTGTCGCCGTCCTCGCAGGTCTTGTGCTGTTCATCGCACGTGCTGGCAAGCTCCGTGCACTTCGTGAACGGGCGGCACTCGCCGCCGTCCGTGCTCGTCTGCCCGCCCGGACACGCCACGCAGGTGTAGTCCTTGTCCAAGTGATTGGTGCAGCTCATTCCGAGCGCCGCGCACTCCTTGATGCCGGCGTTGAAGTCGTCCGCGCACTCCTTGACCGCTCTGCAGCCACCGGCGGCGTCGGAGGTCTCGCCACTCGCGCAGTCCTCGCACGTGTAGCTAGAGTCCTCGTGATCCACGCAACGCTGATTGTCCTCAGCGCAGCTCAAGCCGCCCGCGTTGTCACCGTCAGCGCACTTCGCAAACGGCACGCAGGCGGTGTCTGCTGACTGACCTGTCTGATAGCCCGGAAGACAGGCGCCGCATTCGAAGTTGCCCTGCCCGTTCAAACACGCTTTGTGCTGCACGCCGCACAACGTAGCCCCTGCGCCACCCTGCGCGCATTCATCGACGTCCACGCACGGGGGTCCGGCGTAGCCATTCGGACAGGCGCCGCACTCGTAACTACCATCCGAGTTATTACAGGCCACCAGCGGATCACAGCCGCCGTTGTCTTGTTGACACTCATTCACATCGATGCAGCCGGTCTTACCGTTCCCGGTGAAGCCGTCACCGCAGTCCGCACAGGTGAAAGATCCAACTGTGTTCGTGCACTCGGTCGCCCGGTCACACGGGTTCGTGTCCGCAGCGCACTCGTCGATGTCGACACAACCCGATTGACCGCCGCCGGTGTAACCTACCGGGCAGTCGCCACACGTGAATGCACCGGGCGTGTTTGTGCAGCTGACGTTGGCATCACAGCCGCCGTTGTCAGTCTCACACTCGTTGATGTCGATGCAGGCAGTGTCGCCGGTTCCCGTGAATCCGTTGGGACACTTCCCGCACACCCTCGAGCCCGCGGTGTTCGTGCACTCGGCGTTGCTATCGCAGCCGCCGTTGTTGTTTGCACACTCATCGATGTCGACGCAGTCGTTGCCCTGCGACTCGTAGCCCTCATTGCATGTACAGCCGTCGGTGACGCCATCGCTGTCATCGTCACGCGGCGTCGATACCTCGGTCGAGCAGCTGACGCCTTGGGGGCGCAGACGCACGCCGCCCGTCGAGAAGTGCTCGACCATCGCGACGGCGCGACCTCCATCGAAGGTCGTCGGGCGGTCTTCGAAACCTTCAGCATTCAGCTTCGACCAGAAGATCGTATAGTCGGACGCGTTGCGACTGCCCACGTCGAACGGGATGGAGATCGGCACGGGCTTCTCGAACTTCGTGCCCTCCGGACCGAACTTGTAGACCATCGAGGCAGTGCCCTGTGGGCCTTTGGTGGGGGTCGTCTCGATCGACAGCGTGACTTCGCTGCCCGCAGGCAGCGCGCCTGCTGGGATCGCGAGCTTGGGACCATCAGGAAGCTCAACCGTTCCGCCCACATCGGGATCGATCGTTTGTTCGACAGCGACGTGTTTGTAGCCAGCGTCTCCCGCGTCCGAACCTGCGTCGACCACTGGAACGTCATCGAGCTCGCACGATGTGGCGAGCAAAACAGCGAGGCAAATACAGGCGAACTTGGAACGAGACCGTTCCACCTTGGTAGAAGGCTGTTGTGTTCTCGACATTATCACTTCCCCACAGAGACGTCGCATGCGGGCACATGGCGCAGCGCGAGCGAGTGCGTCTCGACATCTTGCCGTCCGATGCGGTGACAAAATCCACATGATTGTTTCGCGAACCTTGCGTTTTGTCCTGCAAGCTATGGGACTGGCGCATGTACGCCCAGCATCGGCGCGCTTGCGCTCAACGGTGTCGATGACCTGAAAAACTGACATCATGCCGCCGTTGGCGGCCGCACCGACCTACAGTGGCTATCGCTGCTGCGGTGCACAACCGCGCCAGTCAGCGCGCGACATGGCGACAGGTGGGCATACACCACGAAAGCCCACGCGTTCCGCGAGAACGCGTGGGCTTTGATAGGCACTTCAGTACGCGATCGAGAGCTGGTATTCGCCGAAGTCTTCGGCTGCCACCCCGTCCACTGTCAGAAAGGTTAGGCCGCTCGACGGTACGTAAGCAGAGACCATGCTGCCGTTGGTGTCTGCCTGACAGCCCCACTGTCCCGAGCTGCATTGGACGGGCTCTAGGAATGGATCAGTCGACACTTGTCGGACCTCGAGGATGGTCCGGAAGGTGCTCGCGCCGCACGTCGACACCATGATCGGTGAGTTGCAGCTGGCGAGCACGAAGCGATCCTCAGGGCCCACGCCGTACGGCGGCTCGCCGTAGCCTTCGCATGAGGACACGTGGTGCTCCGCTTCGCTGGTGTCGCCGGGATACACGCCCGGTCCCTCCAGCACGCGCGCGCCTTGCGCTGCTTCGTGTTGGTATTTCAGCTGGTAGGTGCCACCTTCGTTGGCATTCTTGGCCCGTACGACGGCGATGTACGTACCGGCGGGCAAGATCTCCACGAAGTGTCCACTCTGCGTGCCGCAAGCGTCGTCACTGCAGCGCAGCGGCTCTCCGGCGCAGTCTTCGCGGTACACGCCGATCACGGTATCCAGCCCCGAATCGAGCGCACCGAGGTATACAGCTTGCTCGACGTCGAGCGTGAAGCGGAAGTACGCCGCAGCGCCTGCGCCCCCGCAAGCGGCTGCAAGCGCTGGCTCGCCCGCAGGCAGCGAACCGCGATAGTTGCCGATGTCTGTGAGGGCATAGGCCGTCTCACAGCTCTCATTGCCGCTCACAGGCGTGGCAGGTTCACAGAACGGACTGCCTGGGTAGCAGCCGTTGTTACAGTCCTCGTCCCAAGTGTCAGGTTGATCGTCGCAGTCCTGATCGATCGCATCGCCGCAAATCTCAGGCTGGGGCTCACACGGTACGTCTTCGTCGAGATGGAACGGGATGCTCACAACGTTGTTCTCGAGCGACGCCTCGGCGCTCGCACCCGTTGGGTTCACAGCGAGCTGAAGCGTGTAGTCGCCCGCAGGAACTCCGGTCACGTCCACCCACTGGCATGGAGTACCGACCGAATAGATGTCCGCCCAGCCAGCGAGCAGGAGATTACAGCCACCAGGCCCTTCGAGCTCGTGCGGCTCCTGTTCTAAGTGTCCGGGGTGCGGCTCGGGACGCGTGCCTGGAGGCGCCGGCGTGTCCCCCGTGTCCACCGGGACCATGCTGATCAAACAAAAGGACTGCTTGTGTCCGCCTGCGACCGACTGCCCGTTCGCGTCTAACAGTTTGTAGTCGGTGAAGTCTCTGAAGTGGTAGTGCATGTGGCACTCGGAATACTCGAACAGCGGGTTGCCCTCCTCGGGCCCGGGCGCGAAGTCACCGCGGCCCACGTTCTCGATCCGGCCTTCGAAGTGCAGAAGCCGCCGCTCTCCGCTGCCAGAGACACAGCGCTCCTGTAGCTCACAGCTGTTCTCCTCGAACGTTTGATGTGACAGCCAGAGTGACTGCTCGGCGCTCTCCCTGTTGATGCGGAGATCAGGCAGCAGACACACGTCGTTCTCACACGCAATGCCCGCGGGACAGCATGTGCCACCGCAGATCGTGCCATCGCAAGCGACGTACGCGAACGGCAGCTCGAGCGTGTTGTTGGTGCGCGTCGCCTCAGGCAGATCTCCGCCTGGGTTGACAGTCAAACGCAAGCGGTAGTCACCGGAGGGAAGACCTGTCATGTCCACGTAGTCGCACTGGCCGCGCGGTTGTTCTATGACTACACCTCCTGCGGCGACGCCTTGCGATGTACAAGTGTAGCCGCCCGCAGCGTCGGCAATGCACGTGGTAGAGAGCGAGCTCTGACTAACCAACACGTCGTTGGCATCGCGCACCTCTGCCGAGATGAAGCCGTACAAGAGCTGCGTGCTCTGACACAGCGAAGGATGGAAATACTCGCTCTCCCAAGGCGCACCGAGCTCCAGCGCGCGCGCACCGAGGTTCTTCACCACGATGTTGATCTCCGCGACCGAGCGCTCGCCGCTGCCGAGCGCACAACCCTCGTATAACTCGCAGCTATCCTCCGGAATCTCGCGCTTGCTGAAGCTCAACACGGGACCTTCAGTCGGCGCTTCCAGCGCCAGATCTGCTGCGCGGCGCCGACGTTCGACCTCCTCGGTCGTGCTGACAGCGCTGTCCGCGCCCGCTTGTGACTGCAAGATCTGCGAGCTTCGCTGATCGACCTCGGATGGCTCGTGCGCTCGCGCACACGTCGCCAAACACAGAAGCAAAATCCCCCACCCACTGCGAGCAACCGTGGCTCTCATGGTTTCTCTCCCCGCTGATTTGTAGTCGAAAGCGCGCAAGTGCCCGTACTGCTGCGAAGAGCTGCTGATCAGTCTTCACGCAGAATGACCCCGCGCGAATCGCAGTTGTGCCATCCGGCAGCGATCGATGGGAAGTCTGAGTTTCACACCAAACCCAAACTGTGTGGCCTGCACAGGGCAGTTCACTGACACGAGCGCAGCAGGTCGAGGTGAGCCTGGTGCCCACGTCGGGCGATTTACCCCAGCAGTGACAAGTGCGACAGCGCTGCGCGTCATCGGTCGCGCTCCGCCGCTCAGGGCTGCATTAGCAGCCGCCCGCGGGCGCACGATGTCGGAGCGTGGCCCGGGCAGCCCATTCAGTCACCTCACTGTAAGCGCATGCGGGAGGGAGGTGCAGAATGTGGAGATCGAAGGTCGTTGCCAGACAAATCGACAAGGCGCTCTTTTGTCTGACACCCCGCGACCGCCTCGTTGTACTAGCAAGAGAGTTGTCCTTCTTGCGGAGTGTCATTTGTCGCCGCTGACTCGAAAAGTTCTGGTTGTCGACGATCATCCCATCGTCCGTGAAGGCATCACACTGCTGCTCACGGCGCAACACGACTTGAAGGTGTGCGGCAGCGCGTACGACATCCCATCCGCGCTCCAAGCGGTTCGGGATCTGGAGCCCGATGTGGTGTTGATCGATCTGTCACTCGGCTCCGCCAGCGGGCTCGAGCTGATCGGGATGATCGCGGAAGAGACGCAGAACAGGGTGTACATGCTCGCGCTCTCGATGCACGACGAAGCGCTGTACGCGAAGCGCGTGCTGCACGCGGGCGGCCACGGCTACATCATGAAGCACGAGGGCACGGATGTGCTGCTGCAGGCGATCCGAACCGTGCTCGCCGGCCAGATTTATGTCAGCCCTTCGGTGAATGCGCAGCTGCTCCAGTACCTGTCTACGAGCGGCAAGCCAGGGAGCTCGCGTCCATCACGGCCACCGATCCCCAATGCCGATTTGTCTGAACTGTCGAATCGCGAGCTGCAGATCTATCGGCTCGTGGGTCAGGGCGTGAGCACGAAAGAGATCGCACGCCGGTTGTTTCTAAGCGTGAAGACCGTCGAGTCGCATCGCGCGAATATCAAGCAGAAGCTCGGGGTTGGCACGGCGGCCGAGCTCGTCGCGCACGCGGTCGAGTGGCACGTGCGCAGCGGCGAGAGCAGCGATCGGCTGAGTGGGACGCGCCTCGAGGTCGCCGCTCCGCTCGCAGCGAATGATCAGGAACGCAGCGCTGAGGGCGCGTGAATATCAATTAGTGTGTATGTCACATGCCCATAGGGAAAAACCTGTGGGCACGCTCAGGCCTGGTGCAAACCCCTAAGTACGAATCAGGTCTCGCCGGATTGAGACACGCCCCGAACTAACACAAATTCGAGGCCATGTTATGTCAGTCTGTCAGCGAGGTGCTTGTGAGCACTGCGCCCGCTGGTGCGATCTCGAGCATTGGGCTCGAGCGTTGTGCGGCGGCGCTCCTCGTCTGTGATGTGGCGGGCAACGTGCTCGGTGCGACTGCCAGCGCGCTCGCTCTGCTAGAGCGGCTGGGCGTGCCGCTCGGACCGCTGCCTGCGCCGCTCCCGGCTGATGTTTGGAGCGCGCTCACCGTCAATGACCTCGGCCAAGAAGCCGCGTGGCGCCCCGCAGCGCGACCGGAGCTGATCCTCGGCTGCATGCGCCACCAGCTCGATGGCCAGTGGCTGCTGATCCTGCACGAAGTGTCCGCGCGCCAGAACGAGCTCGCCTCGCGCATCCACGATCGCCGCCTGGCGAGCCTTGGCAGGGTCGTGGCCACTGCAGTCCACGACCTGCGTGCGCCGCTGTCCTCGATCGTGTTCGGCGTAGATGTGCTGGCGCGCCACGATGGCGCGCTCTCGCAGGAGCGCACGCGCGAGATCATCAGCGATGTACGCGCGGCATCGTTTTGCTTGCGCGAGACGATCGATCTGCTGCTGAACTTCCTACGCTTCGGCCCCCACACCGCATCCGCCGTGTCGATCGAACAAGTGCTCTCACGCATGCAGAGCTTACTCCGCCCTCAGCTGCGGATGAGCCCACATGAGCTCGAGGTAAAGGTCGAGCGCGATGTGCGCGTGTCCGGCAACATGCTCGCGCTCGAGCAGATCTTCGTCAATCTTGTAGTCAACTCGCTCGAAGCCGCGGAGCGCCCGACGAAGGTGCGCGTGTCGACCTCGGTCGAAGACCAGCGGCTGTGCGTGCTCGTAGAAGACAACGGTCCAGGCATACCCATGGAGCAGCGCGAGCGCGTATTCGATCCGCTGTTCAGCACGAAAGCACACGGCATAGGCCTCGGCTTGAGCTCGGCGCTCGAATCTGCGCGCTCGGTCGGGGGTGACTTACAGCTCGTTCGCTGGATCGGCGGCGCGACATTCGCTGTGTATTTGCCTATCTGCCCGACGGAGGAGCCATGACAGCCGTGCTCGTCGTCGATGACGACCAGATGTTTGCGCGCGCTGTCGGCGGCGACCTGCGCTACCAGGGTTTCGACGTCGAGGTGGTGCATACAGTGGCCGCAGCGCTCGACAGTGTGAGCAAGCAAAACTTCGATGTGCTGCTCACCGACTTGCGCCTCGGC
>Ga0190269_10001381_pt1 | contig 11673 bp, 13 predicted proteins | sample Popmic249IS_FD_133749 | JGI IMG/M metagenome (GOLD analysis project Ga0190269, IMG submission 133749) | Populus adjacent soil microbial communities from riparian zone of Blue River, Arizona, USA - 249 IS | ecosystem: Environmental > Terrestrial > Soil > Riparian zone | place: USA: Arizona...
CCGGTCGGGTGGTGGGAGGCGTGGTCGAAGCCATTGCGCCCGGTCATGGCGGGGAACATCTGGTCGTGCATGGCTTCGGCGTCGACGCGGAGCTCGGGCGGGAGCAGCTCGACCATCTGGTCGTGCATCTGCTGCATCACGTCAGGGTCGATGGCGTCGTGCATCGCCTGCATCGACGCCCACGAGCCGCCCGACATCATCCCGGCGCCCATGTCGCCGCCCATCTGGGTGTGCATCTCGTTGCGGGCTTGACGGGCGTCGCCGTCGTCGGCGCCAGCACCGGCGGCGAACGCCCCGAAGGCGAGAGCTCCGGCGGCAACCGTGGTGAGGATCTTGGTCATGGTGCGCATCTGTGGCCTCCTGTTGACCTGTCTGTGGTGACTGTCGGCCCTCGCTGTGCAGACGAGGTGCAGATCCGGTCGCGGCGGCATGGAACGTGGTCCCAGCGGCTTGCCGGTCCGGTGGGCACGGTGGATCCTGAACAGCGACCACGCCGGCGCCCCGCCGGCCGGAGCCGGGATGTGCGATGGCCCACACGGTCTTGATCGTCGAGGACGAGCTCAAGATTCGCGAGCTGCTGCGCGGCTACTTCGAGCGCGGAGGCTTCGCCGTGGTCACGACCGGTAGCGGGGCCGAAGCGATCACCCTCGCCGGATCAACGCATCCGGACCTGATCGTGCTCGACCTTCGGCTCCCGGACGTCAGCGGGGAGACCGTCGCCGCCGAGGTTCGACGAGCGGCTCGCACACCGATCCTGATGCTCACTGCCAAGGCCGGTGAGGAGGACCGCATCCACGGTCTCGAGCTCGGCGCCGACGACTACGTGACGAAGCCGTTCTCGCCGCGGGAGGTCGTGCTGCGAGCCCAGGCCATTCTGCGCCGGTCGGGTGTCGAGGCCGCCAGCGGGCCCGTGTCGTTCGGTGACGGCCGGCTCACCATCGACGAGGCCCGCCACGAGGTCACCGTCGACGGCACTCAGATCGAGCTGACCGCCACCGAGTTCGGCCTCCTGTCCGCGCTCGCAGCAGCGCCCGGGCGCGTGTACTCGCGAGCGGAGCTCCTCAACCGGGTGCGCGGCTACGAGATCGCCTCCGAGCGGACCGTCGACAGCCACATCCGCAACCTGCGCCGCAAGATCGAACCCGACCCCGCCCACCCCGCGGTGGTCGAGACCATCCTCGGCGTCGGCTACCGGCTCGGGCTCCGCCATGACCACTGACCCCTCGCCCCGTCGGCCCCTCCTGTCGCCGCTCGGAGTCCGGCTCGCCGGCGCGTTCGTCACCGTCGCCGTCGCCGCCGTGGCTGTCCTCGGGATCCTCAGCGTCGTCGCCGCCCGCGACGAGGTGTCCGACCTCGTCACCGATGTCCACGACGACGACGCCCGCTCCGCCGCCGCAGCGGCCGCCCGCGCCTACCAAGACGCCGGCGGCTGGAACGGCGCCGATCTCTCCCCTGCCGTGGCCGTCGCCGCACGAGGCCAGGCCACCCTGGCCCTCACCGACGTCGACGGCGCCCTCATCGCCGCACCCGCCGACGAAGCCGCCGAGATGATGGCGAGCATGCACGGCGTCGAGATCGTCGACGTCCCCCGCGGCGACCCGGTCACCGAACCGGTCGTGGTCGACGGCCAACAGGTCGGAACCGTCGCCCTGCGATTCCCCTCCAGCCACCTCCCCACCCCCGAGCGCCAGGCCCGCGACGCGATCGCCCGCACGATCCTCGCCGGCGGCGCCCTCGCCATCGCCGTCGCCGTCATCGTCGCCGTCTTCGTCGCCCGACGCGTGGCCGCCCCGATCACCGCGCTCACCACCGCGGTCACCGCCGTCGAGTCCGGCCGCCGCGACGTCCGCGTCAACCAGCCCGACGCCCCCGGCGAGCTCGGCGCCCTCAGCAACGCGTTCGATCGCATGGCCGCCTCCGTCGACCGGGAAGAGCGGCTCCGCCGGCAGCTCGTCGCCGACGTCGCCCACGAGGTCCGCACCCCTCTCACGATCCTCAGAGCCACGACCGAAGGACTCGTCGAGGGCGTCCTCCCCGCCGATCCGAGCACCCTCGCATCGCTCCACGAAGAGGTCTTGCGCCTCACCCAGCTCGTGGCCGACCTCGAGACCCTCGCCGCCGCCGACGCCGCAGGCCTCCGACTCGACCGGGCCCCCCTCGACCTCGCCGATGCCGCCCGCGCCGCTGCCGAAGGCATCACCGCCACGGCACCGGAGCTGAGCGGGCCGATCACGACGCGCTTGGAGCGCGCCCCTGCGGAGGCCGACGGGCGCCGCATCCACCAGATCCTCACCAACCTGCTGGCCAACGCTGTGCGCTACTCACCTCCGAGCACTTCGATCACCGTCGAGACCGGCTGTTCGGCTGACGGGTGGGCGTTCGTGCGAGTCACGGACTCGGGCCCTGGTCTTAGCGACGACGACCTCGAGCATGTCTTCGACCGCTTCTACCGAGGTTCCGCCGCCCAGGGCACCGAGGGGTCCGGCGTCGGACTGGCGATCGCCGCCGAGCTCGCCGCGGCGCACGGGGGGCACCTCGCGGCCGCCAACGCCGCCGACGGCGGCGCCTCCTTCACCCTCCTCTTGCCTTCGACCGACTGAACCCCGGTCGGGGTCACCGGCCAGAGCTACGGCGCGGAGCTCGTGGTTCGGGCCTGGACGACGAGCGTGACGACGCCGGCGACGAGCAGTCCGGCGAGGTTGAGCCCCAGCTGCGCGCCCGCCCCGCCGACTTCGCTCCAGGCGCCGTAGGCAGCAGCGACCCCCACGTTCGCAGCGGCGGGGATCGTGGTGACAGAGACGAGGACCCCGATCAGCGCTCCGCTCCGACCCTGCGTCAGCGAGAGCATCCCGGCGATGCCCGCGAGCACAGCCACCACGAGCGCCATGCCGTCGGGCCGGGCGATGAAGGCAGTGAGCTCCCGCGCACCCAGGTCGTAGTCGTCCGGCGCCAAGCCGGACACCCGGAAGGCGATCGTCGACAGCAGCGCGGCGGCGGCCGCGACGGCCAGTCCCACAGCGAGCGTGCCTGCCGCATGGAGCGATGGCCGACGCCGTCTCCGGACGACCGACACGCACAGCGCGGCCAGCGGCCCGTACTCGGGACCCACCACCATCGCGCCGACGATGAGGATCGGCGCGTCCAGCAGGATCCCGACGCCGGCGATCACCGTCGCGATCGACATGAACACCAGGAACGACGAGGTGAGCATGGCGTGCTCGCGCGCGTGGGCCTCCACCTGCTCCCACACCAGCGCATCTCCCGCGTGCCCCGGGGCCGCAGCCTCCGCCGCGGCAGCGGCATCGGAGATGACCGAATCGACCGCGCTCACCACGATCGCACCGTCCCGGTGGACGTCGAGCTCCTGCAGCCACTCGATCACCTCGTTGGCCGCCTCCCGGGCGACATCGCAGACCAGCACCTCGCCGGCCGGAACGGTCGCTCGAGTCGGCACCGCCATCAGGTGGGCGACGCCGGGACGAGCGCCGAGCCCCTCGAAGACCGCCTGCGCGCGCTCCACCGGAACGATCAGTCGCAGCTGGATCACGCCTCCATCAAACGCCATGCCAGCATCGGCGGGCGTGATGGGTGCCAGCTCGAGATGCGGCGCCGCGGCGAACCCGGCGAGGGCCGCTACCGGTCATCGGCGTGCGTTTGCCACCGCGCCCGCGGCGAGGCTCACTCAGCCGAGCTGCACCCCGAGGAAGAGCGCTGCGAGCGCGGTGACACCGGATGCGGCGCCGAACAGCGCCAACGAGCGACGGCTTCGAGCTCGCGCGTGCAGCAGCGCACTCAGCCCTGACGCGGCGACGACAGCGATCTTGACCATGACGGTGCGGCCGTAGGCGGCGCCCCAGTCGGGCGACAGCTCGACGATGTTCCAGATGCCCGTCGCGACCAGGACGCCGTAGGCAGGCCAAGCGATCCGGTTGAACCGTCGCGCGACGGCGCGCGGTGCGTCCGGGCTGAGGGCCCGGAGCCCAGGGACGAGACCGGCCAAGGTCAGCTGCCCGCCGACCCAGACCGTTGCGGCCAAGACGTGGACGAACACGCGCACGGTGGCCCAGGAGATCGGCAACAAGGTCAGCCGCCGAGTCCGATGGCCGCGATCGCTTCGAGGTCCACGTGACCATGTTGCCCGTCCGGTCGTCGCCTCGGTGACCGAGACCGCGGCGTGCTCGTCAACCCAAGCGAGTCAGCACGTTGCGCGTGATCTGCTCGACTTGCGGGTCTCGTGCAGCCAGCCCGTGAGCCCAGTCGGTGGACCCGGATGTCACGACCGTCGAGCCGGCCTTGTTGGTGTAGGCACCGAGCACCGCATGGCCGTGGCGGATGCGTTCCATCGCGGCGGGATCGCGGGTGCCGAAGACACGTGACGCGATGTACTCCAGCTCGCTCGGCTCGCCGGGCTTCGGCGGCCGTGGCGCGGTCTCGCGCGTGAAGTGCTGCGTCGGACAGGAGCCGAGGATCTCGAAGGTCGGCGGGGTGCCGTCTTCGCCGGTCGGGTACGGAAGGCCGTCGCGATAGGTGAACACGCACCCGTCGCACTCGTAGCCGACGACGGTCGCACCCGCGCCGAGCACATCGCCGTAGCCGAGTCCGGTGCCGTCGAAGATCCAGTGACCGGCGCGGTGGATCGTGTAGCCGCCGAGGCCTGCAGTGACGTTGCGACCGATGCGGTGATAGCCGCCACGAGTGAACGAGACGCCGGTCATGTGGTTCTCGGGGCGACCGACGATGACATCGGACCAGAAGGTCGTGACCTCCGGCTCACGATCTGTGTCCATCAGCGGGTCGCTCCTGAAGAACCCCTTGTAGCCCACGATCACGTCTCGATCGTCACCCTCGATGCGCACCTGCCACAGCGAGGTGTTCCCGGAGAAGAAGGCAGCGTTCCCGCCACCAGCGATGAACGACTCCACGGTGTCGCGCATCCCGCGCGACCAGTACTCGTCGTGCCCGACCGAGAGGTACAGGCCCGCACCGTCCAAGACCTCGGGGTGGTGCTCGAGGTCGGCGTTCGTGCAGACCCCGATCTCGAAGCCCTCGCGCTCGGCCCACTCGATGAACGGCAGCTCCCAGTCGGGCCACCCGGCCGACCCGGCGTAGCCGGAGAGGTGGTTGAGCTGGATGTAGCCGACGTGCGCAGCGTTCTGCGGATCAGGCGCTCCGGTTCCCGTGACACGCCGACCCTTGCCGGGAGGCTTGAACAGGTAGCCAGCGGCCATCGGTCGCTTCATCGATGCGTGAGTGCCGCCGGTGTAGAGGTTGACGCCGCCGAAGTCGTTGTAGGCATGCCAGGTGTTGGTGGCCAGTGCCAACACGATGCGCGTGCCCGACCGCGGACGAACGACGAAGAAGGCGTGGTCGCGCCGCACCTTCTCGCCGACGTCGATCTCCATGACGACCTCGTAGTAGCCCGAGGGCCAGCGCGGGTCGACGTCGAGCGCGAGCGCGACGGGCCAATCGCAGCCATTCGACGAGGCGTCGTCGGGCACCTCGTGATCCCCCACCACGACCTCGTCCGCGCTGAACACCACTTCGCGCCGCCCCCCGACGCGCGCCACCTCGAGACGCACGGGCCGACCACCGGACGATGACAGGTGCAGGCCGACCTGCCCGCCAGCGCTCACTGACTGCGGCCAGCAGTAGCCAGCTACCACCTCGCGCCCCATCGCCCGACCCTATCGCTGGCCCACCGCTGGCCCAGCACTCGGGGGCCGAGCTCGCCGACGGCGGTCGTGCTCTCGACTTCCTCGGCTCAGCGTGCCAGGCGAGCGAGGAGCATCACCTTGCCTTGCTCGGCGCCCTTGCGGCTCTCGGCCTGCGCCTTCCTGAAGAACTCGGCGAGCTCGTTGTCGCCTGCCCGCTCTGCATCTCGTGCGTAGATCTCCAGCCGCAACGCGTTGCTCAAGCACGTCTCGGTGAACCAGAGGATGTTGTAGTCCTTGTCAGCGGTCCCAGTGATGCCGCCGGTCTCGGTGTCGGTCAGCAGTTCGGTCATCGGCTGTCCTCCTCAGGTGAGCCGCTTGTTTCAACGGCGCGCGACTGGAGACCACTACCCGCTTTGTCGATCTACGAACCTGGCGGTGCCCCCGGGGCTGGAGGCCACCAGGGAACGTCAACGGCCGCCCGGCTGGGCGATGGTCTCGCTGAGCGTTCGGACGTGCTCGTCGTGATCGAGGATCGGCCAGGCCGCCTGACCGATGGCGAGCACTCCGCGAGCCGGGAGCGGGAACCCGCCGATGTCCGGGGTCGGCGTCATGTGCGCCGCGTGGCCGAGGCCGACACCGGCGAGGACCGCCGTGGAATGCTCGATGAGGTACATGCGCTGGGGCATGAGGGTGCCGTGGTGGCCGCTCGGCATCGTCCCCGACATGCGCAGGTCCCCCATGTCCAGCACCCGTCGCGCGAGCACCTCGCGAGCTCGGAGCAGAGCGCGGGGGCGCCACGTCCAGAGCGGGAGGCGGGCGCCCATCGCGTTGAGGACCCGCAGTAGCCGTGTCTCGATCGCCTCGAGCGTCCAGTCGAGGCGGGGGGCAGCGACGGTGACCCGCAGCGCCATCGGACCCGTCCAGGTCACGTCGATCTCCGCGTGCCCGACGTGGGCGCAGGCAGGGCCGTAGTAGCGGGGGCATGCGGTGTCGAGGCGGGGACCATCGACGAAGATCGACCATCGGCCCTCCGGGTCTCGGTGCCAGACGGTCTTGTACGGGGCGAAGTCGTTCTCGGGGAACACCCGCAACGCCAGGTAGTGACCCGAGTCGAACGGCAGTCCCATCACCCCCCAGCCCTTGACGTGCTCATGGCCCGGCCACGGTGCCGAGCTTCGTCGCTCGGGAAGGTCGCCGAGCGTCTCGGCCAGGTCGATCATCGGGGCCGCCTCGACCGTCAGCGCTTGGTGGCGCGGATGCTGACGCTCTTGACGCCGAAGGTGTCGGTGGCGCCCTGGGCGGAGTCGGAGATGAAGCGGTACTGCGGGTTCTCCTGGACGGCGTCGATGACCAGGCCGGCGGCCTCGATGGCTGCCCGGTAGTCGTCCTGCTGCATGGCTCCGCCGATGCAGGACGCCCAGAGGTTCACGTCGCAGACGATCGCATCGGTGAGCGGTCGCTCTGTGACGATGTCGGAGATGGCCAGGCGCCCGCCGGGCTCGAGGATGCGGGCGATCTCGCGGAACACCGCTGTCTTGTCGCTGCACAGGTTGATCACGCCGTTGGAGATCACGGCGGTCGCTGACCCGTCGGCCACCGGCGCGCCCTCGATGTAGCCCTTGTCGAAGCGAGTGTTGGCGAAGCCGTCACGCACTGCGAGGCGGCGGGACTTGTCCAGCTGCGCGTCCGTCATGTCGATGCCGACCACCTCGCCGGAGTCTCCGACCTGGCGCGCGGCGAGGAAGGCGTCCATCCCCGAGCCGCTCCCGAGATCGACGACGCGGTCCCCGGGCCGCAGCGCCGCGAGTGCCAGGTGGTAGCCGACACCAGCGAAGGACTCGATGGCCTCGGTGGGCACCTCGTCGAGCTCGTCGGTGGGATAGCCGAGACGGGCGGCGAGGTCGTAGCCCATCTCGAAGTGGAAGGTGCCGTGCGGTTCATCGGCAACGGCCTGGTACATCGTCCTGACCTTGTCACGCAGGCCGTCGACGTCGATGGTCGCCATGGTGGAACTCCCGTCAGTAGCTGAAGGTGGTGGCGCCTTCGTCACCGATCCAGCTCCACATGGGAACGGTGCCTTGCAGCTCGGCACCGGCGATGAGCTGCTCCTGGTCGAGCTTCTTGGCGTTGAAGCAGATCGGGCACACGTAGTAGGTCCCGCCGGCGGCCTCGTAGCGCTTCATCAGGTCAGGGATCGAGGGGCAGCCGTCGCAGGCGACGCCTACGGCCGTGCCGTCGACGGCGAGGCGGACGGCCTCCTTGGTGAGGAACATCAGCGTCGGCCGGCCCGCTTCCGCGGCGCCGACCGCCACGAGGAGCGCGACCGTGACCTTCTCACTGTCCTCGAGTCCAGTGCTGAGGCTGATGACTGCTTTGCCGGCCATGACAGGCCCTCCCATGCGTCGGTGATCCGTTGTGGGTCGACCGTACCGACGCAGGCCGCGGGTGTCGTCGGGGGTTCTCCCTACAGATCCAGCGGCTCGAGGGTGCCGAGCAGACCCTGCTGCAACGCGAACAAGGTCGCCGTCGAGCGCGTCGTCGCGCCGGTCTTGGCGTAGATCCGCTCGATGTGGGTCTCGGCTGTCTTCGGGGCGATCCCCAGCTCGCGCGCCACCTGACGGGTCGAGCCGCCCCGGGCGATGAGGAGCAGGACCTCGATCTCGCGTGGTGTGAGGCCGGCGGGGCCGGTACGGCGCGTGGCGCGCGGCTGGCCGGCGGCGCCGAGGACCGCGTCGACGGCGTCGCCGTCGAGACGCCCCGCCCGCACCTCCGAGCGCAGCTCGTTGGCCGCCTGCTTGGCGGTGAGCGCAGGGCGGTGGGCGCGAGGTTCGGTCATGGCCCGGAACGCGCAGGCGGCGGCGAGCAGCCGAGCGGTGGCCGGGATCGAGGGCGCGGTCAGGCCCCGGTGGTAGCCCGAGCCGTCGCAGCGCTCGTGGGTGCGCGACGCGATGGCACCGATGCGGGCGAGCGCAGCCGGCCGGGCCAGCATCCGCTCCGTGTAGTACGAGTGCATCCGCAGCCGCTCGCGCTCCGGAGCAGTGAGCGGCCCCGGCTTGTCGAGGATGGTGGCGGGGACGCCGTGCAGGCCGATGTCGTGGACGAGCGCGGCCCGGCGGACCGCGGTGATGTCGGCGTCGGGGAGCCCACACTCGGCGGCAGCGAGGGCGACGAGCTCGGCGACCGCACGCGAGTGGCCAGCCCTGCAGACCGAGCGCAGGTCGGTGAAGTCGGCGATCGCCTCCAGCGCGTTGTCGAGCTGATCATCGGTGAGTCGATCTTGCAGCGAGGGCTCTGCGTCGATGAGCTCGGCCCAGTCGTGCTCGGCGTCCGGTTCGCCCAGGACCTCGCCAGCCGCTGCGCAGAACTGGTCGACGATGGCGGGGTCGAAGTGCTTGCCACGCTTGGCCCGGGCGACCTCGACGGCGGCGTCGACCCCTCGGGCTCGGTGATGGACCTCGACGGTGTCGGCCAAGTGGAACAGGCGCATCGGCAGGGTGATCGCCTCGCCACCGATGTCGCTGGGCACGCCCTTGCCGTCCCAGCGGGCGAACACCTGGTGCAACGGTCGGCACACGTCCTCGCCGAGATCGAATCGCTCGGCCATCCGCGAGGTGGTGAGGCAATGGGACATCAAGCCCCGCTGGACCGCCTTGCCTCCCGTCATCATGAGGTTGGTGCCAAGTCGGATGCGGCGCAGCGCTGAGCCACCCGCACCGACGTGGCGCAACATGAAGCCGAGCATCGGGAGGCCGGAGAAGTCGACCTCGTAGCTGTCGGCCCGGAAGGCGATGTCGTCGCCGAAGAGCGCGGCCACCTCCGGGGTGTCGGCGACGCAGCCCACCCACGCCAACGACACGACGTAGTAGAGGGCGCCGCGCTCGTCCGCCTCCACACCGAGGTGCTCCCCGAGCGCGGCCGCGATGCGCCAGGACCGCAGCACGTGGTCCATCGGCTGACCGAGGCCCAGGTCGGTGGCGAGCGAGAACGCCCCGACGAGGTCGGCCAGGCGGACACCGCTGTCCCGCGTCGCGTGCAGGCGTTCTCCGGCCACCTACGCCACCGGCCCGCGTGGGAATTGTGGGGGGAACCCCGGACGACGGCCGTCCTCGACCTCCGTACCGTCGCCGACGAGGACCTCGGAACAGGAGGAGGCCATGTCAACCACGGGTGACCCAGCCACACAACCGTCGGCTCGTTGGTCCGTAGGAGGTGCGTTCCTGGAGGCGCTCGCCGCCCGCGACCACCAGCAGATGGCCGCCACGCTCAGCGCCGACATCCGGTTCCGAGCCATGTTGCCGCCAGGTCCGATGGACTGGAACGGCGCCGACGAGGTCGCCGGGGTGTTCACGTCGTGGTTCGGCGACGCCGAGGACTTCGAGCTCATCGACGCCACCGTCGGCGAGGTCGGCGGACGACTGCACCTGTCGTGGCGGCTGCGAGTGCGGCCCGCGCCGTTCGGCATCGGCGATGGCTGGCACGTCATCGAGCAGCAGGTCTACGCGGACGCGGCCGACACGATCGACACCCTCGACCTGCTCTGCTCGGGCTTCCGCCCCGACCGCCCCGCTGAGAGCGGCTGACCGCGCATCGAGGCCCCTGCGGATCGGCGCAGTCGAGCACCGGTCGCAACCGTGCAACACCGTCGGTCATGTCCGTTCCTCTGCTCGCTCACTCGTCCCAGCGACGTGACCACCATGGTGGCATCAAGCGAGCCGTCGGGCACTGACCACGGCCCGGCACCTCGTGGCTAGAAGGTGACGGTCTTGTCGGCCCAGAGGGTCCAGTCGGTGAGCTCGTCGAGGGTGGAGCGACGGGCGCCCTTGGTGAGGTGGTCATCGTCGATGCCGCGAGCGTCCATGCAGGTGCCACAGCAGCCGACGTCGGCGCCGTGCCGGGCGGCGGAGAGGATCATGCGGTCGAGGTGGTAGTAGCCGTCGGGGACCTTCTGGTCGGCCATCGCGCAGCTCACGGCGTCACCGATGAGGAACACCCGCACCTCGCTGTCGTCGCGCTTGGCGAGGGAGGCAGCGAGGCGCAGCCCGTTGTACGAGCGCTCGGTGCCGTAGGCGGGGTCGTTGAGGATCAGCAGGGCCTTCATGTCGGTCACTCCTCTCCGGCGGCGACCGGGAGGCCGGCCAGCCGCCATTCGGGCATCCCGTCGGCGAGGCGGCGGGCCTTGAAGCCCTCGGCCCGCAGTCGCTCCACCGCCTGGGGGGCGAGCACGCAGTACGGGCCGCGGCAGTAGGCCACGATCGGGGATCGCTTGGGGAGGCGGGCCAGGGCGTCGTCGAGCTGGTCGAGGGGGACCGACAGAGCGCCCGGGATGTGGCCGGCGAGGAACTCGGCGTGGGGCCGGACGTCCAGGATGACGACGTCGCCCCGCCCGGTCCGCTCGACCAGCTCGGACCGGCTGACGGGCTCGAGGGCGTCGCGGGCTACGAAGTAGTCGGCCACGATCTGGTTCACGTCTGCCAGCCGGGAGCGGGCCAGGTCGCGCAAGGCGCCCACGAAGGCCACGACCTCGTCGCCGGCCAGGCGGTAGTGGACCTTGGTGGCCTCCTTGCGAGTCTCGACGAGGCCGGCGCGACGCAGCACCTGCAGGTGCGCCGAGGTGTTCGTCACGCCCAGCCCGGTCGCGTCGGCCAACACCTCGACGGTGCGCTCACCCTGGGCCAGCACATCGAGCAGCTCGATCCGCTTCGGGCTCGCGACCGCCTTGGCCACCCGGGCGAACTGCTCGTAGAGACGGTCCTTGGCCTCGCGTCCGTTCACCGTGCTGCCTTCCTCAGTCTTCCAACGATCTCTGGACCACCGTATGACCATCTGGATCGAGAGCGCAGGGTCCTTCGACCCCATTCGGGAGGACCTTCTCCATAGTTCTATGGAATAGTATGTCGAACAGGCCCGTTGGGCTGATCTGGATGTGAGCAACCCGAACGAACCGCTGAGGAATGGCCCGTGCTGGAGATCGTGAGCATCGTCGACGAGGGCCTCGGGCACTCGTCCTACGTCGTCGGCC
>Ga0190269_10001382_pt1 | contig 11671 bp, 11 predicted proteins | sample Popmic249IS_FD_133749 | JGI IMG/M metagenome (GOLD analysis project Ga0190269, IMG submission 133749) | Populus adjacent soil microbial communities from riparian zone of Blue River, Arizona, USA - 249 IS | ecosystem: Environmental > Terrestrial > Soil > Riparian zone | place: USA: Arizona...
CGACGTCGGCGCCGACCTGCTCGGCGATGTTGGCGATCTCGTTCATCAGGCTGATGCGCGCGGCCAGCATCGTGTTGGCGGCGTACTTGGTCAGCTCGGCGGAGCGCGCCTTCATGACCAGCACCTTGTCGTGGTTGCGGTTGAACGGCGCGTACAGCTCGCGCAGCAGCGCAACCGGGCGCTCGCTGTCGGCGCCGATGACGATGCGGTCGGGACGCATGAAGTCGTCGACCGCCGCGCCCTCCTTCAGGAATTCCGGGTTCGACACGACGTCGAACTCGTGCTTCACCCGGCGCTTCTTCAGGCCGGCGCGGATCGCGGCGCGCACCTGGTCCGCGGTGCCGACCGGCACGGTCGACTTGTCCACGACCACCCGGTAACCATCGATATGGCGGCCGATGGTCGCGGCGACGTCGAGCACGTAACGCAGGTCGGCGGCGCCGTCATCGGCTTGCGGCGTGCCGACGGCGATGAACAGGAGCTGGCCGTGGGCCACGCCCTCGGCCGCGTCGGTGGTGAAGCGCAGACGCCCGCCGCGCGCGTTGCGAAGCAGCAGCCCGTCGAGCCCCGGCTCGTAAAACGGCACCTTGCCGCGGCGCAGGGCGCGGACCTTGGCGGCGTCGGTGTCCACGCACACCACGTGGTTGCCCCGATCTGCGAAGCAGGCCGCGGTGACCAGGCCAACGTAGCCGCTGCCAAAGATGGTCAGGCGCACGGAAGGGCTGGAACCTCAGGCCAAGGGGCGCGCGCGCCGGCGCAGGCTCAGGACCAGGTAAGCCACTGCGGAATAGATGAGGATGCCGACGGGGATGCCGGCGAAGAAGGTCGCTTTGGCGGCCGCCATGCTTTCGCACAGGAATTCGCCCGGCATCAGGCTGACCGAGCAGGGCAGCAGCTGGTACATCACCCAGGCCTGCCAATACAGGACGTAAGAGGTGATTTCCGCGTCGTTGCTGGCGGCGACATACCCAAGGCCGAACAGGACGAGCGTGACGGCCGTGCCGATCGCCAGCGACTGCATCAGCGTTTTCAAGGCGGAGGCTTCCCAGTGGTGCCGGCGGAGGGATTCGAACCCCCGACCTACGCATTACGAATGCGCCGCTCTACCAACTGAGCTACGCCGGCGCGGGGCGCGAAGTATAAGGGAATGAACGGACTTTTTTTACCGCGTTGAGATAGGCCGGCGCGGGGCCTACACTGCCCTCATGGTCACACGCCTGCTGTTCGTCACCCTCGCCCTGCTGCCCCTGGCCGCCGGCGCGCAGGCCTACCGCTGGGTCGACGAGAAGGGGCAGGTCCACTACTCCCAGGTCCCGCCGCCGGGTGCCAAGACCCGGACCATCGTTGCCCCACCCCCGCCTTCGGCATCACCGAACCAGGACTCGCTGAACAAGTCCCTGGCCGAACAACAGGCCGGCGAAGGCAAGCGGCGCGAGGAGGCCGGCAAGTCGGAGCAGGCCCGGGCCGAACGCGAGGCGCAGTGCCGGCAGGCGCGCGAGCAGCTGGCCTTCATGGACGCAAATCCCCCGATCCGCATGACGACCACCGATGACAAGGGCAACGTCTCCCGCGTGTCCGAGGAGCAGCATCGGACGCGTCGCGCCGAGCTGCAAAAAGCCGTGGCCGATCGCTGCAGCTGAGCGCCCGGTCACCTTCTGCAGTGCACCACGCGCCTGCCAGTGCGCGCGCTGCCACCCTGCCGCCGGCCCGATGACCGAGCCGGATTGACCGGCCAAGCGGTTGTATTTCAACCCGTCTTTGCGCTTTCCCGAGGGGCAAACGCGTTAAAGTTTCCACGCGGGTTTGCGCGCGCCATTCATATGACGGGGGCACAGTGAAAAGAAACAGGGGTTTCACGCTGATCGAGCTGATGATTGCGGTGGCAGTCCTCGGCGTGCTGGTCGCCATTGCCTATCCCTCCTATACGAACTCGCTGATCAAGGGCAACCGGGCGGCCGCACGGGCGTTCCTGCTGGAAGTTTCGCAAAAACAGCAGCAGTTCCTGATGGACAATCGCGCCTACGGGACCAAGGCTGAGCTGGTGGCCGCCGGAGTCGTTGTGCCGAAGGAAGTCAGCAATTTTTACGATTGGGACACCACGCCGAGCGCCGGCCCGCCGCCGACTTTCACCGTCCGGGTCACTCCACAGGCGGGCAAGCGGCAGGCCCATGACGGCTGGCAGGAAATCAACCAGGCTGGCAGCAAGACGTCGGAAAAGCACGGGAGCTGGTAGGACTACCCATGCGACGCGGGGCGGCAGGGTTCACGGTGCTGGAACTGCTCACGACGGTCACCGTGATGGCGATCCTCGTCGCGATCGCGATTCCCGGCTTCGGCTACCTCGCGGCGAGCACCAAGGTGAAAGCCGCGTCGACCGAGTTGTACCTGGCGATGATCCGGGCCCGTTCCGAATCGGTGAAGCGGAACCGCTCCGTGGCGATCGTGAAGACCGGGGCCGACTGGCAGGGCGGCTGGCAGATCATCGCCGATGGCACGGACGCCGACTCCGACTATGACAACGTCGGCACCGGGGTCGACGACGACCGCCTGATCTACACGCAGGACGAACTCAAGCGCGTGACCATCACCATGGCGGATGACCGCGTGGTATTCCGGCCCAACGGGCGCATCAGCGAGCCGGCCCCGCCGGCCTCGCCGGCGTTCGACGTCAGCGCGCCGGATCAGGACAGCGGCAGCAACCTGCTGCGCTGCGTGACCGCCGACATCACCGGCCGGCCGTACATCAGGCAGGAGGAATGCCCATGACCGGGCGTGGCTTCACACTGCTCGAAGTGCTGATCACGCTGATCATCCTCGCGGTCGGCATGCTCGGCCTGGCCAACCTGCAATCGAAAATCCATGTCACCGAAGTCGAATCGTACCAACGCGCGCACGCGGTGCTGCTGCTTCAGGACATGGCAGACCGCATCAACTCGAATCGCGCCGCCGCCGCGAGCTACGTCAGCGCCGCCGTGGTCGGCGCCGGCACTGCCGATGCCGATTGCACGGCACTGGCGACCAACACGCCGGCGCTGCGCGCCGCGCGTGACCGCTGTGAGTGGGGCGAGACGCTGAAGGGCGCATCTGAACAGCGCGGCGGCGCAAACGTCGGCGGCATGATCGGCGCGCGCGGCTGCATTGCGCTGGTCCAGGCCGCCAACACTGCTGCGGGCGTCTGCACGCCGGGCACCTATCGTGTCTCGGTCGCGTGGCAGGGGCTGCACAAGACCGTGGAACCGTCCCTGCCCTGTGGCGCGAACCTCTATGGCGACGCCGCCGACGCAGACAGGGACAAGTTGCGCCGCATCATTTCCACCGAAGTCACCATCGGCCTGCCCCGGTGCAGCTCGCCATGAAGCAACTGCGCGGTTTCACGCTCATCGAGTTCATGATCGCCATGACGCTGTCGCTGCTGGTGCTGGCGGCGCTGACGGGCGCGTTCGTGTCGAGCAGCAAGTCCCGTGCGGAGATCGAAAAGAACAATGAGCAGATCGAGAACGGCCGCTTTGCCCTGCAGATCCTGACCGACGACGTCGAGATGGCCGGCTTCCTGTCCCACCTGGACATCGACCTCGCGCTTGGCGCGGATACCGCCCTGCCCGTTCCTGCGGCCAAGCCGGATCCGTGCATGGAAGCCGGCGACGCCGCGATGATCGCCGCGCTGGTGACGGCATTGCCCCTGCATATCCAGGGCTACGACAGTCCTGCGGCATTGCCGGCCGAGCTCGACTGCCTGGCGGACGTAAAACCCAACACCGACATCATCCTGGTCCGGCGCACTGCAACCTGTGTCAGCGGCGCCGCCAACTGCCCCACGGTCGCGGGCGCCCCGCTCCTGCAGGCGTCCTTGTGCGCCGATGAGCTGGACTCGCTGGATTACAAGGAGTATTTCGATCTGGACACCGTGGACGCCAACCTGACCCGCCGACCGCGCAGTTGTGTCGCGGGCGCCGACGCGGAAAAGCGCCAGTACCTCGTCCACATCTATTTCATTGCCAACAACGACGTCGCCGGCGACGGGGTGCCGACGCTGAAGCGTGCCGAGCTCGGCAACGATCAGGACCCCACCGGCTTCACGATCGTGCCGCTGGCGCGCGGCATCGAGGACCTGCAGATCGACTATGGCGTCGACCACACTGGCAACGGCGGTGTGCGGGACGGCCTGCCGGACACTTTCACCGCGGACCCCGACTCGTTCGACGCGAACGGCAACGGAGCCGTCAACAACGCCGAGCTCGTCCAGAACTGGCGCGACGTCATGTCCCTGCGCCTGAACCTGCTCGCGCGCAACACCTCCACCACGAAAGACCATGTCGACACGAAGGTCTACGTCCTCGGGGCCAACGCCGACGGCAGCGACCGTTGCGCGAAGACGGTCGGGGCGGTGTGCGGCGCCTTCAACGACGGCTACAAGCGGCACGTCTACCAGACCTCGGTCCGGCTCAACAACCCGGCCGGGAGACGCGAGTCGTGAGCGCCCGGCGCGGCGGTCAAGGCGGCATGGCCCTCATCGTCGGGCTGATCCTGCTCGCGCTGATGACGGTCATGGCGATCACCGGCTTCAACATCGGCCGCACCAGCCTGGACATCGTCGGCAACATGCAGGCCCGCCAGGAGGTCATCGCGGCCGCCAACAGCGCGATCCAGGAAGCGATCAGCACGACGCGCCTGTTCGAGGTTCCGGAGGCGGTATTCCTGAACAACTCCTGCAAGGGGAATGGCAACACGCGCTGCTTCGACACCAACGGCGACGGCACCGACGACGTCACGGTCGTGCTGGACCCCCAGCCGGTCTGTGTCTCGGCGCAGATCATTCCTAACGCGTCCCTGAAGGTGGACAACGACGCCAGCGCGGCGGGCTGCGCCACCGGTGTCGCCCAGACCTTTGGCGTCGAGGGCACTGCTACGGGCAGCTCGTTGTGCGCAAACAGCATCTGGGAGATCGTCGCGGTCGCAACCGACGACATCACCCAGGCCGAAGTCGTCGTCACCCAGGGCGCGGCCGTGCGCGTTTCCACGGATGAAGTCGGCACACACTGTCCTTGATCGAAGGCACCCCATGAACGACCGCAAACTGTCGCGCTTCATTACGCTGTCCATCGCAGCCAGCCTGGTGTTTTGCTCTTTCCAGGCCAGCCCCGAGGACATCGACATCTTCTCGGTGGACGAGAACGGCATCGTTGCCCGGCCCAACGTGCTGATCGTGATCGACAACAGCGCCAACTGGTCGCGCCAGTCGCAGCAGTGGCCCGACGGCGATTCGCAGGGCCAGTCCGAAGCCCTCGCGATCAAGGAAGTCATCGCGACGCTGGATTCGAGCATCAACATCGGCCTGATGGAGCACATTACCGGCGGCGGCGCCAACGACCAGGACAGCGGTTTCCTGCGCTACCACATCCGTCCCATGAGCGGCGACATCAACGACCCCTCGACCAACAAGGGCGCGCTGGCGGTCAAGCTCGACCAGATTTACGGCAACATCAACGATCCCGTCGAGAAACGCACGCAGGGCAATCCCTTCGGCGACCTGATGTGGGATGTCTACAACTACCTCGCCGGCGTCGCCCATTCGAACAAGGGCTTGGGCACGCCTGCGACGCTGGCGGACCTGGATGCCTATACCGACCAGACCACCTTCACGACCTTCCAGTCGCCGCTGACGGTCGCCGACACCTGCACGCGCACCGTCGTCATCTTCATCGGCAACAACACGGCGAGCGGCCCTACCGTGGATGACGACGTGAACAAGGACGCCCTGTTCACGCTGGCGGGCGGCGGCCTGGCCGGCACGCGCGCCGTCACGCAACTGCAGATGGCGGAATACCAGATCGTGACGAAAACCGAAACCGACGTCCTCGGATTCTCGGACGCCTGCTACGCCAGCCAGGCCGCCTGCACCAGCGCGCTGGTTGCGCGCGATCTGGACAACAACCTCCTGAAGGACTGCACCGAATTCGGCTACGACAGCTGCGCCTGCAATGCGGCCGACGGCGGGGAAAAGCCCTGCCCCAGCGCCTCGAAATTCACCGTCACGGGTTACCAGAAAACCACGACGATGAAGACCATCAAGGACAATGAGCTTCTCGACGAGACCAAGAACGCCGATACGGGCAACCAGATCCAGGAGTGCAAGTCCACCAAGAATCTTGCAGACCTGAATGACCCGCTGCCGGCCTGCCCGGCGGACTCGTCGACCCCACCAACGACCGATCCCAACACCGGCGAGGTCACCACCATCACGACCCGGTGGACTGACTGCAGGTACAACAAAATTTCCGCGTGTACCGGCAACGACAGGAACAACTACCAGAAGCAGGGCACGAAGACCCGCTATATCACCGTTACCGAGCCAACCGAGGTGATCAAGCCGACGGACCTCGGCTTTTCCGCGGCCTGCTACTTCGACTCCAACGGCTGCGACGCTGAAAGTGGCGGCAAGAGCGCCAGCTGCAACGGCTTCAGCGAAGGCTGCAAGTGCGCCGCGCCGACGACCGTCACCGGCTGCTCCACCGGCTCGAACTTCCGCGAAGAGGCCAAGTACACGTTCGAGGCGGCCACCCAAACCAAACGCTTCGTCGCCTCCCCGGGCCAGTACATGATGGACGAGTGGGCGCGTTTCCTGCGCCAGGTCGGCGTGCTCGTGCCGGGAGGCGGCGCGCGCTCGCAGGTCACGACGTACACGATCGACGTCTTCAAGGAGCAGCAGGACGCCCTGTTTTCGTCGCTGCTGTTCAACGCGGCGCGCGTCGGCGGCGGCAAGTACTTCGAGGCCAAGAACAAGGATGCCCTGGTCCGGGCCCTGAAGCAGATCCTGACCGAGGTCCAGGCCGTCAACTCGGCGTTCTCGTCGGCCTCGCTCCCGGTCAACGCCACCAACCGGGCCCAGAACCAGAACCAGGTGTTCATTGGCGTGTTCAAGCCGACCCAGGACAAGCGGCCGCGCTGGTTCGGCAACCTGAAGCAGTACCAGCTCATCTCGACCGGCGTCACCGTCGAGCTGGGCGACAAGAACAAGAATCCTGCGATCAACGAGCAGACCGGCTTCATCACCGAGTGCGCCGAGAGCTTCTGGACGACGGACTCCGTGTTCAAGGGCATCGGCTACTGGGAAAATGTGAACATCGCGCCCTTGCCCTCTAGCGACTGCGCCACCTCATCGACGCTGCCGTACGCCCTGTCCGACCTTCCGGACGGCCCTTTTGTGGAGAAAGGCGCGGTCGCCGAGGTCATCCGCAAGGGCAACGACCCGGCCGCCAGCCCGGATGGCGACGGCAATTACGCGGTGAATCGCAAGGTTTATACGCTGTTCAAGGGCAGCCTCGCCGATTTGTCCGTGGCCACGAGCGGGCTCACGGACGACCTCGTAAAGTTCACGCGTGGCGAGGATGTCAAGGATGAGGACGGAGATTCCGCGACCGCCGGGGGGACCACGGAGCCGCGCGCAAGCATCCATGGTGACGTCGTGCATTCGCGCCCGCAGCCGCTGAACTACGGCGGCACCACTGAAGTGGTCATTTACTATGGCTCCAACGACGGCGATTTCCGCGCCATCGAGGCCAAGACCGGCCGCGAACTGTGGTCGTTCGTGGCGCCCGAGCATTTCGACAAGCTCGAGCGGCTGGCCAACAATGCGCCCGAGATCCTGTACTTCGGCGATGTCGACGCACCGCCGGAGTACCGGAAAAAGGACTACTTCTTCGACGGCTCGACGGGCGTGTACCAGACGTTCAAGACCGTCACCATCGACGGCAAGGAAACCTCCGTCAGCGACGTGGCCTACGTCTTTCCGACCATGCGTCGCGGCGGCGCCAAGGTTTACGGCCTGAACGTGTCCGACCCCAGCACCCCGGTCTACCTCTGGAGCAAAGGCTGCTCGGTCGACCACCTGACCGGGGTCTACTCGGGCTGCGACATCGGCTTCGAGGCGATCGGCGAGACCTGGTCCCTGCCGAACGTCGCGTTGCTAAAGGGGTACTGCGGTCACACCACGACGTGCCTGACCAACGACATCTCTGAACGAAAGCCCGTGGTCGTGTTCGGTGGCGGCTACGACGTCTGCGACGACGAGGACACGGCCAAGCCGTGTGCGGCCACTCGAGGTCGCGGCGTCTACGTGGTCGACGCCACCGACGGCACGCTGCTGAATCACATCGACTTCAGCGGCGAGAGCTACGCGCGCGGAATTGCGGCCGACGTCGCGCTGATCGACGTCAACAACGACAAGATGGTGGACTACGCTTACGCGGTCGACACCGGCGGCAGTGTCTACCGCGTCGACTTTGTCGATGGCACGGCTGGGTTTGCGCCCTTCCCCAAGGACAAGTGGACCGGCGACCGTATCGCCTACACGGCCAGCTCGGACGACCCACGCAAGTTCCTGTTCGCGCCGGCGCTGGTGCAGGCCAACGCGAGCACGGTCTACCTCGCCGTCGGCTCCGGCGATCGCGAGCACCCGTTGATGGGCAACTATCCGTTTGGCACCCTCGGGCTTCCCGACACAGCCATCCTGAACCGCTTCTACGTCTGGAAGGACCCGCTCGGCAAGATCGGCGAGGAGATCGACCTCGACGGCGGCGACATGGCCGACTACACGGACTCCACCAGCTGCGATCCGTCATCGCTGATCACGCCCAGCCACGCCAAGAGAGGCTGGTACATCGACCTCGACGCGCAGGGCCAGGGCGAGCAGGTCGTGACCTCGGCGGTCGTGGCTGCGGGCTTCGTGTTCTTCAGCACCAACCGCCCGACCGACGCCAACGATGCGTCCGTGTGCACGACCTCGCTCGGCGAGGCCCGCGGCTACTTCCTGAACCTGCTGAACGGCTCGGGCGCCATCGGCATCACCGGCGCCTGCGGCGGCACGCGCTCCACCACCTTCGTCGGTGGCGGCCTGCCGCCGTCACCCGTGCTCGCCACGGTGCCGATCGACGGCGAGCTGCGCACGGTGGTCATCGGCGCGGTGCAGAAGACAGGTGAGCCGAGCTCCCCCATCGAAGCCCAGCGCGTGCGTCCGCCGATCCCGTCGGACCGCAAGCCGATCTACTGGTACAAGTCGACCGGCGACAAGTAGTCGCAGCGCCCACGGGGCGCGCACGGCGGGTGGGAACGAGATTTCCCACCCGCCGTTTCTTTTGCTAGCGTGAGTTTCGCCACGCATGTGGCGCATCGCCGACAACAATGACAACAAGGAGCGATCACGCGCCGGCGCGCGCAGGCGGCTACACCCTCGTCGAATTGCTGGCCACGCTGTGCATCGCGGGCATCCTCGTTTCGCTGGCCATGCCCCCGTTCGGCGACCTGGCGCTGAACGAACGGCGCACCGCGGTCGTCAACGACCTGCTGCTGACGCTGATGGCAGCGCGCAGCGAGACCGCCAAGCGCCGCGGCCGGCCGCTGGTGGCCTGCGGCTTCGTCGACCGTGACGGCGACGGCGTGCTGGACCCCGACGAGCAGCACTGCGGCGGTTACGACTGGAGCGATGGCTGGATGCTGGGCACCTGGCATGACGCCAACGCCGACGGCACGGTCGGCCCCTCCGAATTCGAGCCGGTGCGGGTGTTCCAGACCGGCGCCAGCGGCCGCTTGACGGTCACAGCGGGGAACTTCACCGCCAGCCCGCCCGTGCGCCCGGCCGGAACCATGCTGATCAAGGCCTTCGGCCGGCGCACCAGCAACGGCACGATCACGATCTGCGACCGGCGAGGCCCCGCTGCGGCCCGCGCCGTCATCGTCTCCCCGCTGGGCCGCGCACGGGTGTCCTCGACCCGCGCCGACGGCACGCCGCTGCGCTGTCCCTGAACATGCCCCGGTAAGATGGGCACATGCGCACGCCGGGTTTCACGTTGATCGAGCTCATGGTCACGCTGACCGTCCTGGGGATCCTCGTCTCGCTGGGCATGCCGGCAATGGCCGACATCCTCCGCAACAACCGCCGCTCCGAGCTGGTCAACGAACTGCTGGCCAGCCTGATGCTGGCGCGCGCGGACGCCGCGCGCAGCGGCCAGCCGGTCGTGGTGTGCGGCGTAAGCGATGCGAACGCCAACGGCGCCATCGACGTGGCCGAGCGCAGCTGCACCGGCCTCGACTGGCGCACCGGCTGGATGGCCGCACCCTGGAACGACGCCGACGCCGACGGCGCGCTCGACAACGGCGAACTGCTCGCCCCGTCGCGCGTGTTCCTGAACGACGACGAGGGCTACACGGTCACGGCCTCCGGTTTCGCCGGGTCGCCCGCGACCGGCGCCGCGGCGCTGATGCCGTTCAACCGCGAGGGCACCAGCGGGCGCCTGACGGTGTGTGACCCGCGCGGCGCCGCGCGTTCGCGCGCGGTCGATTTCTCGTCGAGCGGCCGGCCCAGCATCGCGGTCAACGACAGTGAAGACAGCGCCGGCGTTGCGCTCACCTGCCCGTGATCCCAAAATGCCGGTCATGAGCAGGAGCCACGGCTTCACGCTGATCGAAGCGATGATCGTGGTCACCGTGCTCGGGATCCTCGCCGCAATCATATTCCCGTCGTATTCGGCCTACGTACTGCGCGCCAACCGGGCCGCAGGCAAGGCCGCAGTCATGCGCATCGCCGGCCAGCAGGAGAGTCTCTACACCGATCGCAAGGCCTACGCGGCGTCGCTCGCGGACCTGTCGCCCGGCTGGGTCGCGACGATGCACCTGCGCCGCGACGGCAACTTCCAGAACGGCGACACCGCCGAGGCGATTTACCGGCTGACGAGCACGCCCACCGCCAGCGGGTTCACCATCCGGGCCGAGCCGATCCACACCCAGGCGCGCGACATCGAGTGCGGCACGCTCATTTACGACAGCACGGGACTCAAGACCACCTCGACCCTCCGCGCGGACTGCTGGTCGCGATAGCCGGACAAACCCTTGACGGCGGGAATGGATTCCCGCCCTACGCGTCCCGGGACGGCGCCTTGTCTTTGCGCAGCCCTTGCGGCAACGCGAACACGATGTGCTCGGTGCGTCCCGGCAGCTCGGTCGCCACGTGTCCGCCCATTTCCTTGAGCTGCGCGATGACCTGTTGCACCAGCACCTCGGGCGCCGACGCGCCGGCGGTCAGGCCGACGGCCTTCTTGCCGGCGAGCCACTCGTAGCGGATGTCGGCGGGCCCGTCGATCAGGTACGCCGGCACTCCCTTCTGCTCCGCCAGCTCGCGCAGGCGGTTGCTGTTCGAGCTGTTGCGCGAACCGACCACCAGCAGCACGTCGCAGCGCCCGGCCAGGTCGCGCACCGCGTCCTGGCGGTTCTGCGTGGCGTAGCAGATGTCGTCCTTGCGCGGCCCGTGGATCTTCGGAAAGCGCGCGCGGAGCGCGTCGATCACGCGCGCCGTGTCGTCCATGGAGAGCGTCGTCTGCGTGACGTAGGCCATGTGGTCGGGCCGCTGCACCTGCAGCCGCTCGACGTCGTCGGGCGTCTCGACCAGGTGGATGCGCCCGCCCTGCGACTCGTCGAACTGCCCCATCGTGCCCTCGACCTCGGGATGGCCGGCGTGGCCGATCAGCACGACTTCGCGGCCCTCGCGCGAATAACGCTTGACCTCGATGTGGACCTTGGTCACCAGCGGACAGGTCGCGTCGAACACCGTCAGGTGGCGCGCGGCGGCCTGGCGCCGCACGTCCTGCGACACGCCGTGGGCGGAGAAGATGCAGGTCGCGCC
>Ga0190269_10001383_pt1 | contig 11669 bp, 4 predicted proteins | sample Popmic249IS_FD_133749 | JGI IMG/M metagenome (GOLD analysis project Ga0190269, IMG submission 133749) | Populus adjacent soil microbial communities from riparian zone of Blue River, Arizona, USA - 249 IS | ecosystem: Environmental > Terrestrial > Soil > Riparian zone | place: USA: Arizona...
CCGCGGCCGCGGGCGCGGCCAAGCCCAAGGCACCGCCGCCGATCGCGCCGCCGAAGCCGGCAGGCGCCCCGCCGCTCGTCGCGCCGCCGCCGGCCATCGGCAAGCCGATCGCGCCACCGCCCCCGGCCGCGGCCAAGCCTCCCGCGCCGCAGCCGCTCGTTGCGCCTGCGCCCGCCGCGCTGCGTCCCGCCCCGCCCTCGGATAGGCTTTCAGCGCCGAAGCCCGCGGCATCGGTCGCTGCAGCGCCGGTCCCGCGACCTGCTCCCGCGGTTCCCGCAGCCGCAGCGCCAGCGCCGGTGCCCTCGGAGATCCCTCCCCCGCTCGAGATCCCCGCGGACATCGCAGCCATCGCCGCGCAGCTCGACGCGCGCCCGCCGCGCACGACGATGGACTTTCTGTTCGAGCTGGACTCCCCGGTGCCAAGCTCGGCCGAGATCGACCTGCGAGGCATGCCCGACGTGCAGGCGGCCATCGCCGACAGCAACCTGCGCGACAGCATGCCCGCGCCCGCCGAGGCCGAGCTGCCGGAGCTACCGCGCGACTCGTTCCACCCGGTCGCCAGCACGAGCGAATCGATCGAGCCGCCGCCGCTCTCCGCGCGCGAGCTGAGCGCAACGGGCGATGCCGTGCCGCGCAGCGTCGCGCGGGTGTCCCTCAAGCCGGTCTCGATCCCAGCCTCCGCCGACGAGCAGCACGACGTGCGCAGGCGGCGCTTGATCACGCGCATCGTGACCTGCCGCGACGCCTTCCGCGTGCTCGGCTTCCTCGACATCAAGGAGAGTGACCGCAGCGAGATCGCGCGGCTCATGATGGCGCTCGATCCCGCGCTGGACCCTTCGGGCAAGACCGAAGGCGTGGCGAAGGAGCCCGCGGCGCTGCTGGCCAAGGCGAGCAAGGAGCAGCTCGACCGCGTAGAGCGTTTGGTCTCACCGGTCGAAGACAAGCTGCTCGCGCTCGATGATCTCGTGACGGATCAAGCGCTCGCGACCCGCGTCGAGGCCGGCAAGATCACGGCCAAGACGCTGTGCCGGTACGGCCGCCTGCTGGTGAGCCGCCGCATGCAAGCAGGCCCGCGCCGCGACCGCTTCGAGTGGATCGCGACCGCGCTGCTCACGCGCAAGAATCCCGACGGCACCCGCACCCTGGTCAACGCCGATCGCGCGGCGCGCGTGCTCGAGCTGCTGATCGGAGGCCTCGTCTTCAAGCCGAAGGACGAGGAGCTCGAGGAAGCGGTCGAGTTCTTGAACGACGCCCTCGAACGCTTGCGCGGCTTCAAGAACCACGAGGAATTCTTCGAGAGCGAGTTCTTCATCGACGTGCACGGCTACAAGGTGACGATGCGGGAGCTGCTGCTCTCACCGGACTTCGTGTACCTATCGGTCGCAGTCAACGCGGGCCTGCACAACCGCGTCGAGGAGTGGGTCGCGGCCATGGAGCGCGTCCACAAGTCCAACCAGCTCATGCAGGACGGCTCGCCGCGCGAGCACCTCGCGCGACGCTTGCGCGATCAGGAAGCGGCGGTCGCCGACATCTTCGGCGTCAAGCCCCGCGCCGCGGCGCCTGCGTCCGTGCGGCCGCCGGCCGTGAGCGCGGCGCCGAGCGACAAGCGCAAGGTGCGCGAAGTCACCAAGCCGAACGAAGCCGCGAAGCAGCGCGAGGCCGCCAAGCCGCGCGACGCGGTCAGGCCCAAGAAAGGTGCTCAGGCCGCGAAGGCCCCGCCGCCCAAGCAGCCCGGCGGGGCCGGCCGCCTGCTCATGGTCCTGCTCACGATCATCATGCTCGGCGGGTTGTTGTACGCCGGCTACTACCTCGGCGTGATAAACGTCGATGACTTGCGCAAGCTAGGCGTGCCGGGTCTGCCTCAATCGAAATGAGCGGCCTCGGCGCCACGCCGACGGAGGGCTCATCGTGCAAACCCAGCTCGTCCTCACGTTGATCGGTCCCGATCGTCCCGGCCTCGTCGAGGCGCTGTCCGACGAGATTGCGCGCGCGTCCGGCAACTGGGAGCAGAGCCGCATGGCGCGCCTTGCCGATCAGTTCGCGGGCATCCTGCGCGTGAGCTTGCCTGCGGCACGCGTCGCGGATCTGAAGCAAGGCCTCAAGAGCCTCGAGCGCCACGGGCTGCGCATCGTGGTGGAGGCGTCCGAGGCCACGAGCGACGCACGCGGCACCGTGGCGATGCGGCTCGAGGTCGTCGGCAACGATCGCGCGGGTATCGTGCGCGACCTTTCGCGCGCGCTGGCCCAGCGCAACGTCAACGTCGACGAGCTCGAGACGCAGTGCGAGGAGGCGCCGATGGGCGGCGGTCAGCTGTTTCGCGCGCGCGCGCTCTTGCACGTCCCGCAAGCGCTCTCACTCGCGCAGCTGCGCAGCGCCCTCGAAGGCATCGGCGACGACCTGATGGTCGACGTCGCCCTCGCCCCTTCGGACGACAAGAAGAAGCGCTGAGTATTCAGTACAGGCTGCGGAGCTTGGACTCGTAGAACTGCAGCACGCGGCGGCGGCGCAGCTTCATCGCGGTCGTGAGCATGCCGTTCTCGCGCGTGAATGGCTCGGTCGCCAGCCAGAAGTTGCGCACCAGCTCGAACGTACGGAAGTCGCGGCTGCACTTGAGGATCTCTTCCTCGTACAAGCGGCGCGCGCGCGGCTCGGCGATCAGCTCCTCGGCGCTCAGGTGCTCGCTGCCGAGGTAGGCGCGCAACGAACGCACGTCTGCCACGATCAGCGCGACGTTGTAGGGCTGCCCGGCGCCGTAGATCATGCAGTGCTCGATGAACGGGCTCATCTTCAGCTTCTGCTCGAGGGGTGCCGGCGCGACGTAGCGGCCGTTGCTTAGCTTGTAGAGGTCCTTGATGCGCCCCGTGACCCAGAGGTAACCGTCGTCATCGAGACGCCCTAGGTCGCCCGTGCGCAGACCGCCATCGGCCGTGACCGCCTTGGCCGTCGCCTCGGGTTGGTTGTGGTAGCCCTGCATCACGCCAGGCCCGTAGAGCAGGATCTCGCCTTCACCGGGCAGCGCGTCGGCGACGCTCGTGTCGATGACGATGCGCGTCTCGCCCACGGCCTTGCCGACGGATCCGAAGCGAGCCGCGCCGGTCGGGTTGGACGTCGACGAGCCGCTCGACTCCGTCAGCCCGTACCCTTCGTACAGCGTGATGCCGATGTCGTGCAGGAACTCGGCGACCTGCACCGGCAGCGGGGCTGCGCCCGAGAATGCCCAGCGTAGCTTGCCGCCGGTGCGAGCCTTCAGCTTCGAGATCACGACGCGATCGCTCAAGTTCAAGTAGATGCGTTCGGTGAGCTTGAGCGGCTCGCCTGCGCGCTGCTTCTTCAGCAACTGCAGCGCGTCGTCGAACATGTGCCGGCTCATCTCCGGCTCGCTCGCCAGGGTGCGCTGGATGTCGTGGTAGACCTGGCTCCAGATCCTGGGCACGGCGTACAGCACCGTCGGCTTCAAGCGCTGCAGCTCGTCGAACAGTTGATCCGGGCTCGGGCAAATCGCGACGCTGCCGCCGAGCGCCATCATCACGTTGAGCTCGATCTGACCGCCGAACACGTGCGCCCAGGGCAGGAACGCAATGGAGCGGACGTCTGGACCGAAGTCGCGCGCTTCGGCGAGCGCGAGCGCGTTGGCGGCCAGGTTGCCGTGGCTCAAGCGAACGCCCTTGGGCTCTCCAGTCGTGCCGGAGGTGTAGATGATCGTGGCGACATCGGAGCGCGACGGCGAGCGTGCCGGGATGTCGCGCCCCTCGTTGCGGGCGAGCAGAGCCTCGAACGAGCTCGGATCGCTCGCGGGTCCGTCCAGCGTCACGATGTGCTGCAAGTCGAGCAGGTCCTCGCGTAGACCATTGAGCCGGTTCGCGAGCGAGGTGTTGCCGACGAAGCAAACCTTCGCGGCGCAGTCGGCCAGCACGTAGCGCCACTCGATCTCGGACTGAAGCTCCGCGACGGGCACGAAGATGGCGCGGCGCTGATACGTGGCGTGGGCTGCGATCACCCACTCGAGCCGGTTCTCCGCGATGATCGCTACGCGGTCACCGCGACCCACGCCCAAGTCGGCTAGAGCGGCGCGGCAAACGGCGACGCGCCGCGCCAGCTCACCGTATGTGATCCAAGACCACGTCGTCCCGCCCTGGCCTTGTAAGCCGGATGCGACCCCATAGGCGGGCCGGTCGCTGTGCTGGGCGGCTGCTCGCTCCAGGAGCTCGGCCAACGTCTCGAAGCGAAGCGACTCAGTCATGAGGAGGGTTTAGCCAGGCAATACGCATGCAAAGGGAGAAGCATTCCCTCGCTCCCCCGCGCGCCCCCTGGCGAGGGCGCCAAGCATAGGGGCCCGGTGCGCGAATGCAAACGTTCAAGCCGCCCAAGCTGAGCCAAAGAGCGAGCGCAACGGCCATTGTCACGGCGCTGCAACGGCACCTATCGTGCCGGCCGGCAAGGCAGGTTGAGGGACCGCGGCGCGATGCTCCGCGGCTGGGGCCTACGAGTTTAAGGAGAAAGTCATGCGTGAAGCTGTGATCGTTTCCACTGCGCGAACGCCGATCGGTAAAGCCCACCGCGGTGCGTTCAACAACACCGAAGCCCCGACCCTAGGGGGGCACGTGATCCGCGAAGCGATCGCGCGCGCGGGGATCGAGCCGGGCGAGGTCGAAGACGTCGCGCTTGGCGCCGCGATGCAAGAGGGCACGACGCGCTTCAATGTCGCGCGGCAGGCCGCCATCGCCGCGGGTTGCCCCGTGACGACGTCGGGCATGACGATGGATCGCCAGTGCTCCTCGGGGCTGATGGCGATCGCCGCGGCGGCCAAGACGATCATCAGCGACGGCGTCGACGTCATGGTGGGCGGCGGCCTTGAATCGATCAGCTTGGTCCAAAACGAGCACATGAATCGCTTCCACGCGGTGGACGCGATCCTCAAAGAGAAGAAGCCCGAGCTCTACATGCCGATGATCGACACGGCAGAGGTTGTGGCGAAGCGCTACAACATCGGCCGCGACGTGCAGGACGAGTACTCGCTCGAGAGCCAGCGCCGCATCGCGGTGGCGCAGAAGGAAGGCCGCCTCGACAAGGAAATCGTTCCGATCACGACGACCCAAGCTGTCGTGGACAAGGCCACGCAAGAGGTCAGCTACAAGCAGATCACGATCAGCAAGGACGAGGGCAATCGACCGGACACCACGCTCGAAGGTCTGCGCGGCCTCAAGCCCGTTCGCGGTGAGGGCAAGACCATCACCGCCGGCAACGCAAGCCAGCTGTCCGACGGTGCGTCGGCCAGCGTGCTCGTCGAGCGCAAGGTCGCCGAGCAGCGCGGCCTCAAGCCACTCGGCATTTACCGTGGCCTCGCCGTCGCCGGCTGCGAGCCCGACGAGATGGGCATCGGCCCGGTCTTCGCGATCCCGCGCTTGCTCCAGCGCAACGGCTTGAAGGTCGAAGACATCGGCCTGTGGGAGCTCAACGAGGCCTTCGCCGTGCAGGTGATCTATTGCCGCGACAAGCTCGGCATCCCGAACGATCGGCTCAACGTCAACGGCGGCGCGATCGCGATCGGCCACCCGTACGGCATGAGCGGTGCGCGTATGGTGGGTCACGCGCTCATCGAGGGTCAGCGGCGCAAGGTGAAGTACGTCGTGGTTACGATGTGCATCGGCGGCGGCATGGGTGCGGCAGGTCTGTTCGAGGTCGCCTAAGCCACTTCGTTCTCGCCCTCGAAGCACTGAATGCGGCGGCATCCCCTACGGGTGCCGCCGCTTTTTTTCCGCCTAAAGCCGACCATCTTCGAGGCGTTTTGGCTGCTTCCACAGCCCGTCCACCACGGATCCACACGCGGAGACGCCCTATCCCCATCGAATTCACAGTCTGGACACACGCATAAGGTATGAGATTTACTTCGGTTTTAGACTTACTCACATTCTCGTACATAAACGCTGCAAAAAAATGCTGTCAGCGGTCATTGACCGCACATAGTGCAGGCGGGAAAGATCGCCGCCGTTCGCCTGCGATCTGGGACCGTTGTGCAACCGGACTCCGTTACCGCCACAGCCTTCGCCGGCACTCGCCGCTACTCGATCGAGCGTGAGCTCGGCTCGGGGGGCATGGGCGTGGTCTACCAGGCGCTCGACTTAGAAAGAAATGCGCGGGTCGCGCTCAAGGCGCTCACGCAACGCGACGCGCTCAATATCTATCGCCTGAAGAACGAGTTCCGGCAGCTCGCCGACCTGAGCCACCCGAACCTGGTCGCGCTGCACGAGCTGTGCTGTGAGAACGGCTCGTGGTTCTTCACGATGGAGCTGGTCGATGGTGTGACCTTCGATCTGTACGTGACGGACCAGAACATGGTGTCGTCGATCCCGCCCGCGGCGGATCCGCGCGCGGTGCGTACCGTCGCCGGACGCATCGTGCGCGACGTGTCGACGACGCTTAGCCAGCGCGCGATCGGCAGCGAGTACCCGATGGGCGGGGTGAGCCGGGCGAGCTGCAACGTTCGCCGCTTGCGCCGGGTGCTGCGCCAGCTCGTCGAAGCCGTGGCGGCACTGCACAACGCCGGCAAGCTCCACCGCGATCTCAAGCCGAGCAACGTGCTCGTGACAGCCGAAGAGCGCGTCGTGGTGCTCGACTTCGGCTTGGTCAGCAGCTCCACGCTGGTCGAGCCCGAGCCCGATGCTGCCGAGCGGACCGTCGGCGGCTGCGTGTTCGGGACGCCCGCGTATATGTCGCCGGAGCAAGCCGCGGGCGAAGCGGTGACGACGGCGAGCGACTGGTACGCGATCGGCGTGATGCTCTACGAGGCGCTGACCGGCCAGCTGCCGTTCGATGGCTCGGTGCTGGAGATCCTGCGCCAGAAGGAGGCGCTCGAGCCGCCTGCGCCGTCCACGATCGTGTCCGGCGTGCCGGATGATCTCGACGAGCTGTGCCGCGACCTCTTGCGACGCGATCCGAACAAGCGCCCGACCGGCGCGGAGATCCTGCGCCACCTCACCGGTCACACGGAAACCACGCGCATCTTCGACGCACAGTCGGCCTCGCCCCTACGGCCGCAAGGCGAGCTGTTCGTGGGCCGCGAGGATCACCTCGCGGTGCTGCGCGACGCCTTCGAGACCACCAAGAAGGGCCAGCCGGTCACCGTGTTCGTGCACGGCGTGTCGGGCATGGGCAAGAGCGCGCTCGTGCGCTGCTTCGCCAACGAGCTGATCCAGCACGACGAAGCCGTCGTGCTACGCGGCCGCTGCTACGAGCGCGAGAGCGTGCCGTACAAGGCGTTCGACAACATCATCGACGCGCTCAGCCGCTACCTCATGCGCTTGCCCTCGGAGCAGGCGGCGGAGCTGTTGCCGCGCAACGTGCACTCGCTCGCGCGGCTGTTTCCCGTGCTACGGCGGGTCAAGGCGGTGGCTCACGCGCGCGCGCCCAAGCACCAGACGCTGGAAGCGCGCGAGATCCGAAACCAAGCCTTCGCCGCGCTCAAGGAGCTACTGCTTCGCATCAGCGACTTCCAGCCGCTCGTGCTGAACATCGACGACCTGCAATGGGCGGACATGGACAGCGCCCGCTTGCTGACGTTCCTGCTCGGCCGACCGGATCCGCCGCCGCTGCTCTTGGTCGGCGCGTACCGTCGTGATGAAGCCGAGAACAGCCCGTTTCTACGCCACATCTTGGGCGACGCGGGGCTCGTCGAGGGCGCCGCTATCGTGCGGGAGATCTCGGTCGATGCGCTGAGCGGGAAGGAAGCTAGGACGCTGTGCGCCGAGCTGCTGTCGGACCTTCCGACCACGAGCGCGCTCGCCGCGGAGGCGATCGGCGCCGAGTCCGAGGGCATCCCATTCTTCATCACCGAGCTGGTCCAGCACGTCCGCACGCACGTCCAGCGCGGGGATGTCGAGCCGAGCCTCGACGAGCTGTCTCTCAACAGCGTCGTGATCGAGCGCGTGCGCTCGCTGCCGCGCGACGCGCAGCGCTTGCTCGAGGCGCTGTCGGTCGCGGGTGGACCGATCGAGCAAGGCGTCGCCATGCAGGCGGCCGCGCTCTCGGGCGCCGATCGCGCACCGCTCCTCGCGCTGCGCGCGGCGCGCCTCATCCGCACCCGCGGCACGCGCCAGACCGACGCGGCCGAGGTCTACCACGACCGGGTGCGGCAGACGGTGGTCGCGGCGATGCATCCGGAGGCCGTGCGCCTCATGCACGCGCGCATCGCGACCGCCATCGAGTCGTTCGGCATCAGCGATCCGGAGCGCTTGGTCGCACACTACAGCGGCGCCGGCGACGGCGTGCGAGCGGGCGAGACCGCGCTGCAAGCGGCGCACGTCGCGGCCCAAAAGCTCGCGTTCAACCGCGCGGCCGAGCTGTACCGGCACGCCATCGAGCTGCATGCCAAGGACGACCCGCAGCAAGGCGAGCTGCACCGGCACTTGGCCGATACGCTGGCCAACGCCGGCCGCGGCGCCCAAGCCGCCGAGGCGTACCTGGTCGCGGCGAAGGTCGCGACCGCGGACGAGCGCGTGCGGCTGCGCCGGCTGGCCGCGCAGCAGTACCTGCGCAGCGGGCACGTCAGCGAAGGCATGGCTCTCGCCGACGCGCTGCTGCGCGAGCTCGGCATGGCCCTACCGCTCACCGACGGTAAGGCGGTCGCGACGTTCCTTTGGCAGCGCGCGCGCTTGCGGCTCGCGCCGCCGGCGCCGGCGCGCGGCAGTAAGCCCGCGTTCGACCAGCAGCGCCTCGAGACGCTCGCGGTGATGTTCCAGGAGCTGAGCGTCGCGGACCCGCTGCGCGGCGCGGTGCTGCACGGCGAGTACCTGCTGTGCGCGATGCGCGCCGACGACCCCGAGCAGCTCGCCAAGGCGCTGGCCTGGGAGGTGTTCCACCTGTCCGTCATCGGCGGGGCCGGCAACGAGACGCGCGCGCGCGCAGCGCTGCTCAAGCTCGAGGGCATCTGCGAGAAGCTCGCGACGCCGTACGCGCATGCGATGGTGTGCATCGCGGAGACGGCGCTGCTGTTCTTCTCCGGCCGCTATGCGGAGTCGCTCGGGCCTTCGGCCAAGGCCTACGAGCTGCTGCGCGGCGCGACCGGAGCGTACTGGGAGCGCAGCTGGATCTCGCTCTTACGCTTCGGCGCGCTCGAGTACGTAGGCGACATGTCCGAGCTGGCCAAGGAAGCGCCGATCCGCGCCCGCGAGGCCGACGAGCGCGACGACCGCTTCACGCTCGGCCTCTTGATCATGTCGGTTGCGTACGCGCACCTCATGGCCGACGCGCCCGACGAGGCCATGCGCTTCCTCGAGTCGCAGCAGAAGCGCCTGGGCGCGGGCTTCTCGACCTTTCATCACTTGATGATCCACCGCACCGCAGACGCGCTGCTCTATCAAGGCAAAGCGGTCGAGGCGTGCGCGTTCATCGAGCAGCATTGGGCGCAGATCCTCTCGTCGCACCCGTGCCGCGGCCGGCTGATGCGCGCGGTCAGCTTCTGCATGCGCGCGCGCGCGACGACGTCCGCGTACGCCGCCACGCGAGATTCGGCCTACCGCCGGACCGCCCTATCCGACCTGCGCGCGCTGTCTCGCCTGCAATCCGGCTACCGCGGGTTCGTGACTGCCCTGCACGCGAACGTGTTGACCACCGACGGGCACCGCGAGAAGGCAGCCGAGCTGCTGGATAGGGCCATCATCGAGTTCGACCGCGATCAGGTGACGCGTTTCGCGGTCTGCGCACGCCGCCGGCTCGGCGAGGTTTTGAATGACGCACGCGGCGCGAACCTGATCGATGCCGCGGATCGCGAGCTCAAGAGCCAGGGCGTGCTCGTGCCGGAGAGCTGGATCTCGGTGCACCTCGGGCCCTCGCCCCGGTAGGACCTAGCCGGCTTCGGCCTCGCTGGTGCGCGCGACTCCCGTGAGCTTGGCGAGCAGGCGCTGGATCAGCACCCCGTCGATGTCGCGCCACGTGAAGCCTAGCGAGGACAGGCGCACGAGCGTCGCGCCGTGCTCGACCTCGGGCACGAGCGGGATACCGTCGCGCAGGCGCTGGCTGACGACGAACATCGTGGCCGACGCCCAGGCATCGGCGTCGACTCGCTCCAGCCACTCGGCATCGCTCAGCTCCGCGACGTCGAAGCCCCACTCGCGGATCCAAGCCAGCAGGTCGGCGATCGGGATGAGCTGCGGGCTGACCACGTGCTCGATCGGCCCGCGCGGCGTGCGGTCGAGCGCGAGCATGACGATCGCGCGCGCCGTGTCGTCGACGCGCGACAGGTGCGGGATGGCTTTGTCCTCGGTCGAGAACGACACGCCCGTGCGGGCGACCGTCGCGAGCGCCTCGGCGAATGCGTCGCCCTTCGGGGCGCGATCGAGGATCAGCGGGCCGGCTCGGTAGCAGCGCACCTGCAGCCCGCGCCGGCCGGCCAAGCGCACGACGCCTTCGGCGACCCACTTGCTCTGCGAATAGCCGTCGGTCAGCTGCTCGGATCGCGTGAGGGGTGTGTCCTCGTCCACGCGCTCGTTTTGCTCGGCGGCGTCCGTGATCGCGATGGTCGACACGTAGTGGAGCGGCTTGCGCTTGCCCTGCGACGCCAGCTCGATGGCCGTGCGCGTACCGCCGACGTTGGTCGGGCGCAGCTCCTCGTACGAGAGCGCGAAGTTCACCTCGGCGGCGTTGTGCAGCACGAAGTCGGCATGCTCGGCCAAGAAGCGCCACTCGTGCTCGCTCAGGCCGAAACGCGGGCGGGTGATGTCGGCGGCGAGACAGCGGGTGAGGCTCCACTGCACGCGCGAGCCGAGGCCCCAGGCCGACAGGCTCTGCTCGAGCCGCGCGCGGGCGGCGAAGTCGTCGCCCGCTCGGATGAGGCACACCACCTCGGCCTCGAGCGCGGCCTGCAGCTCGACCAACAGGTGCGCGCCGAGGAAGCCCGTCGCACCCGTCAGCACGATGCGCTTGGGCGGCCACCGGGCTTCGCCTGAGCTATGCGGCAGCGCGTCGAGCTGCACCTCGTCTTGAAGGGCCCGCGCCTCACGCTGCACGACGGTCGCGGAGATCTGCAGCGCCTGCGCCGCGAGCGTCGGGTACGCCAGTACGGTCGCGGGCGCGAGCGCGATGCCGCTCTTGCGCGCGCGCGAGGCGAGCAGGACCGCGGTAAACGACGTGCCCCCGAGCGCGAAAAAGTCATCGTAGCGACCGACCGTAGGCCGCGCGAGCACCTCGCTCCACAGGCGCGCGAGCAGCTTCTCTTCGCGCGTCACCGGGTGCTCGGCGAGCGGCGGAACCGAAGGTGCTTGCGCCCGCTCGGCCAGTCCCGCGAGCGCCTTTCGATCGGTCTTGCCGCTCGCCGTGCGCGGCAGGCTGTCGAGGAACACGAAGCGCCCCGGGATCATGTACGCGGGCAAGCGCTGCTCGACCCACGACAGCAGCGCGCCCTCGAGCTGCTCCTGCGAGAAGATGCCGGTCAGCGCGTCCTGGCCCGTGAGCGAGTCCACGGCATTGGCGACGTCGGGCACGATCAAGGCGAGCAGCCGGTCCTCGCCGCCTGCGGAGTCGGTGATGACGGCGCACTCGCGCGCGAACGGATGCAGCGTGATCACGCCTTCGATCTCGCCGAGCTCGATGCGGTTGCCGGCCAGCTTGACCTGGCGGTCCATGCGCCCGAGCCACTCGAGCGCCAAGCCGGTCTCCTTGGGGAGGCAGCGCTCGCG
>Ga0190269_10001384_pt1 | contig 11663 bp, 12 predicted proteins | sample Popmic249IS_FD_133749 | JGI IMG/M metagenome (GOLD analysis project Ga0190269, IMG submission 133749) | Populus adjacent soil microbial communities from riparian zone of Blue River, Arizona, USA - 249 IS | ecosystem: Environmental > Terrestrial > Soil > Riparian zone | place: USA: Arizona...
ATCGCATGGTGACCGAGATCAATCCTGCCCTGTGTCAGGGCTGTGGCACCTGTGTGGCGGCGTGTCCGGCGGGCGCGATCAGCGGCACGGGCTTCAGTGATGAACAGATCATTGCACAGATCGATGGGTTGTTGTTGAGAAACCTTGAGGAAGTGAAGGCATAATGGGTAATTGGTAAATGGTAATTACCCATTACTACTTACCAATCTCCACCAATGGAGACACTTATGGAAAATAACCATTTTGAACCAACGATCATCGGCTTTACCTGCAACTGGTGCAGTTATCGTGCTGCGGATCTTGCGGGGACAGCGCGCATGAAGTATGCGCCGAATGTACGTCTTATCCGCATGATGTGCTCGGGGCGGCTCGACCCGACCTTTGTGCTGCGTGCCCTTTCAGGCGGCGCAGATGGCGTCATGATCACGGGATGTCATCCGGGTGAATGTCACTATATGGAACAGAACTACAAGGCACTGCGCCGTTTCCTGCTCCTCCGACGCGTTCTTAATGGGATGGGTATCGAACCTGAACGTGTGAAACTCGTTTGGGCGAGTGCCGCCGAGGGAGCCCGCTTTGCCAGTGAGACAACTTTGTTCGTGGAAGAGATACGTAAACTAGGTCCGTTGAATTGGGGCAAAAGCGACAGTGAACCGAAGACCGTGGACCGTGAAGAACTGTCCACGGTCCATAGGCCATCGTCTGAATTGGAGGTGCCCGCATGACCGCAAAACCCAAATTTGCAATGTATTGGGCTGCCTCCTGTGGTGGATGCGAGATCGCGGTCCTCAATACACATGAGAAAATTCTCGATGTGGATGCCAACTTCGAGGTCGTGTTCTGGCCGGTAGCGATGGACGCCAAATATCAGGATGTCGAAGACATGGAAGATGGCTCGATCCTGCTGACGCTCTTCAACGGCGGCATCCGTAACGATGAGAATGAGCGTCTCGCACAACTACTACGCAAGAAATCAAAGATACTCGTCTCGTTTGGCTCCTGTGCAACGGAGGGATGTATTCCCGGTCTGGCAAACCTCAGCCCGGTAGGGGAGATTGTCAACACGGCGTTCAACACGATTACGACGGATAATCCGCATGAGATCTATCCGCGTACATCCTATGATGTGCCGGAAGGTGAGCTACATATCCCCACTCTTTCAAAGATATTGCGCCCGCTCGATCAAGTGGTGGATGTGGATTATTACATGCCGGGATGTCCGCCTGAGTCTCATCAGATCGCTGCGGTGATCGACCTGGTGATCAAAGTGATTCACGGTGAAGCAGAACTGCCGCCCAAAGGGACTGTGATCGGCGCAGGACATTCAACGGTTTGCGATGAATGTCCACGGGCACGCAACGTGAAAATGATCAAAGCCTTCAAGCGCATTCAGGATATCGCACCGGTTGACCCAACCCTCTGCATTCTTGAGCAGGGTGTGCCGTGCAACGGTCCCGCCACACGCAGCGGATGTAATGCACGTTGCCCGCAGGCGGGCGCGCAGTGTATCGGCTGCTATGGTCCCGCCGAAGGCGTGATGGATTACGGTGCGCGGCTGATCACAGCTTTTTCATCCGTGATCGATGCGAATGAACCCGATGAGATCGAAAAGATCCTCGATGGAATTCCCGACCCAACGGGACAGATGTATAGGTTTAATCTGGCTGGATCGTTGTTGAAAGCTGCAAAGCCAGCATGGCAAAAATAATTTCGTAATGCGTAAAGCATGAAACGTACAGGTGGTTACGCATTACGCATCATGAATTACGGATTGGAGATGTATGACTCAAAGAATTAGCATCGACCCCATTACCCGCCTAGAAGGTCACGGCAAGATCGAGATCTTTCTTGATGCCAAAGGCAATGTTGCCAACACCTATTTCCAGATCCCTGAACTGCGCGGCTTTGAACGATTTGTCGTGGGACGTCCCATTGAAGAGATGGCGTTGATCACGAATCGTATTTGCGGGGTCTGTCCCGAAGCACATAATATGGCAGCATCGAAAGCTGCGGATGCAGCATATAAAGTTGACCCGCCACGCACTGCGAAAATGCTGCGTGAGTTGTTGTATTCGGCATTTTACTGTACCGACCACACAACCCATTTCTACGCATTGGGCGGCCCCGATTTCATAATGGGACCTGACGCTCCTGTTGCCGAACGCAATATTCTGGGCGTGATCCACAAGGTGGGACTGGAGATCGGTGGCAGGGTCATCCAGATGCGCAAGTATGGGCACAACACGGTTGAGATGATCGGTGGACGGAAGGTGCATCCATGCGCATCGATCCCCGGTGGAATGACAAAGGGCATCACCGAAGAACAACGCAAAGAGATCGAAGAGATGGGACGCTGGGCGATCGAGTTTGCTCAATGTAGTCTCAAGATCTTCAATGACATTGTGCTTGGCAATCCGCAATATGTGGATCTGATCCTTGGTGATGTGTACACTCATCACACCTATTACATGGGATTGGTTGATGAAAACAATAAAGTAAATTTCTATGATGGCAAGGTGCGCGTCGTGGATCCGAATGGCAGGGAATTTATAAAATATGAGCCAAAAGACTATATGCACCATATTGCTGAACATGTCGAGCCATGGACGTATTTGAAGTTCCCCTATCTCAAGAATGTGGGTTGGAAGGGATTCGTAGATGGAGCCGACTCAGGCGTGTACATGGCGACGCCGCTCTCGCGTCTGAACGCGTCGGATGGAATGGCAACGCCGCTCGCAAGAGAGGAATATGAACGCTTCTATTCCACGCTGGGAGGCAAGCCTGTACATCAACGTCTCGCCACGCATTGGGCGCGCTTGATCGAACTCCTGTACGCGGCAGAGCGCTGGGTGGACCTGGCGACTGATCCCGAAATCACATCACCGGATGTTCATGCGAAGCCGACTCAAGTTCCAACTGAAGGTATCGGAATCGTGGAAGCGCCGCGTGGAACTCTCACGCATCATTATTGGACCGATGAGCGCGGCATCGTAACCAAAGCGAATCTCATCGTGGGTACTACCAACAATTACGCGCCAATCCAGATGTCCACGCACAAGGCGGCAACGAATCTTATTAAAGATGGCAGGGCAACAGAAGGATTGCTCAACATGGTAGAGATGGCATTCCGTGCCTACGACCCATGCTTTGGGTGCGCGACGCACGCATTACCGGGGCAGATGCCGTTGGAGATCACCATCCATGATGCAGATGGAATTCCTGTGGATGTACTAAAACAATATTGTTAGCCGCGCTATCGAAAGGAGTACGAAGATGATTGCTCTGGAGCGTTTGCGAAACCTACCTTTTTTTGCCTTCATGGACGAAAAGCAGTTGAAAGCTGTGGTAACAATTGCCCAGGATCTGCAATTTAAATCGGGTGAAGAGATCTGCGAGGCGCACACTCCCTCTGACGCACTATACTTTCTGGTTGAGGGGAGCCTGCTGTACTACATGGTGGTCATCAGCCAGTACCAACCAGGCTATCGGAAGGAATATTTTATTGGCGTAGTGAATCCCGGAGAAATATTCGGGATCTCTTCCCTGATCGAACCTCACTTACACACTGCAACGCTTCGTGCCGAAAAAAACAGTAGCGTGGTAAAAATTGATGGGCGGGCATTGCGTGCCTTATGTGAAGTAAATACCGATCTTGCTCTGGGCTTGATGAAGGCTGTAGCCAAAACTGCGATGAACAGGCTGGAAATGACACGCGTACAACTTGTGGCCCAGATGGCCGGGATGCCCAAAGAACCGGCCCAGTAGAAGCCTCCATACTACGGTTGAGATGGAATTCCGGTCATACGTTCCGTGCTTTGTGTGCGCGACGCATGCATTACCTGGACAAATGCCACTTGAAATTAATCTTCGCAATTCGGATCAGAAATTCGGTTGATGTGTTGAAGCAATACTGTCAAGTGTTCGTGTAAAACGTCCCGCAGGTCTTGGGCAGGTGTCCTTTTCAGTGGTAGGCCTGCGGGACGTGATCCCTTTTGTGAAACGGTACCAACGAGTGCCGCAACCCCGCCGAAAGCAGGGGGCAACAATATTAAATTGTAGGGCACCGCTGGTCGTTTTCCACGAAAATATAACCTGCCAACCCTACCGCTTAAGGAAGTTGCGGTACTAGCGTCTTCGAAGGAAGCGGAGCTTTTCATCCAATGAATACGATTGTGATCGGACTCGGAAATCCAATTCTCGGCGATGATGGAGTGGGGTGGCGTGTCGCAGAAGAGGTGATGAGTCAATTGACATCGCCCTCACGCCTACCCCATCGCCCGCCAGGAGGGGAGAATCTGGTTGACGTGGAATGCCTGGCACTCGGCGGGATCAGTTTGATGGAGCGCCTGATTGGATATGAGCGTGCCATCTTGATCGATGCCTGCATTTCAGAAGCAGAACCCGGTTCGCTCGTGGTTTCGAGATTGGAAGACCTTCCTGATCTTTCTGCATTCCATACGACGAGCGTGCATGATATGTCATTACAAAACGCGATGAAGCTGGGACGTAATCTCGGCGCGCTACTGCCTGACAATGTAATCGTAGTTGGGATTTCTGCAAGACAGATGCGTGATTTCAGTGAAGAACTCTCCCCCCCGGTTGCAGATGCAGTGCCAGAAGCGGTTCACATTGTAATGGAACTGGTAATGCAAGAATCACAATTCATGGGAGAAGAAAGTCATCCGCCTGGATGACTTTCTCCATCTTGGACATAATCTGTTAAAGGTTTAATCTAAAGATGAACATGCGTGAATTTGCTTTAACACAAAAACTTCTGGATCGTGCTCTGGAAACTGCTCATTCAAAACGAATCAAACGTGTACATTTGTTGATCGGTTCATTTTCGGAAGAACGGGAAGATTCAATTCAATTTTATTGGAGGGATCTGGCAAAAGGTTCATCCGGTGAAGGAGCCGAACTGCATTTTGATCATGTCAAAACCGAGATGAGATGTCTGGATTGCAGTGGCATGTTTTATCTCGATGAGAATGAAGAGACATGTACCTGTACATTTTGTTACAGTGAGCATTTGAAGTTGTTGGTCGGAGAAGACGTACGAATCGAAAGTATTGAAGTTGAGTAAAAGATTCGCGTGAGCGCGCGAATACGTTGCAGAACGATTCGATTGGCTCAGGACGATGATTATAATGACGAAGCATATTTCAGTTAAAGGTGTTGTGCAGGGTGTCGGTTTCCGTCCGTTCGTGTATGGACTGGCCACTCGACTCGATTTATATGGCTGGGTAAGCAATACGTCTGGCGGGGTGGAAATTGTAGTTCAGGGTCAGACATCCAATATTGAAAAATTCATTCAAAGTGTTAGAACCGAAGCACCTGCACTTGCACGCATCGACGATCTTATTGTGTGCGACGACGGATCGAATGTTGAGTACGTATCCTTTGAGATCCAACCATCAACAAGTTTTGACGGCGCTTATCACCCCATTCCCGCAGACATAGCCATTTGTCCCGATTGTGAACGCGAACTGTTCGATCCCGGAAACAGACGTTATCTTTATCCATTCATTAATTGCGCCAACTGTGGACCACGGTTCACGATCATTAAAGATATTCCTTATGACCGCCAGAATACTACGATGGCGGAGTTTGGAATGTGCGAACGTTGCGAGCAGGAATTCAAAGACTCTCAGGATCGACACTTTCATGCCCAGCCGATTGCCTGCCCGGAATGTGGTCCATTTGTAGCGTTACGGGATAGTCACACTCAATTTTTAGGTCCTGTTTCAAAGGTATCAAGCATAGAATTCCGTACGTCTGCGATCCTGAAGGCGCGCCGATTGTTGCGTGAAGGATATATCCTTGGCATCAAAGGGCTGGGTGGTTTTCACCTGGCGTGTGATGCAGCCAACACGTTGTCTGTGGAAGAGCTGCGTGATCGCAAGGGACGTATTGAAAAGCCATTTGCGCTTATGGCTGCGAGTATGGAAGTGGTTCGATCCATCTGCCACGTCAGCAGGGATGAGGAAGCGTTGTTAACGAGTCGCGAAAAACCGATCGTCCTGCTTGTAAAAAAGCCACAGAATGGCACAGCCCACAAAGTATCCAAATGGGTTGCACCCTGTCTCGATACGATCGGGGTGATGCTTCCGTATACACCGCTCCATCACTTGCTTTTGAATCAAACGGATCTTGTACTTGGAGCAGAACCGGCTCCTTCCTTGCTTGTCATGACAAGTGGTAATTTTTCAGAAGAGCCAATCTCCACTGGCGATGAGGACGCTCTCATTCATCTTTCTCCCCTTGTGGATGCATTCATTCTGCATAACCGTGAGATCCATATGCGCTGCGACGACTCAGTTGTACGAGTCAGTCACGGGCGCTCGATCGCGGAGGAACAGTCTGCAGAGAAATGCCAGCCTCCATCAACGATCTATTTGCGACGTAGCCGCGGATATTCTCCCTATCCGGTCAAACTTCCGTTTAGCATCAAACCCACTCTCGCAGTCGGTGGAGATGTGAAGAATACGTTCTGCCTTGCACGCGACCAATATGCATTCCTTAGTCATCATATTGGTGACATGGAAAGTTGTGGAGCGTTGGATTCATTCGAGCAAGGTATCGATCATCTTTCTCATATCTTCCGTGTTCAGCCTGAGATCATCGCCCATGATCTGCATCCCGATTATGCCAGTACACGATATGCACAGCGCTTGAACACACACCTGATAGGTGTTCAACATCACCATGCACACATTGTCTCTTGCATGGTGGATAACGGATTGGACGATCGACGAGTGATCGGTCTCTCCTTTGATGGGGCAGGATATGGAACCGATGGAATGATATGGGGTGGGGAGGTCCTTCTCGCCTCTTTCGCCGACTTCGAGCGGTTCGCCCACCTTGAATACTTACCTCTCCCAGCGAATGATTCTGCCAACCGCGCTCCCTGGAGACTCGCGGCTGGATATGCTCATGCACTCAATATTGCGATGGATGACCTGCACTTCCTTAAGAACATCGATGAGCAGGTATTAAGCAGCGTTCGAGCACAAGTTGATGGGAGTGCTCATCCGCAGCTTGCCTCCTCCATGGGATATCTGTTCGATGCAGTGGCAAGCCTCGTTGGCGTGCGGAATGAAGTGACCTATGAGGCGCAAGCGGCCATGGAACTTGAAGTGCTGGCACGACCCTTTGCCTCGATCGCACAACCTTATCCGTATGTCATTGATAATAATGGGATCATCCGGCTTCAGGAGTTGTTGTCTGTGCTTGTGGACGATATACGGGCGCACAAACCGATGGAGATCATTGCCGCGCGTTTCCACAAGACGGTCGCCGATATCGCAATCGATGTTTGTATCCGCGCCCGCAAATCCAGTGGAGTGAACGAAGTTGCTCTATCGGGTGGTGTTTGGCAAAATCAGATCCTGTTGAGCATGGTTCGAGATGGATTGGATCAGGCAGGTTTTGTTGTCTACTTCCATCAACAAGTACCAACCAATGATGGGGGGCTGGCATTGGGGCAGGCGGTGATCGCGAATTGTTCCCTGGGAACACGCGAGTATTTACCCGCGACTGTGGATGACCAGTCATCTGACAGAATCATATAATCAGCGGGATAGCTAAAACAAAATCTCCCTCCGGATCAAACCGGAGGGAGATTTCATAATTTATTGTTTATTATATCGTTACAGGCTCAGTGGATTTCACATGGACTTTCTCATGTTCCTCTTCCACAAGAGTGTGATCCACTACTCGCAGATATTTCACACCCAGAGAGAAGGCAGTGAAACCGTAGGCGATGATTGCTGCCCCGCTAAGGATCTCAACTAATGATGGAACATACCTGGTGTAGGTGATCGCCTGTCCAGCCACATAGGGCATAAGTACCAGCTGACCGGTAATGTTCGTGTCCCAACGGAACATGACCACACCTGCGGCAACCAGGAACAAAGCCACCATACGCCAGAAGCGGTTCACGCGGGTCGGTTTGTACAGTAACAGGATCATCGGCACGATCATTCCAAAGAGCATCTCCACGATCCAGAAGTTGAAGGAGAACGGCCCCTTGGTAATGAAGCGCAGTCCCTCCGTTCGACCGGGATCATACGTATAGGAGGTTGCGAGAGCGTCCCATGCACGGAAGTAGAAGTAACCGATCAGGAGATAGCCAACAAACTGTGCCACGCGCTCGACCAGTCCATCGTTGATCTTGGCCTTGGGGGTCAGGCGGGAGGAGAGCATGGTGGCAAAGAGTGTCAACGAAATGCCGCCTACAATTGCCGAGAACATGAACAATACTGACATCTCTGGCTTGAACCAGAAGGGTCGCGCTTTGATCACGCCATAAGTTGCGCCAAGCGATGACTGGTGTAAGCTTGAAAGTCCCAGACCGACGATCGCAAGGATAGGTGCATAGTGATGGACACGTGACATGATCTCAGCGATCCTGGGGAAGCGTTTGCGCAGCCATTCCAGGTTGGCAACGATCGGCATGGCCTCGAAGAGGAGAACGGTGAGGTATAGGATCACACACATCGTCACTTCCCAGAGCAGGGAATGGGTGTTCCAATAGACCATCGAATGCCAGAAGCGTTCGGGCTTGCCGATGTCAAGGATGAGTGCAAGAGTGGCCATGGTGTAACCGATCAAACCGACAAATGTCGCAGTGCGGGCGATCGGTTCGAAGCGTTTCAATCCGAACAGGTACACGCCGGCACACAGACTGAACGCCCCCGCGCCCAATGCAATGGAGGAAAGGTCAAGGGTGATCCATAGACCCCACGGTACACGGTCGGTCAGGTTGGTGATTCCCAAGCCCTTCCAGAAGACGAGGATGCCGGCAATCGCACCACTCAACAGGATGAGACCCATCACACCAAGCCATATCAGCCACGGAGTAATGACCAGCTTCGAGCGTAATTTCTGTAACATGACTACGCCTCCTTCGGGGCTTGAGCGGGGATGTAGTAGACGCGCGGTCCTGTTCCCAGGCTTTCGCGCAGGCGGTAGGACGGATTGTTATGTAATGCCTTGCTCACGTTCGATTCCGCATCGTTGAGATCACCGAACATGCGGGCGCCGGTCGGGCAGACGTTCACACAGGCGGGAGTTGCTTCCTGGTCTACGCCAGGGGTCTTGCCCATTGCCAGACCTCGATCAATGGTCTGATAACAGAACGAACATTTCTCCGGGACACCGCGCGGGCGTCGTTCCACTTCGGGAGTTCCCCATTCAGGAACCGCAGGATTTTCACCCGTGAATTTTTCCCAGTTGAACGAGCGTGCTTCGTAGGGGCAGGCGATCTGGCAGTAACGGCAGCCGATGCAGCGGTCGTAGTCCATCATTACGATGCCATCGTCACGATAGTAGGACGCCTTCACCGGACAGACTTCCACACATGGGGCCTTTTCACAGTGCATGCACGGGCGTGGGACATAGACCTGCATGTCGCCAACCCTGCCATCTTCAAGCACTTTGTTCCATTGAATATCAGGGCTGATGTCATTATGAGCCTGGCATGCAAGTGTGCAGTAATTACATCCCGTGCATTTCGACTGATCGATCACCATGGCCCATTGATGCTTGCCCTTGGGGGTATTACCTGAAGCATGTGTCGATGAAACGGCGCGGGTTCCTGCGGCGACTGCCACGCCTACAGCAGTCAATTTCAGGAATTCGCGTCGGTTGATGTTTTCCTTAGCCATTATCGTCCTCCCGATTTTGTTTTACCGTGCGTTGATACCAACGTTCGAGCCATGGGGCGAGAACCATGCCGCCTGCAAGCCCAAGCAGACCAGCCAGGGCTGAGAAACCGATCGGGCTGACGGGTTGAGGTTCTGTTGAGACTTCAGTTTGTTCTGTTTCCGCGGTAGCTGCTACCATAGGGGCAGATGTCCCTGCGGCTGCTTCGGTTTCGCCGTTATGCATCTGTTCAGCATGGCAGGTATTGCACGAATCAAGACTGGCGTTGAAGGAGTGATCAGGCACTGTGTGTGGCTCAGTCCCTTCTTCAATATGATTCAGGTGACAATCCACACAGGATACTCCCTGTTGATTGTGGGACGTATACGGGAAGTCCATACTGTGTTCCTGGTGGCAGTTGATACACAGCGCAGAAACATCATCGACGGCTTCGCCTTCCGGTGTGGTCATCTTCTTTAAGGCTGCGCTGTGTGGATCATGGCAGGTGGCGCAGTCCATACCGCGCTGATAATGCGTGCTTACTTTCCAATCCTGCCAGCCGAAGCGTGTATCGCTGTGGCAGCGTCCGCACATGTCTGTGGTGCGGTCGATGGGCATGGGGGATTTTGGGTGATCGGCGGGGGCAACACCGTGGCATGCTTCGCAGGTGACGCTGTCGGCTTTGTAGGTTGCGGTGGCTGGGTCATAGCCGGTGGTATGGCAAACGAGACATGCACCTGGCTTGCCCTGCTGGGTCCATTGATCCACGAAGACTGGGTCGCTGCCGGCTGTTCCGTGCGCGCCATTTTCCCACGTCATCTGAAATTCGGTGTGACAGGCCGCACAATTGGGTGTGAATTGCTCTTCCGGTTGGGGCTTGGCCTGTGCAGTGCTTTCCAGTGCACTGGCAGCAATTAGCGTAACCCCCGCGGCGAGCAGGGCAAAAATAACGGCGATCAAGAATCGTTCGATGCGGGAAGTCATTTCTTACAATCTCCTTGGTTCAGTTTTCAATGTGGGGATGGGAGCCTCTGTAAAAACCTGGCAGGAGAGGCATTCTTCATTCAAATAACCGTTGGGCAAACGGTACACCTGCCAACATGGCAAATTGGACGTGGATGCTTCACAGTTTTCGATCTGTTGCGAAGTACAACCTTGGATCTTCCAACACTCTGGCTTATCGACTGCTTGTGGCAGAAGCCCTGCTTCGGCTTGCCAGCGTTTATCCAACCTACGGAGGAAAAAGACGATCAAAGCTGTTCCCAGGATCGGGATTGCCAATCGCAGGAGCAAGCCAGCAACTATGTAGAGGGATGAGATAATTGTTTCCATAACTTCCTCAATTGTGGAGCCAATAGCGGATCTCTCGACGGCGCACCCATTCGCCAGCGGCGATGAGCAAACCAAACGGGATGAAAACTCTGATTAGTGTAATAAGGGCAACTGCAATGGCACTCATGGTATTCTCCTTTCGTTCATTCGTTCTCAGTGTATGAGAAATGGATGAGAAAGGGAATTCGGCACGCGACCAATCTTTCAATTGGCGGTTCATCCTACGCTCGAGCCTGATCAATGGGTACGTTGCCGTGTCTGTTCCCATACGTTACCCCATGAAATACCCGTCGAGTGGGGCATTTCCCCCACAAAATTTAATGTTATTTTAAAAAATTCTTATATAATATTTTAAATCGGATAAGTATGTCGTATTTATGATGTCATCCAATGGGGGTGTTTGGTACATCAATCTGTTTTCACTATTCAATTCGGTGGGGTCTACATCCTATAGGGAAAAATTTACATTAAAGGAGGTGTCGTTTTCTACAACGATCTGAATGATGCACGCTAAAACCACTGAAAGGAGAATATTGCAAACAATGTCAACAAAGAAACTGCTTGTTTTGTTGGGTGCCCTGGTTGTCCTCACCGTGCTATTCACAGCATGCGCCGGACCTCAAGGCGAACCCGGTCCTGCTGGCCCCGCAGGTCCTGAAGGTCCTGCTGGCCCGGCTGGTGAACCC
>Ga0190269_10001385_pt1 | contig 11660 bp, 7 predicted proteins | sample Popmic249IS_FD_133749 | JGI IMG/M metagenome (GOLD analysis project Ga0190269, IMG submission 133749) | Populus adjacent soil microbial communities from riparian zone of Blue River, Arizona, USA - 249 IS | ecosystem: Environmental > Terrestrial > Soil > Riparian zone | place: USA: Arizona...
CGTCGACCAGGCCGTGCGCGAAGAGGTTCTCCCCGGTCTGGACGCCCGCCGGGAACTCACGGCCGTTGAGCAGCTCGTAGACCCGCGGCCCGAGGAACCCGATCAGCGCCTCGGGCTCGGCGACCGTCACGTGGCCCAGCGATCCCCAGGACGCGAACACGCCGCCGGTGGTGGGGTGCCGCAGGTACACCAGGTACGGCAGACCGGCGGCCTTGTGCGCGGTCACCGCCCGGGTCATGTTCGCCATCTGCAGGAACGCGACCGTGCCCTCCTGCATGCGAGTGCCGCCGGACGTGGGTGCCGCGATCAGCGGCAGACCCTCCCGGGTGGCCCGCTCGACGGCGGCCACGACCCGGCGGGCGGTGGCCACCCCGATCGAACCCGCCAGGAACCGGAACTCACCGACGACGACCGCGACCCGGCGTCCCCGCATCCGCCCGGCCCCGGTGAGGACGGCCTCGTCGACCCCGGTCTTCTCCCGCGCGGCAGCGAGCGCCGCGAGGTAGTCCTCGTCCGCACCGGCCGGATCGGTGACCGGTGCGTCCCACGACTCCCAGCTGTCCTGGTCGAGCGCGCTCTCGATCAGCTCGCGGGCGGAAAGCCGGCGTCGGGTCACGGGTCCTCCTCGGCGTCGTGGAGAAACCCCCATCCTGCCGGTCGTCGGGGGCCCGAATCGTTACAGGGCGGCCGATCTCACACGTCGTCGCCCTCGGCACGCTCGATCCGCCTGCTGGCTTCCTCGGCCTCCTCGCGCGTGGCGTACCGGGGTTCGGCGAGGTCGTAGAGGAGCTCGTCCTCCTCCTCGCTCACCAACAGGTCCTCCAGGTCGACGCCGGGGCCCACGATGTCGTCCGGCTCCAGCGGCGCGGCCGTGTGGTGCACGGTCATGAAGCCGCTGCCCGGCTCGAGCTCGGGCACCTCCAGCGCCGGGAACGTCGACCCGGCGAGGTGGAACAGCTCGTAGATGGCCTCGCCGACGCCGGTCACCGGCTCGGCGCCGTGCGGGTCGCCGTCCCAGGACCGGATCCGCGCCAGCTGGCCTGCCTGGATCAGGGCGTCCGGGTCGGCGATCTGGTAGTCGTACCGCGCACGGACGGTGACGGTCATCGGCGGCGCACCGCTGGACGGGAAGTCGTCCTGCGCTTCGTCGTGATCGTGGTCGTGCTCGTCGTCGTCCTCGTCGAAGTCGTCCTCGTCGAGGTCGGCGAAGACGGGACCCCAGCCGGACGTCCCGAAGATGACCTCTTCGTACCGGCGGGCCGAGGTGCGGAGCGCCTCGATCGCAGCCAGCGCATCGCGGACCGGCGCGTCCGCGTCGACCATGACGGCGGCGTGCCGCCGGATGGACTCGGCCAGCACCTCGGCCGCGGCGGCGACATCCTCGTTGGAGAAGGCGTTCGACATGGCGCAGAATCTACGGGGACACGCGCCGTGCGACTAACGGCGCGCCCGTGTCACGCTCCGGCCGGTGTCGGCGCCGCGCACCACCACGCATCGGCTACTCCTCATCCAGCCAGGCGAGCACGGACTCGGTGTGTTCCCCGAGGGTCGGCGGGGCCGTGTTCACCGTGCGCCCGCCCGCGTAGGTGTTGGAGTCGAAGCGCAGCGGCGGGCCGGGCAGCGTGATCGACCCGAGCAGCGAGTGCTCGACGTCCACGAGCAGGCCCTGGGAGCGGGTCTGCTCCCAGTCGTAGACCCGGTCGAGGGTGCGCACCTCACCCGCGGGCACGCCGATCTCGGCGAGCTTCGGCAACAGCTCGGCCAGCGGGAACGCGGCGAACTCGGCGTCGACCGCCTCGATCACCGCCTCCCGGCGCCGCACCCGCTCCGGGTTCGTCGCGAACTCCGGCCGGTCCAGCGAGGGGAACGCCGCGGTGAACCGGCGCCACAGCGCCTCGCTGCCGACCGAGATCTGCAGCGTGCCGTCGGCGCAGTGGAACAGACCGTACGGCGCGATCGACGGGTGGTGGTTGCCCGACGCGGTCGGCACCTCACCGGCGACCGTGTACCGAGTGCCTTGGAACGCGTGCACGCCGACGATCGCCGCGAGCAGGCTCGTACGCACCACCCGGCCGCGCCCGGTCTCGTTGCGCTCGTGCAACGCCGCGACGACGCCGTAGGCGCCGTACATGCCGGCCAGCAGGTCACCGATCGGGACGCCGACACGCGTCGGCTCGTCGGCGCTCGGCCCGGTGAGCGACATCAGGCCGGCCTCGCCCTGGGCGATCTGGTCGTAACCGGCCCGGCCGCCCTCCGGCCCGTCGTGCCCGAAGCCGGTGATGCTCAGCACGACCAGCCGGGGGTTCAGTTCGTGGAGCCGATCCGTGCTGAAGCCCAAGCGGTCCAGTACACCCGGCCGGAAGTTCTCGACCAGCACGTCCGCCCGTTCGACCAGCCTCCGCAGTACGTCCGCGCCCTCGGGCGATTTCAGGTCGAGCGTCACCGACTCCTTGTTGCGGTTGCACGAGAGGAAGTACGTGGAGACCGCGTCGTCCGGGCCGACGAACGGCGGCCCCCAGGAGCGCGTGTCGTCACCGCCGGACGGGTTCTCGATCTTGATCACCCGGGCGCCGAGGTCACCGAGCATCATGGCCGCGTGCGGCCCGGCCAGGGCCCGGGACAGGTCCACGACCAGTACGCCGTCCAACGGTCCGTTCGCGCCCACCAGCGCCTCCTCGAGTCAGCGGTTCCCCCACCCTAGGAAGGCACCACCCACCGGACGACGGCGATCCCGGCCAATGGCAGGCGCCCCGGTCGGTCATTAGACGCCGAACGTCGTGAACGCGGCCCGCGACGGCAAGCGATACGTTTCGCTGCCGGCCAGGGCATTCAGGATGGTGGCGGCCCGATAGGCACCCAACCCCAGATCCGGCGTCCCGACGCCGTGCGTGTGCAGCTCGGCGTTCTGCACGTAGATGCCGCCGGACACCGCCGGATCCAGCTCCACCCGGTAGTCGGCGTCGATTCGGAACCGGCCGGCCGCGTCGCGGTGGATCGCCGCCTCGAGCGGTGCGAGGAACGACGGCCGTCGGGCCGCGTAGCCGGTGGCCGCGACCACCCGGTCCGTCCGCACCGTGATCGAGCGGTCCTGCAGGAGTTCACGGCACTCCAGCGTGATCCCGTCCGGCCCCCTGGAGGCACCCACCACCTCGACGTTCGGCGACATCGTCAGCGCAACGGTGGCGCCGCCCACGGTGCGCTCGTAGAGCTCGGAGTGGATCGCGTCGATCGTCTCGGCGTCGATGGCCTTGTACAGCTGCCACTGGGCGGGCACCAGCGCGTCCCGCACCGGCTCCGGCAGGGCCCGGAAGTACCGGGTGTAGTCCGGCGTGAAGTGCTCCAGGCCGAGCTTGGAGTACTCCATCGGCGCGAACGCCGGGGCCTTCGTCAGCCAGCGCAGCCGGTACCCGCCGTCGCGCTGGGCCCGCAGGAGGTCGAGGAAGACTTCCGCCCCGGACTGCCCGGACCCGAGGACCGTGATGTCCTGCGCTCCGCGCAGCGACTCCTGCCGGTCGAGGAACTCCGCGGAGTGGAACACCTCCTTCCCGAGCAGTGGACGCAACGGGCCGGGCACGACGGGCTCGGTGCCGATGCCCACGACGGCGTTCCGGGCCCTGACCAGGCTGGTCTGCGCGGTGAGCACGTCGTGGACCTCGGCGACGAACAGCCGCTCGGCGGCGTCCCAGGACACCGACTCGACCTGGCGGCCGAACCGGCAGGACGGCAGCGACTCCGCCACCCACCGCAGGTAGTCGTCGTACTCGGTGCGCGGTACGTGGAACCGCTCGGCGAAGTAGAACGGGAAGAGCCGGTCACGGTCGCGCAGGTAGGACAGGAACGACCAGCGGCTCGTCGGGTCGATCAGCGTCACCAGGTCGGCCAGGAACGGCACCTGGAGCGTCGCGCCCTCCAGCAGCATGCCGGGGTGCCAGGAGAACTCGGGCCGACCGTCCAGGAAGAGCGCGGAGAGCCCCGGAACCGGATCCGCGAGCGCGGCCAGCGACAGGTTGAACGGCCCGATCCCGACACCGAGGACGTCGTACGGCTCGCTCACGTGCGTACCTCCCAGAGGGGATTGGGGATCCGGACGTAGACGGACTGGGTCTCCACCGGTCCGACGAGCTCGTCCAGCCCGGCGACCCGCGTCAGCAGATTGGCCTTGCACGGCAGCTCCGGCGCGCTCAACAGCTCCTCGACGAAGCCGACCCGGTGGGCCTCGAGCGCGGCGACGGCGGCGCGCAGGAGCTGCACCTCGTCGGCGAGGCCGGCGGAGCCGATCGCCCCGATCAGCCCGAGCAGGTTGTTGACCCCCACGTAGTACGCGACGCGCTCGTCGATGACGTCGTCGGGGTTCGTCGCGTCACTGTGCTTCCCGAGGCCCGGCAGCAGCGCCCGCAGGCTGCCGCTGCGGCTCGGCGAGAGGTAGTAGCCCTGGTTGTCGCGGTACCAGCCACCGATCGGCCAGCCCGCCGGGTCGAGGGTGACCAGCGTGTTCTGCTGGTGGGCCTCCAGCCCCAGCCCGTGGACGCCGTGCAGCCACGCGACCGGCGCGATCACCTCGTCGACGTACCGCCGTAGCCACTCGAGCGCCACCGCGGCCACCGGACGCTCGGTCGCGAGCGCGAGGTCCTCGATGAGAACGGCCAGCCCGGACCGCGAATCGGCCAGGTCCGGACGCTCGGCGGCCAGCCCGGCGACGCACACCACCCGCTCCTCGTCGCCGAACGGGTTGTCCCGCAGGCTCACCGCGAGCGCCACCTGACCGGTCGGGTCCTCGGTCGGCAGCGGTACCGCTGCCCAGGCCGGATCGCCGAGGATCCGGAACCGCGGATGCGCCGCGGCGAGCAGCTCGCCGAGTCCGGCGTCGACCAGCCGGTACATCTCCTCGCCGCGGACGAGCTCCGGCACGAGGTGCTCCCGCCGGGAGTTCGTGATGCGGACGCCGAGCGAGAGCTTCAGCATTCGGTCCGCGTCCGCCCGGTAGAGCGTCCGCACCGAGGACGTGGCCGCCCACGGCGGACCGGCCGGCCCGAGATCGCACAGCCGCCCGTCCCCGATCAGATCCTGCACGTCCGCGCGAGCGAGCAGTGCCTTCGCCTGCCGGAAGTGCGCCGGGACCAGCACGGTCCCGGCCGGTGCCCGCACGCCGTGGGGAGCCAGGGCGGCGAGCTGGTCGGGCGCGCTGGTGTGCGTGGCCGAGCCGTGCCGGACCAGCGCCCGATCCACCGCGAACCAGTGGAGCGGCGCCGCCCCGCGCAACTCCGGCGCCGCGCCGAGCTCGTCGACCTCGGACAGTCCCGGTCTGCTCTTCGGCGTCGGGTGCAGCGGATGTCCGGCGACCAGGGCCTGCTCGGCCACGAGGAAGGGCGCGATCGGGTCGCCGTCCGGGTTCGCCGCCCTGGCCCGCAGGTAGCGGTCGAGGCGACGGGTGGAGTCGATCACCTGCTCGACGAGGTCAGCGGGCGACCCGTGGGCGTTCGCCTCGGTGGCCAGCAGCGCGGCGAGCAACGTGGCGTCCACGGGCGTGCCGGCGTCCACGGAGGCACCGGCGACCGCCGAGCCGGCGAAGCGGGTCGGGCCGAAGCGGTGCCAGCCGGTCGCCGACCAGTAACGCACCGGCGCGACGACCCGCGCCCCGGTGGTGTGCAGGAGGATCTCCAGTGTTCCGCCCCGCGCGGGCACCGACACCCGGGCCTCGCGGATCCAGCAGCGCAGCAGCGCCTGCACCGCGAGCCCGTTCGCGGCTCCGTCCAGCCTCGGTGCTCCGGCGCGCGGTGTACCGGCGCGTGGCGTCCCGGTCGTGCGGCTCCGGTCGGATGCCGCGCCGAGCAGCCGGTTCAGGATGTCCGGCTCAGTCATTCCGCGCCTCCGATCGGGTGTCTTGCGTCGTTCCCGCCGCCACGACCGCGGCCAGCAGAGCGTCCACCTGTGCCTCCGTGGCGTCGGGGTTGAGGAGCGTGAGCTTGAGCCACACGCGGCCGTCGATCTCGGTGCGGCCGACGACGGCCGCGCCCGCGGCCAGCAACGCCCGGCGCAGCCGGGCGTTGACCGCGTCCGAGTCCGCGTCGGCCGACGCCCGGTAGCGGAAGGCGACCGTGGTCAGCACGGGTTGCTGATAGAGCTCGAGTGCGGGTTCCTTCGTCACCGACGACGCCGCGTGCGACGCCAGCGCCGCGCACCGGTCGACGAGAGCGCCGAGACCTTCCCTGCCCAAGGCGCGCAGCGTCACCGCGATCTTCAACGCGTCGGGACGGCGGGTGGTGCGCAGCGACCGGCCGAGCAGGCTGGTGTAGCCGGCCTCCTCGTCGTCGGCCGGGTTGAGGTACTCGGCTCGTCTGGCGAGGGCCGCGAGGTTGGTGGTGTCGGCGGTGAGGAAGACACCCGCCGCCACCGGCTGCCAGCCCAGCTTGTGCAGGTCGAGGCCGATCGAGTCGGCGTGCTCCAGACCGGCCAGCTCCGGGGCGAGCGCGGTGGAGAACAGCGCACCGCCGCCGTAGGCCGCGTCGACGTGGAGCCAGGTGCCGTGCTGCTTCGCGAGTGCCGCGATCTCGGGGAGCGGGTCGATCGCGCCGAGGTCGGTGGTGCCCGCGGTGGCGACGATCGCGACGGGAAGCTCGCCGTTCGCTCTCGCGGAGCGCAGCGCCTCGTCGAGGGCAGCGGGGTCGAGGCGGTGGTCGCGGCCGGTGCGGACCGGAACGACGGCGTCCTCTCCGAAGCCGAGCAGCCCGGCGGCGCGGTGGACGGAGAAGTGGGTGACGGCCGAGCCGAAGATCCGGTACCGGCCGGGCGGGAGGCCGGTGCGGACGGCGCTGGTGCCGTGCGCGGACCGGACCGCGTGTTCCCTGGCCAGCAGCAGGCCGAGCAGGTTGGACTCGGAGCCCCCGGTGGTGACGACGCCGCCCGCGGTGCGCGGGTAGCCGGCGAGGTCGGCCAGCTCGGCGATGACGGTGGACTCCAGCGTGGTGGCGAGCGGGGCCTGGTCCCAGGAGTCCAGCGACGGGTTGAGCGCGGAGGCGGCGAGGTCGGCGGCGACCGCCAGGGCGAGCGGGGGGCAGTGCAGGTGGGCGGCGCAGCGCGGGTCGGCGGGGTCGACCGATCCGGCGGCGAAGAGCCGGACCACGTCGGTGAGTGCCGCCACCGCCCCGGCCGGCTCGCCGAGCGCGGATCGACGGGGTGTCGTCGATTCCTCGGCGGCATGCCAGCCGCCGAGGGCGGCGCGCCAGGTGGCGTCGAGGTCGGCCGGCAGCCCGACCGGGGCCGGGCCACCGCGATCGGTGGCGCCCGCGGCGAGGGCGGCGAGCACGGACGGGAGCAGACGCGCCAACGCCTCGGCCCCCGCCACGCCTCCCGCCAGCGCGCCGTCGTCAGCCGTGGACGCGCCGATCACCCGTGCGGTGTTCCACGGCGCGGCGGCGTCGGGAGCGCCGGGCATCGGCGCGGGCCCGCCGGTGCTGGGCACAGCCGCGGGGACGGGGTCAGAGTCGTTCGAAGCCACGTCGGCGCTCCCAATCCGTCGTCGTGGCGGCGAACGCGGCCAGCTCGGCGTCGGCGGCGGCCGCCAGGTGCTCGACGACCTCGTCGCCGAACGCGCTCCGGGCGACCGCGCTGGCGCGCCAGGCCGCCGCCGCTGCCTCCAGCGTCCGGGGTAGCGGCTCGCCGTCGCCCCCCGGCGGGGGCAACGGCAGTTCCCGCTCCACCCCGTGCAGCCCCGACGCGACGATCCCGGCCACCACGAGGTACGGGTTCGCGTCGCCCCCGGCGATCCGGTGCTCGAACCGCCGTGACTCCCCCGCGCCGACGATCCGCAGCGCCCGGGTGCGGTCGTCGGTTCCCCAGGCCGCGGCGGTCGGCGCGAACGCGTCCGGGGAGAGGCGCTTGTACGCGTTGATCGTCGGTGCGCAGAGCAGCGTGAACTCCGGCGCGCACGCCAGCACGCCGGCGAGGAAGTGATCGGCGAGCCGCCGATCCTCGGCGAACACCGGGCGGCCGGCCCGGTCGCGCACCGAGAAGTGCACGTGGCAGGAGTTGCCCTCACCCTCGTCGAACTTGGGCATGAACGTGATCGCCCGCCCGGCCGCCTCCGCGATCTGCTTGGCCCCGGTCTTGTAGAAGACGTGCCCGTCGCAGGCCGCGAGCGCCTCGCTGTAGCGGAACACGATCTCGAACTGTCCGGGGTGGACCTCGCCGCGGGCGGACTCGATCCGCAGCCCGGCCCCCGCCATGTCGCGGAGCAGCCGGCCGACGAGATCGTCGAGCTCGCCGAGCCCGGTCAGCGCGTAGTCGGAGTTGAACCGCGACGCGGTGCGCAGGTCGCGGTAGCCGCCCGCGAACGCCTCGCGGTAGGACTCGGCGAAGACGAGGAACTCCAGCTCGGTGCCGACCAGAGCGGTCAGCCCGCGAGCGGCGAGGCGGTCGAGCTGCGTGCGGAGGATCTGTCGGGGTGCGACCGGGATCGGGACGCCGTCGCGGTCGGTGGCGTCGGCGAGGACGAGCACGGTGCGGTCCCGCCACGGCAACCGGCGTGCGGTGCGCGGGTCGGGGCGCAGGACGAAGTCGCCGTAGTCGCCGCTGTAGCCAGCCACGGCCCGCATCTCGACGTCGGCGGAGAGCAGGTAGTCGCAGGCGCCGTAGCCGCTGGTCGCCACCTGCTCGCGGAAGAAGTCACCGGCCAGGCGGGTGCCCAGCAGGCGCCCGTGGAGGTCCGGCAGCGCCAGCACGACCTCCGCAGCCTCGGCGAGCGCCCGCTCCCCGACCGAGGCGGCCTTCGCCGACCCGGTCCCCGCCGCGCCGACCTCCGCCGGTCCGGTCCCCGCCGCGCCGACCTCCGCCGGTCCGGGCTTTGGCTGCGGCGCGGAGCGCGCTACCGGTGTGCCGCTCGCCCCGTCCGCGGTCGCGGTCACCGGCCGTCTCCGGCTGCCCGGCCCGCCGCGTCCTCCGCGGACGCGGCGTCGGCAGGAGCACCTGCCTCGCGCACCAGCGGGTTCGGGACCGTGCCGCGCACGATCTCGAACTCCTCCTTCTCCGCCCGATCGTGGAACCCGCCACCGGTCAGCTGCTCCCGGTTGAGACAGATGCGCTCGACCTCCGCCGCCGTCAGGCCGTACGCCCGGTGCCGCTCGGCCAGCTCGGGGAACCGCTCCCGGTACGCGTCGACCTCGCCCCGCACCAACCCCCAGAACGATCGCTCCGATATCCCCAGCTGGTCGGCGGCGAGCACGGCCAGCGGCCGGAACACCCCGGCGAACACCGCGGTGACGATCGAGTGCGCCAGTTCCGACTCCGACCACCGCGGCAACAGCCGATCGGCGTCGGCGGGAAGCCCCGGGTACGAACGCCCCGGCAGCAGGTTCACGTCCTCGGCGAAGTCCTTGAGCATCGTGCGCACCGGCACGTCGTCCGGGCCGAACACCACGACGGTGTTCTCCCCGTGCGGGCAGAATGCCAGGTCGTGCGCGTGCAAGGCGTGCAGCGGAGCGGCCAGCACCGCAGCGAGCAGCCTCTGCAGCCACTCCCGCGGCGACAAGCCGGACCGCCCGACCAGCTCCGCGACCAACGCGACGCCGTCGGACCCCGTCACCAGCAGCGACGCCAGCGATCGGGCCCGCTCTCCCGGCCGCAGGTACGTCTGCACCGGCTCCCGCCAGACCGCCGCGAGCAGCTCGTGGTACCGGTACGGCGCGTCCGGTACGCGGTCGAAGAGCGGGTGCCGCACCGCGACCGACGCCACCTCCCCCAGCAGGTCCACGTGCGACGCCAGGAACGGGTCCGACGCCTGCAACGAGTGCAGCCACGACGACACCGCCGGTGCGGCGGCGGTCGGCCCCGCCGGGAGCCCTCGCCACACCAGCGTGTTGCGGATCAGCAGCGGCACCTTGACGTTGCGCTTCTCCGGGTGGTCGACGTTGACCAGCGTGCGCACCGAGGCGAGCGCGCGGTACCGGTCCGGCGCCTCCCCGAGGACGACGATCCGCCCGTCGGCCAGGTACGGCGCGAACAACGTGCGCACGCAGGCGTCGAGATGGAAGGGGTGCACCGGCAGCCAGACGGAACCGGCCGGCGCTCGGGACGCGAACGCGGCGGTCGTGGCCGCATCGAGCTCGTCGGCCACCGACACGCCGTGGGCACTGGCCAGCGACGGATGGACCGCGATCCAGGTCAGCCGCAGCGTCCGGCCGGACTCGGGGGCGTAGGCCTCGGCATCCGACGCGGTGAACCCGAGCCGGCCCTTGTTCAGCACCATCGCGGGGTGGCCGCCCTGCGCGGATTCGAGCGTGACGTAGTCGGCGTCGGCGAGCACGGCGGCCGGCGGGAGGTTGCGCCGCAGCAACGCGTCGGCCGACCAGGTCGCGACCAGCTCGCGGAGGGCCTCTGCGGTGGTCGGACCGTCCAGGCCGAGCGCCCGCCCGGCGTCGATCAGGAACTCCATCGGGTCGCCGGCCGGCGAGCCGTTGCGACGGACCGAGCCCGCCTCGACGCGCCAGCTCTCGAAGGCGCCCCGGTCGGCGGTGAACGTGTACTCGACGCCGTCGTCGAGCGTCACCCGGTACCTGCCGTCGCCGAGCGCCTCGGGTCGCAGCAGGTCCTCGTAGGACCACTCGGCGAGCGCACGGACCAGCAGCGCCTGCCCGGCCTCCCGCCACGCACGCTCACCGCGTTCGCCGGGCTCGAGCACGGATGAGGCGTCGGCGCCGTGCGGAGGTGAGCCCGGTGCGGGATCGGCCAGTGAGGCCGGGGTGGGAGCAGTCGAAGACGTCATCGGCGGCTTCTCCAGTCGCGGTGGTGGTCAGGAGGTCGGAGATGCCTGCGGCGTCGCAGGTCGACGGGTGTGGCACGGCCCCGGACGCCACCACCTACCCTCCCCCGGAGAGCCCCGGATCTGGCAAGGGCGGTTCGTCGCCGGTTCCGGATCAGGCGGCGGCTCGGAGCGCGTCGGCGAGCCGGTCGAGCACGGCGTCGGCCTGCTCGTCGGTGACGACGAGCGGCGGCAGCAGACGCAGCACTGCGTCGTGCCTGCCACCGAGTTCGACCAGCAATCCACGCTGCAGACATTCTGCGCGCACCCGGGCGGCCAGCGCTGACGCGGCGGGCCGCGCGCCGAGATGATCGGGCTCGGCGTCCGGCTCCACGAGCTCGAGCCCGAGCATCAGTCCCCGGCCGCGGACGTCGCCGATCGCGGGGTGTCTCAGGGCGCGCAGGCCGGCGAGCATCCGCGCGCCGACTGCTTCGGCCCGCGCGGCGAGGTCGTTCTCCCGGACGAAGCGGAGCGTCGCCGCACCGGCCGCCATCGCGAGCGTGTTCCCGCGGAACGTACCGGCGTGCGCTCCCGGCGCCCAGACGTCGAGGTCGTCGCGGTACAGCACGACCGCGAGCGGCTGTCCGCCGCCGATCGCCTTGGAGGCGATCAGGACGTCGGGAACGATTCCCGACCGTTCGTGCGCCCACATCCTCCCGGTCCGGCCGACGCCGGTCTGCACCTCGTCCACGATCAGGGGGACGCCGTGGAGCTGCGTCACCGCCCGTATGCGCCGCAGCCAGTCGTCGGGGGCCGGGATGACGCCGCCCTCCCCCTGCACCACCTCGAGCAGCATCGCGGCCGGGGTGAGCACTCCGCTGTTCGGGTCGGCGAGCAGACGCTCCACGTAGGAGGCCGTCGCGTGCGC
>Ga0190269_10001387_pt1 | contig 11648 bp, 11 predicted proteins | sample Popmic249IS_FD_133749 | JGI IMG/M metagenome (GOLD analysis project Ga0190269, IMG submission 133749) | Populus adjacent soil microbial communities from riparian zone of Blue River, Arizona, USA - 249 IS | ecosystem: Environmental > Terrestrial > Soil > Riparian zone | place: USA: Arizona...
GCGGAGGAAGTCGCGGTTGGCCAGCGGACCGATCTGCCCGGCGGGGTTCGCGCGCACCGCGTCGGCGACCTGGCGATCAGCGGCGAAGTTGTCCTTGCCGCCGAGTAACGCGTCGTAGACGCGGGCCGGGTGCGGTACCCCGGTGTCCAGCTCCGCTGGCGTCCTACCGTCGGTCTCAGCGCTCACGGTCGCAGGGTAGCGGAACGTCCACATCGGTTCACCGACCGCCTCCACGTAGAGTTCGACGACATGGGCGGGGACATCGACCTGGACGCGCTGGTCGCGAACGTCCGCGCGTTCCGCCCCCGAACGCTGCCCACCGACGGGCTACGGCACGCGGCGGTGGCGCTCGCGGTGGCCCGCACCGGCTCCCGGCTCGGCATCTGGCTGACCCGCCGGACGTCGCGGCTGCGGGCCCACCCCGGGCAGTTCGCGCTGCCCGGCGGCCGCCTCGACGAGGGCGAGGACGCGGTCGGCGCGGCGCTCCGCGAGCTGGCCGAGGAACTCGGGGTCGCGGCGACCAGGGAGACCTACGTGGGCGCGCTCGACGACTACGCGACCCGCTCTGGCTACGTGATCACGCCGGTCGTGCTCGCGCTCGGCGACGCACCGGCGCTCGTGCCCAACCCCGACGAGGTGGCCGAGGTGTACGCCGTGTCGCTGAGCGAACTCGACGTGGAGCCGCGCTACCTGCGCATCCCCGAGTCCGAGCAGCCGGTGATCCAGCTGCCGCTGGTCGGTAGCCTCGTGCACGCGCCGACCGCCGCGATCGTCCACCAATTCCGGGAAGTCGCGCTCCACGGCCGCGCGACCCCGGTGGCGCATCTCGAACAGCCCGTCTTCGCCTGGCGGTGAGAAATCCTCCGGGGGTCCGTCCTCCTCGGCGCGGCCCGTTCGTCGGTGGAGCGAGACACCTGGAGGAACGCATGAAGTACGTACTGCTGATCTGCGGCGACGAGACCGCGGAGGAGCACGCGAACGACGGCTGCGGCGGCTGGGACGCCGAGATGATCGAGCGTGGTGTCCTCTACGGCGGTGCCGGGCTGCGGCCGCCCGCCGACGCGACGACGATCCGGGTCCGGGACGGGGAGACGCTGCTCACCGACGGGCCGTTCGCGGAGACCCGGGAACAGATCGGCGGCTTCTGCCTGATCGAGTGCGCCGACCTCGACGAGGCGATCGAGATCGCGTCGAAGCATCCGGCCGCGACCTACGGCTCCATCGAGGTCCGGCCGCTGATCGGATGAGCCCGGACGTCGCGGCGGCGGTGGAGGAGGCGTTCCGCGCCGAGTGGGGCCAGATCGTCGCCACGCTCATTCGCGTCACCGGCGACTGGGAACTCGCCGAGGAGGCCACCCAGGACGCGTTCGCCCAGGCCCTGGCTCGGTGGCCGGTGGACGGCGTCCCCCGGCGTCCGGGCGCGTGGCTCACCACCACCGCACGCAACCGGGCCCTCGACCGGCTGCGCCGCGACGCCGTCGGCGCCGCCAAGCTCCGGGAGCTCGCCATGGAGCCCGAACACCCGCCGGACCCGCCCGACGACCGGCTCTCGCTGATGTTCACCTGCTGCCACCCCGCGCTCGCCACCGAGGCGCAGGTCGCGCTGACGCTGCGGACGCTCGCCGGGCTCACCGTCCCGGAGATCGCCCGCGCGTTCCTGCTGCCCGAGGCGACGCTGGCCAAGCGTCTGGTTCGGGCGAAGCAGAAGATCCGCAACGCCGGTATCCCGTACCGGGTGCCGCCCGATCATCTGTTGCCGGAACGGACCCCCGCCGTCCTCGCGGTGCTGTATCTGCTGTTCAGCGAGGGGTACGCGGCCACCGCGGGCGTCGAGCTGCTGCGGCGGCCGCTGACCGACGAGGCGATCGGGCTGGCCCGCCTGCTGCACCGGCTGATGCCCGACGAGCCGGAGGCCACCGGGCTGCTCGCGCTGATGCTCTTCCACGGGTCGCGGTCCGCGGCCCGGGTCGTCGACGGCGAGCTGGTCCCGCTGGAGGAGCAGGACCGCGGCCGCTGGGACACGGCGGCGATCACCGAGGCCGAGGCGCTGCTGGACGCCGCTCTGCGCCGCGGCCGCCCGGGCCCGTACCAGATCCAGGCGGCGATCGCGGCGTGTCACGCGACGGCCCCGACGGCCGCCGACACCGACTGGAAGCAGATCGCGACGCTCTACGGGACGCTGCGCGAACGCCTGCCGTCGCCGGTCGTCGCGCTCAATCAGGCGGTGGCGGTGGCGATGGCGTACGGGCCGGCCGTGGGGCTGACGCTGGTCGAGGCGCTGCGGCCGCAGCTGGCCGGGTATCCGCTGTTCCCCGCGGTCCGCGCCGACCTGCTCCGGCGGCTGGAGCGCCGCGCCGAGGCCGCGGACGCCTACCGGGAAGCGATCGTGGCGGCGACCACCGAACCGGAGCGCCGGTATCTGTCCCGCCGCCTGTCCTCGATCACGGGTGGCCGTTCGTCGGTGGAGTGACCACCGCACTCCGGAAGGAGCCCCGATGATCCGGGACCTGATCGCCGCCCAGCGCCGGCAGCTGGCCGACACCCTCGCCGCCCTCCCCGAAGAGAGCTGGGACGCCCCCACGCTCTGCGACCGCTGGCGCGTCCGCGAGGTCGTCGCCCACGTCGCGATGGAGTTCCGCTACTCCGCCCCGCGCTTCCTCTGGCACTTAGCGCTGGCGCGGTTGGACTTCCACCGCCTCAACGACCGCCGGGCGGCGGCCGACGCGGCGGCGCTCTCGTCCGCGGAGCTGGTCGCCGTGATCCGGGACAACGTCGACCACGCGTGGAAGCCGCCGGTCGGTGGCTACGGCGGGGCGCTGACCCACGAGACCGTGCACGCACTGGACGTCATGGTGCCGCTGGGCGTCGAGTGGGACGTCCCCGAGGCGACGCTGCGGGCGGTGTTCGACGGCTGGTCGGTCGAGCGGGCGCGGAAGTTCTTCGGCGTCGACCTGACCGGTGTCCGGCTGTGCGCCGACGACATCGACTGGACGCTCGGGGAGGGCGAGCCGCTCTCCGGACGCGCATCGGACCTGCTGCTGGTGCTCAGCGGGCGCACGCTGCCGCCCGGCCGCCTGCGGGGTGCGCCCGCCGCGGGGTTCAGTCGTTGAGCTGGCGCCGGGCGGCTTTCTCCTCGGCCTTGAGACGCTTGCGCTCGAGCCGACGCCGCTCGGTCTCGGCCTTCGTCGGGCGGCGCTTCACGTCGACGCCGCCCCAGAACGCCACCCCGTTGATGATGATCACCGGCGCACCGGGCACACCCGGCCCGGTGGCGTTGTCGTCGAAGCCGCCCATGATGCCGACGCCGTTGACGTGCACGGTCGCGTTCTCCGGGACGATGATGTCGATGCCGCCCATGATCGCGACCGCGTTGATCGTCACGGTGGCCTCGGAGAACACGGCCTCCCGGAGGTCGACCGTGCCGCCACCCCAGAACGCGAAGCAGTTGAAGCGCGCCGGAACGGTCCACATGCCGGCGCGCTTGAAGCCGCTCATCACTGCGATCGCCCACGACGACGCGGGCATCGCCATTGAGGACGCCGGGTACGCCTGCGGGGCGGGCGCCGGCGGCGCGGAGGTGAACGGCGCCGGGGTGAACTCCGCCCGCGGTGCCGGCAGGTCGCGGGTGAGCGGCACGAGCTCGGCGTACGTGCGGGCGCCGTACACCTGCGCGAGCCGCGCGTCGAGCTCGTTCAGGTCGATCCGGCCCTCGGTCGCGGCTTCGTGCAGCGCCGCCGCCACCCGCTCGCGATCGGCGTTGGACGCGCGGAGCTCACCCGTGTCGGGCCCGGCCGGTGAATTGGGTTCCGGGAATGGAGGTTCCGAGAGCGTGGCCACACTCGAAGTTTAGGCCCGTACACAACGGGTTACGGCATCAGTCCGGCAGGAGGGGCACGGAGAAGCCCTCGCCGCGGCCGAGCAGCGCGGCCCGCGTCACCGCCGACGACCCGAACCGTTCCCGTACCGCGTCCAGCGCGGTGTCGAGCCCGCCGTCGTCGGGGTGCTCGAGCGGCAGCATCAACTGCTCGCCGTCACCGTCGAGGTTCCCGACGGCCACTCCGATCAGCGTCACGCCGCGCTCGGCGATCAGCGGTAGTGCCGCGGCGAGCAGGTCACGGGCGGCGGCGAGCAGCACGGCCGTCGCCGAGCTGGCCCGCGGCAACGTGTGCGACCGGGTCGCCCTCGTGTAGTCGTCGAACCGCAGGCGCAGCGTCACCGTGCGCCCGGCCCGCCCGGCCGCCCGCATCCGGCGGCTCACCCGGTCGACCAGCCCGGCGAGCGCAGCCTCCAGGTCGGACTCGGCGTGCGGACCGCGGCCGAGTGCGCGCTGGGCGCCCATCGAGCGACGCCGCCGCCCCACGACCACCGGGCGCGGATCGCGGTTGTGGGCGAGCGCGTGCAGGTGGCGGCCGCTGGCCGGGCCGAGCACCGACACCAGGTACGCCTCGCCGAGCCGGGCGACCTGGCCGACCGTGGTGATGCGGCGCTCCCGCAACGTGGCCGAGGTGACCGCGCCGACCCCCCAGAGCCGCTCGATCGGCAGCCGGTGCAGGAACTCCAGCTCGGCGTCGGGCGCGACGACGAGCAGGCCGTCGGGCTTGGCGACCCCGCTGGCGACCTTCGCGAGGAACTTGGTGCGGGCCACGCCGACCGTGATCGCCAGGCCTACGCGCTCGCGAACGGCGGTGCGCAGCCGCGTGGCGATCTCGACCGGCTCGCCGCTGACTTGCCGCAAGCCGCCGACGTCGAGGAAGGCCTCGTCGATCGAGAGGCCCTCGACCAGCGGCGTCGTGTCGCGGAACACCTCGAACACGGCCTTGCTGGCCGCGCTGTACGCGCTCATCCGCGGTGGGACGACGACGGCCTGCGGGCACAGCGCGCGGGCCGCTCGGCCGCCCATCGCGGTGCGGACGCCGCACGCCTTGGCCTCGTAGCTGGCGGCGAGGACGACCCCGCCGCCGACGATCACCGGACGGCCGCGCAGCCGTGGATCGTCGCGCTGCTCGACCGAGGCGTAGAACGCGTCGAGATCAGCGTGCAGGATGTTCGCCCGCTCAGACACGGGCGAATCATCGCACGTCTGTTCGGATAATTAATCGACCAGAGGTCGTACTTCCTGAGCGACGAACCGGATGTACCCCTCCAGGTCCGGCTCGTCGGCGGCCGGCTGGAACAGCACGGTGGTCGCGCCGGCTTCCGCGTAGCGGGCCGCGTCGGCGGCGAACTCCTCGGCTCCTCCGGCGACGCCGAGCCCGGAGTCGTCGCTGAAGCCCCAGACCCTCCGCTCCGCACTCAGCCGGGCCGCCGCGTCCGGACCGGTCACACCGATCGACATCAGCACCACCGTGTGCGGGTCGGTCCGCCCGGCCGCAGCCCGCCCCTCGCCGATCTGCGCCAGCGCCTCCCGCACCGCCTGGGGCGTCTTCTGGCTGTCCAGGATCGTGCCGTCGGCGTGCTGCCCGGCCAGTCGCAGCGTCTTCGGGCCCACCGCGCCGACCAGGATCGGAGGGGCCTGCTCTGGCGGCCAGTCGAGCTTGACCCGGTCCAGCGTCACGTACCGGCCGGCGGTGCTGAGCTCCTCGCCGCGCAGGAGCGCGCGCATCGCGTCGACGTGCTCACGCAGCAGCGTTAACGGCGAGGCCACGCGCGCGCCGACCTGACCCATCCAGTCCTGCACACCGTGCCCGACGCCCGGGACGAACCGGCCGGGGAACATCCGCTCGAGGGTCGCGATCTCCAGCGTCGTCAGGACGACGTTGCGGAACGGGACCGGCATCAGGCCGATCCCGACACGCAGGCGTTCGGTCGAGGCCAGCGCCACCGCCGCGGCCGAGACCCCGCCGTGCCAGAAACAGTCTTCCCAGAGCCACAACTCCTCGAGGCCGGCCTCGTCCGCCGCGCGCGCCACCGCCGGCAACCGCTCCGGAGGAACCTGGGGACGAAATACGACGCCGAGTGAAGTCATGTCCTGTTCCTACTGACCAGTCCGGCCCGCGGCAAGGCAGTTTGTTCGTCCGTCGTCGCGCTAACGCTCCCCCCGTCCGGCGGGGGACGGTGGCCACGCGGCCCGTGCCCCAGCCTGGAGCGGAACGACGTTCCGGCCACTGGAGGACCCATGACCACGCAGATCCCGCCGTCCGCCCTCGCCGCGGCACTCACCGAGACGTACTGGCAGCGCCGGCGGGGCGCCCGCGCCCGGGCGTTCGCCGCCCGGCTCCGCGACGTCGCGTCGGCCGCCCGCCGCGTGCTCGCCGCGGCGCTGCTCGTCGGGGTGCAGGCGACGCTGTTCCTGCTCGCGGCCGTCCGCTACGCGGTCGGTGGCGACCGGGCCACCGCCGTACTGCTGGCCGCCGGCTGCGTCGGTACGGCGCTGGTCGCCGCCGGGCTGGTCCGGCGCAGCCGGGTCGCCTACGTGATGACGCTGTCCTACGCCGCGGTGGGCGTCGTGCTCACCGCGGCCGGTGAGCACCGTCCCGCGATCGGTGCACTCGTCGTGCTGGCACTGCTGGCCGATCCCAGATACTTCTTCCGGCGCTGAGCGGGTAGCACCGCGGCAATGGACATCGATCTCACCCTTGCCGCAGCCCGCTGGTGCTCCGCCGACACGATCGAGTGGACGCCGGCCGCACCCGCGACCGGGTACCGCCTCTACACCGCCCCCGCCGGCGGGATCGCGGTCACCGGTGGCCGGATCACCGGCGGCACCACCGTCGAGCTACCGACGCTTCTCGTCTCCACGCTGAAGGAGGTGCTCACCGGCCAGCTGGTCGTCGCCGCGTTCGACCGGGCCGGCACCGTGGTCGACGCCACCGGGCTGCAGATCGCCGGGGTGCTCGACGACGTGTACTCCGGTGCGGCGTCGCGGACGCTCGGCCCGGTCTGGCACGACGGCACGCCGACGCTGAACCTCTGGGCGCCCACCGCCAAGAGCGTCGTCGTCCACCTCGACGACGAGACGCATCCGCTGCGCCCGGACGGCGACGGCGTCTGGACGGTGACCGGGGAACCCGGCTGGAAGGGCCGGTACTACCTCTTCGAGGTCGAGGTGTTCGTCCCGGAGACCGGCCGGATCGAACGGAACCGGGTGACCGATCCGTACTCCGTCGGGCTCTCGGTCAACTCGACCCGCAGCCGGCTGGTCGAGCTGGACGACGGCTGGGCCGCGCTCCCGTCACCGCCCGGCCCGGACGACGCCATCTACGAGCTGCACGTGCGCGACTTCTCGATCGGCGACGCTTCGGTGCCCGCCGCCCACCGCGGCACGTACCTGGCGTTCACCCACGCCGGCTCGATCGGCATGCGGCACCTGGCCCGGCTCGCCCGCGCCGGCCTCACCACCGTGCACCTGCTGCCGACCAACGACTTCTCCAGCGTCGACGACGTGCACCACGAAGAACCCCCCGACCTGACCCGGTTCCCTCCGGACAGCCCCCGCCAGCAGGCGCTCCTCGATCGGATCAAGGACGCGGACGGCTTCAACTGGGGCTACGACCCGCTGCACTGGACCGTCCCGGAGGGCTCCTACGCCGTCGACCCGTCCGACCGCACGGCGGAGTTCCGCGCGATGGTCGACGCACTGCATGCCGCCGGACTGCGCGTCGTGCTCGACGTCGTCTACAACCACACGTCCAGCGCCGGCCAGTTCGGGGCGAACGACCTCGACCGGATCGTGCCCGGGTACTACCACCGCCTGGACGACACCGGCGCGGTCCACACGTCGACCTGTTGCCCGAACACCGCCACCGAGCACCGGATGGCGGGCAAGCTCATGATCGACTCCGTGCTCACCTGGGCCCGCGAGTACCGCGTCGACGGCTTCCGCTTCGACCTGATGGGCCACCATCCCAAGGCGCTGCTGGAGGACCTGCGCGACCGGTACGACGGGTTCCTCTACGGGGAGGGCTGGGACTTCGGCGAGGTCGCGCACGACGCGCTGTTCGTCAACGCCACCCAGCTCAACATGGCCGGCACCGGCGTCGCCACGTTCAACGACCGGCTCCGCGACGCCGTCCGCGGCGGGTCGCTCTTCGACGAGGATCCGCGCGTCCAAGGCTTCGCCAGCGGGCTGTTCACCGATCCGAACGACGCCCCGGGCTCCCCCGCGGAGCAGCGGGACCGGCTCCACGCCGACCAGGAACGGGTCAAGATCGGGCTGACCGGGAACCTCGCCTCCTACGGCTCACCACCCGGCTACACCGCCCAGCCCCGCGAAGCGATCACCTACGTCGACGCGCACGACAACCTCACGCTGTTCGACGCGCTCGCTTACAAGCTGCCCCCCTCGACCCCGATGGCCGACCGGATCCGGATGCAGACGCTCGCACTGGCCACCACGGCGTTCAGCCAGGGCGTCCTGTTCTGGCACGCCGGCGCCGAGTTGCTGCGCAGCAAGTCCCTGGACGGCGACTCCTACAACTCCGGCGACTGGTTCAACGTCTACGACCCCTCCGGTGTCGCGCACGGCTTCGGCCGCGGCCTGCCGCCCGCGGAGAAGAACCGCGCGTGGTGGCGGTACGCGCGTCCGTTGCTCGCCGACCCGGCGCTGCGCCCCTCGGCCGCCGACGTCGCGACCGCGACCGCGGAGGCCGAGACGCTGCTGCGGCTGCGCGCCGCCACACCGCTGTTCCGGCTGGGAGACGCGTCGCTGGTGGAGCAGAAAGTCTCGTTCCCCTCCGGGGCGCCGGGCGTGATCGTGCTGCTGATCGACGACACGGCGGGGCCGGGCGTCGACCCGGACCTCTCCCGGGTCCTCGTCGTGTTCAACGCGACGCCGTTCGCGACGACGCAGTTCGTGCCCGGCGCCGTCGGCGTCGAGTTCGCGCTGCACCCGATCCAGGCCGCTGGCCCCGATCCGATCGTGCGCACGGCGGCGTTCACGCGCACGTCCGGCGCGTTCAGCGTCCCCCCGCGCACGGTGGCCGTCTTCGTCGCGTCATAGTCGCCGGTATGGAGCTGCGTCACCTCGAGTTCTTCGTCGCGGTCGCCGAGGAGCAGAGCTTCACGAAAGCGTCCGTCCGGCTGCGGATCGTCCAGTCCGGGGTGTCCTCGGCGATCAAGGCGCTGGAGAAGGATCTCGGCGCGGTGCTCCTCGACCGGTCCGGGCGGCGCGTCGAGCTCACCGACGCGGGAGAGGCGGTGCTGCCGAAGGCGCGCGCGGCCCTGGACGCCGCCCGCGACGCCCGGGAGGCCGTGCAGGAGGTCCGCGGCGGGGTCCGCGGCACGCTGCGGATCGGCACGCTGACCGCGATCGACCTGATCGACCTGCCGGCGCTGCTCGCCGACTACCACCGGCGCCACCCGCGGGTGCACCTTCGGCTGAGCGCGGCGCCGTCCGGCTCGGCGGGGCTCGTCGACGCGCTCACCGAGGGCCGCCTGGATCTCGCGTTCGTCTCGATGCCCGGTGGCGCTCCGCCGACCGTCGCGCTCCGCGAGCTCGCGGACGCGCCGCTCGACCTCGTCGTCCCGGCCGGTCACCCGCTCGCCGACCGCGCCGAGGTGCGGCTTCCCGACTTCGCCGACGAGCCGTTCGTCGACTTCCCGGTCGGCTACGGCAACCGCACGGTCACCGACCGCGCGTTCGACGCGGCCGGCCTCACCCGCTCGGTGTCGATCGAGATCGTGAACATCGGTACCGGCGCCGACTTCGTCCGCCACGGCATGGGCGTCGCGCTCCTGCCCCGGTTCCTCATCCCGGTACGCAGCGACCTGCGGTCCCTGCCGGTGACCGGCGCCGACGTCCGCTGGCCCCTGTCCGCGGCCACCTCAACGCTGCGCCGCCCGAGCGCGGCTACCCGTGCGTTGCTGGCTCTCCTCCCCCACCACGTGCCCGTCTCCTCCATCGACGCGAGGCCCAGCCCCACCGCCGGACAGTGACCGGCGCCGCTCCCAGGCTCCACTGGTCGCCGATCCGAGTGGGCCGGACGCGGTGCGGTGCGGCTACCCGGCGCGAGGTGAGGAAGCTACCGGGCGGGACGCGGCGGGGCTGCCGGACGCGGAGCACGGTCCGGCTGTCGGTGGGGAGCACACGACGCCCGGTCGCGGTCGCGGCCGGGCGTCGTGCCGGGGTTCGCGGGCGGTGACCGTTCAGCGGGCGGCGGCGCTCACCGGCTCGCGGTGGGACGGGCGCGGGCCGCGCGCGGAACCACCGGTCCGGCCGAGCCAGGCTCCGGCCGCGAGCAGCAGGAGCAGCGCGCCGGAGAACCAGATCATCGCGGTGACCGAGTCGACGAAGCGGGTCGCGACGCCGAGCCCCAGCGACGGGACGACCAGGCCGAGGTAGGCGATCAGGAACAGGCCCGCGAGGGCCTCCCCGCGTGCCGCCGGAGCAGCCGACGCGACCACCGAGCCGATCGCCGCCTTGAAGACGACGCCGGCGCCGGCACCGGCGAGCACGCCACCGACGAGGAATCCCGCGAGGTTCGCGGTGTCCATCCCGGCCACGAGCACGATCAGCCCGAGCGCCTCGACACTCAGGCCCAGCCGGAACCGGGCGACCGGACGGAGGCCGGTGGTGAGCGTCTGCGCCACGGCCGCCGCGCCGAAGACGACGAACACGACCGCCCCGGCGAGCAGGCGGCTCGGGTGGTGCAGCGTCCCGGCGACGAACCCGGGCGCCAACGAGTTGAACACCCCGAAGATCGCGAACGCGGTGAACGCCGTCGTCGCGGCCGCGAGGTAGGCCCGCCGGTCAGAGCCGCTGAGTTCCTCCCGACCGACCCGCGTAGACGGTGTCCGGCCTGCGGAGACGTGTGAGGTCGACAAGAGCTCACCGACGCCGATCCGCTGCGGACGCCACCTCGGACGATCGGGCGTGAGCTCCACGGTCTCCCTGGTGAAGCCGACCGCGACGATCGCCAGCAGCAGCAGAACGGCGAAGAGCAGGTACGGGGTGTGCAGCGGCGACGGAAGGAACTGCGCCAGCGCGCCGGCCACCAACGGCCCGACGCCGAGCCCGCCGATGTTGGCCGCGGTCGACACCACCTCGAACCGAGCCGTACCGGCACCGGGACGGCTCAGCGCGTGCAGCTCGGCCAGGTAGGCGGTCGCCGTCGCCGTGATCATGCCGACGCCGAGCCCGGAGACGAAGCGGGCCAGCAGCAGCGCCGGCAGGGCGGTGGAGCCGAGGAAGATCAGCGCCGCGACGACCTCGAGGGCCAGGGCGGGGATCAGGATCCGCTTGCGTCCGACCCAGTCGGAGACGTGCCCGGCCAGGAGCAGGCTCACGATGACGCCCACCGCGTACATCGCGAACACCACCGTGACGACGAAGGCGGAGAAGCCGTCCTCACGCTGGTACAGAACGTACAGCGGGGCCGGCACGGTGGAGAAGGCCATCGCGGTGAGGAATGCCCCGGCGACGAGCCAGAAGCCGAGGTTGTGCCGAATCTTCATGGCACCGACTCTGCGCCGGTCCGGCCATCTCGTCCAACGACAGTTCGAGCTCAGAACCATCTCCAGCAGAGATAGTAATGGGCAAACGAAAAACGCCGCCGCTGATCGAATTGATCAGCAGCGGCGTTCTCGACGTAAAGTCCGGCGGCGTCCTACTCTCCCACACCATCACCAGTGCAGTACCATCGGCGCTGAGGAGCTTAGCTTCCGGGTTCGGAATGGGACCGGGCGTTTCCTCCTCGCTATAACCACCGGAA
>Ga0190269_10001388_pt1 | contig 11638 bp, 11 predicted proteins | sample Popmic249IS_FD_133749 | JGI IMG/M metagenome (GOLD analysis project Ga0190269, IMG submission 133749) | Populus adjacent soil microbial communities from riparian zone of Blue River, Arizona, USA - 249 IS | ecosystem: Environmental > Terrestrial > Soil > Riparian zone | place: USA: Arizona...
AGGCTTGAAGCATGAGGAACACGGTGGGTGGCTGATGGCCAAGCGGGGCAGGGCTGCCGGCCGGAACACCGGAACCGCGACGGCGGGAGTGGTGGATGTGCCCAAGGGCAGCCGCCGGGACGGCCCGCTTGAGGGTGTTTATTACATCGACACCGGCGACTGCGAGCTGATCCCGGACCAGGACAACTCCACTGGCTGGCTGTTGCGCATCAACGGCGTCATGAGTTCGCACATTGACCTGGCGGATCCGTTGTTCCTCGACTTCGAATACATGCGCTGGATCTCCGCGCTCGTGGAATCGCGCTGGCCGCGGGAATCGACGGCGAAACTGCGCGCCCTGCACCTCGGCGGCGGCGCCTGTTCCCTGGCGCGCTATTTCCATGCCGCTTATCCGGACGCCCGCCAGGTCGTGGTGGAACTGGACGGCAAACTCGCGGAGTACGTCCGGGGCTGGTTCGACCTGCCCAAGGCCCCGCTGCTGCGGCTGCGCGTGGGCGAAGCCCGGGAAGTTACCGAGAGCCTCACCCCGCACACCCGGGACTTGATCATCCGCGACGTCTTCGCCGGAGCAGTGACACCCCGGCCGCTCACCACCAAGGAATTCAACGAGCACGCCAAGCGGGTCCTGGCTCCGGGCGGGATCTATGTGGTCAACTCCGGAGACGCTCCGGACCTGAAAAATGCCCGCGAGGATGCCGCCACCATCGCGGCCACCTTCGAGCACACCGTGATCATCGCGGACCCGGCCATGCTCAAGGGACGGCGCTACGGCAACATGATCATGGCCGGCAGCGATCTCCCCTTCGAGGACGACCCCGGGCTCGCGCGGCGCCTGCTCGGCGGTGCGGTGCCCGCGCACATCTGGAACGACGCCAAGGTCCGGGCCTTCGCGGCCGGCGCTTCGATCCGGCATGACCCGCCCGCCCCGGCGATTGCTCCGCAACCGCCCTTATGAATCGGCCGCACCGGAACGGCAGCTAGGGAGCAGCCGTTGAGCCAGGAGCCAGTGACGGGTTCCTGGCCCGGCCCTGGAGCGCTTCGCGATGGGCTGCTGTCTGGTTCCGGAGCGCCCGGACCACTGCGGCCACCGCGGGGCGCCGCATGGAATCGGGACGCAACACCATCCAGTAGGGGAGACGTTCGGAGAAGGCATCCGGGAGGAGCCGAACGAGGTCCTCATGCAGATCGCCCATGAAGCACGGCAGGAAGCCGATCCCCGCCCCGGCACGGGTCGCTTCGACATGGACGAACACATTGGTGGAGCTCAATCCGTCCCGCATGGCCGGTACGAGCCTGCGCGGAGCATCCAGGTCGTCCACCTGCAGCATGGAGTCCACAAAGTACACCAAGGGGTGTTCCGTCAGTTCCTCCACGGTTCCCGGGGTCCCCTTCTCCGCCAGGTAGGCCCGCGAGGCGTACATTCCCAGCACGTATTCACCGAGTTTGAAAGCTTCGGCCCGGTGCACCTGTGGCTCGCCGACCACCACCTCGATGTCGAGCCCGGAGCGCTGCTGGAGCGCCCGCCGGGTCACCGTGATGATCTCGACGCTGAGACCGGGATGGTCGCTGCGCAGCCGGGCCACCGCCGGGGCCGCGATGTAAGCGCTAAAGCCGTCCGTTGCGGTCATCCGGACGACGCCGGTGACGGGGTCCGGGGTGCGGCCGGGTTGTTCAAGGGTGTGGATGGCCGATTCCACCTGTTCCGCTACCCGTACGGCTTCGGCGCCGAGCCCGGTCAGCTCCCAGCCGCCGGCGGCACGGGAGAGCACCCGGCCGCCGAGGGCTTTCTCCAGCGCCGCGATCCGCCGGGAAACGGTGGTGTGGTTCAGGCCCAAGGCCTGGGCCGCCGTCGTGAATTTCGCCGAGCGCGAGACCGCGAGCAGCACCAGCAGGTCGTCCGGGTTTGCCTTCATGTCTGCAATTCTGCACACGAACAGTGCCGCTTTGGCTATTGAACCGCTGGGTCGGTGCCGCAATACTCAATGATGCTGCTCGGTGCCGTGCCTCATTCCGCGCCTGGGCCGTTCAAGAACGGGAACTTAGGAGTGCAGTCATGGAGAACACTTTGAACGGCCGCAAGGCGCTCGTCACGGGCGGGGCCGGCGGGATCGGTGCTGCCAGCGTCCGCGCCTTGGCGGCGCGGGGAGCCAAGGTGGTGATCGCGGATGTTGATGGAGCTGCCGCGGCAGCCCTCGCCGACGAAGTGGGCGGCACCTCCTGGGCTGTTGACCTGCTCCAGGTCGAGGCCCTCCAGACCGCCAGCCTTGACTGCGACATCCTGGTCAACAACGCCGGCATCCAGCGCGTCAGCCCCATCGAGACCTTCGAGCCGGCCGACTTCCGCCGCATCATCACCCTCATGCTCGAGGCCCCGTTCCTGCTGATCCGTGCCGCCCTGCCGCACATGTATGCCAACGGCTTCGGCCGGATCATCAACCTGTCCTCGGTTCACGGTCTGCGGGCCTCGCCGTTCAAGAGCGCCTACGTGTCCGCGAAGCACGGCCTGGAGGGGCTGAGCAAGGTGACCGCGCTGGAAGGCGGGGCGCACGGAGTCACCTCCAATTGCATCAACCCCGGATATGTCCGGACGCCCCTGGTCGAGGCGCAGATCGCGGACCAGGCCAGGGTCCACGGGATCCCGGAGTCCGAGGTGCTCGCCAAGATCATGCTGACGGAAGCGGCCGTGAAGCGGCTGGTGGAACCGGAGGAGGTCGCCTCCCTCGTGGCCTGGCTCGCGTCCACGGAAGCCGGCATGGTCACCGGTGCCAGTTACACCATGGACGGCGGCTGGTCGGCCCGCTAGCGCCTGCCGCAGGCGTTCCCCCGCTCCGAGCAACAGCCTTGTGCAGCTTGGGCCGGTGCCCGCCGACCCCGACTTCACACCCGGCCGAACAGGCCAAGGCAGGACGGGCGCGGGAACGCGGTAACTACAGATCTATTCGGTCGAATACTTGGATCGGCACGAGGTGTTATCCCTGACAGTGTGTTCGAACCGCCTAGTCGTGGGCGGGCTTCTTGACTGGTTGCTCGAACGTCTGGATGCCGTTGCTGTCGGCGTCTATGAGTCCTCCGCCTCCAGCCTCCTGTAGTGGGGATTCCGCGGGATGAGTATTGCGGCGGAAGCTGTGAGGATGCCTACTTTGGCATGGTCGTTATGAGGAATACCCTGACCAAGGCTGAGTTCGGCGACCAGAAGTGCCAGGATGACGCCTCCGGTGACAGGATCCGTCAAGGCGGAAAGGACTCCATCCCCGCCGCCGACGGGGACTCCGGCTGAGAAGAATGCAATCAGCGGTACGGCTATTCCAGCTGAGGCCGGGCGGAGGCGGTTTTCAGTACGTCTTTGAGGAAGGCCCGGGACGGAGTCTAGTTTTAGCACAGGAACGCCCGTGATTGCGCGTCTTGAAAGAAAAGCGAATTCAGGTAAAAGAATCTGGAAAAAAGTTGGATTACGGTCTTGTGTGGCGGTCTAGGAGTTGCTTACAGTAACTTCATGACCATGACTCGTGAGGAAGCTCACACCCAGGCCCTGTCCCGTGACACCTTCCGCGCCGCCATGGCGGACCTTCCCGCGGCAGTGTCGATCGTTACCACCATCGGCCCGGACGGTACGCCGCACGGCGCTACCGTTTCGGCCGTCAGTTCTCTCTCCATGACACCCCCGCTGCTGCTCGTCTGTCTGGATTCACACTCCGACACCTTGGCAGCACTCGAAATCGGCCGCGGCTTCCTGATCCACATCCTGGCGGATGGACAGCAGCAGACGGCCATGGCATTCGCCCAGAAGGGGTCCGAGAAGTTTGAGCGAACCGAGTGGGCTCCGAGTGGCTCCGGCCAGCCCAGGATCCCGGGCGCGGCGATGGTCTTCGACTGCGTCGTCGACGACTTCCTGCCCGGAGGCGATCACACGATCGTCATCGGCCGGATCTCGGACATCGATCACGCCCAGGATCGAATCCCCGTCGTCTACCACCGGCGACAGATGTGCGCGTCCCCGGCCAACTGACGCCCGCCCCAGCGAGATCCAGAATCCCCCGTTAGCCAATGCTCCTCGAAGGAAAGAATCCATATGACCGACCAGCTTGAGACCATGATGTCGCCGGACGCCCATAAGTTCGCCACCACCGAACACGGGGCCTACATCGGCGGGACCGAAGTCGCCCCCAACGGATCGATGATCAGCACGGTAGACCCAGCCACTGGCCGGACCATCACTCAGATCACCGAATCGGATGCGGGCACTGTCGACCGGGCTGTGCAGTCCGCATCAAAGGCTTTCGAGGGGGAATGGGGTTCCATGCTCCCAGGCCGCCGCGAAGAGTTGCTCCACCGGTTCGCGGATCTCATCGAAGAAAACGCCGCAGAACTCGCCCAATACGACGCACTTGAGGGCGGGAAACCCATCAGCCACGTCGAAAGCGTAGATCTTCCCCTCGCCGTTGAACAGTTCAGGTACTACGCGGGCTGGCCGACCAAGATCCAGGGAAGCATTGTTCCGGTCTCCGCCCCCGGAGCGCACGTTTACACGCGAAAAATGCCGATGGGGGTTGTCGCAGCCATTACACCCTGGAACTTCCCTCTGTGCCAGGCCGCGATCAAGCTCGCCCCTGCGCTGGCCGCTGGCAACACCGTCGTGCTCAAGCCGTCCGAGCTAACTTCACTGTCAAGTTTGCGGTTGGCCCGTCTCGCCACCGAGGCTGGACTGCCGGAAGGGACGGTAAACGTTGTCACCGGCTCGGGGAGAGTCGCAGGAAACGAACTCGTCTCTCACCCGCTGGTCCGGAAGATCTCCTTCACCGGATCAGAAGCCGTGGGCCGACACCTCGGGGCGGAGGCCGGCAGAGCTCTCAAGCACATCTCGCTGGAACTTGGAGGCAAGAACCCCCACATCATTCTTGCCGATGCGGATATTGCCAAAGCCGCGGCTTATGCGGCGACCACAGCCTATTTTTACTCGGGGCAGGTGTGTTTTAGCGGCTCCCGACTCATGGTTGAACGCAGCATTGTGGATGAAGTCGTCGCCGCCGTAAAGGAACACGCAAACGGCTTGGTGCTTGGTCACGGTTTGAACCGCTCCTCCACCATGGGACCCCTCTCATCGGGAAACCACAGGGAGAAAGTTGAAAAGTACCTCCAAGCCGTCTCAGATTCGGGTGGCTCAGTGGCCTTCGGCGGATCTCGCGCGGAGGGTGCCAGCGGAGGGTATTTCCTTGAGCCCACAGCCGTCGTCGGCCCCTCCGACTCTCACCCCGTCGTTACGGACGAGATCTTCGGGCCCGTCCTGGTCATCCAGCCCTTTGATTCGACCGAAGAGCTTGTGTCGCGTGCCAATGCCGGCCACCACGGCCTGACTGCCGGTTTATGGACCAACGACGTCCGCAAAGCACACACTTTGGCACACCAGCTCCAGGCTGGCACAGTCTGGGTCAACACCTATGCCGACTACAACGCGGCGGCGCCATTCGGCGGAGTCAAGAGTTCCGGACTGGGCAAGGACTGCGGCCCGGATGGGCTCGAGAAGTTCATGGAGTCTCAGACCGTATGGATGTCCCTGACATGATTTCGGCCGCCGTCACTCGTCTCGGCTGCAAGGCCTTATAGTGCAAATCCATGTAGAGCCAGGTTTCAAGCCCCCGGACGCCCGCCAAGGCACGGATCTGCTCGTCCAAGACCTCAAGGAGTTCTTCCCCGCTGGACGTGACAACTTCCGCCAGGATGTCGAACCGTCCAGCGGTTATGGCCACATAGTGCACGCTTGCCAGCTGGGTCAGCGCTTCGGCCACATCCGTGGCCGTAGTTCCCTGTCCAAGCCGCACGCCGACCCAACAGGAATGCGTGTAGCCGAGCCGAAGCGGGTTGACGATGCACATGACGCGGACGGCGCCGGAGTCCATCAGCCTGCTGTAACGCTGACGGATCATCGTCTCGGAAACGTCAAGTTGAGCGGCGAGCTCCCGGAAGGACGCGCGGCCATTGTCGGCCAACCGGGAGATTATATCGCGGTCCATGTCATCGAGCGGACGGGGCCGGACGCCCGCTCGCCCATCGGTAAATCGGTCCCCGGAGAACGTGGCTTGCTGAAAGTGCAGCCGCAGGTACGGAAGGATCTCCACGGTGCGCACACCGGGCGTCGTGCGCACCTTGCCGGAGACAACATCGTTGAGTTCACGATTGTCGACGCACACGAGCTCGGCTTGTACTTCGGAGGACCCCGTGGTCACTGTGACGTAGTCAACCTCCGGCAGAAGTACCAGGTCCGCGGCCACATCCGACGGCGATCGCGTGCCGTCCACTGTCAGAAGTACAAGGGCGACGGAACCAAAGCCGAGCAACGCCGGGTCAGTGACGGCAGAAATTTGGATGAAATCATGTTCGAGCAGGTTGGCCACACGGCGCCGAACGGTCTTCTCGGTGACGCCGACACGTCGGGCCAGCTCGGCAAAAGGAATGCGGCCGTCCGCCTGAAGCTGGTTGATCAACTCGAGGTCCACGCCGGTGAGCTCACCGGCTTCGGGATCGGAACGCATGATCCTGATCTTGCTGGGGCCGCCCCCCACATCCCATGCCGGTGCTGACTGGCTTAGATGACCGGCTCCCAGCTGCATAAGAATCAGCCTACAAGATTCCCCTGGCACCGCGGATCACCGCACCCCGTTTCGCGGACTCCGACAGTCAAAATTCCCTATTCCAAGCAAGAGGAGAACCCAATGCGTATAGGCCTGCTGCAAGAAGGCGACCTGACAGGAACAACCGCCTACGAGCGGTACCACCAGCTGATTGAGGAGGTCGCCCTGGCCGACCGTCTCGGCTTCTCGACCTGGGGGACGTCCGAACAGCACTTCAGCCCGCCCCGCTTCTCGGTTGCAGCCCCGGAGGTCCTCTACGCGGCAGTCGCCATGAGGACCCAGAAGATCAAGCTGCGGACCATGGCATCGGTCATGCTCAAGTGGAACCACCCGATCATGGTTGCCGAACGCCTCGCCACGCTCGACATCGTTTCCCATGGCCGCGCGGAGATCTGCACCGCCCGTTCCAACAACCTCACCACCCTGGGAGCCTTCGGCGTCGATCCCAAGGACACGCGGGCACAGTGGGAGGACTCCATGGACGTTCTGGTCAAGGCCTTGACCGACGACAAACTGGAGCACGACGGGCCGGTATGGAAAATTCCGCCCGTTGACGTTGTGCCGAAGCCAATTTCAAGCCCTCACCCTGCCATTTCCGTGGCAGCCTCAAGCGTGCAGTCCCACGCGAACGCAGGAGAGAGGGGAATCGGCGTCATCACGTTCGACAACTACTTCGGTTTTGACTATCTGCAGGAGTGTCTGGACGCCTACCGTTCAGCCTTCGACGCAGCCGACCACAGCGCAGTCAAGGCACCCAATAACTATCGCGGCCTCTACGTGGCTACCGCCTACTGCGCAGAGACGAGGGAGGAAGCCCGCGCCGTAGCCCGCGAAGTGGCCATGGGTTACTTCAAGTTCATCCTCGACCTGTACATTCCGCTGTCCAAAAACCCGGCCTACGACTATCTGGATGCTTTGGAACAGCTCATCGAGAACCAGGACGACCTGGACTGGCTGTGCGAATACACCCCCTCGGTCATGATCGGCACCCCGGAGGACTTTATCAATCGGCTCGAACGGCTCGAGGCCATGGGCATCGACGAAGTGCTCCTGCGCATCGACGGTGTCGGACACGAGAACATCAAGAAGTCCCTTGACCTGATCGGCCGCGAGGTAATTCCGCACGCCTCCGTTGCACTTAAGACGGCCGCCCGATGAATATCCAGCCCCTCGAAGATGATCGATCTGCCTCCCGCGCCACTCCGGAACTGCTGGGAACCCCGCAGGATCGCCCGGCAAGCCATCTCGAACCTCAACTGGCCCAGCTCGTACATGCCATCGGTCTGCCCGAGAACCAAGGCGAGTCCCTGACTCGCATGGATTACATTCTGGTACTACTCACATCGACCGCGCTTCCGGTCCTGATGATCCTGATCGGACGATTGTCATGAGCCTAAAGAATACGATGCTTCCTCCGACGGACGCAGCAGATCAGGCCGCTGTGGAGAACGGCTGGCCGCAACCGAAGGGGCAGCGGTCCTGGGGCCCGTACGCGGTCTTTTCAACGTCGGTGTCAACGGCGATTGCGACCTGGTGCTTCATTATCGGAGGCTTCGCCTCCTACTACCTCCCGGCCGGCCAGGGCACATTGGCTGTGTTGGCCGGATCCCTGATTGGAATTCTCTTCATCGTTCTGGCTTGTCTGCCGGTCAGCGCCAAGTACGGGATCGACGCCGTGGCGTCCTCAGTTCCTCAGCTCGGCACGCGGGGATCCTCGCTTGCCGTCGTCCTGATCTACCTGGCGACCCTGGGGTGGAACGTCTACCTCTTCGTGCTGTTGGGCCGGGCTGTGCAGTCCATCGGCGGAGCCTTCAATCTGGCGCTTCCGGACTGGACGGTCGGCGCCGCCGGGGTCACGGCCGTTCTGCTGGTGCTGATCTTCCTGCGCAAGGGAGCAGCTTCGGTCCGCAACTTCAGCCAGGGAATCGCCCTCGCAGTGCTGGTGCTGGCCTTCGTGATCATGGTCTTGCTCGTCAACAGTGCAGGGCTCGACACCCTCATGGCCGCTCCGGCCGTCGCACCGTCAGAAGACGCTAACGTGAACTGGGCCAGCGCCATCGAAATCCTTATTGCCTCGAACCTGTCTTGGTGGGCTTACACCGGGGCCATGGTGCGCAACTCGCCCAGCGCCCGGCAGTCGCTGTGGCCCGTCTACCTGGGCCTTGGACTGGCTGTAGGCGTGGGCTCCCTGACCGGACTCTACGGAGGTCTGCTCATCCCCGGGTCCGGCGGCGACCCGACCCAGTTCTTGGTGGAGATCGGGGGGCCGATCTTCGGTGTGCTCGCCCTGACATTCATTGTCCTGGCCAATATCGGCACCGCCGTGGTCGGATCCTATGCTGCCACCGTCGCCCTCCGGCAAGTTCCGGCCGTCCGCAAGACATCCTGGGTATTCTCGACCCTGATCGCGGTCTCGCCGGCGCTGGTGCTGGCGGGTTTCTTTTCCCAGGCCGTCTTTGACAACTTCAGTATCTTCCTGGCGTTCCTTGGAATCGCATTCGCCCCCATCTGTGGGCTCCAGATTGTGGATTACTTCTTCCTGCGGCGGCAAACCTACGACGTGGGTTCGCTCTACAACAAGCGCCGGTCATCCCTGTATTACTACTGGGGCGGCATCAACCCGGTGGGCTTCCTTGCCTTCGTCGCCGGTGTCGCGACCTACCTGTATCTGCTGGATCCAGTCACCTACATCTCAAGGGCCCCCTTTCAGTTCATGACGGCTTCCATTCCCACAATTGTGGTTTCCGGGGTTGTCTATTGGGTCGGCACAAGGATGTTCCTTCTCCCGCGCCGCAAGGGCGGCTATGGGAGCAGCCCGGCCGCCTCCGACGCCCCCTGATCACAGGGCTGCTACCACCAGTATCCGAACGCACCGAAAGATGACACCTTCTCATGCATGATCTCTTCATCCTTTACCGACGGCCAGAGGACCCGCAGGCCTTTGACCGCCACTATGAATCCACACACGTGCCTCTGGTCCGTGATCTGCCACTTCTGCAGGAGTTCACCTGGGGGAAGGTGGAGGCCGGACAAGCGGAGGACTGTTATTTGGTGGCGCGGCTTAGCTATTCGTCCAAGGACGACGCCGAGACCTCTCTTGCCTCACAGGCGGGAGTGGCGTCAGTGGACGACCTGGCAAACTTTGCCCACGCCGGGGTCTCCGTGATGAATGTTCCGCGCGCTGGCGGCGGGAGATGAGTTCCAACTCCGCCCGCGGCGCGGACACCGTCGTTCAGGCCGGGCGCATCATCGCCCTTGGGCGAGCGGAAGTGGATGGGCCAGCGGCACTGTGCATCCGCGACGGCTTGATCCAGGCCGTGGTTCCCGCCGCCCAGGCCCCGGACTGGATCGATGAGCACACCACCGTCATCGACTATTCCCACAGGACACTCATGCCGGGATTCGTGGATCCGCATGCCCACGCTGAAGTGGCGGCCAAGGCCACCTACCAGATGGTGGACTGCCGCGCCCCCGCATGCCGGGACATCGCGGCGGTTCTGGAGACTCTTCGGGAAAACCTCGGAAAAGCCAGGGACGGCTGGCTCGTGGCGCAGGCAAACCTGTTCTTCGACCAAAAACTGGCAGACGGCAGGTTTCCTACACGGGAAGAACTGGACAGCGTCAGCACGGACATCGCCATCGCCATCCGTGCCGGTGGGCACCTCAGCATATTGAACAGCCGCGCCTTGGAGCTGAGTGGCATTGACCAATCCTACGAAGAAGTCGCATACAGCATCACGGGCAAGCCCGACGTCCAGCGGTACCCCGACGGGCGGCCCACGGGTGTGGTCACGGAGATGGACAAGCTCCTGCCCTTCCCCTCACTATCGGCCGAGGAGTCACAACATGCCATAGAGACCGGCATCCGGGAGATGTTCACCGCGCACGGGGTCACGACCATCGGGGAGATTTCCGAGACGACGGGCGGGCTGGGCATCTACGACGACGCCATCGCCGAAGGGCGGATCGCTGCCCGGATTCACGTTTATCTCTGGGCCCCCGGCACCGTAACTCTGGACCAGGCCTGCGCCCACCGAACCTGGACTAACTTCCGCGCCGACGAGTCCATGCTACGGATCCAGGGGGTCAAGGTCTTCGCGGACGGCGGCTACTCCGCCGCCCGGGCGGCCCTCAGCAGACCGTATGCATTAGACGGACACAACTGCGGCGAGCTGGCCCTGTCCACCGAGGAAGTCATCTCGATCGCTCGGCGGACTCAAGAGGTTGGACTGCAACTGGCCATCCACGCTAACGGTGACCGAGCCCAGCTGGAAGTGTGCGAGGCGCTGGAGAACGTTGCCCGGGGTCCGGACTCGCCGCGGATCCGGATCGAGCATGCAGGCAACTTCGTGCCGGACTTCGACAAACTGAGCCGCGCATGGGCTCAGGCCGGCATCGTCCCGGTCCCCCAGCCGGTTTTCCTCTACAACTTCGGCGAATTCGTGCCCTCCTACGTCGGAGAATACGCCCGCGAGCGGCAGTTTCCGCTCCGCAGCATGACCCGAGACGGATGGCAGATCTCCGGCAGCTCCGACGTGTGGGTGGGTTCGGAAATCGGGCAGACGAACCCCTTCCTGAGCATCGCGAGTGCCGTCGGCCGGCGGATGTTCCACGGCTCGGTTCTGACGCCCGAGGAAAGCATCTCCACCTATGTGGCCTTGCGCATGCACACCCTTGGTGGCGCCTACGCCCTGGGGGAGGAGCACACCCGCGGCTCACTGGAGCCGGGCAAACTGGCCGATTTCCTCGCTTTGGACAAGGACCCGCTAACCGTTCCCCACGCGGAGCTACTCGACATCACCGTCGAAGAGGTCTTCCTGGGCGGAACCCACATTTACAGCCGATCGACAGGCCACGCCGTGCATCCGGCAGGAACCGGTCATCATCTGGCCTGACGGCCTTCCCACCGTCTGCCGCGCCGGCGCCGGACTGCCGTCGCAGACGCAGGAGACTATGCCCCGGCTGGCTCACCCGAACGAAAGAAAGACACGCCTTGAGTACTGTCACAACCA
>Ga0190269_10001389_pt1 | contig 11634 bp, 10 predicted proteins | sample Popmic249IS_FD_133749 | JGI IMG/M metagenome (GOLD analysis project Ga0190269, IMG submission 133749) | Populus adjacent soil microbial communities from riparian zone of Blue River, Arizona, USA - 249 IS | ecosystem: Environmental > Terrestrial > Soil > Riparian zone | place: USA: Arizona...
AGCGAGCGGAGCTTCGGATCGTCCCGAACGATGTTGGCGAAGTCGTAGCCGCTCATCCCTGGCAAGCCGATGTCGCAGATCACCACGTCTGGAATCTCGGTCGCCAACTGCGCGAGCGCTTCGTCGCCGCTATAGGCGACGCGTAGTTTATGGCCGCGGCTCTCGAGCAGCGCGCTCAACATCTCCGCGGCGTCTTCGTTGTCTTCGACGATCAAGATGCGCCGGCTCGGCACATGGTTCGCGCCCGGCAGCCGCGGAGGCGGACGAGGTGGCTCCGCCTGTGCTCACCTTCCAAGCGCGCGCTCACGTGCACCGCGCCCGCGCCTGGCGTGAACTTGAGCGCGTTGCCGAGCAAGTTGTCTGTCGAGCACTTGCGTGATGCGCACCTGATCCGCGGAGATCCACAGCGGATCCGGGCCGAGCTCGAGCTGCACGGTGAACGTGTTGCCCACCTCCGCCGCGCGGTCGTGCACGACGGCAGCAGCGATCTCCCGCGCGTCGACGATCTCGCGCTCGAGCTGGATCTTGCCGCGCACGACCCGCGACACCTCGAGCAGACCGTCGATCAGATAGGTCATGTGCGAGCTCTGCCGCTCCAGCACGCCGTGCGCACGCTGCAACTCTGGATCGCGGCGAGCGGCCAGCTGAATCAGCTGCGCGGCGCCACGGATCGCGGCAAGCGGATTGCGCAGCTCGTGCCCCAGCATGGCGAGAAACTCGTCCTTGCGCCGATCCGACTCGCGCAGGCGCTGGGCTACGCGCTCGCGCTCGGTCACGTCGTTGAAAAGCGCCGCGACCAGCGGCCGTTCGGGCGTGCCGACCCGGAACGCGTACACATCGAAGATGCGGTGGAGAGCCTCTGCACGATTTTGGAAGCGCACCGGCTCACCGGTGCGCGCGACACGACCGTAGATGTCGAACCAGTGCTGCTCGTGCGCCGGCGCGAGCTCGCGCATCGTCCGGCCGCTTGCCTGTGCGAGGCCGGTATGCCGCTCGAATGCGGGGTTGAGCTCGATAAGGCGGTAGTCGTAGGGCCGATCATCCGCGTCGAACAGCACGTCGATGATGCAGAAACCTTCGTCGATGCTGTCGAACAAGGAGCGTACTTTTCTTCGGACCTTTGCAGCGCCTGCTCGGCGCGCTTGCGCGTCTCGGAGTCGCGCAGCACCGCGATGAACTGGCCGCCGCGCGCAGCACCGAAAGGCACCACGTGACAATCGAGCCAACGCTGCAGCGGTACCGCAAAGCTCTCGAAGCTGATTGTTTGCTGCGACTCCACGGCGCGCTCGAAGTGCGCGAGCCACGTGCGGTCGAGCTCGGGCAGAAGGTCGCGCCACAGCAGCTTGCCGCGTGCCTGCTCGGTGGGGATGCCCGTCATGCGGGACCAAGCACTGTTCAGCTCGAGCAGCCGCACGTCGCACGCGCTGCCGTCCGCTGCCAGCTCTACACGCGCCAGCTGGAAGCCATCGTCGATGGCGTCGAACAGCGTGTGGTACAGCTGCTCGCTCTCGCGCAGCGTGCGCTCAGCCTTTGCGCGCTCTACGTGAGACCACACGCGCTGCGCGACTTCCTCTAGCAGCTCGAGCTCTGGGCTCGCCAAGGTTCGCGCGGTCTGGAAGTGCACGAAGAAGATCGCGACCAGCTGCCCCGCCTTGACCAATGGCACATTGATCGTCGCTCCCAGCTGCAGCTCGCGGTGCGCGGCGCGCTCGGCCTCCGACAGCGAAGAATCGCGCGCGATGTCGTTGCGGACAAACGTTTGCCCCGCGCGCAGCTTCTGTAGAAGCTCGGGGCCATAGTCACTGTAGCGGTACACACCGACGAGGCTGGGCACGGCGTTTGTGTAGTCGCACGATACGGCCACACGCTCGCCATCCCCGACGTCATCCGCGTAGCCGACCCGGCTCGCGTCCAAGTAGCGACCGAGAGGCGCAGCGGCTTCGCGCTGAACCTCGTGTGGATCGAAGAGAGGCCTGAGCTGAACGAGAAAAGCGCTATCGGCTTCGCGCATGGATGCTCCAATCAGCCGACGAGAGCGGACATCGCGTCATGGTAGCTAAGCCATCGCGATGTGGCGAGAGGGCAGACGTGCGTGCTGCGTCTGGCTCATACGTTGCACCTCTTCTTCGATCCAGTGGAGGGCAACATGGGCACGATGAAAGCGATACGGATCCACGACTTCGGCGGGCCGGAGGTCCTGCGAGTCGACGAGATCGAACAGCCGGAGCCAAATGTCGGCGAAGTGCTGATCGAAGTGCACGCGGCGAGCATCAACCCTGTGGACTACAAGATTCGCTCCGGGGCTTTCCCGGCCTTCGAGCGCTCCCAGCTGCCCGTCACACTCGGTCGAGATGTCTCAGGCGTCGTGGTTCGCTGTGGCAAAGACGTAGAGGAGCTACACAGCGGCGACGCGGTGTTCGCGCTGCTCGAAGCCGTGCGCGGCGCGTACGCGGAGTACGTGGCCGCACCGGCGGCGATTTGCGCCGCGAAGCCGCATTCGCTCGATCACGTCACCGCCGCCTCGGTTCCGCTCGCAGGACTGACAGCATGGCAGGGCTTGTTCGAGCATGGTCAGCTGCAAGCTGGCCAGCACGTGCTGATCCATGGGGGTGCGGGCGGTGTGGGGCACTTTGCGATCCAGTTTGCCAAAGCCAAAGGCGCACGTGTCGCCACCACGGTCGCCGGCGCGAGCGATCGCGACTTTGTGCGCTCACTCGGCGCAGACGACATCATCGACTACAAAGAAGAGGCTTTCGAAGAGCGCGTGCGCGACGTCGACTTGGTCCTAGACCTGATCGGCGGGGAGACGCAAAAGCGCTCATGGGCCGTGCTGAAGGGCGGCGGCTGTTTGGTGTCGACGCTCGGGCAACCGCCGGATCGTGAAGCTCACAAACATCGCGCGCGCGGCGTAGGCTTTTTGGCGCAGCCGAATGCCTCACAGCTACGCGAGATCGCGCGTTTGATTGACGACAGCCGGGTGCGCCCGATCGTCCGCGCTTGCTTCTCACTGGAAGAAGCGCGGACGGCGCAGCAACGGGTCGAGCAGGAGCACGGCATGGGCAAAGTAGTCCTGCGCGTCGTACCGGCCAGGTTGTAGCTAGTGAAGCGCTGTCACAGTGGGGCCGGGTTGCGGGCTCGGTCGGCCGCGCGTCGCGCTCTCGCTCGGAACGGGCGGCGCCGGTCGCTCGAGCGCGTCCGTGAGCCTGACGTCACTCAACACGAACCCGCTCGCCGGTTGGGTGGGCATGCGGCGCAAATCGAGTGTGAGGTCTTGACCTGACACAACGTTGTAAACACAGCAGCGTGTTAGGTAGTGCAAAGCAAGCGCGATGCTATGCATGGTGAGCCACTCGCCTGGGCAACGGTGCCCTTGCTGGTGCGAGCCCCCGCCTTGAGGGATCAGATCGAACTGACCGCCGCTCCAATCGAGGAAGCGCTCGGGGCGGAACTGATCGGCGTTCGCCCACACGCGCGGGTCGTGCTCCGTGCCATACACATCTAACAACACCAGCGCTCCGCGCGGAAACTCGTAGCCCTTCCAGGTGAAGCTCGTGCGTGTGCGCGCGCCCAGGTAGGGCGTGAATGGGAAAAAGCGACGGACCTCCTGCATGAAGGCATCGGTATACGAGCCCGCGTGCTGGCCAGTGGTCTCGCGCAGGATCTTCTCGCGCGCTCCCGGGTGCTGGTGCAGCGCGAGCGCGGCGAATACTACATACCAGGCGATCGCCACAGTCGGCCGCAACACGTTGAGGATCTCGACAGCTGCCGTGCGGAGGTCGAGGTGATCACCTTTTAGATCCCGGTAGCTCGACAACACGTACAGAGCGCTGTCGGTCGGAGCTTGCAGCTTACCGCTGCGGACCTGATGGACGAGGCGGGCGATCCACAGCTCGCTGCGCGTGCGCGCGAGCTTGGCCTTCCACAAGCGCGGGCCGATGCCGCCAAAGCCATCGACCATGCGCGCCAAGTCTTTCGTACGCTTGTGGAGCCGCAGCGCGCTGCGCGGCACGCCTGCCCACTGACAGACTGCTTCTGCGAGCACGCGCTGCGCTTCATCCATCAGCACGACGCGTTTTTGGCCCGGCCAGCGCGTGAGCGCGCGCTGCCAGGCAGAAGACATCTCGCGCATCAAGCGCTCGAGACTCTCCTCGGACATCAAGCTGAGGAACGCTGCTTTGCGCGCCTTGTGCTCAGCGTCGTCGAGCGTATGAATGGCGTGCTTGCCGAACAAAGTTGTCACGACGCGCCGTGGCAGCGCGTGTGCTCGCGCGAGCTTGCTCTCATCGTAAAATAGCGCCGCAGCGTCAGGCCCGTGGATGCAGATGGTCTTTTTGCCCATCACCCGGGTCGCGAAGACATCACTGTTCAATCTGCGACAGCGGTTCCAGATGAAGTTGTAGCCCTCGAGGGGGATGTAGAGCGTGCTGTCGAATGCGGGATCACGCGGCATGGTAGGCATGTTCTGTCTCCGGTTGAGGCGCAATGTTTCGCCTCATGCGTCACGCTGACTGTTTGTTCGCGATGGCTCGCGCGAGTGCGCGTAGATCCGCGACGAATTGTTTGTATTCGCGCTCGCGGTCTTCCGCGCTGGGTGCGCGCAGCAAGGAGGACGGATGAACCGTCGCCATCACGACCGGCGCGAGCTCGGACGCGACGCGCTGCCCGCGTTCTTCAGTCACGCGGAAGCTCTTGCCCAACAGCGCCTGTGCCGCTGTCGCGCCGAGGCACATCAGCGCGCGTGGCTTCACCAGCTTCAGCTCGGCTTCGAGCCACGGCCTACAAGCTACGATTTCGGTCGTGTTGGGTCGCTTGTGGATGCGCTTCTTACCGCGCGGCTCGAACTTGAAGTGTTTGACGGCGTTTGTGACGTAGGTCGCCTCACGCGCGATGCCCGCTTCTTCCAACGCCTTGTCGAACATACGGCCTGCAGGCCCGACGAACGGTGCACCTTGCAGGTCCTCGTCGTTGCCCGGCTGCTCGCCGACGAACATGATCTGCGCGCGCTGCGGTCCGGCGCCGAACACCGTCTGCGTGGCATCCTTGTACAAGTCGCAGCCGTGGCAGCCTTTGGCCGCGCTTCTCAAGCTCGTCAGCGTGAGGACCTTTGGCAGATATGCCGCGGCACCTTCGAAAGACTTGCGGGGCATGCCGCGTCGCAGACTCAAGATCCGCGCCAGCAGGACCTGTGCAGCCTACAGCGGCGCCCTGCTCGGCTACGGCTCGGCGGCCGGAGGCTCGCACAACGGCAAGTAGATCTTGAACGTCGTGCCCACCCCCAACTCGGTCTCCAAGGTCACGTGGCCTCCTGCGCGCGTGACGATCCGGTGGACCATCGGCAAGCCCAACCCGGTACCAGCGCCGCGCCGCGTGGTGAAGAACGGCTCGAACGCGCGCTTGCGTGTTTCGGCTGCCATGCCTCGGCCGGTGTCTGTCACACGCAGCAGCGCGAAAGCTTGACCCGGTCGAGCGAGGTCCACGGCGGGAGGTTCGTCTCCCACGGACGTCGCGATGGTAAGCGTGCCCCCCGTCGGCATCGCGTGCAGCGCGTTCGCAGCGAGATTCAAGAGAATTTCTTCCGGCGCAGCGAGGTCTAGGCGGACGTACGCATCCGGCGCGTCCAGTAGGAGCTGCAGCGCTACGTGTTGGCCGCATAGGCGTCGCAGCTCTGGCTCGATGTCGCTCACGGCTGCGTCGAGCGCAAAGGGCATCGCCTCCTCGCGCTCGCTATCGGAGGAATAGCGCAGCAACTGGCGAACCATGCGGCGGCCCTCGCGGACCGCGCGCTGAATGCGCACGAGCGGTTGCCGCGCCTGCTCAGAGCCCGGGGCCGACTCGAGCGATAAATCGACGCCCATCCCGATCAGATTGAGGAGGTTCCCGAAGTCGTGCGCCACACCGGCTGCGAATGTTCCGATGGCCTCCAAGCTGCGCGAGCGCTCCAGCTCTCGTTCTAGCCTGCGTACGTCAGTCAAATCGATCACTGCGGCACGCCATTCGTTAGGTCTGCGGGGGTCGCGTGTACTCTCGAAGCGCACCTCACAGGACTTATCGCCAGACACTTTCAAGCTGAGCTCAGCCTTGTGGGTCCCTTCGGAACGCAGCACAGCTCGCATGTGCCGCACAAAGCTCTCAGTCATCTGCGGTTCGAGGAACGACGAAATCTTCAGGTCTTGCAGCTGCGCGTGCTCCACGCCGAGCAGCTGCGCCGCAGCGAGATTGGCGCTCACGATGCGGGCTTGCGCGTCGAGCACGAAGTACGCGACCGGCGCGCTCATGAAGAGATCGACGTAGCGCTCGTTCAAACCATGAACTTCTTCACACAGGTTTTGCAGCTCGTCGTTCTGCATGCGCAGCTCGAGCTCGTGAAGCGCTAGCTCTCTGAACATGCGATCGCTCTGTTCATGATGGCCGGGCTGATCGCTCAGATGGGCGGTGTCGGTTCTGGGCCGGACCGAGCGTAACGCGCACGTGATGGCGTTCGACCGATACGCAGGCGCATCGAGCGTCGGATGCACGTGCACGGCATGTCATCGCCGGAGGAATACGCCCGCTTCTTGGAGCACACGGCGTACGAGGTCGACTCGCTGTTTCGGGAGCTTCTGATCAGCGTGACGAGCTTCTTTCGTGACGAGCCCGCGTACGAGGCGCTCGAGCATGAGCTGACCAGGTTGGTCGAGCTGAAGACCAACCATGAACCGCTGCGCGCGTGGATTGCCGGCTGCGCGACAGGAGAAGAGGCCTATTCCATCGCCATCGTGTTCAAAGAGGTGCTGCAGCGCACGGGCAAGGACCTCAAGATCCAGCTGTTTGCGACGGACCTCGATCATCAAGCGGTGGATGTCGCACGCGTGGGTCGTTATCCCGATGGGATCGCGGCGGATGTCTCGCCCGAACGTTTGAAGCGCTATTTTACGAAAGAAGACACGGGCTACCGCGTGAACAAAGATGTGCGCGAGGTGATCATCTTCGCGGTGCAGAACGCGATCAAAGATCCACCGTTCACCAAGCTCGATCTGGTCTCGTGCCGTAACTTGTTGATCTATCTCGAGTCGAGCCTGCACAAGCGCGTGCTCTCGATGTTCAGCTATTCGCTGCGCCCAGGTGGCATCTTGTTGCTCGGCACCTCCGAGAGTGTCTCGGGCTTCGATGATCGTTTCCAGGCCCTCGACAAGCGTTGGAAGCTGTTCCAGCGACTCAGCAACACGGGCTCCCAAGGACTACCCGACTTCTTCCACGACCGGGCTGCGAGCTTTGGCGGCGAGATGCACGCTGCCATCAGCGGAGGCCAGCGTGGACAGGGGATAGCGCAGGCGGCGGAGCGCGTGCTCTTGGCGAGCTTCGCGCCACCCAGCCTGCTCGTTAGCGAGCGCGGCGAGATCATCTACGTGCAAGGGCGCATCGGGATGTTCTTCGAGCCGGCACAAGGCGAAGCCACGCAGAACGTGTTCAGCATGGCGCGTGAAAGGGCTGCGCGCCGAGCTGCCAGCCGCCGTACGCAAGGCCGCGTCTTCGACGCACCCCGTCGTGCGTTCTGGCTTACTCGTGAAGACGAACGGCAGCTACACATCCGCGACCGTGACTGTTCGCAGACTGAGCGAGCCCGCGCCGCTACGCGGCAGCTTCCTCATCAGCTTCGAGAGCGCGCACAAGGAAGAAGCGAGCCCGAAGAAATCGAACAAGAAAGCGCCTCCTAGCTCGCCCGAGCGCATCACCGCTCTGGAAGACGAGCTGCAGCGAACGCGGGAAAATCTCCAAGGGATGATCGAGGAGCTCGAGACCTCGAACGAAGAGCTCAAGAGCACGAATGAAGAGCTGCAAAGCACGAACGAGGAGCTGCAGAGCACAAACGAGGAGCTCGAGACCTCGCGCGAGGAGATGCAGTCGCTGAACGAAGAGCTGCAGACGGTCAACACCGAGCTGGAAGAACGTAACCGTGCGCTCTCGCAAGCCAACGACGATATGCAGAACCTCTTGAACAGCACGGAAGTCGCGACGGTGTTCTTGGATGACAGGCTGCACATCAAGCGCTTCACCACACAGGCGAAGAAGGTGTTCAGCTTGATCGACACTGACATCGGTCGCCCGATCTCCGACCTCGCGGCGAACCTGCGCTACGACGGGCTGCTCAGTGAAGCGCAAGACGTGCTGAGCACGCTGGTCTTTCGTGAGCGCGAGATCCAAACCAAAGAAGGCTCGTGGCGCTTGATGCGCATCATGCCCTACCGCACGCACGAGAACCTGATCGACGGGCTGGTCATGACGTTCGTGGACATCGACCGCTTGAAGCGGGCGCAGCGCTCGGCCAAGCAGCTACGGCTGTATACAGACGAGATCGTCGACGGCATCCGCACCGGTATCCTGGTGGTCGACCTCGAGCAGCGTGTGGTCATGGTCAACCGCGCATTTTGCGCGATGTTTGGCATCGTGGGCTCCAATCCAGTAGGTCAACCACTGGAAGCCTTGGCGGGCTCAGCGGACGGGCTGCCGCAGCTACAGGGCTTCTGCCAAACCTTGTTAGACGGCGGATCTGAGAACGATCAGGCCATGTCGAGCTTGCGTTTGCAGGCGTCGGGGTTCGAGGATGCCGTGGTGTCCGTCACAGGTCGTCGACTACCGAATCACCCGGAGCAACTGCCGCAGGTGTTGCTGATGTTTGACCACGGAACCCATTAGTCGCAGGCTCGACACGTGACTTGCATTTGCGCCTCTGAAGCACAGCGCAGCTTTTTGCCGAGACGCAAATGCACTTGCAGCACCTGCTGACGTCGCGCCGTAGCGCATTTTCGCCAACGCAACGCGCACGCTTTGTGCTCGTGCAGAAGCGCGGTCCGTGTCATATCGTCATGCGACGCAACACAATCCATGTATTTCGTATGTAATCGCACTGTAATATCGAATCGAAACAAAGCGGTGATTAATGCGACGATGAGGCAGCGATGCCCGTCACACAAATGCTGTTAGCATCACCGACGACGCGCATCCGGCTGGTTTATCGGTTCGTCTGAGCACAGACAGAGAGACAGCACACTTAGGCTTACTTATTGCTTGGCACTTTTCGCTATGTCCAAAGCCGTCCTGATCACGGGCGGAGCAGGCTTTATCGGCTCACACCTCGCCGACCAACTGCTTCGCTCGGGCCATCGCGTTCGTGTCCTCGATAATCTTTCACCTCAAGTTCACGGCGAGCGTGCGGCGCGACCAGCGTACTTGAACGCCGACGTCGAGCTGATCGTTGGCGATGTACGCGATGCCGACGCGGTTCGACGCGCGCTGCAAGGCATCGATCGCGTCGTTCATCTGGCCGCGGCGGTCGGCGTGGGCCAGAGCATGTACGACGTCGGGCATTACACCTCAGTGAATAACCTCGGCACGGCGGTGCTGCTGGAAGCGCTGATCCAGAAGCCGGTCGAGCGTTTGGTGGTGGCGTCCAGCATGTCGATCTACGGCGAGGGGCTGTATCAAACGCCAGATGGTGCACCGGCGGTGCCGATCGAGCGCACGCTGCCGCAGCTCAGAGAGAAGGCATGGGAGGTGCGCGATGCGCGCGGCCGCGAGCTTCTGCCGCAACCTACGCCGGAAACCAAACAAGCCTCATGCGGCTCCGTCTACGCACTCTCCAAGTTCGATCAAGAGAAATTGTGTCTGATGTTAGGTCAGGCCTACAACATTCCGTCCGTTGCGCTGCGTTTCTTTAATGTGTATGGCCCGCGGCAGGCGCTCTCCAATCCTTACACAGGTGTGCTCGCGATCTTTGCCTCGCGCTTGCTCAACGGCAATGCGCCGCTGATCTTCGAAGATGGGCTGCAGCGGCGTGACTTCGTTAGCGTTCACGATGTGGCGCGCGCTTGTGCGCTTGCACTGGACGCGACTCACCTCACACAAGGTGTCTTCAACATCGGCTCCGGACACTCGTACACCGTACGCGACGTGGCGGAGGCCCTAGCGCGGCAGCTCGGGCGCAAGATCGCGCCGGAGATCACGGGGCGGTACCGCGTAGGCGACATCCGCCACTGCTTCGCGGAGATCAGCGCTGCCCAGAAGGGGCTCGGCTTTACGCCTGAAGTGTCGTTCGAACGAGGCCTCGCCGAGCTCACAGATTGGCTGAGCCGCGAAGCCGCGACCGACAACGTTCATAAGGCACACAACGAGCTCATCTCGCGAGGACTTACTGTATGAAGCCGATACTGATCACGGGTGGTGCAGGATTCATTGGAACGAACTTGGCCGATCGGTTTCTCCGAACGGGCCAACCGGTCATCGTATTAGATAACTTGTCGCGCGAGGGTGTGGAGCACAACCTGCGCTATCTGTGCAGCCAATACCCGGGACTCGTGCGCGTCGAAGCGGCGGACATCCGCGACCGCGCGGTTGTTCGGCGTGTGATGCCGCAAGTGTCTGGTGTGTACCACTTCGCCGCGCAGACTGCGGTTACTACCAGCATGATCTCGCCGGAGAACGACTTCGAGATCAATGCGCGCGGCACACTGGAGCTGCTCGAAGCGGCGCGCGCCTGTGATGAGCCGCCGTTCTTTTTGTATACGTCTACCAACAAGGTCTATGGCGGGCTGTGGGATGTAGCGCTTGGCAAGATCGAAGACCGCTACGAGCCGGACGACGCGAGCCTGCGCGCGCGCGGCATCTCGGAGCAGCGCCCGCTCGACTTCCATACACCTTACGGGTGCTCGAAGGGCACGGCGGATCAATATGTGCTCGATTACGCGCGCGCATTTGGATTGCCTGCGACCGTGTTTCGCATGAGCTGCATCTACGGGCCGCACCAGTGCGGTACCGAGGATCAAGGCTGGGTCGCGCACTTCGCGCTGCGCGCGCTCGCGGAGGAGCCGATCAGCGTGTACGGAGATGGCTGTCAGGTGCGCGATCTGTTGTTCGTCGAGGACTTGGTCGAGGCCATGGTGCTCGCGCGCGAAAACATCGTGCACGTGCGTGGTCAGGCCTACAACGTCGGCGGCGGCGTCGCGAACCGCGCATCTGTGATTGAGGTCGTGAGAAAGATCGAGCAGCTGCACGGTTCGGTCGCAGTGCACTTTGGCGATTGGCGGCCGAGCGATCAACGCTACTACGTGTCGGACACGTCGAAGCTGCAAGCGGCGATCGGCTGGAGTCCGCGCGTGAATGTCGCGAACGGGATCGAGCGCATGTACCAGTGGCTCGCGCGCGAGCACAAAAAGCGCTCGCAGCGAGCACGTCAACGCGCTGATGCGCTGGAGCTCGGGCGTCAAGGCGACGAGCGCGTCGAGAGTCCCGCAGCACGTTGAGCGCAACATGGCAGATGCAAGCATGATGGCGGCAGTGATCACTGGTCCTGGCCAGGCGCAGGTGCGCGAAGTGCCCACGCCCGTGCCGGGTCCGGGTGAAGTGCGAGTGCAAGTGGAAGGCTGCGGCGTGTGCGGCAGCAATCTCGCGCTGTGGGAAGGCCGGCCCTGGTTCAAGTATCCGGTAGAGCCGGGCAGTCCGGGCCATGAAGGCTGGGGGACCATCGATCGCGTGGGCGATGCAGTCTCGAAGGAGCTCCTGGGACGACGCGTGAGCATGCTCTCGTACAAGGCGTTCGCGCAGTACGACGTCGTGAATGCGCAGGCCATCGTGCCGCTGCCAGCTGCGCTCGACGGCCAA
>Ga0190269_10001390_pt1 | contig 11634 bp, 12 predicted proteins | sample Popmic249IS_FD_133749 | JGI IMG/M metagenome (GOLD analysis project Ga0190269, IMG submission 133749) | Populus adjacent soil microbial communities from riparian zone of Blue River, Arizona, USA - 249 IS | ecosystem: Environmental > Terrestrial > Soil > Riparian zone | place: USA: Arizona...
CGGTGGAGGCCGGGCGCGGGGAGGGTAAAACGCAGCCACCAGCGGCAGAGGCTCGCGCTTCGCGTGGTGAGCGCACGGCGCGTGCTGGTGACGATGCGGCGGGGGCAGGGCGGGGGGCGCGCACTCTGCAGGCACCCGCTGCTGGGATCGTCGCGGGCCGAAGTCCGACGCGACCGCCGCAGGCGCAGGGGCGCAGCGCGCGGCCTTCGCGCGGGCCGACGGGAGGCTCTCGGTCAGGCCGACCTCCGCGTCCAGCGGCGGCGTCGCAGGCTGAAGCGGCCGCACAAGCTGCTGCGGAGCAAGCTGCGGCCGCAGCAGCGCTGAGCGCACGCGGACGACCGTCGCAATCGCCAGGCCCGACCCTGGCCGCGAAGCCCGCGAACGAGCCGCAGCTGGGAGCGGCAGGCCAGCTCTTGGCAGAGGCGGAAGCCGCGCACAGCGCCGGCAACGTGAACGAAGCCAGCCGCCACCTCAAGCTGCTCATGGCGATGACCTTCGATGATCCGCGCCTGCAGGCGCGCTTTGCGGAGCTCAAGCAAAAGGTGATGCGCACCGCAGCGGTCGATTTCGAGAAGCAGGCCGCCTACGAGGAGAAGCAGCAACACTGGGCGCAAGCCGCACGCTCATGGCTGCGCGTCATCGAAGGCCGGCCCGGCGACAGCCTCCCCCGTCAGCGCGCCGCGCTGGCGCTGCTGCGCGCCGGCACGGACCTGCGCGCGGCGATGGAGCACGCGAAGCGCGCGGTGGAGCTCGCGCCGAACGAAGCGGAAGCGCATCGCACCCTCGCCAAGGTCTATGTCGCAGCCGACATGCAAGCCAGCGCCCGCCGCGAGCTCGAAGCCGCTCAGCGCTGCAGTGGCGACAGCGGATCGGGTGAAGACGGCACGCCGACCGGTTTGCTGAAGCGGTTGCTCGGGCGGGACGACGGGGGCTGAACGGTTTCAGACGGCAGCGTTCCGTGCTAACGCTGGGGTATGTCGAGCGAGGCAGAGCTGGTCGAGAAGACCTACCGCGCGTATTTCACCGTGTTTCAGATCGGCGATCCACGTGCGATCACGCCCTATTTCCATACGCCGAGCTTGTTCATCAGCGCTGCCGGCACGCATGCCTTGGGCAACGTGCGCGACGCGGAGCAGTTCTTCGATCGCCTGATCTACAGCCTTCGCACGCGTGGCTACTCGCGCAGTACGCTCAGCTACGTGCAGGTCAAGATGTTGGCCGACGACCTGGCGCTCGTGAACGCACGCGCCGAGCGCTTCACGCGCACGGGTGATCTGCTCGAGAAGATCAGCGCGCTCTACACCATGCGCAAAACCACCGGCACCTGGCGCATCGCGACCGTCACGATGTACGAGCCCGAGCGCACACTCGAGCTGCAGTGAGGGTCGCGCGGTGGAGCTGACCTTCCTGCACCGCGATCAGAGCTGCATCGTGGTCAACAAACCGAGCGGCGCGATCGTACATCGCGGGCTCGCGAACGACGCGGACGACGTGATGCGCGCCGTTCGCAATCGCATCCGCATGCACGTGTACCCAGTTCATCGCCTGGATCGCGGAACAAGCGGCGCGCTCGTGTTCGCGCTGTCATCGGACGCCGCGCGCGTGCTGGGAAAGGCCTTCGAAGAGGGGCGCGTCGAGAAGCGCTACTGGGCAATCACGCGCGGCAGGCCGCAGGACGGCGAGATCGATCACGCGATCCAAAAACGCGAGGGCGGGCCGCGCATGCCTGCGCTCACGCGCGTGCGCTGCTTGGCGATGAACGGCCGCTACGCGTTGGTCGAAGCGCATCCGCTCACCGGCCGCTTGCACCAGGTGCGCCGCCATCTCAAACACGTCTCCTGCCCGATCATCGGCGACACCAACTACGGCAAGGGCGAGCACAATCGCTATTTCCGCGAGCACTACGGCCTGCACCGGCTCGCGCTCCACGCCATCTCGATCTGCTTCGAGCAACCAGACACCGGTGAGCCCGTGCGCGTGCACGCGCCGCTCGAAGGCCAGCTGCGGAGCACGCTTGCTGCGCTCGGCTTTCCGACCGAGGACAGCGTCAGCGGCGTGAGCGAGGCGGGCGCGTACCCTTGATGAACGGCGGGCGGAGGTCCTCTTTCCGCCCCACCGTGACGTTCCCGAATGGAACGCGCGTCACCTCGTCGTTCTTCGAGCAGCCGGGGCATTCAGGCGCGTGGCTGAGATCATAGACCAGCTCCTCGAACGGCTTTCCGCAGCGGGCGCATTGAAACTCGTACAGCGGCATGGCCGGGAAGCTAGGTCGAAACCGCGGTTTTGGCCAGTGCTCAGCCCCGTGCGGTAGCGTGCCCGGCCGGCTGATGTCGGCGGACGAGCGCCGCCTCCACATCAGCTCGAGCGCAACGAATGTGGCGCGCACAATAGTCTCTGCGGTCAGGTTTGCTGCCGCGGATCAGGTGCTTAGCTTGCGTAGGCGCGGCGCAAGCTCTTCTTTCCAAAAGCGCAGAAAGCCTTGCTGATCGGGACCGATCCCCACGAGCACCAAGTGATCGAACCCAGCGTCGATGTACTTCTTTACAGCCTGCACGTGCCGCTCGGGATCAGGGCCACATGTGATCGATTCCGCGACGTCTTGCGGTTTCACGTGCGCGAGCGCGCTCTCGAAGCTCTTGGGTGTCGGTAGCTCGGGCAAAACCTTCCAACCGAGCAGGCCAAAGCTGAAGCGTTCGTGTGCGATGCGCACGGCTTCTTCTTCGCTCTTCGCGTAGCTGATCGGGACCTCGGCGTAGCGTGCGCCGCGGCCTCCAGCTTTCTTCCACAGTTCTACGAGCTCTGCTTTCGGCTCAGTTGCGAACAGGCCAGCGCCTTTTTTGCCTGCCAGCTCGGCGGCCTTCGAGCCACCTGCAGCGATCGCGAGGCGCGGCGGTGTCTTGGGCACATCCCAGAGCTGTGCGCGATCGATCTCGAAGAACTCGCCTTCGTGCGACAGCTCTTCGCCCGTCCACAGCTGCTCGATGATGTCCACTGCTTCTGCGAGCATCGCTTGCCGCGCCCGCGGTGGCGGCCAACCTGCGCCCACCACGTGCTCGTTCAAGTTCTCGCCGGAGCCCAACCCGAGCGTGAAACGATCACCGCTCAAGAGCGAAAGCGTCGCGGCGTTCTGCGCGATGATCGCAGGATGATAGCGGACCGTCGGACACGTCACGGCGGTCGTGATGCCCACGCGTTGCGTGCGTGCAGCGATCGCGCCCAAGACTGGCCATGCCGCGGGCGAGTGGCCCTGCTTCGCCACCCAAGGGTTGAAGTGATCGGAGATCGCGACGAAGTCGAAGCCGGCTTCTTCCGCGTGCAGCGCGTTCTCGACCAGCTCGGTCGGACCGTGCTCTTCGCTCATGAGTTTATATCCAAATTCAATCATAGCTTCTCCACTGGTAAGCAATGCGTGTACCTGCAGCTACGAGCTGCGGCGGGTGGACTTCTTGCGCGAGCGACGCTTGGCTGCTGCTTTTTGCGCCTGCGTGCCGGTCGCAACTCGCCGCCCGGTCACTGTCTTGCCGCCTGCCGCGCGACGGCGCTTGGCTGCGCCGCGCGCCTGCTTCGAGAGCGCGCGCTTCGACACCGTCGACGTCGGCTCGCGTTCGAGCGCTTCCGTCGTGGCCTTGGAGCGCTTGCGCGCTGGCGCCTTGTGCTTGGGGCCGGCCTTTTGCTCGCGGATCGCCTGTTTGCGCGTGGCTTCGCTCGTACGCCCTTTGGCTGGCGTTCCGAGCGGAACACCGGCACGCCTCGCCTTGGACAAGCCGATCGCGATCGCCTGCTTCGCCGAGCGCGCGCCATGCTTGCCTTCGCGCACATGTTCAATCTCCTCGCGCACGAACTCGCCGGCTGCGGTCGAAGCGCTCTTGCCGCGGTTCAGGTCCTTCTGAGCCCGCGCGACCACATCATGCTCCGCGGCAGCATCCGACAACCGCACGGATTTCTTAGACTTGGTGCTTGCCATAAGCTCTCCTCAAACCGAGGAGGGCGAGCAAGAATCGCGCCGCACAGTCACTCGGGCAGGTGCGAGGAAAACTACCCGTGCAGTGACGGACCTCGGCGTCAGCGGGAATGAAGCTGGACGGCAATGCCAAGCCAGGGGGCGTGCATGGTGGTGCGTGACAAGTGTCAGAGGTTGGCTCGAGCGCTCGTTGTCTGCGCGATGTTGGCAGCGTGTGAGGGATCACGACCGGGTCTATTGGGCGATTACGTCAGCGCGATCGCAGCTCCGCAAGCGATGCCAGCTGAAGCTGCCGCGCCGATCGACCCCTCGGTGGACGCAATCCAATCCGACGCAGGTCAGGTCGAGGCAGGTCAGGTCGACGCAGGTCGCGCAGACGCAGGTCGCGCAGACGCAGGTCGAGCGGAAGCAGGCGCACCTGCCATGTCGCCTCCTGCGCCGAGTGTTCCGAACGCTGGCAACGCGGCGCCTGCGCCGCCCACCCAACCGACCCGTAAAGCTGATCTGGTCGCGGTCGCTACCGAGCCAGTCGACGAGCTGCCTGTAGGCATCGAACAGCGCGTCTGCACACTCACGGATCTCACAGTCGATGAGGACACGTGGGTGACAGCCATCGAGGTGGTGCCGCAGCATAGCGACTACACGTTCCGAGCGAGCGTGAGCTTCTCTGACAGTCAAGGCTGTGACGACCTCGGCATCCTGGGAGAGGTCGTCTTTGACTACTACAGTAGCAATCAGCGCCTCGAGCTGAAGCCGGGCCATGCTCTGCTCTTGCCGGCCCGTTCGTACGTGAACGTCCACTTCCATCACAGCGGCCTGACTGCGACCGCTCCGTCGACTGACACTAAGCTCACGGAAGTCCGACTGTGGACCCTACCGAAAGGCGAACGTCCAACATATCGCGTCGCGCGCGAAATCTACCACAATCTCAACATCACTGTGCCTGTAGACGCGGTCGATGAGGCAGCGAGCATGCGCGCAGAAATCTCGGCGGACTTCATTAAGCCGGGGGCGGAGATCATCGGCATCAGTCCAGAGCTACACTTCCTCGGGCAAAGAGTCACGGCAGGCGTCATCGCAGCGGACGGCACCGAGACGGAGTACTTCGACTTGCAGGATTGGACTATCGACGCGCGTAAGGACTACCTGTTTGATCCCGGCAGCTACATCCCGATCCAGCGCGCCACGATTCACAAGCAAACCTGCTTCTACAGCAATCGTGCAATGGACCAACCACGCGATGCACGCGGCATGCCCATGACGCCGCAGCTAACGACATTCGGCGAACACGCGCGCAACGAGCACTGCCGCATGAATGTTATCTACCGCTATCCGATTCAGTAAAACCCCTCGCGCCGGGCATATCGTGCTGCGCGTTCGGTGTCGTACTTCTCGGCGTCGAAGCTCTCGCCTTGGACTGCGCGCAGCAGCTCGCCCGGGCTGGGCAAGCTCGCGCGCTCGACGAAGCTCGCGGGGTTCCAGAGCTCCGAGCGGATGAAGGCTTTGGAGCAGTGGGTGTACGCCGCGTCGATGTCGATCAGGATGCCGAGCCTTGGTCGCTTGCCCTCGACGGTGCACGGCTCGAGCAACGTTGCGTCAGTGGTCAGCGTGGCGCGACCGTTGACGCGAAATGTGTCACTCACACCCGGGATGATGAACAACAGCCCGACGTGCGGGTTGCTGATGATGTTGCGCAGCGAGTCCGCGAGCTTGTTTCCCGGACGTTCGGGCATGAGCAGTGTCACATCGTCGAGGATGCGCACAAAGCCTGCCGGATCACCGCGCGGGCTGACATCGCAGTTGCCCTGTGCGTCCGCCGTAGCAAGGCAGACGAATGGCGCGCGCTCGATCAGCTGACGTGTCAGCGGGTTGAGGCGCGCGCTCACCTTGCCGCGCGTGATCGCGAGAGGCTGACCCACCAGCTCTGCGAGCGCTGTCATCGAATCGATCGTTTGCGAGGTTAGGCGATGGCCGGCCATACGACACAATGTGCCGTCAGCAGGCCCGATCGCAAGCGCCTCTTATTCGGCCGCCGCCACAGTTGCGTAATCCGGCTGTTGCTTCTGCGCGGGCGATGAGAACACGAGGTTCTCGTCGGTGACCTCGGCGTGCCGCAGCAGCTTGACGTCGAGGTAGTAGTCCATCGACATCAGCCACGGCGCAGCCTCACCCTGGCGCGGCAGCGTGCTCAGCGCGCGCTGCACATACCCGGCGCCGAAGTCGAGCAGCGGGCGCGTCGGCATGTTCGGGTCGACCGGCGACGGGCGGCAGATGCTGTGCCCGTGCTTGTCCATGTGATCGAGCAGCCTGCACAGATGCTCACACAAGAGGCCGACCTTGAGTGTCCAAGAAGCGTTGGTGTAGCCGATCGCAAACGCGAAGTTCGGCACGTCGCTGAGCATCATGCCCTTGAAAGCCAGCTTCTCGTTGAGCTTCACGGGCTCGCCGTCCACCTCTAGTTGCACGCCGCCGAACAGCTGGATGTTCAAGCCAGTGGCCGTCACGACGATGTCTGCCTCGAGCTCCTTGCCCGACGCGAGCAACACGCCCTTTTCGGTGAAGCGCTCGATGCGATCGGTGACTACCGACGCTTTGCCCTTGCGGATGGTCTTGAACAGATCGCCGTCCGGCACGATGCACAAGCGCTGATCCCACGGATCGTAGGGCGGATTGAAGTGCTCATCGATCGCGAAGTCCGCGGGCAGCTGCTTCGCGGTCACGTAGCGAATGAAGCGACGCGCAGCGCGCGGATAACGTCGGCACAGGTTGAACAGAGCGCGCTGGCCCGCGACGTTCTTGCGACGGATCAGCTCGTGCGCCGTGTCTGCAGGGAGCAGCTTCAGCAGCAGCTTCGCGATGCCGTCTTCCGAGGGAATCGAGAGAATATACGTCGGCGTGCGCTGCAGCATGGTCACGTGCGCAGCCTTGTGAGCGAGCGACGGGATCAACGTGACAGCCGTCGCGCCGCTGCCGATCACCACCACGCGCTTGCCGGTGTAGTCGAGATCTTCGGGCCAGTGTTGCGGATGGATGATCTTGCCGCGGAACTGATCCTCGCCCTGGAACTGCGGACGGAAACCTTGGTCGTAGCGGTAGTAGCCGCCCGCGCAGAACAGCCAGTTGCAGCGAATCGAGCGCTTTTCGCCGGTGTCCGTGCGTTCGAGCTGCACGAGCCAGCGCGCTTCTGCGCTCGACCACGAAGCACCGACGACCTTGTGGTGGTAGCGGATCTTGCGGTCGATGCCGTTCTCGCTCGCGGTCTCGCGCAGATAATCGAGGATACCTTGCGCGCCAGCGATCGCCTTTGCGCTGCGCCACGGCTTGAACGCGTAGCCGAACGTGGGCAAGTCCGAGTCGGAACGGATGCCCGGATAACGGAACAGGTCCCAGGTGCCGCCGAGAGCGGCACGCGCCTCGACGATCGCGTAGCTCGTGGACGGGCGCTTGGTCTGCAGATAGTAGGCCGCCCCGATTCCCGAGATGCCCGCACCCACGATCAAGACATCGACGTGCTCGGGTTCTGCTGTCACGCGCGCTTCGAACATGCTGCCTCCGGAGGGTCGCGGTGACTGATCCGCGCCCAGTACTAGGACAGCTGGTACGATGAAGTACCAGGTGCATGCTGCACCAAAATGAGGCAAGGATGGTGCATGATGCACAGGCGAGAAGTGCCTGAAGGCCGTTGGCCATGGCCGCGGCCGTCTGAGCGGGTCCTGGAGCTGATGCGCCAGGGGGCCGAGCGGGTGCTGAACGCCCCGCCCGAGTGGCTGGAGGAACTGGATCGCGCCACCTTCGACCGCGAGCGCATGAAGCACCTCGCCGATGACCCGGCGCTGATGGCTGCGATCCGCAGGACCAACCGCGCGAACGTGGTGCACTGGGCTGCAGAAAATCTACGCGATCCCGGTGCGCCCGTGGCGCCCAACCTCGGTCCCGAGCCGCTGGCGGTCGCGCACGACTTGGTGCGGCGCGGCATGCGTGAATCGGCGCTCGACGGCTATCGCGTCGGGCAGAACGTCGCCTGGCAACGCTGGCTGGAGATCGCCTTTCAGCTCACGCGCGATCCGGATGAGCTGCGCGAGCTGCTTTCGCTCGCAGCGCGATCGATCGCGTGGTTCATCGACGCGAACATCTCGGGCATCGCGGCGCAGATGGCGTTGGAGCGCGATGAGCTCACGCGCGGCACACACGCTGAGCGTCGCGAGGTGGTGGCGCTGCTCCTCGAGGGCGCGCCGATCAGCGTTCAGAGTGCATCTCACAGGCTCGGCTACCTGCTCGATCAGACGCATCGCGCGGCCGTGATCTGGAGCGATGAGGCAGAGTCGGAGCTGCGCGCGCTGGAAGGCGCGGCCGATGCGCTGGCGCGCTCCGTGCAGGCGCAGCGACCGCTGATCGTCGTGGCGAGCGCGGCGACGCTCTGGGTGTGGGTTCCCGGCAAAGGCGAGCCCGACGAGCAGCAGCTGATGGCGGCGCTTCATCACCTGCCTGGCGTGCACATAGCGATCGGCTCGCAGGCGCGCGGTGTCGAAGGCTTTCGGCGCAGCCACCTCGATGCGCTCACCACTCAGCGCATGCTATCGCGCCTACAGTCACGCGAGCGCGTCGCGAGCTTCGACGCCGTGCGGCTCGTCTCGCTCGTGACGCAAGACGCAGAAGCCGCGCAATCGTTCGTGCAGCACACCCTCGGCGAGCTTGCGACCGGCAGCTCTGAGCTGCAGAGCGCCTTGCGTGCTTTCCTCGATGCGGGCTGCAACGCATCACGCGCAGCAGAGCAGCTGCGCACGCATCGCAACACGCTCCTGCGTAGGCTCACCCGCGCGGAAGCCCTCTTGCCCCGACCCCTGGAAGGGCATCACGTGCACGTGGCCGTAGCCTTGGAAGTGCTGCGCTGGCACCAGACCAACGCGGACGACGAGCGGTAGGGCCCGCGTGCTTAAAACATGATGCTGCGGGCTTGTTCGCAGCTGATGTCTGTTCCCGGTGCGAACCGCGCCGCTTTGAGCAGCGTTCCTGCGCTCGGTTCTTTGCGGTTCGGGCCTGGGCCGGAGCCGCTGCTCTTAGGCGCTTTGCCTTGTTCGAGCACATCGTAGTGGGGAAGCGTTTCATCGTAGCTGGCTCGCAGCTGTTCGCTGCAGCCCAGCATGGCCGTGGCTGGGTCCGTGCCATCGGCGACGAAGCAACCTGCTGCCCGGAGATCGATGGCCGCTTTGGATGCGTTGACTTCTTGGAGCTCGCAGGCCGGGCTGATCGACATTGCCGCTGTTAGCTGCGTCCTCAGTCCGACCAGGAGTTGCCCGATCTGGGTCGGCATGATGGGGGTCGTCGCGCCGGGCCACTGGTTGCCAGTGCCTGGACTGCCCGAGCTTCCCGGTCCTTGCGCACCCGGCCCAGTGGGGGTCGTCGTCGAGCATGCACTCTGACTCGTCGCGAGGCTCGCACCTGACATCACATCGATGCTGACTCCCGGGAACCCATCGGCATCATCGTCCGAAAACTGCGAGGTCGTCGTGTCCTCGACAGCGGGCCACGCGCCGTGCGGCTCGCTGAGCTGAATGCCCAGCGCATAGCTGGCCGGCGCGAGCTTCAAGGTGCACTTCTCAGCATCACACACGTACGTGCCCTCTAGCTTCTGTGCGCTGAGCTTGCCCTGCCAAGTGTCTTCCGGGAACTTCAGCTGGTAGCTGCTGCAGAGCGCGCTGCTGTTCAGCGCTGGGAGCGTCAGCCCGCAGGCGCGGAAGCTCGCGCTCAGCGCGTGCGTCGCGGGATCGACCGCGTCCACTTCGACGAGCCCGTACAGCTCTGCCGTGCCACGACCTACATCGGACCAAGCTGTCGCATCCCACGTCACGTCGATCGCTGCACGCAGCGCGTAGCTGCCGAGGCCATCGCACTGCGTGCTGGCCGGCTTCATGCTGCCTGCGTCGCTCGGGCTTGGCGCCGTCGGCTTCGTTGTACCCGCATCGGTCACAGCGCTCGCCGCTGGTGGCGGCGGAGGCGTGGTGACTGTTGGAGCACCTGCCTCGGTTGTACCGGCATCAGCAGGCGCAGTCATGGCAGAATCACGTCCCGCGCTGCCAGTCGTGACCTGCGTAGGCGCGGTGTCTGAGCCAGCTGCGCCCGCATTCCCCATTGAAGGAGCTGTGGTCGACCCCAGCTCGTGCGACGCAATCGGCTTCGTATCCAGAAAACATCCGGCCACGAGAGCCAGCGCTGGGACCGCGGTTCGCACGAGAGGATTGCCCAGAATCATCAATACAATAAGTACCGACCGCGGGTGATTTCGGCTCACGAACCTGCGGTGACGTGCGTGGCCCAACGGGGTAGGGGTGCCCTGAGAGCTGCAATCGCGCGGCAGGGACTCGCACGCTGCAGCTATCGGCTGCGACAGATTCTCTGCCGCTTACGAATGCATTACAAGAGTATTCACGTGGTGCCAGGTCCCAGCCAATGCTGCGCGTGAGCCGGACGCGCGCGCTGCGGGCACTGTGTTCATGTTGGGCAGGACGCTAACCCGCTGTATGCGTTGTGCAGTTCCGTCCAGCGCGCCCGCACTTGGCCGGCAGCAGCACGCATCGGAGCAGTTGGATGCAAAAAGAGCGAGACCTCACAGCACGTGCGCGACACGCAATGGCTCGGCGGCGGCCGATCCGTGCTGTGCGAGGCCGTTTCTTGCCGCTGCAGGCCTTCGCAGCTCATGGCGGCACGCGTCTGTTCGCGGCGACAATGTGTGCGCTGATTATGCTCGCCTGTGGCGATGAGCGACCTCCTTGGTCGGGGTTTCCGATCTTTCCCGCGGACGCGGGAGCGTTCGAGCTCTCGCCCGAGCTCGCGTCGGGCCTCTTGGCTGCGCAGGCCGCGTTTGCAAAACAGCTCGCCGAGCAGGGAACGCAGGATGCCGGCCCGGCGCCACCGAGCTCCACGAATCCAGAAGGTGGTAGCCGCACGACCGCAGGCGCTCCGGCATCGAAGCCGAAGCCGCGCAAGGATGACGAAGCTGAGCGTGAGATGCCGCACATGGCTGACGACGCAGCATCGGGGCCTCCTCCGGGAAGTGAGGCAGCTGTCGAGCCTGCAGCTGCTGACGGCGGCATACCGCTGCGTTCCGAAGACGCTGGGGCCGGTTTGTCGCAGCGCGATGCAGGAGTCGTCATGCCGACGGCAGGCGACGGACAACCTATGCCTGCAGCTGGTAGCGGCGGAAGCACTACTCCGCCAGCTGCCGGAGAAGCCGCGCCAACACCAGACACCGATGCCGGAGTCTCCCCGGCCGATGCGGATGGCGGCAGCTAGTACTCCGCCGAGCGTCTGATGCCGCCTCGCTTGTTCCCGACGCGCAGGTCGCCCGCGAAATCGTCTACATCGGCGCGGCTGCGCGCCGAGCCCTGCGCGATCCGACATCCAATGCGCGTAGACAGCGCGTCACAGCAGCTCGATGGCCTTGCACGGGAAGTCGATCGAGATCCGTAGTGTTTGCGGTTGTCGGAGCTGCGCGCAGGACTTGCCGAGCAGCTCGAGCTGTGTGGGGCTGTTCATGCGGAAGCCGTCCGGAGCTCCGTAAGCTACGGGTGCGCCGTCGATCGTCACGAGGCCTTGGTCGGCCATCGACAGATCGATTTGAACTTTGCCCTGCAGGTCGAACGTGCAGCTGCGCACGCCGGCGATCGCGCCAGTCA
>Ga0190269_10001391_pt1 | contig 11625 bp, 5 predicted proteins | sample Popmic249IS_FD_133749 | JGI IMG/M metagenome (GOLD analysis project Ga0190269, IMG submission 133749) | Populus adjacent soil microbial communities from riparian zone of Blue River, Arizona, USA - 249 IS | ecosystem: Environmental > Terrestrial > Soil > Riparian zone | place: USA: Arizona...
ACCGACGCCGACGGATCCGAAGGGGAGTGTGCTGAAACCGCACTCGAGCTCGAGCCCTGGGCGTAGCCGGGCGTGCCAGTCCCGAAAACAATGATGCAGGTGACGGCGACGAGCGGAGCCAAAGACCTGCCGCAGGTGCGGTACAGTGCGCTTGCAACCTGGGCTGGCTGGTTCCAAGCCGCTCTCATTTCGATGCCCCGCATCGCGAGAAAGAGATTTGTAAAGGGGAGATTCGCTCCCCGCGGAGCAATCTTAACCCATTGTTTGCCAAATCGAAGGCTTATGGAAGATGCAACCGGCAGGATCTCCGCCAGCAAAACTTTCTTGCCACAGAAATCGCCACGGCCTACAAGTTTTGCACCGCGTTACGCCGTATTAACCGACCGACGGCACGCGCTGAAGTGGAAGCGCGACTGAACGTCGTTCCGCTTTGAAAACTGCGGGTTGGTTATGGCTTTGGCGTGATCGCGGCCCGGTCTTTTGGTCGGGACTACAACCAGACGGTTGCGCTCTTTACCGCTTCCTCGGCGGATCAGGCACTTCGGTTCGAGATCGCAACGCGCCCTCCTAGACGGGCCACCGCGCGAACCGGTGAGGCCGGTGCCAGGAAACGAACGGCCGCGGGCGCCGCATTCAGCTCGCACCAATTGCCCCTCACCCGGGCAGTCTTATCGAAGCACCGGGCCAAAAACCCTGAACGCCCGTGCGCTTCAATCGATGCGTGGACCATGACGACGATCCGCACGCGCGGCAGAGCAAATGATGGCAGGCCCCCGGTCACCGACCGGACCGTCTGCACGTCTGCGGCCGCCGCCGTTGCCCAGCCGGCTGGCTGCCCAGCAGCCGGACGCGGATCGCGCCGACAGGGTCCTCTCCTTCTTCCTACCATCCTTTCAACCACAATCGGCGCATCGGCACGGCGCGAGACCAGCAGTGTCTCCCCGCGGGACCGAGCCTCCGCGCGTAAGCCCGGCGCCAAGGACCCCCTTCAATGGACAAGCACAATAAAATGCTCATCGATGCCACCCACCCGGAGGAGACCCGGGTGGTGGTCCTACGCGACGGCCGCGTAGAGGAATTCGATTTCGAAAGCGCCGCCCGGAAGCCGCTCCGGGGCAACATCTACCTCGCCAAGGTCACGCGCGTTGAGCCGTCGCTGCAGGCCGCCTTCGTCGACTACGGCGGCAATCGCCACGGCTTCCTGGCCTTCAGCGAGATCCATCCCGACTATTACCAGATCCCGATGGCCGACCGGCAGGCGCTGCTCGACGAGGAGCTCGCCGCCGAAGCCGAGGCTGATGCCGAGGCGGATGCCGAAGCGGAAGCAAGCGACCGTGACGACCACGGCCATAACCATCGCGAAGGCTCAGGCCGGGATAACGACGAGGGCCAACACGAGACGGGTTCCGAGCCGCACGCCATGTCGGCTGCCGGACATACCGAGGTGATGCGCCACGGCGATCCGCAGGCCGAGGCCTATGGTGCCGAGACCGACACCGCCGACAGCGCCGAGCCGGTGTCCGAGGGCGAGCATCACGTCGAGGAAGTGGGCGGTGACACGGCCGAAGCCCCCGAAGTGCTCAGCTCCGACGACAGCGCCTCGCAGGATGCGCTGGAGGAGCTGCCGGAGCGGCCGCGCCGCCGCATGCGCTCCTACAAGATCCAGGAAGTCATCAAGCGTCGCCAGATCATCCTGGTGCAGGTGGTGAAAGAGGAGCGTGGCAACAAGGGCGCCGCGCTCACCACGTATCTGTCGCTGGCCGGCCGGTACACGGTGCTGATGCCCAACACCGGCCGCGGCGGTGGCATCTCGCGCAAGATCACCAACCCGCAGGACCGCAAGCGGCTGAAGGCCATCGCCAACGAGCTTGAAGTGCCGGAGGGCATGGGGCTCATCATCCGCACCGCCGGTGCCGCGCGCACCAAGCAGGAGATCAAGCGCGACTTCGAGTACGAGATCCGGCTCTGGGAAAGCGTGCGCGACATGACGCTGCGCTCGACGGCGCCCTGCCTCGTCTACGAGGAAGGCAACCTGATCAAGCGCTCGATCCGCGATCTCTACTCCAAGGACGTCGAGGACATCGTCGTTGCCGGCGAGGCGGGTTACACCGAGGCCCACGAGTTCATGAAGATGCTCTCGCCGAGCCAGGTCAAGAACGTCGTGCGCTACGAGGGCGGCGAGCCCTTGTTCCTGCGCTACCAGATCGAGCGGCAGCTGAACGCGATGTTCAGCCCCTTCGTCACGCTGCGCTCGGGCGGTTATCTGGTCATCAACCAGACGGAAGCGCTGGTCGCCGTCGACGTGAACTCCGGCAAGTCGACGCGGGAATTCTCCATCGAGGAGACCGCGCTCAATACGAACCTGGAGGCGGCCGAGGAGATCTCGCGCCAGCTCAGGCTGCGCGATCTCGCCGGCCTGATCGTGATCGACTTCATCGATATGGAGGAGAAGCGCAACAACCGCGCGGTCGAGCGTCGCCTCAAGGATTGCCTGCGGCATGACCGTGCCCGCATCCAGGTGGGCCGCATCAGCCATTTCGGCCTGCTCGAGATGTCGCGTCAGCGGCTGCGCACGGGCGTGCTGGAGGGCTCCACCTCGCAGTGCCCGCACTGCCAGGGCACGGGCATCATCCGCTCCGTCGAGTCGGTGGCGCTGGCGGTGCTGCGCGGCATCGAGGACCACCTGCTGCGCGACCATCGCCACAACGTCAACGTCGTGACTACGGCGGAGGTGGCGCTCTATATTCTGAACAACAAGCGGCCCTACATCACCGAGATGGAGTCGCGCTACGGCCTGACCATCCTGGTGCAGGCTTCCGACAAGATGCAGGGCGCCAACTTCGCCATCGAGCGTTCGCACGCGGTGGCGCAGCCCAAGCAGCCCGAGCGCGCGGCCGTCAACATGGACTGGGGCTTCGACGGCCAGGATGACGCCGGCGAGGGCGACGAGGAAGAGCCGCGCAGCCACGAGCATCGTGCAGAGCGTGCCGACAGCGGCGAGGGCCGCGGCGAACGCGATGGCGGTCGCGAGGGCCGGCGTCGGCGGCGTCGTCGGCGCGGGCGGCGCGGCGAGCGTGGCGAAGAGAATGGCCTGCGGGGCGGCCGGTCCGAGTACGCCAATGGCGATGGCGCCGAAGGCGGCGAGGCCGGTGAGATCGACGAGATCGGTCACGACGAGCACGGCGGTCCGGAAGGGCGGGAGCCGCGCGACCGCGAGGAGCGCGCGGACGAACACGGCTACGAAGCCCGGCAGGATGAGCAACCTTCCGCGGATTTCCAGGAACTCGCCAGCGATCCGGGTGCCGAGGGCTCGCAGCCGCGGCGGCGCGAGAGTGGCGAGGATGGCGAGCGTGGTGACCGGCCCGGTCGTCGTCGGCGCCGTGGACGCCGCGGTGGCCGTCGCGGACGCGACCGGGATCGCGGCGAGCGCGATCTGGCGCCGGGCGAGGCCGGCAACGGCGTCGATCACGGCGACGGCGCGGCCGAAGAGCCGGATGACCACGACAACGACAATGACAACGGCACGATTGAGGCGCCTGCCGGCCACGACGATGCTCCCGCGGTTGCGGCGGCGCCGGAAGCGCCGATCGGAGAACACAGCGTGGCGCGTCACGAGCAGGAGGCCCCTGCTGCCGCCGAGCCCGAGGCGCCTGTCGCGCCGTCCCGCCCGAGCGAGCCTGCGGGGCGCATTCCCAGCGTCGAGCCGATCTCGCCCGCTGTGATGGACAGCGTCGAGGCGGCCACGCCCGCCGCGCCAGCGCCCACTCCGCCTTCGGCTCCGGCGCCATCGCCTGCGCCTGTCGCGGCGAAGCCCATCGAGATCCGGGTCGAGCCGGCGGTCGAGGACAGCTCGCGTCCCCTGCGCAAGGGCTGGTGGCAGCGCCGCTTCTCCGCCGAGTAGGCGCGCCGCGGTTTGAAAGCAAAAGGCCCGCGCGAGAGGATCGCGCGGGCCTTTTTCTTGCGAGAACGGCTGTCTCCCGAGGCTCGGGGAAATCAGGTGGAAACGAGCGTCGAATTCCGCGGCTGGCTTGCGTGGATCCCCGCCTGCGCGGGGATGACGGTTGTGGGGAGGCGAGCGATCGCGACCCCCTTAACGTCATGCCCGCGAAGGCGGGCATCCACGCCAGTCTGAATGAAACTCAGCGTCCGCCAAATCTGGCGGGCGCTAGACGCCGCGTGCGTAGCGGCCCTCGCTGATGTCGTGCTCGTCGCGCTCGCGGATGACGCTGGCGCGGCCAACCAGCAGGTTGTCGACCGGGCCGAGGCGTTTGCCGCACTTGTCCTTGTAGGGCATGCTGTGCAGCACGTAGCGCATGGCGTTGACGCGCGCCCGCTTCTTGTCGTCCGACTTGATGACCGTCCATGGGGAATCGGCCGTGTCGGTGTGGAAGAACATCGCCTCCTTGGCGCGTGTGTAGTCGTCCCACTTGTCGAGCGAGGCGAGATCGACGGGCGACAGCTTCCATTGCTTCAGAGGATGCACCTTGCGCTCCTTGAAGCGGCGGCGCTGCTCCTCGCGGCTCACCGAGAACCAGAACTTGATGAGATGGATGCCGCTGCGCACCAGGTTGCGCTCGAACTCCGGTGCCTGGCGCAGAAACTCCTCGTACTCAGCGTCGCTGCAGAAGCCCATCACCCGCTCGACACCTGCGCGGTTGTACCAGCTGCGGTCGAACAGCACGATCTCTCCCGCCGTCGGCAGATGCTGCACGTAGCGTTGGAAGTACCACTGGCCCCGCTCGATCTCGCTGGGTTTCTCGAGCGCAACGACGCGGGCGCCGCGCGGATTGAGATGTTCCATGAAGCGCTTGATGGCGCCGCCCTTGCCGGCGGCGTCGCGGCCCTCGAAAACGATCACCAGGCGCTGGCGCGTTTCCTTGACCCAGGCCTGCAGCTTCAGCAGCTCGGTCTGCAGGAAGAATTTCTCCGCCTCGTAGTCGCGGCGCAGCATCTTGTATTCGTACGGGTAGCCGCCGGTGCGCCAGTCGGCTGCAAGGGTGTCCCGATCTTTCACAGGGGCGGGACGAACTGCCGGCGCTGCTGGAGCGGCAGGCTTGGATGCTGCGCGCGCCTTCGGCGTCTTGCTGATCGCCTTCCGCATGCGACGTGCGTCGTCAGGCGCGGCGCCCGCGAGAATGGCCTGTACCGGCTCGCTCTCCGGTGAAAGTGCCGGCGGCCCCTCGACCACGGCCTGGATCATTGCAACGCCGGCATCCTGCCTGCGGCGCGTGACGTCGGAGATCTCGAAATCCTGCAGGCCCGACGGTGTCAGGTCCGGCGCGATGTCGCCCTGGCGCACGCGGGCGTTGGCAGCGCGTTCCGTCTGCGTTCTGGGCCGCCGGGGCCGGCTCCGCTTCTTTGCGGACTGCTTCTCGGATCTGGTCACGGTCTTCTCCCTCTTTCTGCATATATGGGATCAATTGAGCGATAATCAACGCGAGTATTGGAGACAGAGTCTTTCTTATTGATTTCCGAGAATGTATTTCGGAAACGCCCATTCTGTTGGACGTCAGAAATCCGATGTTGCGGCGACTGTGAAGCTGCGGGCTCCTCTGCGCCGATCAGCTTGCCGTGCGAACACGAAAAAGGCCCGGATCAGAATTGACCCGGGCCCGGAAGCGCTGGCTCGCCTTGCTTCGAGATCCGTCAGTGGCGGGTGAACGCCGCGGCGCGGCGTTGCACGACCTGGCGATCCTCGTGGACCTCGGGCGCACGCCGGCCGTTGGAGGCGGCTGGCAGCGGCGGCGGCACGCTTCCCGCCCGCTGGGCGCTCAGCTCTTCGAGTTGGCGCTGCAGAGCCTTCCAGGCCATCGGATCGGCGACGTTCATCGCCTCGATCTCGTCCTTGAGGGCACGCAGGCTGGCCAGCAGCGCGTGCTCCTCCTCGCTGAGGCGATCCTCGCCGACGCCGTCCTCGAGCGCGACCACGAGGTTCTCCATCAGGCCGCCCTCCGGCATCAGCATCAGGGCCGACAAGCGCTGGCCGATCTCCTGCTTGAGGTCGTCGAGGACGTCGAGCGCCGCCGTATCGCCCTCGTGCTGCTCGGCGAGAATGCTGGTGCCGCTGTCGAGCGCGCGGCGGCTGTCGAGTTCCAGCAGCTCCATCTGCGAGCGCAGCTTGTCGTTGTGCGTGGCGAGACGGCGCAGAACCTGCGCTGCTGCGCGGGCCGCTTCCGCGACTTCGGGATCACGCACCTTGTCGAGCGCGGCGGTGGGCATGCGCAGGGACTTCAGCAGCGCGTCCTGCATGGCCTCGCGCAGATGGCTCGCTTCGGACGGGGACGGGCGGCCACGCTTCGGCACGTCCGGTGCTTCCGGCGCACGGATCTCCGACGCGCGGGCCGCGCCGAGCGGAGGCAGGATGCGAGCGGCCTCGCGCGGTGCCGCCAGTCGCAGGCGCTCGTCGATCATGCGGCCGCCGTAGGCGACGGCGTGGCGCGTGCCCAGATGGCTCTCGCGCACCACCTCCCGGGCGCGAATGCGCGACAGGGTGGTGTAGAACTCCGGCCGCAGGAAGTAATGCTCCCGCTCGCGCGACTTCTGCGCCACGCGCAGGCTGATGCCGGCCGTGAGCACGTTGCGCACGGGACGGATGTGCTGATCTGCGACCTCGCTGAAGCGGATCTCGGAGGTGAAGCCGTGCGCTTCCTCGATCGGGTGCAGATAATGCAGCACCGCCTCGGCCGCGCCCCCGACGTCGGGCAGCAGCGCTTCGCGGAAGCGCGTCTCCAGGCGATCCAATTCCAGGCCTCGCCGCGTTTCATCCGGCCGCAACTTCAGTTCCTTGCGGATGACGTTGCACAGGAACTCGTACAGTTCGGCGCGGACATAGAACACGCTCGGATCCTGCGTGCTGCGCACCGCACCGATGGTGGCGCCGGCATTCAGCACGTCGCGGACGTTGATCTGCGTTTCCGGATCGAGTTCGCGCATGCGCACGATGTTGGTGAAGCCGTCGACGGGCGTCATCGGGTGCATGGCCTCACGGGCGATGCGCGCCTTCTGGAACATGTCGGGCAGCAGCGCCGCCTCGATGATGGACTCGAGCTGCTGCGCGCTGCGCGCTTTGCCGCTGGGCACGTCCGACAGCGGCGAGCGCAGCGCCTGGGCGCCGAACAGGCCCGACATGAACACCAGGCTGTCGACGCCGATGGCGAGGATCAGGGCGAGGTAGGCGAGCCGGTTGCCGTCGAGAAATGCGTTCCAGGTGACGACGAAGCGGTGCGCCTTGTCGTCACGGTTCATATCGATGCCGGAGAGGCGCGCGCCGATGTCGGTCGAGTCGGCGCTGACGAGACCGGAGTCCTGCAGGCAGCGGCGGCCGAAACCAAGCAGTGAATCGGTGGTGGAGAGCTTCGCGAGCTTGTCGCCGCCGGCGCAGTTCGACTGGAAGGCGGTGAGGCCGGCGTTGAGGGAGAAGACGCGGGCCGAGGCTTCCGCCGCCTGTCGCGGGTCGCAGTCGATCGCGCGCACGCGTTCCTTCGTCACCTGCGTCTGCGTCATGGCGCTGAGCAGGCTGGTGCACTGCGTCTGCAGGGCGGAGAGATGCTCGACGGTCGGCTGCTGGCGGAAGCTGGCGCGTGCCTTCTCGAACGCCGGCAGCACGCGCGCCGGGTCGAGCTTGGCGGCCTCTTCGTCGCCGGTGCCGGACTGGGCTGCGCGAATGCGCTGCTCGGCCGTCTCGGCTTCGCCCTTCATCTTTGCGAGTTCGCCGTCGATGCCCGACAGCTCACGCTCGACCTGAGCCAGGCGGCTCTCGAGCCCCGCCAGCCGCTTCTTGGCGTCGTTGGTGCGCTCCTGCTTGATCTTGAGCTGATCCTGCAGCGTGCCGAGTTCCGACATGCGCTGGCGATAGATCTGGCCGCGGCCCTGCTTCAACGTGCCTTCGACGCCGCGTTCCTCGGCCATCGCCTCGACGCGCTTGGCGTCGATCTCGCGCTGCTTGGCGTCGAATTCGCTCTGGTGCTGGGCGTAGTCGGCGGCAAGCGCGGGGCGCTCGGCCTTCAGCCGCGCCAGCTCCTCGGTGAGCGACACCTTCTTGGCCGCAAGCCCGGCCTGGCCGCTCTGGGCGGTCGAGATGCGCTCCTGCTGCTGGGCGATGCTGCGGCGGCGTTCCTCGATCTTGCTCACGAAGAAGCGCTCGATCTCGCCTTGCGCACCTTGCGCGGCCTGCGCCAGCTTCGTCAGCTGCACGTCGTAAGCCTTCCAGCCATCCGTCTCGAACAGACGCTCGGCCTCCTCGATCTGACGCTTCTGCGTCAGCGCGCCAATGTCGGAAATGACGGCGCCGACTTGCGCATTGGTGCGGATCTCGGCGGCGCGGGCGCGCTGCTCCTGCGGGAAGATCGCATTGAAGTGGCTGTCGAAGGAGAAGAACACGCTGGCCGCCATGGCCGCGAGGAACATCACCCACAGCACGCCATTGCGGATGATGAGCCGGATGCTCTGCAGATAGGGCGTCGACAGCTCGCCGCCGCGCAGCGCCCCGAACACGATCAGACCCAGCGCCGCGAGGCCGATGCCGAAATACACCGTGACGTCGTTGAGGCGTGCCCAGTTCGTTTCCAGGCCCTTGAACTGGCTGATGCGAATGGCGTTGGTGGTGGTCAGCAGCCAGTAGAAGACGAGGCTCGCGAGCAGCAGGCCGAGGAAGGCGCCGACGACGGCGTCCGTGCGCCGCACGCGGCGTCCGCTGCCGTCACCTTGCGTGCTCATGCCGGCGGCGAAGCTCTCGCCGATGAGCCAGGCGACGATCAACATCACGCCCTGGATGCCGAACGCGATGGCAACCGAGAGCATCGGCGCGTTGGTGAAATTGCGCAGGCCGTCGAAGGTGGTGTAGGCGGACGCGATCGACAGCGCGATGCCGGTGGAAGCCAGAAGCGTCAGCTGCCAGTTATCGGTGAAGGCGCGGACGAGAGCATTGCGTACGGCCTGGGCTGTGCCTTTCGAAAGCAGCAGCAGGCTGCCGAGCACGGCCAGCACCACGATGTAGTTCTGCGAGACCATCGCAATGGTCCAGTCGATCGCAGCCTTGACGTCGATGCCGTCCATCAAAAATTCTCCCAGCCTTACGCGCCGGAAACCATTAATCGCAACTTGCGGGCGACCCGCGGGCCGAAATGCGGCGCCGGTGTGAATTCACAGGCGGGAGCATAACGAGACGCGCAGCCACGCTCGACCAACGAATATGAGGATTGCGGGGCGCACGCGCCGGGGCGGCAGGCGCAAGCGTCGTCACTGGCAGATTGCGTGTGAGGAAAGTCCGCAAGCGCGGAGTGAGCTAGACGCGCTCGAAAAGCGTGGCGACACCGAGACCGCCAGCGGCACCTTGCGTGACGGCGCCGAACTGCGCCTTCGCATCCTTGTCGCGCACCATGCTGGAGAACAGGCGCACGACGCTGACGGCGCTGGCCGCACCCAGCGGATAGCCGCGCGCGATGGCGCCGCCGTGCGGGTTGAGCTTGTCCTCGTGGATCTCGAAGCTGCGCGCCAGCGCCACGAGCTGGGCTGCAGACGCTTCGGACGTTTCCACGATCTCCGGCAGTGGCTTGGCCGAGCCGTTGGGCTTGAGGGCCTTCTGCAGCGCGCGAACAGGGGCGTAGGCTTCGTCACCCGGGCTGACTCCCTGCGTCGCATGGGCCAGAACGCAAAGGGCCGGCGGACGCCCGAGCGCTGCGTACACCTCGGGCGAGACAACCACCACCATGGCGGCGCCGTCGCGGGCGGAGCTGCTGTTGCCTTGCGTGTGCAGACCGTCCGGGAAGATGGGATCGAGATCGGTCAGTTCGTCGATCTCCGGTACACCGATGCCTTCATCGCGCGTCTCGTCCGCCGCCACCTTGATCGCCACGATCTCGTGCAGGAAGCGACGCTCGTCCCGAGCCTTGTCGGCGCGCAGGTGCGCACGCAGCGCGGTCATGTCGAGATCGAGCCGGGTCAGGTTCAGGCTGCGGGCCAGCTGCTCGCTGGCGGCCAGGGAAGGGAAGGTGAAGCCGCCGTCTGCTTCCGCGCCACCTTCCGGGCCGATGAAGCGCGGCGTCTGGAACAGCGTCTTCGGCTTGGCGATGCGCCAGGGCGCCGTCGACAGCGACTCGGCCCCGCCCGCGACAGCCACGTTCGCATCGCCCAGGGCGACGGCACGGACCGCCAGCATGATGGCGTCGAGCCCCGATGCGCACTGGCGATCGACCGTCAGCGCCGCGGTGCGCTCCGGCAGTCCAGCGGCCAGCGCGATCAGGCGTGCGGGATTGCCGCCCGCGGTGGTGTTGCCGAAGAAGATTTCGTCCACCTCCGATGCGGGCAGCCTGGCGTCCGCGAGCGCGGCGTCGACGACCGGTGTGGTCAGGGCCTCCAGGCGGCGCATACGATGCAGGCCCCCCGGCTTGCCGAGGGCGCTGCGTCGCGCTGCAATGATGTACGCCTGTCCCATAGGGGGCGGATGGTGCATAAGCGTGACCCCGACAGAGGATCCGTAACTCGTTAAGTCGCTTGTCGAAACGGCAACGACCCGGGCTTAGGGCCTTCTGCTGCACGATCGTGGCGAAATCCTGCCCGGCGCAACGCCCGCGTGCAGATTTCCGGGCTTTGCGCTGGCAGTGACACGCCCAGGTGCTATAAGAGCCGCCATGCCGCACAGCCACGCACAACCGCCGTTCCCAGCCCCCGAGCACGACCATGGTCCGTGCCTCGAGGACGCCATGGCGCGCGCCTACAAGGCCTTCGAGGTCAAGGGCTTGAAGCTTACGCCGCTGCGTCAGGCGGTGTTTCGCGAGATTGCCTCGTCGCATCGCGCGATCGGCGCCTACGAGGTGCTGGAGGCGATCGCGCAGAAGGGTGAGCGACTGGCGCCGATCTCGGTCTACCGGGCCATCGATGCGCTGGTCGAGGCCGGCCTCGTGCATCGCTTCGAGAGCCGCAACGCCTTCTTCGCCTGCCACACCGGCCACGAGGGCCGGCAGATGGTTCTGGCGTGCGACGCCTGCGGGCGGGTCGCGGAGGTGGCGGGCGGCGACGTTTTCACCGGCATCGATACGGCGGCGGCCAGCGTCAGCTTCAAGCCGCGGACGGCGGTGGTGGAAGTCTGGGGCCTGTGCGCGACCTGCACCGCCACCGGCAAGACCACGGCCGAGCCCGCTCAAAGGCGCAGTTGAGAATGCAGAACCACGTCCCGAGGCCACGGCCGGCGGAGCCGCAGCACGTGCCGGCCACCGCCGATTGCGGTCACGATCATGCACATGTCCATGCCGCCACTGCCCGGCGCGGCGCCAACGCGCTGATCGGCGCGCGGGGGCTGGGCTTCAAGCACGATGGCCGCAACATCCTGACAGGGATCGATCTCGACATCCACAAAGGTGAGATCGTGACCCTGATCGGCCCGAACGGGGCCGGCAAGACCACGCTCGTGCGTGCCATGCTGGGGCTTCTCAAGCCCACGGAAGGGGAACTGTGGCGCACCGACGGCCTCATCATCGGCTATGCGCCGCAGCGCTTCGATCTCGACAAGACCATCCCGATGACGGTGTCGCGGTTCGTCGCCATGGGCAGCGCCACTGCGACGCCGGGTGATATCGACCAGGCGCTGAAGGAGGTCGGCGCCTCCAAGCTCGACGATCGCCAGCTCAA
>Ga0190269_10001392_pt1 | contig 11622 bp, 13 predicted proteins | sample Popmic249IS_FD_133749 | JGI IMG/M metagenome (GOLD analysis project Ga0190269, IMG submission 133749) | Populus adjacent soil microbial communities from riparian zone of Blue River, Arizona, USA - 249 IS | ecosystem: Environmental > Terrestrial > Soil > Riparian zone | place: USA: Arizona...
ATTCAGGGCATCGGCGACCGAAAAATCCGCACGTTGGATGGAGCGAAAGGCTACATCAACAACGGACCTGTTGCGAGTTACAGCAAGCACGGGTTTGGTTTGTGGCTGGTCGAGTTAAAAGAAACGGGCGACCCAATCGGTATCTGCGGCTTGATCAAGCGTGACACATTGGATCATGTGGATATCGGCTACGCATATCTACCAAAATTCTGGTCCAGGGGCTATGCAGTCGAATCAGCGCTGGCTGTCAAAGAATATGCGCGCGATGTGACCGGATTGAAGCGTATCATCGCCATCGTCAATCCCGATAATTGGGGATCGATCCGTGTGCTTGAGAAGATTGGCATGACGTTTGAAAAGATGGTCAAACTTTCAGAAGATGATATCGAGTTAAAACTGTTCTCTGTTGACCTTTAACCGTAGTGAAGGAAAATATGGCTTTGGACATTGCCTCTTATCGTTTGCAGAATCAAAAATTGTCGCGAACAGATCTGACAAACCCCGTTGACGTGGTCCATTGGCTGGGCGCCGTCCAATCACAGGACTTTGCTGGAGGCAAGTGGGCGATCGGACTCCGCGCAAACGGACTCACCGAGTCCGATGTGGAGCGCGCTTTTACAGACGGCTCGATCCTGCGGACACACGTGATGCGTCCCACCTGGCATTTTGTCACACCTGAGGATATCCGCTGGATGCTAAAGCTCACCGCGCCGCGAGTCCGGGCACTCATGGCATACAACGACCGTCAGATCGAATTGGATACCGCCACCATCAAGAAAAGTTACGATGTGCTGACAAGAACCCTGCAAGGCGGACAACAACTGACCCGTGCTGAGCTTGGCGCTGCGCTTCAAAAAAGCAGGATCAACACCGATGAATTACGCCTGACCCATCTGGCGATGCACGCCGAATTGGAGGGTGTCATTTGCAGCGGAGCCAAACGCGGAAAGCAGTTTACCTATGCCCTGCTCGAGGAACGTGTACCGCCGACAAGAGTTCTGGAACATGAGGAGGCGGTCATTGAACTTGCTAGGCGATACTTTACCAGTCATGGACCTGCCACGGCGAAGGATTTTAGCTGGTGGTCTGGTTTGTCAGGTGCCGATGTCAAACTTGGTTTGGACTCGATCAAGCCTGACTTTGAACACGAGGATGTGAATGGAACTACCTATTGGTTTGTCGAGCCTGCCAAAAAAGTAAAAAATATCGGCAATAGGGCCTATTTCCTGCCAAACTATGATGAATATACGGTTGGCTATACAGATCGCAGCGCCATCTTTGATCGTTCCCACAGCAGCAAACTGGATTCGCGCGGAAGTGTCCTTGCGCAACATGTCATCCTGACTGGCGGGCAGATCGCAGCAAGCTGGAAGCGAACGTTGAAAACAAAATCGGTCGCGATCGAAGCGACCCTGTTCAGGTCCTTAAGCGAGAAGGAAATGCACGCCATGGTCGAAGCCGCGGAACGTTATGCCACCTTCCTGGGTCTTCCCTTTGAGTTGACGTTCAATACAACAGAATAGATCTTAGACGTACTGAGGAGAGATCATGGATAAAGGAAGACTCGAAGCGTTTAGCGATGGGGTACTGGCAATTCTTATCACCATTATGGTGTTGGAGTTACGAGCGCCGGAAGAAGAAACTGTGTTGGCGCTCGCTCCACTTTTGCCGAAGTTTGGAAGTTATGTATTAAGTTTTATCTTTCTTGGTATTTACTGGAATAATCATCATCACTTGTGGCAGGCAGTGGAAAACGTGCAAGGACGTGTCTTGTGGGCAAATCTGCATTTGCTGTTCTGGCTTTCGCTCATCCCGTTTGCCACAAGCTGGATGGGCGAGAACAACTTTGCCACATTCCCTGTTGCCCTGTACGGAGTCGTTCTGTGGATGACGGCCTTCGCGTATTATCTGATGGTCCGCGCACTGATGACATATCACGATGGTGACACAGTACTGGCAAAAGCCCTTGGGAATGGCAAAAAGGAACGGATCTCCATCATCTTGTATACAGCCGCCGTTCCCCTCGCCTTTGTGGAAGCCTGGATTGCCATGACGATCTACGTGACCGTTGCCATCATGTGGCTGGCGCCCGATCCACGCATCGAAGACAAACTGGCGAAATAGGACATCATGAACAAATATATCGCTTTCCTGCGGGCCATCAATGTCGGTGGAACGACGATCATCAAAATGTCAGATCTCAAAAAGATGTTCGAATCGTTTGGGCTGGAAAATGTGCAAACCTACATCCAAACCGGGAATGTGATCTTCGAATCAGCAGATAAGAACGCGGCGAAGTTGGAGGAGCAGATCGAACGTCAGCTTGAGAAAGCATTCGGCAAACGGATCCAACTTTTCGTGAGAACGATGCGGGATGTTGCCAAAATGGCCAGCGACTGTCCCTTTGATCCCAAAGATGGCGAGACAACCTACGTAGTGATCCTGCGGGGAAAACCAGCGAAGAAAAATGTAGACGCGTTTATGGCATATTGCAGCGACGCCGACGATTTTACCGTAATGGGCAGAGAAGCCTACAACCTGCGGCGCAACCGCGATACATCCATTTTTACGAATAACTGGGCCGAAAAAGTTCTTGGTGTCGCGGGAACATCGCGCAATCTAACGACCATCAAAAAACTGGCTGAAAAATACGGGGAATCGTAGTGGCGACTTTAGTCGCTTGTGAAATCGATATTAACGGTTAACCCCTTACAGGGTGCTCCGCGAAGCCGTTACTACAAATTATAGTTTCCATTTTGTAACAGCACTTCTCCCTTATCGTTAATCGGAGGAGAGGTGCATCAATGAATAAATTTATGCAAATCGAAAAGATCGTATTCGGAAAAAACAATTACGCACTTTGTGCTTTGCCAAATGACATTGAGGAACTTGAACAGACTGTAAAGCAAATGGGTCTTGTGGACCGCCCGGTGATCGTGCTGATCGGCGGACATATTTTGCCCGAGCATGCGAACATAACCCATCAAGCCATCGACATGATCGCAAAAGTCGCAGAGGCACTGGATGCAGCCGTGATCTGTGGCGGGACCGACGTGGGCGTCATGGCCGCGATCGGAAAAGCTCGTGCACGCGGCGGCTATCAATTCCCGCTGATCGGCATTTCTCCCGAAGGAACAGTGACCTGGCCGGAGGGTCCACGAAATGCCGCTCCTTTTTTACCCAATAACGAACGCGAGCAGTTGGAACCGCACCATTCACATTTCATTCTTGTACCTGGAAATGAGTTCGGGGATGAGTCGAAATGGATCGTTCGAACCGCCACGATGATCGCCGCAGAACGCAACAAATCGGTGACGGTGCTGGCCAACGGTGGTAAGGTCTCGCAACAGGATGTGGAGGAAGGCCTGCAGGTAGAACGACCACTGGTCGTCCTGGCTGGCACGGGCCGGCTGGCCGATGATATTGCGGAGTCCCAGGTCAGGAACAAGCTGATCAAGGTCGTCCCTGCTCACAACCGCCGACTTCTGGCAGAAACGCTTCGAGCGTTATTGGCATAACAAGTTTTGAACGATGATCTGGCAATCCCCTGACCAAGGGGATTGTTTGTTGTAACAGATACTATCTTCCTATAAGGAAAACAATTCCTTCAAAACGTTGAGTCAATGCTGATTCCATCCTTTACACTTGGATTTTGACAATCGTAATGGCGACCCACAGGGGCGGTGCAGTCGCTTATTAAACGGCTGAAGCCGTTACTACAAATTACAGATTCATATCCTGTATAATCACAGGAATGAACATCCCCGACCGCATCATCACACAAATGGAATTACGCCGCAACACAGGTGAACGCGGCTCCCGCAAATGGATCGCCTTCGATGGAATTGTCTATGATGTAAGCGATTGCCCCAAATGGCGCACCGACTTGCACGAACAGTTGCACTTTCCCGGACAGGACCTCACCTCCGAACTCCCCGATGCACCCCATCAAGAAGATGTTTTCTCACGTCCTTGTGTACTGGTGATCGGCAGGCTTCAAAGCGACTGATACAACTTCACAAGAGAAATTTTCAATACTACTTTTCAGACAGGGAAACAAATGCAGACATCCAAACTCAAATGGTGGCAAACATCCGTCTTCTATCAGATCTATCCGCGCTCGTTTGCAGATGGCAACGGCGATGGCATCGGTGATTTCAAAGGGATCACCGAGAAGCTGGACTACTTGTCATCGCTTGGTATCGACGCCATCTGGCTCTCGCCTCACTTCCCCTCCCCCAACTGGGATTGTGGCTACGATATTTCTGACTACACCAACGTCGCGCCAGAATATGGCACGCTCGATGATTTCAGATACTTCCTCGCCGAATCACATAGACGAAATATCCGCGTCATTCTGGACCTCGTGCTGAATCACACATCTGACGAGCATGCCTGGTTCCTCGAGTCCAAATCGAGCCGTGACAATCCCAAAGCCGATTGGTATGTATGGGCAGACACGCCACCCAACAACTGGCAATCCTGTTTTGATGGCGACGCATGGACCTATGTCCCAGAGCGCGACCAGTACTATTATCACTACTTCATGAAGCAGCAGCCCGATCTCAACTGGCGCAATCCTGAGGTGAAAAAAGCCATGTGGGACGCAGCCCGTTTCTGGCTCAACATGGGCGTGGACGGTTTCCGTCTCGACGCGATTGGCACGATCTATGAAGATCCAAACCTGACGCCCCACGTCGTTCCCATGAACCTTGCACAACTGCGCCGTGCATCGGAACTTGCTCAGACATCGAAAGAAAAAAAACAGATCGAAAAATACTGGTTCGACATGTTCAAGAACCAATGGGGCGGTCCAGGCCTGCATGACCTGATGAAGGAACTGCGCGCCGTGCTAGACGAATATGATGGCGATCGCATGCTCGTCGGCGAGGATGACAACATCGACTACATGGGGGACGGGAACGACGAGCTGCAGTTGGTCTTCAACTTCCCTCTCATGCGGACCGAACGCATCACGCCCAGCCATATCCGCTCCAACCAGAATGAACGTTTGGCGCGGCTCGAAGCGCTTCCGTTTAAAGGCTGGGGATGCAATACGCTGGGCAATCATGATAGTTCACGCATCCACACTCGCTTTGGGAACAAACTCCACGACGCCGAACTGGCGCGTCTCAACGCCGCGCTCGTCCTAACGCTCAAAGGGACGCCGTTCCTGTACAACGGCGAAGAGATTGGCATGACCGATTACATCATCACCGATCCCACCAAATTGCGCGACACGATGGCAACCTGGTATTACGATAGCATCGTCAACGAGCTTAAGGTTCCACCAGAAGAAGCTGCCCTCCGTGCCGGAGAAATGAGCCGCGACAAGAACCGCACGCCCATGCAGTGGTCGAACAATCCCAACGGTGGCTTCTCCCCCGCCGAAGTGCAGACCTGGCTTCCTGTGAATCCCAACCACGCGCAAGGCATCAACGTCCGCGATCAGGAGCATAATCCTGCTTCAATACTCAATTACTACAAGTTGTTGTTGAATGTACGCAAACATACTCCTGCGCTGATCGAAGGTGACTATATTCCTCTGAACAAAACGTCCAAAGAGTTCCTTGCCTTCCTTCGCAAATCCGATGAACAGACGGTTCTCGTCGTATTGAACTACTCCGAAAAACTACAGGAGCTGGATTTCTCACGAGTGAAAGAGATCAAAGGAAAAGAACTGCGCGTGATGTTCTCCAGTGCCGAGCGGTTGCTCACTACAAAATCTCCCCGCGGACTGACGATCAGTCCGTTTGAGGTGTTCATCGCAGAAGTCCAACCTGCAAAATAATAGTTCCGTAGGGCGGGATAATATCCCGCCCCACTTCCAGAATGTCAGAACAACCTTCCAAAAGAAAGAAACATAAACAATTCGTCACTCTCTGCGGACGGATCTTTCGCGATACCGACCCGCAATACTATCCGCGTGCCGAGTATCATGGGAGGACGATCCTCTTTTGCACCGAATCCTGTCTCGGTGCTTTTCTTGCCGATCCAGATGTGTTCTATAAAGTTCATCGCAACTCAGAAAAAGGAAAACAAGATGTGGCAACCCGGTGATGTAATTTCCTGGAGAGGCATCTACAGGGAACGCATTTGGCATGTGCAACCAACCATTCTCGTCAAAGATAACGTACAAGAAGTTGTGACCACTCTTCTCCCTGGAACGGAATGCATTGCCGAAGAGACGTATCCAAAAGGCAAGAAAAACGGTCAGCGACGTTGGTACTTTATGAATCGAGACTGGCAACTGGCAAAATATACATGGCAGACAAACCGGCTCCTGCTCATCTTCGAACCTGAAAAATATTATTCCACAATCCTATTTTGGAATCATCAGCGCGATGATTTTTTGTGTTACTACATCAATTTCCAGTTACCCTGCAAACGAAATCGCTGTGCCCTCGACACCCTGGATCTCGATCTTGATCTCATTGTCAATCCAGATTTTACGCATGAATGGAAAGACCTGGACGATTATGAAAATGCCATCAACCACGGGGTCATTTCTTCTGACTGGGCAAAAGAGATTGATGCAGCGAGAAATGATGTTCTCAAAAGAATTGAAGCACGCCAATATCCTTTCGATGGCTCCTGGTTACACTGGAAGCCGAACCCCATCTGGTTACCACCTACACTGCCTGAAGATTGGGATAAGATCTACTAGAGAATATCATTGAAGATCAACATCCTTATGACTCCCAATCGACCAAGACTTTCCTTAACTACTCAGGGGTGGAGCGTAATTACCATACTTATGATTTCCATCCTTCTGCGCTGGTCCCTCGTGGTTCGCGGGGGTCAGTTTTACTTCTCAGATGAACATCGCTATGAAACATCGCAGAAAGTTGCAGGGGTTCTCCTGCAAGGAAAAGTGAGTGAAGCATTTTCACAACTTTTTGTTGCTCCCGAACATTTTGGCTTTAAGATCATGGGGGTTCTGCCCGCATTGGTCGAGCATATTGTGCGTCCAACTCTGGTTATTCCCGCCTTATTCTTTAGTCTATTTTCCGTTCTGAACCTATATCTCATCTTCCTTCTGTCTCAGCGCATGGGTGCCACGTGGGCTGAATCACTAGTGGCTTTGGTGATCGCTGCGTCAAGTCAGTCGCTGCTCTATTACTCAAGACACTTAATGCCCTATGACTCAGCGATGACCTTTGGGCTTTTGAGCCTGTATGTTGCGCTGAAAAAAGGAGCCACTACAAGGACATCCCTACTATGTGGAGCCCTCGGCTTCTTTTGCTTTGTCACCTATAATGGGTACTGGATCCTTGCGGGCTTTGCGATGCTATGTCATGTCTTTGCGGGGGAAAAGAACATTGTTGCGTTCATGCGAAGAGTTTTTGGGCTTGCAGCAGGCTTTGCGATGCCGCTCATTCTGACACTTATACTCGCAAAATGGGCGGGAGTTAACATCCTCGTTGAATACACCAAATTTGCGAACACGGTAACGCAGGGTGATTATTCCGAGGGCTGGAGTCTGCCGTTTGAATATTTCTGGCACGCTGAACATTTCCTAATCCTTATTTTGGCGTTGCTATCTATGTATGCGATTATCAACATGGTCAGGAAGAAAGAAAAAACTGGGGTATGGTGGATCGCAGGGATTGTCTTCGTCTACGCCTGTCTGTGGATCTTTTCCGTGTATTTCCGATCATTTGTGGTGCTTGCAAGGCTGGCACGCCAAATGATGCCGTTCCTGATCCTGCTGTCTGCACATGGACTGGCTCATCTGGATGAAATGAGATCATCCTTGCAGCGTATCTCTACCATGGTCGTGGCACTGATCGTAGTACAAGGACTTTGGAATTATCGGTATGCCTTTGAGCTCTCTTATCCCAGAGAGTTCTCCGCGCAGGCACAAGCATCTTACAAGGATTTCAATTTTTCAGAGAAACGTATGGCGTTTGGCGCGCCAACACTTTGTCAGAACAATGGCTATGTGATGGAAAATGCCAAGTATTTTTTGGAAGCTCCACAAGACGAACCTATTATTACGGGAACAGTATTACTGTCTCACCCGCATCCGATCAACTTCTGGCCATATCAATATGAGGGCTATAAGCCAGATCAACGGGATGCATTCCGTAAGGCGAACGTACAGATGGTCTTCTATAAAATAGACGACGATTTCATGTCGGACACCAATCCTGTATGGGCGGGTATAAAAAGTTGCGTTGTGAGGGAAGACGAGGAATGATTTTTTAAAACGAATCATCGCATCTAAACGATTCACAAATTGGGATAAGATATGGAGAGTTACAAATCGTGATTTACCGGTTGGAGCAACTATGATTTCCCCACAAAAAGCAGTTCACTTCGAAAAATATGAGTTCAAGAAATGGGAATCTCTCGATGCAAATACGATCGTGGAGGCTCCTGTTTCGTTAACCGTCAACGGACAGGTGTGGTTGACCTTCATGTGTACGCCTGTCGATCTGGAGGCGATGGCAGTTGGGTTTCTCTACAACGAGGGCATCATCGAAACGATGAATGAAGTGGAGGATGTGCGCGTCTGCGAGCATGGCGACAACGTGGATGTGTGGCTGAACCGCAGCGTGGAACAACCGACATCCTGGCGCAGGACATCGGGCTGTACGGGTGGAGTCACGGCTGTCGACGCCCTGGCGCGAGTCGATGTTTCGTTTAACGGCAACCAGCCCAGGGTCCCGCCTGAGGAGATTGGCCGCTTACTGGAGCAGTTTTTCGACGCACAGATCCTGTACCGCGAAACGGGTGGAGTCCATACATCCGCTTTGAGCGATGGAGAAAAAATTGTCACTGTCGCGGAAGATATAGGCAGACACAATACGCTCGATAAAATCTCAGGATTGTGCCTGATGAATGGCATCGCGCCTAAAACAAGGATTCTGATCACAACAGGACGCATCAGTTCGGAGATGTTGCAGAAAGCTGCACGCATCTCATCGCCCATTTTGATCTCACGCACATCACCAAGTTCATTGTCGATTGAAATGGCAGAGCGATATGGAATCACGTTGATCGGTTATGCACGTACACATCGATTTAGCGTTTATTCAAACCCACAACGTGTGAAAAACTAACAGGTATGCAAGGTTGAAGCAAAATTACAGCATAAATATGACAAGTATCGTCGTATTACGTGATGAAAGCAACTTATGCCTGCAAATGAATTCCGTATAATTATGAACATAGGGACGAGTTACTAACATCAAAGCTCATCGTTACCCCTTCACTCCCCATCGCAGCTTCAACAACATTCATCACAGCACCATGTCCATCGCCTAACTCGTCTCTATAGGATTTTTTCTGGCCCGGGTGAGTCTGGAAACAACACAGATCTTTGCTAATGCACTACATTCATCATCGTTTCAATGTAATACATCGTTGTACAGAAGTACATCAAACCGACTTGCCTGGCCGAAAAATATAGTTGCAATGAGCCAGCACATTGTTCAACAATCCTGTTCACCGTCGTTTCATGATTGCACATCGATATACAATGTTCAACGCACGAACTCGTCTTTTCAGGTTTTGAAAAGACGAGTTTTCGTTTAATTACCTATATTTATAAAACTTCGTTTGTGAAATTTGTCACGATAAGTACAGATGAAAGTCTCTGTGATTTATTCGTGGCCGGATTTATGATGTTCGAGTACGTCCATAACAATAGTTAGGATGCCTATCTTATGACTTCAATCTCTGATTATGATGCGGCACTTTGTAATCGTTCTTAGAAATTGTCGAAAGGATCTTTATCAACATGAATTTGAAAGACATTATTGACGTGGTGGAGGGCACTCCGTTAAACCCTCAAGTGGATCTAAACGTAAAAATCCGTGGCGGCATTGGAGCGGATCTTATGAGTGATGTTCTTGCTGCCAGTCAGCCAAAAGCGGTTCTGCTTACCGGGCTTACCAACCCACAGGTTGTCCGAACCGCGCAGATCGCTGAATTCCGAGCGATCATTTTCGTCCGCGGCAAACAACCACAGGCAGAAACACTTGCCATCGCAACGCAGGAAAATATGCCATTGATCAGTAGTCCCTTTGGCATGTTCGAACTTTGTGGACGTTTGCGACAGGCCGGGTTACCAAGCTTCGAAGCTAATGTGTCCTCCTAGAACACCCACGGCACAGGAAATGCATGGACGTCATGGTCGTCCTATTACAGACCACGATGCTCATGAGATTAGCCGCGTCGAGGAGCTTTCATATGACCTCAAGATCCGTGAGGTGATGACAGCCGCTATAAAAACCGCAACACCTGATATGCCGCTTTCGAAAGTTCTTGAGATCCTGAGGATCAATCGTATTTCAGGCCTTCCGGTGGTGGAAAATGAAAAGCTTGTAGGTGTGGTCAGTCTCGAAGATATTGTACGCGCACTGCAAAAGAATGATCTTGCTGCACCCACCAGCCAATATATGACCCGGGAAGTGATCACCGTGGCCAGTTACGAATCCATCGTAAAGGCCATTCGCACATTTACCGAGATCAAGCTGGGACGCCTACCCGTGCTCGACGAGAATGAAAATCTCGTTGGGATGATCACGAAAGGCGATATTACTCGCGGAATTCTGGTCGCTTTGCAGAAGGATTACAAGGAAGAGGAAGTCCGCCGTTATCGGGCCAGTCATCTCTTTGAAGACATTATCTCAGAGCGCACTACGCTTGTCCTTCGCTATACGATCAAGGCAGGTGACTTCACACACGGCGGCAAAGCATCCAGTGACGTAAAGCGGGCGTTGATCCGTTTGGGCGCTGATCCGCAGCTTATACGGAGATGCTGTATCGCCGTCTACGAAGCGGAGATGAATCTCATCATCCACACTACGAATGGCGGAATCCTGAAACTCGAAGTGGAACCCCATCGCATCACCATGTCTGCCATTGATGAAGGACCTGGTATCGCGGATATCGAAAAGGTATTTCAACCCGGGTATTCCACAGCAACCGAACATGTACGTGAAATGGGCTTTGGCGCTGGCATGGGGCTGGTCAATATGAAACGCTGCGTGGACGAGATCAAAATGGAGTCCACACTGGGCAAGGGCACGAAGCTTGTCATGCGTATTTATGTGCCCGATCAAACTGTCGGCGTCAGCCGGGATGGACAAAACGATGAACCTACAACAGATCATCAATGAACTAAATCTCACCGTATTAACAGAAGCACAGGACTTTTCTGGCATCACGCCCACCGGCGGCTACAGTTCTGACCTGCTCTCCTGCGTGATGGCAGGAGCAAAAAAAGGATATCTCTGGACAACGCTTCAAGCGCATTTGAACATCGTCGCAGTAGCAGCGCTTAATGAAGTGGCAGCCATTATCATCACCGAAAACGCACAGCCCGATGCGGCGTCCATTGCAAAAGCCAATCAGCAAGGTGTGATCCTGTTATCCACACCGAAGTCAACGTATGAGATCAACGGCAAACTCTGGCAGATGGGCGTCCAGATCTGATGAAAAGTTTTCGAGCTGACCTGCACGTCCACACGGTGCTTTCCCCCTGCGCCGAAGTGGAAATGATTCCCCCACTCATCGTGCAGAGCGCGCTCGAAAAAAACATTGACCTGATCGCGATTACCGACCACAACGCCAGCGCAAATGTACGAGCCGTTCAACTAGCGGCTGCGG